>Ga0129336_10000004_pt1 | contig 135389 bp, 169 predicted proteins | sample CPB6_02_DNA_FD_96878 | JGI IMG/M metagenome (GOLD analysis project Ga0129336, IMG submission 96878) | Freshwater to marine salinity gradient microbial communities from Chesapeake Bay, USA - CPBay_Sum_0.6_0.2_DNA | ecosystem: Environmental > Aquatic > Marine > Coastal | place: USA: Chesapeake...
TGCAATCAGCAATCTCTTATGCTGGCGGCAAGTCTCTCAAAGATATTAGAAAAGCAAAATCAATAAAAGTAACTCATTGGGAAGCATGAAAAGCAAGTTTTTTAAATGTCAATGTCACTGCGGAGTTCTTCATCTAGACTATGATTCTGATTGGGGTCTAGAGATTGCGATGTTTGAGCGTAATGTAGCGCGTTCATGGTGGAATCGTATTCGTTTAGCATGGAAAGCTTTATGCGGTAAGCCATATACAGATATGATTATTCTAAATGAACAACAAATTGCAGATCTTGCTGAGTATTTATTTGAAGTACAAAACCATAATTTAAAATGAATCATAAAAACACAAGTCCAATAAAAGTAACTGTTGAAGGTGGTCTTAGACCAGATAAAAAAATTGAATTAACAATTAGTGCTTATGCCGATCTTGAAGAGTGGGTGGAGGTATTTAAAACAATTTTAATTCACCAAACTTACTCCGAAGATACTGTTAAAGAATTATTTGAGGAAGATTTCGAAAAAAACATTTGCGATCATTGTCAAGATGAATTTCAATAATAAAAAAGAAGCAATAGATTTCCTTGAAACAGTTGAGGTTTCTGTTTCTAGTGAAGATGATATTCTAATCCCAAAGAAAAAACTTTTTGAGGATGATGTGCATGATGCAATTGATTATTTGATTGATGAATGTGGATTTGGAATTAAATACATATGAAAGTAAAAGAATTAATCGAAAAACTTCAGCTACACAATCCCGAACAAATTATAGTTGTTTCTGGTTATGAAGGTGGCTATGATGAGATTGAAGAAGTCAAGGAAATAAAACTCAAATTAAATGTCAACAAAGCTTGGTATTATGGTAATCATGAAAGCGCTATGTTTGATGAAGATTTTGATTGCAATGCTGTTTATATTGGATAGACTTCCTTTATGAACATATTTTGCGTAGACAAAAACCCCATAGTCGCTGCACAGCAAATGTGCGATAAGCATATAATTAAACAAATTGTCGAGTCAGCACAAATGCTTGCCAACTGTTTTAGTTTATCTCGTCTTGCTCAATCGGATTGTCCTCGTACTGCCAAGGGTACACCTCGTCTACATGCATACTCCAAGCATCCGTGTACGTTATGGGCAATGAAATCATCAGAAAATATGCAATGGCTTATTGATCATGCCCTTGCAATGCTAAACGAAAAAATCTATCGTTACGATTCTGGACATTTCTGCAAAGATTTTTTGGAGTGGTGTGACGCTCATATGGCAGAATCAAATGTTTCTTCTGGTTCTCTTACGGAATTTGCTATTGCAATCTCACCAGAACAAAAGTGCCGCAAACATCCCAACTTTGATTCTCTTTCTCCAGTAGAAAAATATCGTTTATATTATATCTACGATAAATCAAGTTTTTGCACATGGAAAAAAAGATCTGCTCCAGAGTGGTTTTCTCTTGACTTGGTTAAGAATTAATTTAAGATTGACGCATGAAGATTAGGATTGACAACATTGGCGCACAACCTCCGACATATATTGGTAATCCTCCAGAGGATGTAGACAATAGACTTGTTATTGTTAAGTTCTTTCCTAATGAGAAATACGGAAGATTACAAGAATATATTGATGTTCTTGGGTGGGAGAATGATGGTGACTATATCAGAAAAAATATGTGTAGCATTCACAAAAACTGCTTTGAAGGCAAAGAAAATAACATAGTGATTGCTGATCTCACCTATAGCACTAAAGAAGAAGACACATTCTTAGAGACTGTAGGTGAACGAGTGCTAGATCTATCTCTAGAAGATCGTGAAACTTTTTTTGAGGTATACGCTATCGCGGCAAAAAGACTAACTAAAAAATGTAAACAAGATGACTAAAACACCAGAAACAGATGCAAATCAAATCTTTCTAGGATTCAATCCAGATGAAGGTGACTATTTTGTGCCAGCAGAAATTGCTCGGCAATTAGAACAACAACGCGACAGGCTGGCGGAGGCAATACTAAAACACAGAGATGAGCTTGAACTGACATCTGGTGACTCCGTTGACAGAATTTTATGGAACACCCTCGCCGCTGTGAAAGGAGACAATAATGAGTGATACACCAAGAACAGATGATGAATGTTATTATCCAAATTATGACAAAGTGGACGCAGACTTCGCTCGCAAGCTTGAGCGCGAGCTTGCCGCCGTGACTGAGGAGCGCGACTGGTACAAAGCCGCCTGTGACAAATACAGCGAAGATGAGGTCATCAATACATTATGTAGCTTAAAGGAGCAACGTGATGACGCAATCGTAGAAGCGACCAATGCAGTCAATGATATTATCAGTGTGCGATGGAAACTAAAACAAGCAGAAGAGACTGCTGAACGCTATCGACTCGACGCTAATCGTTTCGAAGCAGAGGTTATGATGCTAAAGGAAAAACTCAAAGAGTATGATGATACACTAACCGTTTGCACCGATAGCTTCTCATGCAAGACATTTGTGCCGCAAAAGTGGGAACTGCCTCCCTACGATGAGGAGGGTAAAGGAACTCAGATACAATAAGGACATGCAAGAAGAGATTGATCGACTCATTAGTTGGTATAAGGATGAAATTGCTAAACTCGAAACTGATAGGCATTCGAATCCTGTTGTGCTGGCTCGTATTGAAGCATACCAAGAGTTTATCTTTGATCTTCAATCACTCACTCCAAACCAAGACTAAGTAAAGGAACTCCAATAGAATAAACACACAATGAAAGACATGATATACAGACTCATTGATGGTACAAAACTGTTTACTAAACCTTTGCGTCCAATTATTGGTGTCTTGTATGTCATATGCGTAGTGGTACTATCACCAATTTGGTTAATTCTTAAAAGAGTACCAAAATAAGTTAAACTAAAATGAGTAGTTCAGCAAAGAGTAAAGGAAGTGTGCCAACCGTTCAATGGTGGAAACACTTGCGCAAATACTGGAAACGTGTTCAGAATAAACGTGTACGTGCTGATGGGAAAAAACAAACACAAGAATAAAACAATGAGCGACATTAAAAAAAGCGAAAAAAGAATTAAGTATCTTGAAAAGAAACTTGCTTCATACAAAGAACTCTTTGAAGAAAGCAAAGAAATAATCAATAAACAAAGACTAGATGTTATTCGTGAACAAGCTTGGCGAATAAGTTTTCGGAAACTGATGCAGGAGGCAGTTGAAGATGATGATTTTTAACATTTTTAAATAATTAAAATATGAAAAAATACTCAATAACATTTAGTGGTCACGGCACAGAAACTGTTTTCGTTGACTTAGATAAAGAAACATTCGATTACTGGCAAAACAAAGAAGAGCAAGACGAAGACTTTAGTCTTGTAGATTACTTGTGCAATCCAGAAGATTACCAAGACATTCTAAAAGAACATAACTTTTTAATTGATGAAAATGGTGAACCATTGTATTGGGATGACCACGAAAAGATCTTTTATACTCTTCATTCCCCCGATTTGGAATCCTGTTATCTTATCATTGAAGAAATCAAAGAAGATGAACCTAATGAAGAAATTGTAAACGAAGAATTTAAAAAGTTTATAGAAAAGCACGAAGATTCAATTGATTACCAAGATTGTGGCGTTAAGTATGAAGATACTCCAGATTATATTCTGCAATGTGATTCTTATCAAAAGGGAAGTGTTTTTGCTACAACCTTTGAAGCTGAAGACTTTGATCCAAAATTGTTAAAAATTGTTGCTGAAGAAGCACCAAATGGTTTATATTATTTTTCAAGCGTATCTTATAACGACGAAGAACTTTATAACGAAGATTTCTTTACTAGGGGTAAGGGTATGAATGCTGATCTATTCGAAAAGTAAATGATATGAAACTAATTATTGCGTGTGTTTTATTATTTTTGGCGATTGGATATATTTATTATATTTATAAATGCCTGTCAGATGACTATGAAAATTATTGAATCATGACTAGAGAAGAATTTCTTTTTGAGCTTTATCAAATTTCTGATTATCCAGAAAATTGGCTTGACAAACCTAATGTTGTATTCAATAATCAATTCCCGCGAGACATGATGAATACAGAAGAAGGTCTTGCTAAACTTGAAGAAATGATTAAATTCCTAAAAAAAGAAACATTTTAATTATGCACAGACAATTTCTAGCAGTAAGAGAAACAACCCGCAATGTTGAAGCGGGAGATAATACACTCCGTCTTGCAATGGCAAAGAAGGTTTTGGATGATAATAAGGTTATAATTGCCGCTTATGGTTATGAAGGTGGTGGTTGTTATTCAGATTATTATGCTGTTTTGCAACTTGATGAGTATGGTGAATCTGTAGAAGCTATTCTTGAAAGACACATTGGTGAGCCAGAGGATACAGAATATTATGATCAATATGAACAATTAAATGAGTATATCGCAAAATATTGTTATTACGATGAAGATACACCGTTTCTAAAACCAGAATGTGTAGAAGATTCTGAATACGATAAGGAAACAGGAATTTATGACCACGAATGGGATTGGGATGATGAGGTTCATCTTGCTGTAAGCCAAGATTGGCAGATTTTTTATCTTTGGAAAAATGAAGATAACGATTGACACAAACTGAATCTATGCTATGATTTGATCATGAAAGAGAAAGACCCGCTCTTAAAGTTAATTGAAGATTGGACTGGTAGAGAAGAAACTTCAGCTAAAATTATTCTTGGTTTTATTAGTTTTTTCTGTATTTCCCTTTTGATTTTTAGTTTTTATATGGTTTCTGAGTTATTTAAATTGATTTTTTAATATGAAAGAGTTCCCCAATGGATTTACTTCGTGGCAAGAGACTCACTATGAAGTCGTTGCCGCTATTACTAACGAAATTGCTGATGATCATTACAGCGAATTTCGTGATGACTTGGTTCACAAAACCTTGAGAGAGAATGGTCATGGTGGTCTTTACGAACTTGCTGAAGATCTTACTGATGAATTTGAATTACTCAATAAAGGTCGTGAGTGGGATGGTGAATTTTTTGAAGAAATAGAAAGGTTTCTTGATGAAAAATTTAGATAATACATCTGTATCTTTTCTTAAAGATGTCGTGAGTGATCCTACCGCTACAGATAGTCAGTTAAGAGTGTATATTCTTGCGGCAATTACTAAAATTGAAGATTTGGAAGATAAAAATCAAAATCTTTCTTGTAAAGTTCGTGAGCTTGAAATGTCTTTGGATAATTTAAGAGCGGCAGTAATGAGATAACATGAAAAATTTTGATCCATTGCCAATTATTGTTTTACTTGTTCTTTTGAGTGCAGTATGCGTAATCATGGTATTCACAACTTTAATTAAAGCGGCTATGGATTTTTTCTCTTTTCTTTAACTATGAAGCTACTCACTGAATACAGCAAACACAAGTATGACTTTACTATTAAACATAGAGAAGAAAATCTTGCGATTGCATATGGAAAACATAGAATCCATGACCATGATAATTGGGAAGTAATTAGAATCCGTAGTCACAATGGACTACAAATGGGAGAAAACTTTGTTCCTCCAGCAGAATTTGGACCTTCAGATAGAGAATGGGGTGTTCATGGGTTCACTGCACTAAATGAAACCCACGCTTTTGACATTTTTAATAAATTAAAATCCAACCAATAATATTATGGGACTTGACATGTACTTGCTAAAAACTAAAAAGACTAAACATTCGGTTAAAGAAATCCTCAAACTTGATAGATACGATCTTAAACCAGAGGATGAAGATGTTAAAGACTTTTTGCCGCTTTATAAGTCTAGCTTTATTGAAGGAAACCATTCTCTCTTTGAGGAAGTAGCTTACTGGCGCAAATTTAATGCCCTTCATAGTTGGTTTGTGACTAATGTCCAAATTGGGGTAGATGATTGCGGCACATATGAAGTCACTCAAGATCATATTGATGATCTGCTTCAAACACTTGAGGATACTTTGGCATACAGAGATCCAAGTGATATGATGCCAGTTAGCGGGTTCTTTTTTGGTAGTACCATGATTGATGAGTTTTATTGGGAAAAAATGGAAGATGCCTACGATAAGATTTATAATATCTCAACAACCTTTGATTGGGAGAAAGAGAGATTGTTTTATGTGTCTAGTTGGTAATGGATCAGTTAATACCCCATATGATTGGTGGAGAAAGGTGGATTTTACATCTTATCTTTTATAGAATACCAAAGAATGCGAGTACATCAATGATGGATCATCTTGGACCATTTAATTTAATAAAAAAACATGAAGAAAAATTTCATGAAATAGCGGATAAAAAAGTATATCGTAATTTCTTTGACCCAACACACGCCAAACCAAACGAGGCATATAAAGTATTTAGACATGAATTAAGAAACTATTTTTCTTTTTGTGTTGTAAGAAATCCTTGGGACAGAGCAGTTTCAATGTATTCCTTTGCTTTAAAAGAAAAGATAATGTTTTTATATGGTTTAGATGAAGACTTAACTTTTGAAGAATTCTGTCAACATCTTAATGATAGAAGAGATGATTATTCATTCATAGCTACTCATAAACAAGTAGAATGGACAAGAGGATATTACCCTCCAAAAGTTATTTTGCGGTTTGAGAACTTAAAAGAAGAATTTCGCGGCATGTTAGAAGAATATAATATCCAACATATAAGCCCAGATATTCCTCATAAGAATAGTACCAAACACTCTCATTATAAAGATTACTATACCCCAGAAACAAAAAAGATAATTGCTAATGTTTTTGAGGAGGATATAGATACTTTCAAATATACTTTTAGTTAAATATGGAACAAGAAATTTGGAAAGATATTGAAGGTTACGAGGGATTATATAAGATTTCTTCGTTTGGTAATGTATTTTCTGTTAAGAGGAATAGGCTTTTATCAGAACAAATTGATAAAGATGGATACAAATATGTTATTTTAAGTAAAAATAGTAAACCAAAATATTTTATTATTTCTAGAGTTGTAGCTACCCATTTTATTTCAAACCCCGAAAATAAACCACAGGTAGATCATATTGATCGTGATCCATTAAATAATCATGTTTCTAATTTGAGATGGGCAACTAAAAATGAAAACAGTAGAAACATATCAAGCCACAAATATAGTACTAGTAAATATAAAGGCGTTAGTTTTGATAAGTGGCATAGAAAATGGCGTGTTCAATTAAAAATTAATACTAAAAATAAACATTTAGGTTATTTTACTTGTGAAAAAGAAGCGGCACTAGCTTATAATAAAAAAGCAAAAGAAGTCTTTGGTGAATTTGCGAATCTTAATGATATAGAATAAGATTTATTTCGCGGCAAGTAAATATTGATGCTTCAACACCCAAGGGATAATCAATCCTTCAACACACCTAACATAAGCTTCCTCATCATTGTTTTCCATATAGGCAACTCCAGATAATCTAAAGATCATGTGAGTGACCTCATGAACGAGGGTTTGATAAAAGAATTCTGAACCTTTATCGACTGCTTCCTTTTTGATTTTAATGATTAATAAGTCATTGTCACACTCACCCCAATCTTCAAGATCTTCCTCATAGATAACCTCAACTTGCCTCCCAAGAACATCTAAAGACTTCGGTAATTGCATACACATTATATTACACCCCCAAAATGATAATTACAAACGAATTTGTGAATAAATAATGCTTTGTGAGTTATTTCAAACGTATTTGATACATATAAATACCTTGTTTAAGAGAATACAAAGCAACCTGTTAGCACATATAGAAACAGGGGAGAAAAAACACACAATTTCTACCTATAAATACACCCAAAAACACCCTAGTACACACCAGTTTTTTTGATTATTTTTGAGGTGGTTTTTAGAACCCCGAATACCCGAAAAACCCTTATTTTATAAGGGTTTCTCTCACCTCCCCCATACACCTTATACTATATAAACATAATAGATAACAACAACAAAAACAAAAGCTTTAATTGACAAGGAATAAAGAGATGAGATTTTGGAGGGTGAAGTACCCGATTTAAAAATATTTTTAATTCAAATTTCACATTTTTTCAAAAAAGCCTTGTTTTATAAGGTATTCCTGTTATACTACTACTATGAAATTCGTTATGACGTGGATTTTTACGATGGTTTTGGCGGTGATTATCGCCCCGATAGTGGCGTTTTTAATCGCCTTCATTACTTTCTTTTCATCGTTTCTGGCGTTTATTGCGGGTGTGAACAGTGGACTTATGAGGCTAAAATACCCCAATAATACTCAACCAGCACAGAAAGAAGATGTGTGGGATCGTCATGTAAAAAAACTACAAGAAAAAGAACAACAAAAATAACGCTGAATAAATCGAGCGTATTACGAATGAAAACGAACTAAATATACTTATTTTTTAAGGCCGAATTGATAATGAGGCGCGATCTATGACGATCCATTTACCGAAGGCTTCCACACTCTTCCTACTATCAATTACGAACGATAAAGTCCTAAATAATTAGTTATATTTGGCGTTGATTATTGTGGCGCAACCCACTCACACTATATATTACACCTAAACTACAAATTTTTCTAATCGAAATAAACAAAATTATGAATGAAGAAATTACAAATAACGAAGTTACAAATAATAATGAGCTAAATAATGCAGTACCGCAATTGACTCCACAAGAAATTAAAAGACAAATAAAGATCTTTAGGAATATGATTCGTGGTAATCGCGGCAAGCATAGTAGACAGCGCCAAAATAATGGTGCGTTTGGAAAGTCGAAACGCAAATAAGTTAGTTACAAATAATAAAGTTACAAATAAACAACCCCCAAATAAATGCGCGGACTATTAATTATTCTGTTGTGGATTTTATCGTTCTTTTTGTTTTCATGGACTATGGATATCGTCATGGCTCCAGATAAAATGCATTGGCTACAAAAAATGATTTCTTTTTATGGGTTCTACTTAATTGGTAAACTTAGGGATTTTTAATGATTTTTAATTCTTTTCACTGATTCTCATTTAATCTCACGATTTTATTTGTTTTTTCAGCCCCGAATTTTTTTCATAAAAAAGTGTTGACTCACGTTCTGATTATTGTATAATGCCCCCATGCAAAAGCAAACAAAACAAAGAGGCAGACCCAAGGGTAGTAATTCATTCGTAAAGCTGAAGCTTTCTGATTTGATTTCTATCGTTGGTGCTGATGGTATCGTGCCTGTATCTAAAATATGGTTGCGCGAAAAAAATATTGACATCGTGGAGAATGTGTCTAAAATCAGACTCGCCGCCGCAGAAGAACCTGTAGCGCCAGAGGAAAAGATTGAATTCGCAATCACCTCGTTTGAAGACTAATCCCTAACACACAAAACAAAATGTTTGACTCCCTCATCGGTCAAGACCACATTAAAAAGCAACTCCAGTTCTATGCTGAGTCCCACAAGGCAACTGGAACCAGTCCCTTCCTTATGTTCAATGGAGCAAAGGGTTTGGGAAAGACAGAATTCGCAAAGCAGTATGCCAAGCAACTAAAGAAACCATTGCTTGAGATCAACTGCTCTACTATTAAGAACAACCAGCAGTTCTTCGAACAAATCTTCATGCCTGTTATCATGGATAACGAATTGACGATTTTGTTTGATGAGGCTCACGCATTGCCCAAGGATCTTGTCATGGCATTCCTTACGGTGTTCAATGTTGAAAGCGCAAAATCAAAACGCTTTGAGTGGCGGGAGAATACATTCGAATTCAACTTCGAAAAGCAAACTTATATTTTTGCGACTACTGAGTTGGATAAACTATTCCCTCCGTTTAAGGATCGTCTTACCATAATTGACTTCAAACCATATGAAGCAAATGAGTTGGGTAGCATCCTCAAGGGTCGTTTGGATTGGGTCGAATTCAAGGATAACATTGTAGACGACATCTCCAGAACTCTTCGCGGCAATGCTCGCAGTGCAGTTAAACGCGCAAAAGAAATTGAGATGTACTGTGAAAGCAGAAACACCAAGAACTTCGGCGCAAAACAATGGAATGAATTGTGTGATCTAGTTGGTATCAAGGCTTATGGTCTTACCAATACTGAGATTGAGATCCTGCACACTCTCAAGACTCGTGGTGATTGCACCTTGGGAATGTTGAGTGCGGCAACTGGTTTGTCAAGAACTGCTATTCAACGAGACGCAGAAACTTATTTGCTTCGTAAAGCCCTTATCAAAATCGAGGGTACAAGAAAGATTACGCCAGAGGGGACGAAAGTGCTGGCGTGTGTGTGATGGGGAAAAGGGGAGGGGGAATTTTTTCCTCCTCCCCAACTTTTCTGTTGACAATATCGGCTCACACTTATACTCTTTCCCCACATGATTACTCCAACCTCAATCACAAACTACAACCGCACTGAAGCAGAGTTAGAAGAATTCCTTCTGTTCTCTATTATGGTGGCGGGTAAGAACTCACAACAAACTGCAAAGAAGTTAGACTCCTTTCTTTTTGCAACAATGGGTCTTATTTCACCTCTAGACTGGATTAATAATTTGGTCAAGATAAAAGAAAATAAGATTTCCTCCACAGATCCTTTAATGACCTGTATGAAGAACCATAAGCTGGGGCAATATAATAGATTGTTTTCTGCTTTTACTGGTATTCTCCAATTCAAGGGTAGACTGAGTTCTATGACAGTACAAGAACTTGAATCTGTAAAAGGTATTGGGCCTAAGACCGCACGATTCTTTTTGTTACATTCGCGCCCCAATCAAGAGATTGCGGTACTCGATACTCACATCCTTCATTGGATGCGTGACAATGGTATACAAGCACCAAAGACTACACCGTCTGGTGAAAAATATTTGAAGTTTGAGAAAATGTTTATTGACATTGCCAAGAAAAATGGTATCTCTATTGCAGATCTCGACCTTCGAATCTGGACAGCATATTCCTCCAAGAAAAAAACACTAGCATGAATCCCCTACAATACATCATATCAACAAACGGTCTTGGCATCGCAATCGGCATCTGCGGTGACAAGCAACTCGCACTACAAGATGCCACACTAGCCGAAAATATCTATGGATCAAATCACAACGACTCTTTGTTTAACCATTTGCTTTATATGCCTAGCGTTGAGGCGTTTAGAAAATTCCTAATCGTAAAAGAATATTTCTGTGTTTGGGATGAACACTTTGCCCGAAACAAGGGTACTGGTAGTCGTGCCAAAGGTAATGTCATGCAATTCACTCGCCGCGCAATTAAACGCGCAAAACTAATCATGGAATCTCAAGTCACCTATGAGAACTTCATGCAAAAAATCAGCAACCGTAATCAAGAATACATGCTTGGTGGATACCAAGACGAACAAGAAGAAGAATAATATGAAAGAATATATTAAACAACTTGCCCCAAAATTCGAAGACATGGAATCCGTTGTTGATTCTTGTTGCCACGAGTTAATTCACGAAATTAATGTTGCTTATGAAAAACTTGGCAAAGATAATCTTTGGGAGTTGACAGATAAGTTCCTAGAGTTTCAACGTCTCCTTCATATACAACTCAAAGAGATCTGTCCAGATTATAACTTTCGGAACTTCTAATAATAATTGGGTCGTTAGTTAAATGGATATAACAAGAAACTTCTAATTTTTAGTTGATGGTTCGATTCCATCACGACCTACCACTCTAATAAATAATAAATAAATAACATGTTTACATTCCTTAATCCAAAAAGACGAGTCGTAGTTGAGCATAATATCATGTCTAACATTGATGGTGAGAAATTTGATCCTATAGTGATTGATGGTAATCATTGGGGCGCAGATTTTGATCTTTACAATGGTGATACTTTGATCCATGATGATGGTGAGTATGCTGGAATCCCAGTTACCTTCCACCAAACTTTCCTAGAAACACGCTTGACAGACGAGCAATTACTCCGTAAATATAAAAACCAATGAAACTAATCGTTACAGAAGAAGACCTCATCCTTGATACCGAACAAGGAACTTATACAATGAAACGCGCCCATGAAGAAGATGAGTGGCATGCGATAACTGAATTTGTTGATTTAAACTTTTACTATGAATCGTATGACGATAGATACCATGCCGCAATCTATCTTGTTCTCGATGGACAAACCCAAACAGATACAGCATGTGAAATCGAAGTAGAATATGCTTGCCTCAAATAACATGCTAGTACAACTGATGTCAAATGAAGATCTCATTAAGGAATACGAACTCCTTAATAACTTAATATACGAACTTCAATCATACAACTACTCTCACATGCTACGAATACAAGAAGTAGCTAATGAAATAGAACACAGAGGACTAGAAATATACCAATACTAAATATGGAAGACAAGAAAGTAAATACAGGGTTTTGGATATTAGTCTACTGTGTAATATATGTTCTTATAGAAATGGCAAAAAAATAATGACCAAATAATAAAACGCCAAATAACAAATTAGCAAATAATAATAAGCTTAATAATAACTATTAGGCATATAGAGGGTGTCGAAACTTATGTTGCGGCGACCCCTACGGGGTCCAATCGCTGTAAGTTTTTGGACCTTATTTGATTTCGTAGCGGTCAACAACCTCAAGCGTCTCTGCATCGAGATGGACAACCATTCCATGCCTACCCTTTACAAGTGCGCGTTCTTCCGTTTGCTTGTCGATGTTTGTTTCCTTCCAGCTTGGGGGTAGTCCTTTCGAGTGAACGATGATGTAGGACTTATTAAGGAATTCCATTTTGTATGCTCTCATATTATTTTTGTGCTAGGATTTGTCTGCCAACGATGACAGCGTATTTTGCTTTGTCAATTGTTTCTTTTGAAACGGTTTCATAGAACTTTCCGATTTCTAGATACGGGTTGTAAGAAACCAAGACTCTTGGTTGAATCTTTGAGCCTGTCAGTAAGACAAGATCACCCTCTACAAACGCATGAACATTTTTCTTTCTTTCGCGCAGGACTCTTTGACGACCCGCTTCTGAAACTTTGAAGGTGACATTCTCAAGAGTGACCTTGCTGGCATGAAGCCAAACACGCCAGCCCTTTGGAGTCTTTTCTTGGACGGAGAGTTGTTTTCTATGTAGGTTAAAGTAAACCCTAACTTTTTTGTTGGTCGGTTGCATGATGTGAGTGGTGTTGAGGTTGCCGCTCTTGTCGGGCGAGCGGCGAGCCGTCTGTCGATATTCTTTGTACTTTTACTTGGGAAGAGTTTATCCCAATCATCCGATATGTCAAATTTTTTTTTGTTATTTTTTTGAATTAAAAACTTATACCCAGCGGACCCCGAAGGGGTCGCGGCGATGTAAGTTTTGGTCACGAAATTTGTTTCATTACCAAACGCCTATATCACCACAAATTATTTTCGTCAATCAGTTGTTCCGTTCTGTCTACAAATTCTTGAATCAAACCCATCGGGATTTCAAACCTTGGACAAACATAGCCATCAAAAACGAGATGCAATGCCACATCGACAATTTTCTTTTCTTCGATTGTCGCGTGGACTAGGTAAAGTCCGTATTCAGTTTCGAGGGTAGTGCGAAAGATGTTCATCGACTTCGACAAGCTAACAGAAAGAATGCGATTGTCAAGAGTAAAAAGATTTCCATGTTCATGCGGGTTCAAGAACAAAGCCCGTTTCGTCTTTCTTGGCAAGACCTTTTTCTTTGAGGCCGACAATTTTTCCCTTGCCATCGAGAAAGCGGAGGTCGGTTTCATCACCGTCAATGACTGCATGACCATAGTATTCATTCGGCAAAGACTTGCGGAAAACCATTGCGACATTGCCACCCGAACGGAGAAAGGCAAGAGCGATTGCGCCATTGGTTTCGGAGCGTGAAAAGGTTAAGTGATAGTTGCTTGGCATCTCACCATTGACAAAACTAGTCATGCGCTCCGCGCTTTTCGTGTAGTCGTAGAATTGCACACTTGGAAAAGCGGTGAAAACATTTTGCCCGTTGAATTTGATTTTTTCCCAAGGCAGGTCGCTTGTGAGATTCAAGCGAAAGCAAGGTGTCATGCCCTTCTTGGTTGCGGACTTCATCGACTTGGCAATTTCTTTCCAAAGATTGGCTAGGAATGCTTGCTTGTCATGGAAGAACAAAAGTGTTTTTGCGATTCGTGCGCGTTGAACGGACGACATTGCGCCACGCCCAGCGGTATTAAGGCAAGCGGCAGCGCAACCCTTGCTTGCGTCTTTGCAAACATTAAAGCCCGAAAGGTTAGCGGGTGCAAGGTGCAAGCCATAGGTGATGAAACCTTTTTTCTCCCCCTTGCGTGTTTTGGCGTTTCCTGTGTTGAGTAGTGACATGGGCAAAGTGTATCATCTCAGGGGAGCATGGCAAGAGATTTTTTGCAGATTTTTTTGCTTGACAGTTGCAATTTATAAAGTGGCAAATACGTATTTCGTAAATATACTTCAGCCATAACCCATTAAGCCTCAAAAACTTACACCCATCGGACCCCGAAGGGGTCGCCGCCATGTAAGTTTTTTGTAGACAAAAAGAAACCCCCGCCCTTTCGGGCGAGGGTCGTTTGCTTTGCGCTTACGCTCCAACGACAACGAGAGGTTCCATTTCGTCTTCAACCTCGACAGCATCGGCGAGGTCAATTTCCGCTTTGATCGTCGGGCTATGTCCCGCGATGCGGTCGAAAACAGATTGAGCGGTCATCGTGCGAAACGGCAACTTGGACAGATCACCGCCCTTGAGGTTTTCGGTGATGGAGTTGTAAAGCGTCCACAAAGTGCCGCCCTTGAACTCGTCGTGGCGAGGGTTGCGGAACTCTTGAACAGCGGCGTAAATGTCACGCGATGGAAACGCTTTCGCGTCTACAAGGTCGATGAGCAAGTCAGCGGCACGATCACGCGAGATTTCGGTCTGCTTGTAAAGCTCGATGCGCTTGCCCATATCATTCCAGTGCGAGACAACGCGAGCGACTGCATCGGAAAGAACGCGAGGCAAGTCAGCGAGGATGTTCGTGGTGTGACGACGAGCGAGCTTGATGTCGGACGAGAAGCAAAGATTCTCGCAAACCATCATGCGATTACCCACGCAAATGCTCGCGGCAAAGGACTTGTCATGAGCGTTGCGGAGTCCAAGCACGATTTGACGATCCGCGCCAGTAATGTCCGCGCCCTTGAGAGCAAACCCGCCAAAGTAGCGTTGACCGCCACGCGCAAGCGAATGTTCTTCAAGCGAAACGCCAAGCCCTGCACGATTGATTGCCTCACGAGTCATTTCGACAAGCGAGAAATGCGGGATGGGTTGGAAGCGGTCGGACGCTTCGGGAGTCTCAACGCCCATGAGTTGTTCGGCGTTCACTTTGTTTTTTGCGATGATCAATGACATATTGTTTTTTTTTCTATTGGTTGGAGTTGTTGCGCCGTCAGTGGCGACAAAGGAAAGATAGCAAAAACCGCGAACTTGTCCACACTTTTTTGATTATTTTTGTGCTTTTTATTTTCGAGCCAGGTGACATTTCGTAAGTGATTGAGGATCAAAAACTTACACCACCAAGACCCCTTCGGGGTCGCCGCCATGTAAGTTTTCTAGCCATAAGTTAGGAAGGGATCGCATTTTGCGACCCCTTCCCGTTATGTCAACACGCTACCCTTGCGAAACTTCTGATTGGATGATCGCCATTCACTTGATGTAGAAAGTCGATTGTCGGTGAGCCGCCGAATTTGTTTTGGTAGGCTTTAAGAAATGCCCCCAAGTCGCAGTCTTCTTCAAGGTAGAAGTTGTCTGCATCTTGGTAGCTGTATCGACTCAACTTAACTCCAAGGGCTTCGACTTCTTTCTTGGGGACTTCAAGCCATCCATGTCCAGAGTCGGTGTGGAGTTTAAGAACTAGTTTTTGGGGTGTGGTTGTTGCGGTCATGCTGTTATTACTTCGTGGGAGAGAGGTTGGATCATTTTGATGAGGAAGTCAATTACTTTTTTCGGTTGCTCATTAAGAAGAGGATGAGAGCCATGCCGATTATCCATGCGATATTCAATGTGTCCATTGTGGATGATAAAAACAAGATGTTTCATTTTGTGTATTTAGTTGTAAACGCTACGATGTCTTCGGCAAGATTGTTGATCAATTCTTCAACAAAGGCAAGACCATTTCCTTCGTCCATTGGATGCAGGTCGATTTTAGTCATTGGTTGCCAGACATCAATCATTTCTTGATCTTCCTGCCTAGCTTCTTCGCTGTCTTCATCAGCAAGCAAAGCAAGAGCAAGCCTTTCAGCATTCCAATCTTGAGGCCACTTGGAAAGGAAGTGACCAGCGGCAAGGAGGTATGCATCATTGTGCATGGGGATTCGTGTGTCGAGTGGGGCGTATTCGTTCATGGGGAAAGGTTAGTTGTCTTGGTTGTGTTCGTCAAGAATTTCTTGCAATGCTTTTTCTAGTTCTTGAGCCATTTCGCTATCATTGCCAGAGGATTCGTATGCGTATTCGATTGCTTGTTCAGCAACGCATTTGAGTTGGTCAATTGTGTTTAGTAGTTTTTCGATTGTGGTCATGTGTTTGGGGGTTAGTTTGTTGGGATGAATCTACGAGCAGGAATGCAAAGTGTCAAGCACCATTTTTTCCAATTCTCACCATGAAAGTCATTGCGGCCATTCTTTTTGTATGTGCCAAAGAGATTGATTCTTTCGGTTATGTCAAGAGCGTGTGCAAGCTCATGCAGGAAAACTTCTTGGAAGAGAGAGAACCTCGAAAGGATTTGGCGCGAGAGTTCTATCTTCTTTGATTGAACGCGATAGCAACCCAATCTTTTTTTTGTGTTTGTCCATTCAACAGGCATTGATTCCAATTTGTATTGGCGCAATGTCAAGCGAATGTATTGTTCGGCTTCTTGTTTTGTGACTTGCATAGTGACAGGGACAAAGTATCCAAAAACAAAGCATTGTCAAGAGATTTTTTAACCATTAAAACTTATGTCTTGCGGACCCCGTAGGGGTCGCGGTGCTGTAAGTTTTGCACCACGACTATTTTTTAGGTGTCAGCAGGAATTTCTTCGTCTTGGTCGTATTCGACAAAGTTAAAGTTTTCTTTTGCAAACTCCAAGACATCTTCGGCATCAACACCACGATCATCAACTTCACCTTTGGAGATGATAGCAGTCCCAGCGAACCAGCAACCGCTCTCAAAGTAGTCAAGCGTGAACTCGTCATGCGGAAACATTTCAGACAAGGCGGCGATGATTTCAATCGGTGGACTCCAAGCAGTCATGAATTGAGCTTGAAAGTCGGAATCTTCAGAGATGAGTTGATCGGCAACATCGCGTTGCTCTTCTTCACTCAAGTCCCATTTCGTTCCCCAGTTCTCAAGTCTCCATTGATACCATCCGCCGTTTTCACCAAGCAATTCTGGAGGTGTGGGTTTGATCTTCTCGAAAGAAAGACCATTTTCTTTTAGGTAGTTCTCCAATTCTGGAGAGCAGTCGGCAATGTTTAGGATATTTTCGCACCAATTTGGCATATCAGTAGTGTATGTTAGTTTTTTATTAGTGTTTGGTTTTACATACAAGAAACAAATTCTTGATCGACCTCGAAACTTCCTTCAAGATAGTCTCCATCTTTTGGAAGCGGCAAGTCTTCTGCAAGTTCGATTGCTTCTTGTAATGAATCGGCTTCAATTTCGTGTTGGCCAATCATAGACCAAACAACAGGGATTTTGTATTTAGGCATGGCAGTAGTGTGGGTTAGTTGTTGGGGTTTGTCAATAGGTTTTTGCAAGTAGAACAAGCGGCTTCAATGTGATCGGCCTTGTATTAACATAAAAGAAAAAACCATATTCCAAAACCTCAATGTCGCCATCGACTTGGGCAAGTGAAACATAGTCGTCGCCATGATTGTCGGCAACGAATGGGCCTACATCATCATGCCCGATAAAGTAAAGCGTATCGTTTAGATCGACAGCATAAGCGTCACTGAGTGCTTCGTGGAGTTGTTCAAGTGTGGTTGTTTGCATGGCAGTAGTGTGTATTATTTTTGGGGTTAGTCAACAAAGAAATTAAAGAACATCCACCCCCGCTTTCTTAAAAGATAATCAAATGGGTTTTCAATTCCATCGGGGATTTGAGTATCAATTTCAACTTGTTCTTCCGTTGGGTTTATCACAATGCCTCGTGTTCCATCAACAATGAAAACAATTGGTTTGTCTTCAATGACAATTGTTTTTGTTTGCATGGGTGTAGTTTGGTTTAGTATTCAGCAGTGTCAAGAAGAAATTCGGGGATGTTTTCTTCTTTAAGGTTTTTATCTTCTTCAGTTATTATGAAGTTCCCGACATAGTTGTGTTTGTATGCTTCCATCAAATCTTCATACAAAGCACCAATGGCATGATCCACCATTTCCTCATTGTCCAAGTCAACGACATACTCCAAAGAGATTTTTGCTTTTCCAAGTCTCATTTTTTTTGTGTGGTTAGGGTTAGTCAACAAGAAATCTGCGTTTCCATTGTGCATCTTGCACCTGCTTGTCAAGCCAAGATTGTTGTTCAAAGATACGCGCACCATAAACGGATTTGCGATTGCGTGTGAATAGCGATAGGATGTGGTTAATTAGTTGCATGGGGGAAACTTATCAAAAAGATGTGAGATGTCAAATTTTATTTTCAGAATAAACTGCAATTTTCTTCTTGACAAATCAACACTAGCAAATAGCAAATGGCAAAATACTTAATACTAAATAGAATGTGTGTGCGCGTAAAAACAAGAATGAAAAACTTATACCTTGCGGACCCCTACGGGGTCGCTGCCATGTAAGTTTTGCGGCTAGTTGAATATTTTATCTTGATCCCAGCAGTATTCAGCTACGCCAGCATCGTATCCTAAACGATACAAGTGACGATCCATGTCGTCTGTGAATGTATTGTTTTCAACTCCAACGGTGAACCCATCATAGAATCCCAGTTGGTAGGCTTTTTGTTTTTCTAGTTCTTCTTTCATTTTTTTAGTGTGCGGCAAGACAATGTGGGCAAACAGATTCAACATAGATCATGGATTCAAAAGTATTTGAATTGTGGCGAATGTAGTCTGTTGAACCATATTCAACAAAGAAGTTCAGTTGGTGGTGCTTCATTAAGGTAAAGAATCCAGACTCAAACTCGACCTCTACATGATCGCCCTTGTTTATTATGCGAGAAATTATTTCTTCATTCTCATAACCTGGCGAACCGTGTTTGACTTTTGCTCCTATGAGTAGTTTGTGCATTTTGTTTTTGTGTGTGTAGTTGAAAGGGTGTCCCCCGCTAGGAGTCGAACCTAGTCTCTCAGTCTATCTGCCAAACTATTCGCGCTTCGTTCGGCACTAGTGTCTGACGGGCCAATACTTCGGGGGCGTTGGAAAGTTATGCGCGTGAGATGCGCCTGTCAACAAGATTTTTGAATTTTCTTTGCAGGACATCTGCCGCCTCGTCTCTGTCGATGAACATGGCAACAGCCATTTCGTGATTCGTGAAGCAGATCATTGGCTTTCTGTTTTTTCTCTTTGGGATGCTCAAGTCAAAGAGTGAGGTTTTGTAGGTGTTGTTGTGTGATGTTCTTTGGATGGTGGTCATGGCGGGGAAAGAGTAAGATTTTTTTATGCTTCTGTCAAATTTTTTTCTTCTAGGATTGCTTCAAGGGAAGAAATTTCTTCTTCGATTCTTTCGCAACCTTCCCAGTCTGAAAATTCTTCGCAGAGTTCCATTTGGCGGCGGAGGTTGTCGATGGCGATGATTAGTGATGTGGTGGACATGTTCAGAGAGTATCACAGACCGATTTTTCTACAAGAAAAAAATGTTTCACTAGCTACAATTTTTCTGTTGACAAATAGCAAATAGCAAAATCCTTAATACTAAATAGATGCGCGGATTGGTGCGCAACTCATTGAGTTTCAAAAACTTACAGCTATCGGACCCCGTAGGGGTCGCGGCGGTGTAAGTTATTCATTTTCAAGCGGTTATGATCGCGCCCCCACCACAGAGGCGCGATCTTTATCCACTCACAAAATTATTCTTGCAGTGCGCTTTTGAAACACGCCGCCCATGTCAAGGCAAGACAGATCCAAAAGACGCAAAAGTTGAGATCTTCGGGGACAATTCCAAAAGCCCTCACGAAAGAAAAAATTGCAATGTGAGCAACTGAAAAGAATAAGCAAAGAACAGCAGATTTCATTTTATTAAGGGGCAAAGGTTTTTTCGATTTTTCCGCATTTGAAATGACGGACAGCTTCTGGCTTAAAGCTAAACCAGCCTTGATTGTTTCGATTGATTGCAGAAAAGTATCCTGCGGCTTTCAATCCATCAGTTCCAGCAGAACCAGTTCCTTTTATCAAGCCAATGTATTTGTCCTTGGCATTGATTTGGCGAATCGTGCCATCTTTCTTTTGAAAGGTGATCGAAAAGAATTTTCCTTTCGTGGCGGCGATCAATTGTGCGATTTCGTTTTCCGTGGTCATGTTTTTTGTGTTGGTTATTGTTGTGAGAACATTTCCCGTTCCATCTCGTCGATTTCTTCGGGGGTCATTGTGGCTTCGATTTCATACACAGCCTCGAACATGGCGAGCAGTTCAAGGGAGTCGGCGTGGGCGAGTTGGTCAATGGACATAAGAGAAAGTTATTTGATTTTGAAAGAATAGCAAGAAAAATTCAACCGATTTTCAAATTTTCCACTTCGTTGGATGCGACATAGTTGACATCGCCGCAGTATGGGTCGCGGTAAATGATGACGAATGCGCCATCGCGGGTGTTGGTATCGGTGACGCTTCCTGTCAACTTCATCCCGCAATAGGTGAATTCGACAAAGGTGTTCGTGCGTGGGCGAGTGGTGTTGGTTGTGTTGGACATGTAAGAAAATTATCACAGCTAACTTGAAACGCAACAAAAAAAACAAAAATCTTTTTCGCCTAGTTGCATTTTTTTTCTTGACTTTTCATAACTCGTTGAGGCTCAAAAACTTACACCTATCGGACCCCTTCGGGGTCGCCGTGATGTAAGTTTCACGACAACCCCTTTCTCTCACATCCACTCTTCCCAAAATTCCTGCTCAGTGATCTCGCGCACGATAGCGCGACGAGCGCGTGACCGCCACCGCTCGCCATAGGCATCCTGCAGGGCAGACTCGCGTGTGGGGCCATGCCCAAGAAGGCAAGAGCCAAGGTGGATAGCGGACGGGGCAACAACAATGTAGTATGTGGTGGACATGGGGAAAAGATAACTCAAACACCCAAAAGCACAAGAAAAAAAAGATTTTTTTTTCGTAAAAAGTTACAATTTTCTTCTTGACAAATACAATTGGGGGGGCTATGGGGGGGACGCGCAGCGTCCCATTGAAAAACTTATGCGTTGCGGACCCCGAAGGGGTCGCCGCGATGTAAGTTCTTGACTTTCAACGGCTTATGAAAGCGGCGGGGGCTTTCGCCCCCGCTTTTTTTTGAATTTAACCCTTGACAAAACCTTGCCAAGACTTCTTGACAATTTCTTGACCATCGACACGAGCGGCGGCAGAGGCTTTGGAAAGTTCAATGAACTTGGCAACTGCCTTTTTTTCGGCAGAGGTCATTTGAGCAAGAGCGGCTTCGTCATCAGCCCTCGACCTTGAAGCTCCAGCTTTGGCGATGATTTCAGTTCCGACAACTTCAATTTTCACATTGAAGACATAGGAGTGACCATCAGCTTCTGCTCCCATAGCTTCGGCAATCTTGGCGATGGTATCAGTTCCGCGAACGGGAATTGTGACTTTTTCGGTGGTGGTGGTATGTGTGGCAGTTTTCATATTTGATGTGTCGCGTTCATCAGCGACAAGAGAAAGTTAGCATCAGAGCGGAAAACCTCAAGAAAAAAAACAAAAATCTTTTTTGCCCAACCGCAATTTTTTTCTTGACAAATAGAATGGGGGGGCTATTGGGGGGGCTGAAGGGCAGATTCATAACTCATTGAAAATCAAAAACTTACACCTATCGGACCCCTTCGGGGTCGCCGTGATGTAAGTTTCACGACGACCCCTCACCACTACATTTGCGCCGATATTATGGCAACCACAAGCCAAATCGCGGCATTTATTCCAATCAAAATTCCAAGTAGTTCTTTCATGTTTTTATCCTTCCTTTTCGATGTGTTCAAGATAATCCGCGAGCGCAAGTTCGGCGGCTTCCGCGAGGGTCGCGGCATATTCTTCGGGGCTGACTTCGGTGGCATAGTAGGTGTCGGACATGAGAGAAAGATAGCAGGGGGTTCAGATAACGCAACAAAAAAAGTGTTTTTTATTTATTTTTTTTATGTGTTTTTTTTCTTTACTTTTTGCAACTCGTTGAGCGTAAGAAACTTATGTCATGCGGACCCCGAAGGGGTCGCGGCGGTGTAAGTTATTCATTTCCAACGACTTACAGCGGCAGCTCAAGTGTAGTTATTCCATGCACTATGCGCCATGCTACTAGGAGCGTAGTAGCAAAGCACACAGCAGGGGCGAGGATGTCGAAGAGTTCGTCACTCATATCGCCATGCCCTCCTCTTCTAGAAACTCCATCGCCGCCTCTTGTGCGTAGTCGAGTAGTTCACTCATGGGTGTCATGTTATCTGCTTCCTCGATCATCTCCTCAAGTGTGTCGATGTGATCGCATAGCAATGCGGTATCTGGTAGATCATCGAGAGACAAGCCGACAATGGCGTAGACTTGTGCGTTGATCATCTTTCGTGCTTTATTTCGTGCGCTCATGTGTGTGTGTGTTAGTTATGCTTAACATAGGATTGAAGATGCGCGAGGCAGTAGCAAGTCAACCCAAAGGTGACAAAGCAGATTGCATCAATGGTAGGGCTTTCACCTCCGTAGAGCATGAAGGCAATGAGGCTGAACAAGGGTGACATGGTGATGATGCCAGAGCCAAGGATAATGAATGCGTGTTTCATGTGTGTGTGTTTGTGTGTGTTTGTTTAGTCAAGAGTCACTTTGATACCCTCGCTGTTCGTGCTTGTCCAGCAGTTATCGCCGCAAATGTTTTTGTAGAACACTTGCCAACTGCCGTCTTTGCATTGGCGACCAGTAAATGATCCGTAGTATCTTCCGAATCCATCGTCAACGATGGCGAGTTGATTCGTGCGAGGGATGAAGTTGTCGGGGAGTGTAGTGGTGTTGGACATGGGAGAAAGTTATCAGATGATGTGGAGAGTGCAACAAAAAAAACATTTATTTTTTTTACAGAACTGCAATTTTTTTCTTGACAAATAGATATGCGGGGGGGTTTGGGGGGGACGCAAATAGCAAACTGCAAAATAGCAAATAGCAAATTATCAAATAGCAAATAGGTGGGGCGCAGGTCGGGGGCGCAGGGCGCAGGTCGGGGGCGCAGGGCGCAGGTCGGGGGCGCAGGGCGCAGGTCGGGGGCGCAGGGCGCAGGTCGGGGGCGCAGGTCAATAGTGTTCGCTTGAACATTGCAAGGGTGGGGTCTGGGCGTAAGTTTGGGCGGGGCGGTTTCCCGCCCCGCTTGTGCCTTGGGTCATGCTTTGCGCCACGAGCGCAAAACTTGCGCGACATATTCCCTTGGCACTTCGACCGCTTCGGACTTTTCAGGCAGGAAAAGCCGTGCGCCTTTGGTCAACTTTTCGCCAAAGTTGAAAGCGTAGGTGTAGGTGTGAATGATGAACCCATCGCAAAAGTGCGATGAATGGAAAAAAGGACGGAGTTCCGATTGTTTGCCTTTTAAGGTCTTGATTTTCATGAGTCTGATTTTTTTAAGGTTGCGCGGGGGCTTTCGCCCCCGCTTGTGATGTTTAGCCTTTGACGATTCCCGCCCATGTCGTGCGCGTGGCAGTTTGTCCGTCCGTCCGTTGCATGGCGTTTGCCTTGCAAAGATCTTGGAACTTGGCGACTGCTTTCCGTTCCGCTGGCGTGAGGCTGACAAGGGCCGATTCCTTGTCCGCGTTTGAAACGCTGGCCGATGCTTTCGTGGTGATTTCCTCACCTACGATTTCAACCGATAGGTTGAAAGTGTAGGCGTGTCCGTCTGCTTGTGCGCCCATAGCAAGAGCGATTTCGGCGAGTGTGCTTGTTCCCTTTACTGGCAGGGAAACGGCCTTCGTGGTGGTGGCGGTGGTGGTTGCCATGCGAGAAAGTTAGCACGGCACGGCATGGAGTCAACATCGAAACGAAAAAAAAAGATTTTTTTTTCTGAAAGATTTTCGCGAAATGTGTTGACAAGGTGCGACCCTCCCCCATTTCTCGAAAAAAGTGGACGAAATTTTGACAGCGCAGTGGGGGGGCTACTCTTCCTCAATCTCCCCACGTCCAATCCACATACCCCTCCCCCCATTTGTCGAAAACGCCAGCGATTTATCAAACCACACTAATACTCAACATAAAAAAAAATCCCAGCCCTAAAAAGTGTAAGTATAATCATGGCAGCGGTTTCGTATAGTGACATAAGAGTAAAAATAGATGATTACGACTTATTAGCAAAATCATTAACAATCAATGGATCAAATAATCTTTCCGTCAATAGAGTCTTAAATGATTTTCAAGAAACTCAATTTGATGGATATGGAATAAATGGTTTTGCAAATTATAACATTAATATTTCATTCTATGCTGAAACAGCTACATCTGGAACTAAGTTTTGTTTAGAAGACTTGACTGGCAATGTTGATGCTGAAATAAAGATTTTAGGAACCAATAGTTTTAAACAATGCTACTTGCAAAGTTTAAATGTTAATATTCAACCTTTTACCCCAGTTGTTGTTGATGCTTCTTTTGTTTGTTATGAGCCACCTAGTGTTTTTGATATAGATGGAATTAATACTTTAAAACTTACCCCAGGTTTCTTTTTAAATGATAGTGAATTTTATGTTATAAACAAAGAGTCTGGTATTACATGGGCTAATGCAAATAGAGAAGCATCTGGCATGGGTGGACGTTTGGCTATTTTAGATTCTGCGGAAAAAAACAATAGAGTACCTCAACATGATGGAGCAATGTGGATTGGTGCTAATGATAGTGGTACAGAGGGTACATGGAAATGGCTTAATGGTGTTACATTTTGGACAGGCACTAGGAGTACTGGTGGACCTTTTAATAATGCTTATAATAATTGGGGTGGTGGACAACCAGATAATGCTTTATTCAATATTTCTGGAGAAGATTATTTACAAAGACTTCCAAATGGACAGTGGAATGATGTAGTCAACGATCCTTCTTTATATACAGATGTTAGTACTTGGTGGTTTACTAGAGGTTATATTTTAGAATATACTGGCGGCTCAATTTATAAAGATAGTCTTATTTATGGACATACAGTTACAACTGTCAGTGGCGAATTCATTTCAGATGAAAATAAACAACAAATATCATATGGAGTAATATGTGAAAGAACACCAAGATACATGCTTGGCGAAACTATCCCAAGTAGAGTGTTTTTAGATAAGGTTGAAAAAGAACTCACAATTAAATCAACTCAAGTAGATAGTTTTGTTGATTATGATGGATATGAAGATTCTTTTTATGTTTATCTAACCGATAAGAATGGAAGATCCGCTTCTACAATTTCATTCCCAACCGCGACTGTTGTATCTCAAAATTTCTCTACTCAACAAGATGGTTTTTGCTTAACAGAAATAAAAGCAAAAGAGATTATTTTATAATTAAAAATACCCCCATTTAGTGTAAATATATCTGAATGGCAAAGAAAAAAACCGACTTGTCGGGTTCTCTTGAGATTCGTCCTCAATTAGAACATAGCATTAAACTAAAACCCCGTAAATTTAAGTTTACTCCAAAGCAGCAAAAGTTTTTGGATATGGTCTTAGACCCCCAAAACCCAATCATATTTGTATCGGGTCCAGCAGGAAGTTCTAAAACATATATGTCGTTATATGCGGCTATCCAAATGATGATTAAAGATAAAGAGCGCGAATTACTTTATGTTCGTAGTATTATCGAAAGCGCTGACCAAGGATTAGGTAGTTTACCTGGAGATGTAGCAGAAAAGTTTGATCCATTCCTTATTCCTCTTTACGATAAGCTTGATGAAATCATTGTACCACAAGATGTAGTATGGTTGAAAGGTCAAGGCAAGATTGGTGCTATACCAATTAACTTTCTTCGCGGTGCAAACTGGACAGATAAGATTGTTGTTGCAGATGAAGCGCAGAACTTTACATTTAAAGAACTTACAACTTTAATTACTCGCGTTGGAGAAGGAACAAAACTTATTATTTGCGGCGACTTCATGCAAAGTGATATTAATGGCCGTTCTGGTTTCTCACCGATGTTTAGAATCTTTGATGATGAAGAAAGTAAATCAAAAGGCGTGTGTACTTTCTGTTTTAATGAGTCAGACATTGTACGCAGTGAAATTTTGAAATTTTTAATCTCAAGATTACAAAAAGCAGAAAAAAATGTGTAAATAAAATCAGACAAGACCTGCCAAAGCGCACAGCTAAATGTAATTGCAAAAAAATAAGGGCGGTTGTATCTTGTCTACTTTTTGTCCCCACAAGCCTAAGCCATGACTCAAAAAACCAAAACTACAATTACAGAAGCTGCAACCGCATTAAAATGGGTCTTGCCAATACTTTTCGGGATTGTTATTTTGTGGCTTAATAGTAGATATGCAACAGTTGAAGCTTTTGATGTTTTAGAAAATAAAGTTTTAATAATACAATCCTCAAATAAAGAAAATGAGGCTGATTTAAATAAAAAAATAGAAATAATTAACACAAAGCTTGAATATATACTAACGGACGTTAAAGAAATTAAACAAAAAGTCAAATGAGTCAAATATTCTGTTCAAGCTGCGGGACCAAACATCAATATACATACTCTCAACCAAAATTCTGTTCCAACTGTGGTCAGTCTTTTGGAGCTTCTTTCTTGCCACCAAAAAAGCAAGTAACTAGCGCCAAGTATGATATTGATGAAGAGGATGAAGAAGACGATGGTGAAAACACTAACGTTCAACATGTTCCTAATATTCGAAATCTACAAGTAGACATCGAAAAAGAAGAGGGAAATAATCAATTTACTCTTGGTTCTTTATTTGGCCAAGGTAATGCGGGTGTTTCGAGGAGGAGTCGCCGTTCCAAAACGGTAGATGATTTTATTAGCGAAAAATCTACCAGTGGGGAATAAAAAATATAAATATGAAGATTATTCCGATGTCATTGATGCTACTATAAGAAAGTTTAGGTCTAAGTGGCAATTAAATGCAATCAATTGGTTTGATTTCTCCGATGTAGAGCAGATTATTAAGATTCACATCCACAAAAAGTGGGATATGTGGGATCAATCACTTCCTCTTGAGCCTTGGATAGCAAGAATAGCTTCTAATCAAATTAAAAACATAATTAGAAACAATTATACTAATTATGTTAAACCTTGTATGCAGTGCAAGTTTAACATGGGTGATAACCTTTGTTCTTGGACTCGCAGTGGTAATCAAAATGCAACCTGCGATATGTATGCAAAATGGTCTAAGCAAAAGAAAGCGGGGTATGGTATTAAATTGCCTGTTGCTTTAGAAAATCATTTAAAAGAAATAGATTCCCAACCAGACACATCAATTCATTTTGATTCAGCAATAGAAAGATTAAACGAATTATTAAAAGCCAAATTAAGTGAACAACACTATACTGTTTACATAATGTTATTTTTCGAAGAAAAGCCCGAAGAAGAGGTTGCTAAGTATATGGGTTATAAAACAAATGAAAAAAACAGAAAGGCTGGATACAAACAAATAAAAAATCTTAAAAAAATGCTTAGGGAAAAAGCTGAAGAAATAATTAGAGATAATGATATTATAATAGAATAACAATGTTAACTGAATTACAAAAACAGCAAGTTGTCGAGATCTACAAATCTACTTCTGATTTGAATGAGATCACTCGTCGCGTTTTCGATAACCCAGACATTGACGGCAGAAGTAAAGAGGGGCGCTTAATTAGACAGTTTATGATTGAGAGTAAGCTCAAATTTAAAACTGCTAGACGAGAAAAGAAAGAAGGTATCGAGTTTACTGAAGAACAAAAAGATTTTATTATTAAACAAGGTAATGATGGGTTATCTTCTTTAAAGATTGCCGAAATTGTTTTCCCAAAGAAAGAAGTTAAACCACTTTCTCTTGAACAGAGAGCCGTTCTCGATATCCTCAGAGAAGCTAATCCAGACTATACACCATCTCAAGATACTGATGCCTCACTCAGCAGTTACGTTGCCCCCAAGTCTACTGGGCGCATCGTCAAGAAGATCAACGATGCCACTGGGTTATTTTTGGAAGAAGATAAGTTAAATAGGCAACATAAGAATTGCGTAGATAGGTTGGGGATAAACCTTAATAATTCTAGATTTGTTAAAATTGTCAATAACTATACATCTAAAGATGATCGTGAGTTATTTGAGCAAGAATTTATTCGTTTAACTTGGGATAAACCAGATTTAACAGCAGATGAAATTAATTTATACATGAACGTCTGCAAAGAAGTTATTAATTTAGAAGTTGTAAGTAAACACCTTAATAAGCTCAATGATTTGTTTGATATTGCAAACGATCAAGAAGAAATGAGTATAAGATTGGCAGAAATTATTAAAGCTAAAAGCTCTGAATATCATCAGTGCGAAGGTCGAATCGAAAATCTTACAAAAAAATTACAGGGAGATCGTTCTGAACGAATGAAGAATAAGCATAAGGAAAATGCATCTATTCTTTCTTTGGTTCAATTTTTCCAAGATGAAGAAGAACGAAAAAATATGGTAAGAATGGCTGAGATGCAAAAAGAAGTCATTCAACAAGAAGCTCACAGACTTGAAGGCATGTCCGAATGGAAAGCAAGGGTTTTAGGTATTTCTCAAGAAGATGTCATTTAAGTGTAAAGAGTGCGGACAGGAGTTCCCTGCCCTAAAAAGCCTTCATACGCATATCAAAAAGCATGATATGCTGTTGGGTGAGTATTATGTTAAAAACTATCAGCGTAGAAATAAATTAACTGGCGATTTAATGCAGTTTAAAAACTACGACGAATACTTTGAAAAAGATTTTAGCAATCGTGATCAATTATTAAAATGGTGTGACTCTGCTCCATTCTCAGAAGTTTCTGATTATATAATTAAAATTTTAAAAGATCGCATAGAAAAAAAAGAATTAAAATACGCACCAAACTCAATAGAGTTATATACTAACCAACTCCCATCAATAGATGTTTATAAAAAATTCTATGGAAGTTATACTGATGCTTGTAAAAAATGTTTAGTCGAACCAATGTTTGGCGGTAAATTCCCAAAAGAATTTCATAATGATTACTCAAAAATTAAAATTTTTATAGATACAAGAGAGCAAAAGCCACTTCCTTTTAAAAATTTTGAGAAATTAAAACTAGATGTTGGTGATTATGCCGTTGGTGGCGAGCATTATAGCTATACTTATGTAGATAGAAAGTCTTATGATGATTTTTGCAATACAATGGGTAATGGTTATGAAAGATTTCGTAGAGAATTAGAAAGATGTAGAAGTCTTGGGTCTTATTTATTTGTTGTTGTAGAAACAGATTTATACAAGATGGAAAAAAAGAATATCTTTACTCCACAAAAAGTAAATTTAAAATATGTTTTCCATAATATGAGAACAATACAGCACGATTTTAGAGACTGCTGCCAGTTTGTATTTAGTGGAAATAGAAGTAATAGCACTCTCCTTATTCCAAAGCTTTTGGTTTTAGGTAAAAAAGTCTGGAATACAGATATACAATATTTCTTAGATTCTGGCGTAATGAATTATTTTGAAAGGAAAAAATCATGAGTTGGGAAGCTGGTAATCAAAAATTAAATAAAAAATTTAAAAACATTAATCAAGAGATACTTGATACAAAAGGTTTTATTGACGAGAAGAAAGCTAAAATTTTATTATATAAATTTTTAAAAGAAAACCCATCTTTCTCTTCTGAATTAATTACAGGTGTTTCATTATTCCCGTTCCAACATATGGCAATTAAAGCTATGATGGAAACTGATTACTTTTTGGGTATCTGGTCCCGTGGTATGAGTAAATCTTTCTCTACCGCAATCTTTGCTATTCTAGATGCGATTTTAAATCAAGGCGTACATATTGGAATCATTAGTAAATCATTCAGGCAGTCTAAAATGATTTTCCGTAAGATTGAAGAGATTTCTCGAAGCCCTAAAGCTGGATTCCTTTCTCAATGCATTAATAGAATATCAAAAACAAATGATGAATGGGTAATTGAAATTGGTAGAAGCAAGATAACAGCCCTGCCACTTGGCGATGGTGAAAAACTCCGTGGTTTCCGTTTCCAGAGAATGATTATTGACGAGCTTCTTCTGATGCCAGAAAAGATTTTAAATGAAGTTATTCTTCCATTCCTTTCTGTTGTAGAAAACCCAACTGAAAGACAAAAGCTTTATGATTTAGAAACTACTTTGATTCAACAAGGTAAGATGTCTGAAGAAGAGCGTTATAGATGGCCAAATAACAAAATTATTGGATTATCTTCAGCAAGTTATAAATTCGAATATCTTTATAAACTATATCAACAATATGAATCATTAATTTTTAATAATGCTGAAAAAGATAATGCCCATAGAGTTATTATGCATTTTAGCTACGATTGCGCACCAGATCAACTTTATGACCAAAACTTAATTAATCAAGCTAAAGCTACAATGAGTCAGTCTCAGTTTGATCGTGAGTTTGGTGCTGTATTTACTGACGATAGCTCTGGTTACTTTAAGGTAAGCAAAATGGCGCTTTGCACCATACCTGATGGAGAAGGTCAAAGCGTAGAGGTTGTAGGCGATCCTACGGCTCAATATATACTAGCATTTGACCCGTCTTGGTCAGAAAGTGAAGGATCTGACGACTTCTCCATGCAATTATTAAAAATTAATCCAGAAAAAAGAAATGGAACAGTAGTTCATAGCTATGCCCTTTCTGGAACTAATTTGAAAAAGCATATTGAGTATATGCATTATTTATTAACTCATTTTAATGTTGTTTCAATTGTAGGTGACTATAACGGAGGCGTTCAGTTTATTAATTCTTGTAATGAAAGTGAAATATTTAAAAAAGCTGGGATTAAATTAGATACATTTGATGCCGATTTCGATAATCCGCAAGAATACGATAAGGCTTTGAGAGATGCAAGAAATCAATATAATGTATCTACTAGAAGAATAGTTAACTTAAGGAAACCAAGTTCTGCTTGGATTAGATATGCCAATGAATCGTTACAGGCAGCATTTGATCACAAGAGAATATGGTTTGCTGGAGCGGCAATGGATGAAGCTTATAATAAACAAAGGTTAGCTAATATACCAATTCAAACATTAAAATTCTCAAGGCATGATGATGAAAAAGAATCTGGCGCTAGACAAATTGATTTTATTGAACAATTAAAAGACAATATTGAACTTATTAAAGTACAATGCGCACTTATTCAAGTAAATACTTCAGCTCAAGGTACGCAAAGTTTTGACTTACCAATGAATCTAAAAAAGCAAAGAGGGGCTGATAAAGCAAGAAAAGACTCTTATTCTACGTTAGTTTTAGGCAACTGGATGATGCAAACTTATTTTGATATGATTAACCTTCAAGAGCAGAATATTCAAGCCACATTCGTCCCAATGTTTATTAATTAACTTTTAAAGTTAACTTTTTGACATTTCGGTGTAAAATAGTAAAAGTATGAGCGGCTCAAAAAGACAGTATAATAAAAAATCAGATTATTGGACTAAATTTAAAAAAGTAGAAGCTTCCATAAGTAACGTCATACCACAAACACAAAATTATGAGCCGCAGTTATGTGGTGAGCCATTTTATGTATCAGACGCTACAGCAAATACTAAAGAATTGATTTTTAGTAAAGCTTCCTATTCTCGTAGAAGCGGAGAAAGTCCTACTGGTTCTAGAAAAAATGTATCTGCGATGACTCCAACCACAGATAGGTTTGGGAGCATTAGAAATGGTTTACTTCCATATAATTACGCTATGGATGGCGTTAATGTTCGTGAAGCTATTGAACTTTGCCAAAAGGCTTATGCTAATGTTGCTGTTTTTAGAAACGCTATAGATATCATGTCTGAGTTTGCTAATACAGAAATTTATCTTGAAGGCGGCACTCAAAAAAGCAGAGAATTTTTTACAGAATGGTTTAAAAAGATTAAATTATGGAACTTAAGCGACCAATATTTTAGAGAATATTATAGAAGTGGCAATATCTTTTTATATAGAGTTGATGGTAAGTTTAAAACAGATGATTTTGCCAAATTAGTTAATCAAATTGGTATCTTGGGCAATAATAAAATACCACTTAAGTATATTTTACTTAATCCTTTTGATATTGTCGCAAAGAGAAGTTCTACTTTTGCCGTTGGCGCATACGAAAAGATTTTATCAGAATATGAATTAGCTAGATTGCAAAATCCAGTTACAGAAGAAGATAAGGAAATTTTAGATGCAATGCCATCTTCTGTTAAAAAAGATATTAAAAAAGGGGCATATTATACAGATGGATTAAAGATTGAACTTGATCCAAAAAGATTAACTTATTCATTTTATAAAAAACAAGATTATGAACCATTTGCGGTTCCATTTGGATATCCAGTTCTTGAGGATATTAATGCTAAAATGGAGCTTAAGAAAATGGATCAAGCAATTACTCGTACTGTAGAAAACGTTATTTTGTTAATTACTATGGGCGCTGAACCAGATAAAGGCGGCATTAATGCTCAAAACTTATCTGCAATGCAAAGTTTATTTAAAAATGAAAGCGTTGGAAGAGTATTAGTTTCAGACTATACAACAAAAGCAGAATTTGTTATACCAGATTTAGGAAAAGTTTTAGGTTCTGAAAAATATAAAGTTTTAAATGAAGATATTAAACAAGGTCTTCAAAACATTGTTATTGGTGAAGAAAAATATAGCGCTACAGAAGTTAAAGCTCAAATATTTATTGATAGATTAAAAGAATCTAGAAATGCATTCTTAAATGATTTCTTACAAGTCGAAATTAATAGAATAGCTAAAGAATTAGGATTTAGATCGTTTCCAACAGCAAAGTTTAGAGATATTGATATGAGAGATCAAACTCAACTTATGCGCATTACAACAAGGCTTATGGAGCTTGGTGTTCTTACTCCACAACAAGGTATGGATATGTTCCATACTGGTCAATTCCCAAAAGCAAAAGATATTTCGCCAGCGCAAAATACATTTAATGAAGAGAGAAAAGATGGTTACTATAACCCATTAGTTGGTGGCGTTCCATTGATTTCTCCAGGTGGAGAAGATGGTGAACAAGTTCAAAAAAATACTACTAATAAAGTAGCTGGAAGACCAGAAGGTACAACTGGAATTCCTTTAGTAAAAGGAAATTATTCAGTAAAAGATATTCAATCAGTAGTAAATAAAATTGAAAAAACACGCGCTACTATTTCAACTAGTTTAAAGAAAAAACTTAATATCAAGAAGTTTAATGAACAACAACAAGACATGTTGAATAAGTTATGTGAAGCTGTTGTAGTTTCAAGTGATATAGAAACTTGGGAATCAATAGCAAATTCCTGTGTAAATAATTTTGATAATATCGCTTCATTAAATACTATGCCAGATATTTTATCTATATTGGCAGAACATCAATTAGAAGATGATTACTCAGCAGCAATTTTATACCATTCTCAAAAAATAAATGAAAATTAATCCAGAAGACATCAAAGTGCCACTTGAAAAAATAGTGGAAGTTAAAAACGGAGAAATCCAAGTATCTCTTGCTAAAATGGCAGACAAAAAAGCTGCAGTATATAAATCATTTATGAGTGCATGTGCATCAGATGATAAAGCTCTTGTTGATACAACTGATATGGATGATGAATCAACTATGAAAGCTTGCATGGTTCAATTTGATAAAATGCAAGGTATGCTTATGGAAGAAAGTGATTCTGGAGAATTAACTCCTGCTCAGAAAAAACTTCCATCAGCACTTCAAAAAGCTCTTCTTGAAAAAATGGACAAGCCTTCAGATCCTGCTTCTCATGAAAATCAAGAAACAGAAGAAGAAGAAAAAATGGAAGAGGGCGAAGATGATGAAGAAGAAAAAGAAGGTTAATTTTTAAATATGAAGTATAAATACACCACAAAATTTGAAGCCCCAATATATTCTTGCGCGATTGGTGATGAAACATTTATTTCTAAAGCGTCTTTAGAGAATTTAAAACCATTAATTCCACAAGATATAGATTTCTCAGAAAATATTGATTTGCTTGCTGTTGCTTTTAATGCTGCTGTAGTAAATAAATTCAATAAAAATGATGATGGCATGGATACAGAAACTGCCACGAGGGTAGTTAAAAACTTTATTCATAAACCAACAAATATTGAACATGAAAAAAGCAAAATTGTAGGACATATCGTATCTGCTGGATTTAGCGAATATGGTAATGACAACAAAATGCTTTCAGTTGAAGAGATTAAAGATCGTTTAGATCCATTTAATATTTCCCTTGGAGCAGTTGTTTATAAATATGCAAACAAAGATTTTGCGAAGTTAATAGAAAGGTCTGTAGATCCAGAAGATTCTTTATATCAACATATATCTACAAGTTGGGAAGTTGGTTTTAGTGATTATGTAATTGCCGTTGGCGGTAATGATTTAAAAGATGCAGAGATTATTAAGAACCCAAAACATTTTGAAGAAATGAGAGCTAAACTTAGAGCTTATGGTGGTTCTGGTAAATTAGATGATGGATCAAAAGTTTATAGATTATTAAGAGGTGATATTTATCCTCTTGGTATTGGGTTTACAACTACTCCTGCCGCAGATGTTAAGGGTCTTTATTCTTCACAAGATGATTCTACTAACGTAGAAATAAAAGATAAAAGAGATAAAAAAACATACTTTCAAATTAAAAAACCTGAATTAACTGAAAAAGTTGAGTCAAAAATTTCACAAAATAAAAATATTAATGTAAAAAACAAAAAAGAAATCATTATGGATATTGAACAAGTACTTTCCGAATTGAAGGATCTTCTCATTGAAAAGAAATTTTCTGAAGAAGCAGTTGCTAATATGACCAGCACATTTGCTGATGCTATTAAGCAAAAAGATACAGAATACCGCGAATCTCTTACTAAAGCTGATGAAGAAAAAGAAGCTTTAGCAAAAGAGAGAGAAGAACTCAAGGCTTCTATGGAAGAAGTTCGCAAGCAACTTGCTGATGCAAGTGAAAAGCTTGCTGAATTTGAAGCTTCCAAAAAGGCTGATGAAGCACTTGCTCGTTTCAACGCTCGCATGGAATCTGTTGATCAATCATACGACCTTGATGATGAAGATCGTCAACTTTTAGCTCAAGAGTTAAAAGAAATCGGTGAAACAGAAGAAGCATTTGCTTCATTCCAAAACAAACTTTCCATCATGTGGAAGCATAAGAACAAAGAAGCTAAGGCAGCTATCGAAAAATCAATCCAAGATAAGATTGATGAAGAAGTTGCTAAGAAACTTGCTAAAATGCAAGAGTCAAAGGCTTCAATCGAACCAGAATCAGAAGAAGAAGTAATTAAAGAGGCTATTGAAAACTCAGAAGTTGCAGAAGCTGGAATTTCCAGTTCAAATGAAGAGTCTTCTCGCCAACCTGCTTCACTCCGTGACAAGTTCGCATCAGCTTTCAATCGTGAAAATATCATTATTTCCTAATTAAAAAAACAATCTAACAAACAAAAAAACATATGGCACTTAGAACATTACCATTCAGACAATACAGTGACAACGATGTTATTAACATGTTCGCTCTTGGCGATACCTATGTTAATGAAAGCGTAACTGGTTCAAGCTATGGAGATGCTGGAGTTTTCGTAACAGTTGACTCAGCAAACCTTAACCTTGATACAATTACCTATGATAGCACATACGATTCCTATCTTGGTAAAACCAATTATCCATTCGTTGGAGCTAATCAATATCCAAAGGTCAGCCTTACAGTTAAGCCAGCCGCTTCAGGTTCAGCTTGCTTTGGTATGACACTTCGTCAAACCGCAAAATTCGACGAAAACGGCGAAAAACTCCTCTATTACCCACAAAAAGCTGAAGAGCTTATGTGCGTACTTCCAGGACAATCCGTTCCAGTTGCTACTCGCGGAGTATTCACTTTAACAAGCACAGCTTATGATGGCTCACTCACAGTTGGTGGTGGTGTAAAACTCTCCACAACTAGCGGTAAGCTCACAGGCTGCACAGTTACCGACACCGCAAAAGTTGGTTTAGTTATTGCTACTGGCTCACGTGTTGCAGCTACAGCAATCGATCAATTCGCAGGTGCTGCTGGATCAACAGGAACCTATGCAATCATTGGTCTTGGATTATAATTTAACCCCTTAATAAAAGAAGAAAAACTATGAAAATTACTTTAAAAAGAACTCCAGAACAAGTCGAGTTAATTAAGGCTATGGCTTCAAAGAACCGTGCGGTTGCAGTTGAAGCTCAGGTTGCACTTGCTGAATTCATCGGACCAGTATTGGCTGAGGTTATCAACAACGCTCCTACCCTTAGTAACTTATTCACAAGCCTTCAGTTTAATGCTGATGACAATCCAAGCATTCCGCTTGATCTCTATTATGACATCACAGCTGAAGACTATATCACTGTTTACAGCCAAAGCGTAGCTGGTGGTCTTCCACAGAACCAAGTTCTCCCAACTGTTTCTGAAATGAAGATCGCTACATATACTCTTGACTCAGCACTTAGCTTTGACAAGCGTTATGCTGCTAAGAGCCGCATGGATGTAGTTAGCAAGACCTTTACTCGTATGGCTCAAGAAATCCTTCTTAAGCAAGAGAAGACCTCTGCTAACCTTATCCTTAGCGCACTTGCTGCTGCTCAAACAAATGGTAAGCAACACGTACAACGCGCCAATACAAATGGCCGTTTCCTTCTTGCTGACCTTAACGAACTCTTCACCCTTTCCAAGAGAATCAATACCTCATGGCTCAAGGGAACTCCAGAAGCACGTGGTGGACGTGGTATCACTGACCTCATTGTTTCTCCAGAAGTTGTTCAAGAGCTTCGTGCAATGGCTTACAATCCAATCAACACTGTTGGAAGCAAGACTGATATTCCAGCTACCGATGAAATGAGAACAGCTGTTTATAACAACGCAGGTATTCCTGAGTTTTATGGAGTTGCTATCATGGAAATCAATGAGCTTGGCCGTGGTCAGCGTTTCAACACAATCTTTGATAACGTTTCTTCACAAAGCTACACAACCGCCGCTGGTGGCAGCTCCGCTGCATTCAATGGTGCTAATGAAGAAATCATCATTGGTCTTGACCGTGGACGTGAGTCCCTTATCCGTGCAGTTGCCGTTGATTCTGAGAATGGTTCTGAATTCAGCCTTACCGCTGATGACCAGTACAGCATCCGTCAGAACAAGATCGGTTACTTCGGTTCACTTGAAGAAGGACGTATGGTTCTTGACAATCGCGCTCTCGTTGGCAAGATTGTTTCTGGCCTCGCTTAATTCAAGCTATAAATTTAAGAGTCACCCTGAAAGGGGTGACTCTTTTTTTTGTTTAAATTTCCAGTATTAATGGTATAATATAGTATGGCTAGAAAAAAGAAAATTGAAATTACTAATGGCTTGGAACAAGTAAACGATGTAGCTGTTGGTTCAACAGAAAAGAAAACATTAGTTCAAGAAATAGATGAAATGAGAGCTTCTGGTAAGGTGGGAACTCCAGAATTTGTTGGTAAAATGAGGGAACTTGAGATCCTATTGGGAGTATCAGAGATTAGTCCATTTGGTACAAATGAACTTGAAGTATTTGAAGCGAATTTAAGAGAAATGTCTCTATCTGAAATGCAAAAGGTTGCCCAAAAGGTTGGGCTTAATCCGTTTCACGACCAAGTAACATTAAAAAATATTTTAATTAAAGAGTTTAAAGCATCCACGAGAAATAGCCGCAGAAACATTATGCCTACCATGATGGAGAGCTTTAAAATTGATCCAAATAATCCAAAACACAAGGAATTACTTAAAATACTTAATGATATTTAAGTGTAATATAAAGTATGAGTGTAATTGCGGACTTATCTTTAAAAATATTTCAGACAGAATTTGATAGTGATACTGGCATTATGCCACGTTCTCATATCTCAGGATGGTTAGATGCTAACCTTGGACAATTAAATACATTATTAAATACTTCTTATAGTGGTTCAGATGCAGAGCTTGATTTAGAATCTCAAGCTATTTATAAAGAGCTATATTTAGCTAGTTATTATAGAAAGCAATCTAGAAACGCATTAAGGGGTTTGGTTGATTCTAATGGTGGTGGTGGAGACATATTGAGCCTTAGAGATGGCAATAGCTCTGTTACATTCACCAATAAAAATGAAGTGGCAAAGGTCTATAAAAGCATGGCTGATGACGCTGAAGTGCGTTTAAATCAACTTGTTGCAAAGTATAATATATATCAATCACAACCGCTTCAATTGGGTGGTATTGAAACTAATTTAGATATTTATTATTGATTTTTTATTTAAATTTATATATAAAAAAAGAGGCTGATTTCTCAGCCTCTTTTTATTTATTAGGGTTTTATATTAGCTGTATTAGCTAAAGATTGTGTTAGTGAAACTACCGCTCATTTGGATACCATTTGAAGTATCGTTAGCGCCACCGATTTGAGTAGTGAATGTTAAGTCAACTGTTTTATTAGCACCAATTGAGCTTGAAAGACCAAGTGAATCAAGTTGAGCGCGTTTTACAGTATATTTAACGGCTGGAGTTGATGTACCTGGCTTATTAACAGTAATTGTGATATCTTGTTTTGGATTAGCTTCAACAAGATCAACAAGGCTTCCTTGGCTTGTTTCACTTTGTACACCATTAACAGTAAGAGTTGCTGTAATTGGGAAGTCAACAGTACGAACGAATGCAAATTTTGAACCAAGTCTTTCAATTGGAGTACGTCCAAGTGGAAGAGAAAGGCTTGCGCTTTGTAAGTGAAGCTGACTTAATTCTGTTGCACCACCAACACCAGTTCCAGTAAAGCTACCAAACGAAATGGTAACATCTCCTGGACGTAAGGCATTAACAATGTTAGTTCCAGTATTACCATTTGGATTGGCGAGAAGAATTGAGGTTCCAACTTTAGTTCCATCTGCTTGGTTGATTGCTGCGTTAGTACCACTGTTTGTTCCAGAAATTGTGAAAGCATTCATATTTGAACCTTCCATTGAAGCTGAAACAGTTGGAATATTTCCTACTGATAAGTCAACGGTATAATCAGTAAGGTAAGCGTTACCAATACCGATTACAGATTTTCCAGCAAGACTAGATTCTGAATTTAAGTCTGCACCTTCGCTTGTGGTTACGATGTAAAAGTTTTGACCGCTTCCGTCTGTTAATTGTCCAGATGGGAATTGGCTTGCAGCTTGACTTCCAGTTGAGACGTAGAATCCAAGAGCGGATTCGTTGGCTCCATCTGTTAAATAGTATGAAAAGTCAAGGGAAACTGTTGGTGATTCAAGAACGATTGAGTCAATACGAGCCAATTCACCGAATTGGTTAACATCTTGACGAGCAATGTTGAAATTATAGTTTGCGCTCTGAACTCTGTCTAATTGATAGTGCTTACCACTTGCTGTTGAAGTAGCTTGTTGACTAACATAAAGACCTTCTGATTGATAAATTACTCTGTTTCTAGGCATAATATTTAGTTTATTAGTTTTACATTTTAATTTTTAAAATGAGAAATTATTTTTAGGATCTAGGATATCTTTGCTGATGCATCTCAAAATCAATGAATCCAATATATAAATCATTAGCTAAAGTTTTGCGAGCTTTGTCTGTTAATTTAGAGGTAACAACTTCTTCGACAAAGAATAATGGGTTATTTTGATTTTCATTTTTTAATGTTTCATATGAATATGAGCCATTTTTAAGATCACCATATTCTGTTAATGGGTGTCCAGTAAATGGTATATTCGTAATTACTTCGTTTTGAGAATCTGCAAAAATTGATAATACTCCATCTAATTGATAGGCATTTTCAGCCATAACAACAGCTTTCATGGATATTTTTGTAGTATCTTCGCCGCCGAAAGCAAATGGTTGGTTATTAATTGATTGGCTAGATAAGAATATAGCTGGAACAACCTGATCGTATGGTTGCACATAGCTTTGAGTAGAACTGAAAACTCTTGGATTTGAGTTGTATTTTTTGTCAACCAAAAGATCTTCTTCGCCTTCATTAGTAAAGTATATATTAAAATCTTTTACTGCAAAACTTCCTGTTATATTAGCTGTATTAGCAGCTCCACTAACTAAAGCTCTACCATTTTCAAAATCAAGCATTAAATTATTACTGCGAGAAGTAAATGTATTGTTAATCCATACCCCACTTGGCACATCAGCTCCAGCAATAGAACTATCAGTTACCCATTGTTTATATGGGCTTCCAAAGGCTTTATATCTACCATCAAGACGATCATCTGCATAATAGTAGAATTTACCAGTTTTATTTGAATAAGCTTGCCCTTTCTTTAGTAAGTAATTATCAAACCAAAGAAAAAATGAAGTAGTTGCCCTATGTTGGAATTGTTCGATCATATAAATTAGTTATTTGTTTTTTGTATTTTGTTAATAATGCTGATATATATTTAGTATTTTTAAATTTGCCTACATTTATTTTACCATCTACCTGAACAGCTTCTCCAGATCTACTTTTAGGACTATCTATAAATAAATAGTATCCTAAACCAGATATACCAGATTCTATTCCTTTTGCCCAACTACGACCAGTTGCCCACGGCATTGGGGTTACAGCAAATATATCTTTTGGTTCTGGGAAATTAATAGTAAATAAACTGCCAGAATCTATATTTTTGGTAAAATATACTTCCATTGATTCAAATATATTTAATATATCTTTGATTGGATCTGTTCCATCAAAAAATCCAATAAATGAAAATAAGTTTCCTTGACCACCAAGAGTACCACTTGTATTGGATGCATTAGGTCCGTCTTGAATTTCTTTTGTAACAGGATGATTTAAAAATTCTTGAATTAATTGATTTTTAATTATTAAAAATTCTTTTCTCACTATCATTTCAAATTCTTTTCTAAGTAATTTTGGTGATTGTGAGTTAATTATTTTCTGAACATCTGCTGGAAGTCGTTTCGCCATTATTCATCAATTGGTGTTAAAAAGAATTCATAGTATTGATTTGAAAATAATCCCATTGGATTACCATCACTTCTAATTGAGAAAGTTATACCGTCAAATTCTACTTTTCTAGCTTCTTTAATATAATTATAACCATCTGGATCTACTACAATTTTAACAGAACCTTGGGGCATTATAATTTTATTTTGGGAGCCTTTATTAGAAGAACTATCAGCAAAATGTTCTTCTTCTAATTTTAAATAATAAATTCTCGCCATAAATGTAGAAGATACAGTTTCGTATTCTACGCTTGTAGTCGCTCCAATATTTCCATAAATTGAATTATACTGAGGAGAGCTGGATATAGCTATCTTTTTGGCATTTTTATATACTGTGATTTCTCTAGAGAATGTATCATGCAAATCAGCTAAAGCTGAAATGACTTTATTTTGTCTAGATAAATTAATTAAGCTTGGCATATTGAAATTTACACTTTTTTATTTATTATTTATTAAGGTATAAGGATGAATGCTAAAAATTCTTTAGAAAAAAAGTCAAAACAGTCAATTACGGCTATTTTTAAACAGATGTTAATGATGATCGAGGATATGAAACAAGATCACGACTATCATTATAAAAAATTATATGATAATATTCCAGAAGAATATCACTCCGTAATTTCAGCTGCAAATCATTTTGACGAATCAAAATTGGCTTATATTCGCAAAAGAATATTAGATCAGGGAAATGAGTGTTTAAGGAATTTTTCTGATGAAATTAATAATTATACTGTAAGTTTTGTTTTTAAATAATATAATAGAAAAATAATATGGAATTCAAAGAATTATATAGTTTCACAGTCGATAAGGAAGTAGAGAAAACAATTGAATCTACTAAAAAGGATAAGAAAACAGGGGAAGAAATTACTACCAAGAAAAAGGTAAAGGAAAAAGTACCCGTTTCAATTCGTTTAAAAAGACCTTCACGCAGAGAATTGGAAGAAGCTGAATTAGAGTTCAGTGTTGAAATGAGTCGCTGCGTTAAAAAGGGTATTTTAACAAAAGCTATGCTTGCCAAAAAGTATAGTGACACTGGTGGCTTGATGAGTGAAGATGCCGCTGGTTCATTAGTCGATGCTTATAAAAAGATTTTTGATTTACAAAATGAATATTCCCGTCTTGAAATTATTCAAGATAAATCTGATAAACAAAAGACTAGGGTTGAAGAAATTACAAAAGAACTCGCCGCAACTCGCCGTGAAATTGTAGAATTTGAATCAAACTATCAATCTCTTTTCGATCATACTGCTGATGTTAAAGCTCAGAATCGTTTGATTTTATGGTATGTTATCATGCTTACTTATATTCAAGAAGAAGAAGATGAAAATCCAAAACCATATTTCGGGGCTGGTGATTTTGATCAAAAAATTGAAGAATATTATAAAAGAGAAGAATCTGATGATAGTCTTTATTTTTTAATTACTAAGAAGGCTGCGACTATTTTAGCTTTCTGGTTCTTTAATCAAGCTTCCGACAAAGAATCATTTGATGGTTTAATGGAGAAACTTGAAAAGAATGAAGTGTGAGTGAAGAAGAATATATAGCCATTGTTGGTGAAATATTTGATGGGTATACTGAGTTTTACTTTAAAGGTGAACCAGTATACCTAAAACATTTTTCTATTAGAGATCAAAGGTATATTCATAAATACTATAATAAATATAAAAACATTGCAGTTAATAAGGGTATACCAACTGAGGAAGAAGCTTTAAAGCGATTAAAAGAAGATGATTTGTGGTCTAATGATGATGATTATAAAATATCATCTTTAGAACTTGAAGTCGATAATTTAAAAGACTCTTTATTAAATACTATTCTTCCTTCACAAAAAAAAGCTTTACAAGAAACAATAAACGAGAGGCAAAAAGAGTTAAATATTTTAAAAATTAAAAGAAAAGAAGTGGTTGGTACTACTGCCGAAGATTTTGCTAATTCTAGAGCTAATGAAGAGTTTATTAGATATATTTTATTTAAAGACCAAGAATTAAAACAACATTTATTTACTGAAGAAGAGTTTGGAAATTTAGATGATAAAGACATCACCGCTTTGATTAAACAAAACTCAAGTTGTTCTAGTAGATTAAATGAAGAATTAATTCAAGAAAGTGTATTAAGAGATTTTTTTAATATGTATCTTTCTCAAACTGAAGATGTTTCATCTTTTTATGGAAAACCAATTATACATCTTTCTGTTTATCAACTAAAGTTAGCATTATATGCTAGAGTATTTTATAATATATTCCAATATAATGACGATATTCCAAATGGAATTAAAAAAGATCCATCTGCTTTATTAAGATTTGCAGAAAGTAAACGTAGCGGTGGTAACAATAAAGTTTTATCAAAGATAAAAGATAAAGATTCTGGAGCAACAACTCTTTTTGGTGCAACAAAAGAAGATTTGCAAGAGGTAATACCAGATGCACCAACGATTTCATTATCAGATCATATTAAAAATAGTGGAGGTACTTTAAGTATGGATGATATGATTAAATTAATGGGAGAATAGTATTTTTTATGTGTAAATATTCCTAAAGGAATAAGGAATGCCACTACAAGTACCAGTAACTCAAACAGGATTAGAAGCGAGCATTATAGCGGCAGCTAAAAAAGCTGGCAGGAACTTAAATATAAATCTAGGTACTAATACTAGAAGTATTAGCGCCTTATCTCAACCACTTGGAAGAATTACTGGTCAGGCTGATGAATTTACAAAATCAATGGAAGCCGCAAATGCTCGTGTATTTGCTTTCGGTGCTTCAGTTGGTATTATTAATGGAGTAACTAAAGCTTTTGGAGCATTAGTTAGAAATACAATTGAGGTTGAAAGATCTCTTGTAGAAATTAATACAGTTTTGGGAGCGAGTAGCGACTCTTTACAAAAATTTGGTAATAAACTTTTTGATGTAGCTAAAAGTACTGGTCAAACTTTTGATATTGTTGCCAAAGGTGCATTAGAACTTGCAAGACAAGGTTTAAGTACAGAAGAAACTTTAAAAAGAATTAATGATGCACTTATTCTTTCAAGACTTTCTGGTTTAGATGCACAACAATCTGTTGAAGGTTTAACAGCGGCATTTAACTCATTTAAAGAAACTGGAATTACAACATCTCAAATTCTTAACAAATTAGTTGTTGTTTCTCAAAAATATTCTGTTTCAGAAAGAGATTTAATTGAAGGTCTTAAAAGATCTGCGTCTGTTGCGGATCAAGCTGGTGTTTCTTTTGATGAATTAGTTGGTATTATTACAACCGTTCAAGAAAGAACTGCTCGTGGTGGTGCTGTTATTGGTAACGCATTTAAAACAATTTTTGCTCGCATACAAGATAGAGGAGCATTAGAAGATTTGCGTAGTTTTGGTATAGAAATTCAAGATGTACAAGGAAAAATTTTACCAGCAACACAAATTTTACAAAACTTAGCTGGAGAATTCAATAAATTAACTCAAGTAGAACAGGCAGATCTTGCCAAAAAACTTGGCGGTGTCTATCAGTTATCAAACTTATTAGCTGCAGTTAAAGATTTATCAAGTGAGCAGTCTAAGTATGTTGATATTGTTAAACTTTCAGCTGGAGCAACTGATGAAGCTTATAAGAAAAATGCTGCATTAAATGAAACTCTTGCTACTTTAATTAATAAAGTTACTCTTAGCGCACAACAACTTGGTGCAACTTTAGGAGAAATTGGTATTGCTGATGGCTTAAAGAAGTTATTAGATTTTGTTAATTATATTTTTGAAGGTTTCCAAAAAATCCTTGGAGAAGAAAGTGCATTAGGAACTTTATTTAAAGGGTTAGCAAAGGGAATTGGAAGTGTTTTAGCTGGTCCTGGTTTAGCAATATTTGCAGCTATTATTGGAAAACTTTCTATACAATTAGCTGGGTTTGGTGTTGAAGCTTTAAAGTCCTTCTTTAAAATAACCTCCACTTCAAAAGAACTTCAAAATATACAAGGTGCTATTACAAGCACTTTATTAAATAATAAACAAATACAACAACAAATTTTAAATCTTGAAGGCAATAGGGTTGCTCAAGCACAATTTATAAGTACAGCTTTAAATGAGCAACTTAAAACAATGCAGAGAATGCAAAGCATTGCAGCATCTATAACTCCAGATGTTTATGCAGCAACATCTGGCGCTCGAAAAAGTGCGTCAAAAAATGTAGCTGGTGCAGCTGGTGGTTATATGCCAGCAGTTGCTGGAGAAGCTTCAGATATTCGTCGTGGTGTTGGTGGGGCAAGAGCTGGTGATAAACCAGTAGTAATTCCAAATTTTGCATTTGGTGGCGGCAAGAAAGGAACTATGGTTGCTCATACTGGTGAGTATATTGTTCCTAATTTTGCAAGAGGTGGGTCTGCTATCTTTAATAGAGATATGATTGCATCAATGGGTCTTCCATCTGGCGCTAAAAAGATTGGTGCTGCTGGAGGATTTATTCCAAATTTTGCTGAATGGTATGATAGTTCAACTAAAAAAGTAGTAACTTCAACAGATTATCCAAAAACTCCAGGGAATTGGACAAAAATTGCCAGTAATTCCCAAACCTATAGAAAATATGCAGATACTTTAGAAAATTATAAACTTCCTAATGTTGACTTTTATCTGTTCCCAGATGGAACGGGTGGTCGTGGAGCTACAGTTAGAGGCGCTCTTGGTAGAAGTAAATCTAAAGCAGTTGAGAATATTGAAAAACAACAGCAAAAAGTTGAAAAATCTGGGTTTTTTAATTTAAATGCAGATCAGCTAGGCGGAATCCTTCTTGTTTCGCCTAGATTTGGTAAAGGAGTCGGTAGTTTAGATACATCAATGCAAATTGCAGAAATACCGATCTTTAATCAAGGCAAATTCCAAGTTGATAAAAATAAATATATTAATTTAAAAGGAGTTAAGACATCTAATACTCCAAGCGGAAGAGATTTACAAGGATTACAGGGAGATATAAGTCAATTATTCGCAGGTGGAATTGTAGATCTTGCTTATAGATTATATGGAAGCACTTTTGATCCAGCAAGCGCTGGAGAGTTTACTCAAAAATTAAAATCTTTAGATAGTTCAAATAAACAACAATTAATACCACAGGCTGCACAAGGAGATTTATTTGAGGCTGCTGGTAAAGTTGCCCTTAATAGTTTTAGCAATTTAGAATCTTTATTTGGTTCTGCAGAACAAAATAGACCGTTTGATTTTCAAAATCCAGCTGCATTACAAAAAATGTTTGGAGTTAGTGTTTTAAGAGGGGAAGCGAAAAGAGGGGGAGAAAAAAACTTTTCGTCATCCAAACAAGTATCTGGTATTATTAAGAAAGTTTTTAATGATCCAGAATATTCTCCAAAAGCATTAGACGCTTTAAAAGCTCAAGGAGCTTTTAGTGCAGAGATGCAAAAACAGAAAAAAGAAGAAGAAATTTCTAATGCTGTAAGTGGTTTTGTTCCTAATTTTGCAAAAATTTTTGATTTAGTTAAAAATTTCAGTAGTACTTTATCACCTAAATTAAAACTTTCAAAATCTTCAGATAATAGATTAAATGAAAATGATTCAGTTAATTTAATTGGTAATAGATTTAATAAATTGTTTGTACCAAAAAAAGATGGTGAAAATGGAGAAAGATATGAAAAAAGGGTTTTAAGCGAATTAGGTTATACCTCATCAATAGGTTTAAATTTTAAAGGTAATTCTGCAATTGATGGATATAAAAATGCTACCTCACTTGTAGAAGTGAAAAGTGGATTTTATAATGAACAAGATACTAAACTTAAATTTTTAAGAGCATTAGCAGAAAATTATGGAACAAATAATCAATTAGATATATGGACTAGCAATATTGATGACTTTAAAGTTAATGGATTATTAGTTCATTCTGATGAATCTGACATAAGTAATAAAAGTAAACCATCACAACTACGAAAAGATTTTCAAATGTCTGACGCTTTAAGAGCGAATAAATACAATCGCTTAAAAAGATTTTCTAAAGGCTATATTCCTAATTTTGTAAGTCAAAAATATATATTAAATACTCTTGCTAGAATAAAAGCTGGGACAAGTGGTTTCTCAAAACAAGAACAAGAGACATTCTTAAATAAATTCGGCGCAAAATCTACTGGTAAAAAAATCTCTCTTAGAGAAGTTTATGATAAATTAGATGGAGAAGTTGGAATTGCTCAATTAATTGATAAAGCCTATTCTGCCGCTGGACTTACAGCGTCTAACGAAGAAGTTTATAGAATGTTTGAAAAACAAACTAAAGCAAATCCTTATCTATTAAGATCTTTAGTTTCAAAAAAAGGCTTTGTTCCTAACTTCGCAGATCCACTTAAAGAAGCTATAGGTCGTGAAATGTCTGCTGGTGTTCCAGCTTCACAAATTTATGTAGACCAAAATTCATCATTAAAGAATCCAATGAATCCAATGGGATTAATGGTTGCTAATCGTCGTGATGAACCATCTGGTGGTATGCAAGGAATTAATCGCGCTAGAAAAGAAGGCGCTAATCCAATGATGTATGGTGCAGCTGGAGGATTTGTTCCTAATTATGCATCAATTCCAGCAATGCCAACAATGGGATCAGTGGGTAGTTCATCTGTTGCAAATAAATTTAACGCAGCTTTAAATAAAGCCACCTTAGAATTACAAAATGGTTCTACGACTATTAATCAAGTTATTGCTGAATTAGGTAAAATAAGACCGACAGCTACAAAACTAACTGCAAATGCGCAAGCATTAGCTCAAAAATATCAAGAAGAGCTTTTACAAAGGCAACAAGCAGTTGCTACAAGAATCTTAGAGTCTAATGCTGGCAAAAAATTAGCAGCTCAATTAGATAAAGTTTATATTGAATATAATAAAAGCCAAAAATCAGCGGCAGATTTAGATGCTGCACAAAAAAAAGCAGCAGCAATATTACAAAAAACAAGTTTAAGTCAATCAAGTCAAAGAGCAATAGTTTCTTCCACTGGTTCGTTGGCTGGATCTAGATTAACAGCGCAACCTCAAGCTACTGGAGATTTGTTAACTAAAATGTTTGGTTTGCAAACAGCATTAAGTCTTTTAACTGGTGCTACTTCTGATACAGAAAATGCTTTTGCTACAGCTGCTAATGCGATTACAAGTGTAGCTTCTAGTTTTACATCTGTTTATTTAGTATTTGAAGGTTTAAAAGGTGCTGGTGGTAAACTTGGAAGTCTTTTTGGAGCTTTAGGTGGTAAACTTGGTATTTATGCAGCTGGTGCATATGCACTTTATGAAGGTTGGCAGATTCTTGCTAAAAACCTAGATTCAACAAATAGCTCAATTAATAATGCTTCTTACGCAATGGAAGGTCTTGCAAAAGCGGCATCTGGAGCAACAGTTAATTATGGGACATTATCAGAATCACAAAAGAAAAGAATTAAAACATCAAGAGAAGGATTAATTGAAGGAGGAAAATTGTATGAAAAGGTAACGTATGATGCAAAAGGAGAACTTAAAAATCGTGCGTTAATGAAAGCCTCTTTTGAAGGATATAGCGATGAGTTGGAAACACAATTTGAAGGCGCAATAGACCAAGCTTTAGCTGTAGGTGTTTCATATGATGTAATGTTCAATAAATTTAACGCAGCTGCAAAATCTGCAAATAAAATTACAGCCGAAGAAGTTGAAGGTATGATAAATGAGTTTAAAATTTTAGCTGAAGAAATAGCTAAAGTAAAACCAACAGATTTTCTTAAAAATGCTGGTATATTTGAGGGTGGAAAAAATGCAGAATTTGCTAAAAAATTTCAAAACTATACTTCTGATCAATTAGAAGAACAATTAAAATTATTTAATGAAAAAGGAAAAGGTAAAGGAACTACACAGCTACAAGAACTTATTACGCAATACACCCCAATTAGAGGTTTAACAGCTCAAAAAGATTTTGCTAGAGCAGCTTATCAACAACAAAAAGAGGCTGCAAAAGTTCAAGAAGAAAGCATTAAAACAGCAACAGAAAGTGCAAGTCTTTCATTATTAAAACAACAGTTAGAAAACAGGATAGCTTACAAAAAAGCTTTATTTGAAGCTTCAAGTGCTGAAGAATACTCTTTAGAGCTTCAAAAAGAAATGTTATCAGTTAGTGAAAAAGATAGAACATTAGCTGATTATAAATTACAAAGTTTACAAGCCGCCAAAAAACTAACATCAGAACAAGCTGATGCGACTATTGGTATTTTAAAAGATTCAGAATTAATTCAGAAAAAATTACAAGCCGCTGGAGTTGCTGATAAAATTGATCCAGAAAAATTCAAACAATTAACTTCTGCCGCAGAAGAAGTCGGAGATGCAATTCTAAAGCAAGGTGGATACACTGATGAAGTTAAAACTAAATTACAGGCATTATTAACACCTTTAAATTTAACAGCTGAACAGCAAAAATTAATTCGTGATACAGTTCAAGAAACAAATGATCAATTAGCAAAACAAGCTGCTTTACAAAATAAATTAAATGCTCAATCTAATTTACAAAAAGCAACTTTAGAAGCTATAAATTTCATTACTCAAAAAAGATCTGAAGCAATTACTAATCAATATGATAAGCAGTTAAAAGCAAATGAATTGGAAAAAAGAAGAATTGATTTAGAAAAAGAAGCGGGTATATTACAATTAGAACGTAGAAAAATTGGCGGCGGCGCTGGAAGTAATTTAGGTGTTGATAGAGAAATTGCTCAATTAGAAAAAAATGCAATAAAATTAAAATTTGATATTGATCAAAAAGATTTAATAAATCAAGTAAGAAAAGCACTTGCTGAAGCGGCATTAAGTGCGGGGTTAACGCCAACTGAAGTAGAAAATCTAAATTTACAAAATGTAACAACTAAAGAACAGGCTGTAGATAAAGCTAAAGAAATTGAAGACATTGAAACAGAAATAAAAATAAAAAAATTAATAGCAGCTCAAGAAGAATTTAAAAAAACTATTTTAGCTTCCAATTACTTTAAAAATCAAGTAACGAGTGCGGCAGATATATTTCTTCAAAAAATTCAAGAAGCTTTTCCTGGGGCTAAAACTTCATTTGTAACTCAAGACGACTTAAACCAATATGTACAAAATTTAAATAAAGGGGATGCAGGTGGGGCGCAAACGCTTCCCCCAACTGTTGTTACACCTGAAGAAGATTTAATAGCAAAAGGACAAGCGGAAATTGATGCTTTACTTGCAAACAGAAAAACGGGAGATTCTTCTTTTGTTGGTGATGTTGAAAGATTGTTTGATGAAAATCAAAAGATTAAATATCTTGAATTTCAAAATGCTCTTACAGAAATAGATAATCGTCTTTTAGCTGCTGGAGGATCTTTAACTACATTTGCTAATTTAGTAAGAGATGTATTCAGTAATTTGCCAGAAAATATTGCTCAAAATCAATTTGCAATGTTAACTGCAACAGATACTCAGTCCATCATAGGAAATGCTGTAGAAGCAAGAAGAAATGCTATATTAGCGCAGGGACCAAAAGATGAAACAACTATTGTCAAAGCCGCTGACGCTACAGCAATTTATGAAAAAGAACTTGAGATCAAAAAAGCAATCACTGCCGCAGATAAAATTAACGGCGAATTTGAATTGCAAAAATTAAAAGAAATTCTTCCACTTAGATTAGAATTATTAAAAGCTGAAACAAATGAAGAAAGAGAAGCTATAATTGATAGAATCATAGCAAAGGAAAAACAAAGACTCCCAATTCTTCAAAGAATAAAAGCCGAATTTTCTTCTACCGCAGAACAAAGAACTGCAGAACTTGAAGATTCTGTTGTAAATGCTTCTGTTCAATTTAGAGATAATATAGTTGAAGGAATATCACAAGCTATTGAAGGAGGTTCAAGTTTAAAAGATATATTATTAAATGCTGCTCTTGAATTTACTAGAGAAATAACAAAAGCATCTTTAAAAAATGCTCTTGGTTCAATAGGAAATTTATTTAATTTCGGAGGAGTTGGAAAATATGCCTCTGGTGGTATGATTAATGGAGGTTCTGGATCAAAAGATGATGTTCCAGCAATGTTAATGGGTGGAGAGTTTGTTGTAAATAAAAAAGCTGTACAAAAATATGGACCAGACTTTTTACATGCAATTAATAATGGCACATTAGGTGGATACGCTAAAGGTGGCGGTGTTAAAAAATTTACTGATCAAACAGGTGAGGGTGGATATTTCTTACCAGGTTTATATGGTAATGAATCAGTTGCTAGTCAACAAGGTTTATTTGATTTTGCAACACAAAATTATACATCTGGAGCTAGAGATGTAATTTCTTCTGGAGAAAATTATGCATCAATTAATTTAGAAACGGAAAGTTTTAGATTAACTCAAAGAGGAAGAGAGAATAATCCAATGTTTGCTGCCACTCAATCAGCAAAAGAGCAAGCATTAGGATTAGTTTTTCAAGAAGCTGAAAACTGGGAAAAATATCGTGAGGCGGTAGAAGAAGCAAAAAGACAGGAAAAAGAAAGACAAAAAGCAATTCGAAAACAATTATTAATATCTGCAGCAATGGCTGTTGGTAGTGCTGTAGCTGGACCAGTTCTTGGTGCTGCTGCATCTGGATTTAAAGCTGCATTTGGAGCTTCATCTGCCGCTAATAATGGATTTTTAACAAATCTTGGCGCTGGACTTAAGGGTATATTTACTGGTGGTCAATTAGCAGGAAGCACCCTGACTCAAAATGTTGGAGGTTTAAATAATTTATTTGCTAGTCTTGGTAAAGGACTAACTGGTAATTTTGCAGAAGCTGGAAATCTTTTTAAATTATCACAAATAGGAAGCGCCGATCAACTACAAAAAGCTTTTGCTGGGAGTATTACATCTAAAAGTAATTTTTCTAATTATTTAACAGATAATGGGTATATTCCACAAGCCTCTATTGTTAACGAGGGAGGAATTGGTATTAATGGAACTAACAATTGGTTTTCCAATATTTTTGGTGGGGTGAAAAGATTTTTAGGCTTGGGTCAGGGTAGAGATATAGATGAAAATGGGTTTGAGTCAACAGCTATTGATAATCCAGCTGTGGGTATGAGTAGACAAGAATTGCTTGAATTAACTCAAGACCCATTAATGAGAGATATTTATAATCAAAATCCAGCTGAATGGAAAAGGCGAGCGACTGGTGGAATTATTCCTTCAACCTCTGGTATAGATACTGTTCCAGCAATGCTTTCTGGCGGTGAGTTTATTATGAATAGAGCCGCTACTCAAAACATTGGTTCTGGTAATTTACAAGCGTTAAATTCTGGTGGAGGTTCTGTTGTAACTGAGGAAAAAACAGAAGAATTAAATGATAAATTAATTTCTAAATTAGATGAGTTAATACAAGCGAGTATATCAAAAAGTTCAGTTGGAGAAATTAATATAAATGTTGATAGTAGCGGTAAATCTAAAGAATCAAGCTCTAATGTTGAAAGCGGTGGACAAAGCCAACAACTTGCAAGAAGTATTAGAGATATGGTTGTAAAAGTTATTCAAGATGAACAAAGATTAGGAGGATTATTAAGATAAAATGTTTGGTTCTATTGATAATTATGAAAATGAATTTTTTGTCAATGGGCAAAAAGTTTTAGGTGTTGAATCGATTGATTTAAGTTATTCAAATAATCCAGTTGTAGAGAATTTTTTAGGAACTAGAAAAGGATTAACTATAATCAATGGACCGACATCTCAAAAAATATCCATAAATAGATATTTAATATATAATGATCCTTTTTTATCTTTTACTGGTTCTAATTCGTTTTCTGGCAGTATTAATTATGAAAATAAATATTATGGTTTTAATAGCGGCTTCTTAGATGATTATTCAATTAGTTGTGCAGTTGGGAGTATTCCAAAGATTAATTTAAATGCAACAATATATGATGAATTAACTACTGGTAAAAATAGTAGAGGATCTATTGCATCACCATCAATTTATATACCAAATCAAGGATCTATATCTATAACATGCGATGGATCTTCAACAAATCGAGTTGTTGGTTTTGATTATGCAATTAAAGTATTTAGAACTCCTGTTTATAGTATTGGTTCAAAATTTGTTAATCAAGTAATTTCGACACCAAATATCCAATTTGCTTCATCTGTTCAAATTGATTTAGATGATTTATTTTTAAGAAGTGGTTTTGATTTTATTTCAGATAGACAAAATAAAAATTTATCTTTTTCTATAAAATCTAGAGACGGTTTAACAACTTTACAATCTTTAGTTATGCCAAATGCTTCTCTTGTTGGAGAGTCTTTATCTAATAATGTTGATGGTGGTATAAAATTAACACTTAATTATATTGGACATATATGAGTAATTATTTAAATAATTCAGTTAAATTTTCTAAGAATACTGATGCAATATTAGTTGAAAATGATGCTATAGCTTTAAATGGAGAAAAACAAGCTTCTAAATTTTCTAATACACCATCTAAAGGTTCTAAGTTCACTCCATCTTCTTCATTAACTTTAGTAGATGGCAAATTTTATTGTAGGTCTATTTTTGTCAAAGCGAATGATATAAGTGGTTTAAATGCGACAATTATTCCATTTGTCTTCTCAAGCACTTTAGGAAGTAGTGGTGCTAGATGGGTATTTTTTAATATTAAAACTAAAACCATTAGTTATTCAAATTCATTAGATCCTGGTTGTTATGCAAATTATAGAGAATATGATAATGGATGGATAAGATTGTGGGTAACATTTGAAAAAACTTCTACAAGAATAATTTCTCAAGATTATTACATTGGTGGCTATGGAAATACTTCTGCATTACATTCCTTTTGGGTTTGGGGCGCTCAATTTGAAGATGTTGCAACATTATATTCTGAGCCAAGTGATTATGAAGCTGTAGGAGTTAAATCAACTTCAACTTTTTATAATAGAGATAGTAATATAAAATTGAATTTATCTGATAAAATTGATGATTCAGATAGTTTATCTTCATATTATACTCCTGTTTATGGCTCTAGGGTAACATTTGAGTCTAGATTAAATTCATATGAAACAACAGATGGATATTATAATGTAATACCTCTTTCAATAAATAATTTAAAAGCTACATTTGATTTGAGATTTGATTTGAATGAATTTGAATCACAAAGATTAATTGATTTTATAGAATCTAAACAGGGAATAAGAGCTTTTGAGTTTTCTGATGCAAGTGATTTTTATGCACCTTTAATTGGGTTTTGTAGTGAATATTCAGTAAATCATATGAATAAAAATCATTATGAAGTTGCTGTAAGATTTGAAGTAGATCAAGTTCCATCTTTATTAAATTGGAAAAATGGATCATTTATAAATTATGAAATTGGTACTTGGGTAGAAAATACTGATTATGAAAAATACGATATACTTTATTTTGATATAAATGATTTTGATTCAACCCAGCAAGTTATTGGCGTTAATCCAGATGGAATTAATAAATTAAATAAATTTTATTATGCTGCTTATGATCATAACTCATTATTAGGAGTTGATAGTCAACCAACTGATGAAATATCTCCTTGGAGACAGGATTTTTTCTTTGAGCCAGATATTGGTTTGCAAAACGATGTTCAATTATCAATTTTAAAAAATGAGTTTAAAAATTCTTTTGTTCAAAGAGTTAAAACAAAAAAACATATAGGAGCTATTAATTTAAATTATAAATTTACTAATATAACAACCAAAAAAGCATTAGCTATTTTACACTTTTTAGAAAATAAAGGCGGTTATAGAAGATTTAGACTAGATATGAAATCTATTTATAATAAACCAAAGGTTTTTTATTGCCCATCATGGACGCACACTTGGAAATCTTTTAACTCTCATGATATTGAAGTTCGATTAATAGAAGATCCAATAGGAATAATTTCAAAGAAAAACTAATACCATGCCAAAACAAATATTAAAAAGCAACTCAGCATTCGTTGGTATTGGTAATCCATTATCAACTCCTAAAACTATACAAAGAACTAATTTAGTTTTCCCAAGTGAAGGATTTGATTCATGGAGTTTGATAAATGGTGCTACAATTTCTGCAACAGATCAAGATGGGCCTTTTAATATAAAAACAGCAGAAAAAATAACATTATCAGCTACACAAAATAGTAGATTTGAAAAACAAACTGCAATTTCATCTGCTGGTTCTTATGTATTTTCTATTTGGTTAAGAGCTGATTCTCCAGTTAGTGTACATATTGGTCTTACTTGGGCAAATAAATTAATAAATGTCACTACTGAATGGCAAAGATTCTTTTATACTGCAAATTTAAGTGCTGGAAGTGCATATCCACAAGTACATAAAAATAATACAGATCCAGCATTTTCGCTTTATGCCTGGGGCGCTCAAGTTGAAAGAGGAACCTTTCCAACAAATTATATAAAAACATCAACTGTTACAAATACAGTAACTGAAGCAATTGATGAATTAAGATTATTTACACTTACTCAAAATTGTAATTTTGGAGTATCAAATGATCACTTAAAATTAAAACAAATAGGGTCTGATGGATATGCAGTAAATGAAGTTTTTCAAGCGCCAAAAGTTAACTTAACTTTAGACTATTTACATTCTCCATATTTAAATAATGAATTACTTTTGGGTTTTAATGGAAGTGGAGATCTTTATCAGAATGCTCTTTCTAGCTTCAACTCGAAAAGAAATAATTTTTATTTAGTAGTTGATAATAGAGACATTAAAGAAGGTTTTGATGAAGTAAAAAGAATAGATCCTTTAAATATTGATTTTAGTGGTTTTAGTATTTTTTCTTTTGGCGACTGTTATTTAACAAATTATTCACTCAATTTTCAAATAGGCCAAATTCCATCAGTTAGTACAACTTTTGCTTGTTCTAATATGAAAATAGATACTTTAGTTGATTCTGAAAAATTTGAAATAGTCACTGGGAGTTTTACGTGGAGTGGTGCTAGAACTGATGCAGAATCAAGAGGTGGAAGATTAGCTATTTTAAATACAGAAGAAAAACAAAATAAAGTGCCAGAATATTCAAGTTCTGCATTATGGATTGGTGCAACTGATTCTGGAGTTGAAGGAACTTGGAGATGGATTGATGGAACGCTTCTTAATGATGGGTATACTAATTGGAAAATTTATGAACCAAATAATGCTGGTGGTGATGAAAATTATGCGATGAGATATAATAGCACTAATTCTTATCAATGGAATGATGGTCCAAACTCAGGATTACTTGGATATATAATTGAATACGGAATTGCAGAAACTAAAAATCAAATTAATATTCCATCTGTAACAACTCCTGGAATTTTAAATTTAGCTGATTCTTATTTTACTTTGACCTCTGGTTTTGTTGCAAGCAACCCAGAAGAAAAAAATGAATTTAATATACCAGTCACATCCCCAATGCATAGTGAATTTATTCTTGATGACTTGCAGGTTGGAGGTATTAAATTAGAGTCTTATAATAAGCCATTATTACAATCTCTATCAATAGACATAGATTTATCTAGAAATGACCTATATGGATTAGGTAATAACTATGTTTATGATAGAAAAATCAGCTATCCAATTAATGCTAAAATAGATATGTCTGTATTAGTTTCTGGGGTAGATGATGGATTTATTAGTGGAATTCTTCAAAATCAACAAGTTTATGGATTTACAATAAATTGTATAAATACTAAAAACTATATAACTGGTTCTTATAAATTTAATAATTGTAGATTAAATAATTTTAATTATTCAATGCCATTAAACAATGTAATGACATTTAATGCTTCTTTTGACTGCACAATTAGAAATGATGCTGGATTCTTAATGAGAAGAGTAACTGATGCTATTGGGAATTATTATCAAGATTTCGATACAATTTGGAACAACTTGTCTATAAATTGGGAATCTGTTTGAAATAAAGTGTAAAAAATAATGAAAATATGGATCTACAAGGGAAAAAGTTAAGTGATACTTATAAGTATTTATTATCAGTTGGGCCAATCGATTCTAGTACATCAATAACACTGGGTAATGGCGCTCCTATTCCTTGGAGTGCAAATGGTATTGTTGTGACAGGCAATACAGCTCAAACAATAGGTGGAGCTAAAACTTTTAATGGTACTCTAACCATCCCATCAACGCTTAATTTTAGTTCGAATGGTTCAATTGTTAAAACTGGAAATCATGCTGTTACATTAACAACTTCTTCAGCTTCTAATATAACATTTTCAAGCGCTACAGCTAGAACATATACTATAGCAGATCCAGGAGCAAATGCTTCTTTTGTAATGACAGAGGGGGCGCAAACTATAAATGGCGCTAAAACTTTTAATGGAGATACTAAAATATTAGCAGATGTCGAAGTAGGATTAAATGCAACGGCTACTAATTTATTTGGAACTGGAGCTTCAACAAATAAATTTGGTGATAAAGCTATAACCTCTAATGCATTTGGAAATGATGTAACTGGTAATTCTTCTTTTAATGATTTTGGAAAAGCATCTAGATCTAATAATTTTGGAGAAAATGCTTTTATAAATATTTTTGGAAAAAATAATAGTGGTTATAATGCATTTGGTATAGGAATAAGTGGAAGCACTGCATACAACGCTTTTGGTTCTGGTTTAATAAGTGGCGCTCAAAATTATTTTGGTTCAAATTCTAAAAATCATTTTGGTAAAGATGGTGAAAATTATTTTTATTCTGGATTATTTGCTGGTCCAGTTACTTTACCAGCAACTGTTGCATATACTTCTGCTGGAAGTATAGTTAAATCTGGTAATCATCCATTAGGATTAATAACGACATCTGGAACAACTGGAACATTTCCAACTGGAAATATTAATATTGCTGCGCTAGAGGGTCAGCAAACTTTTATTGGAGAAAAAACATTTTCAAGTGGAATAAATATTACTAAAACAACAGATCAATTAGTTTTAGGGGGTGCGACAAAATTAACAATTAGTTCAACAGCTCCAGCAAATAATAGAAAATATACGATTCCAGATGCTGGTAAAGATGTTAGTTTTATATTAAGTAGTGGTACTCAAACTATTGAGGGGACAACAACATTTACTTCTACAGTTAATGCAAGTATTACTGGCAATGCTGGTTCAGCAACCAATGCCGTTTATGTAACTGGTGATCAATCAATTAATGGAACAAAGAGCTTTACAACACGTCCAACTGTTAATGGATCTGGTGTTCTTTTGGTTGGTGAATCTGTGGCTAGTGCTACAACTCCTTATAGTTTAATTTTTGGTACTGGTTTAAAATTAAGTAATGGAACTACACCAGCAAGTTGGAACGGTAATCAGGATAAAACTATTGAAGTTGACACTACCTATATTGCATCTTTAACTGGTAATCAAACGCTTAATGGTATTAAGACATTTTCAACTGGGCAGATTATTGAATCTAGCACAAATCACATTACATTAAAAACTGGTAGTGCTGGTAATTCAATTTTTATTACAGTACCGTCAATTTCTGCAAATCATACGTATACAATACCAGATATTGGTTCTTCTGCAGCATTTGTGTTAACAAGTGGGTCGCAAACTATTGGAGGATTAAAAACATTTACAGCTGGACAAACTATACAATCTACTTCTAATCAAATCACATTAAAAACTGGTAGCGCTGGTAATTCTATAGCAATTACAGCGCCAATAATTTCTGGAAATAGGACTTATACAATGCCAGATGTAAGTGGAAACGCTGAATTTGTAATGACTACAGGTTTCCAAGCAATTGGTGGTGTTAAAAACTTCACTTCTCGTCCAACAGTTAATGGAGCAAGTATTTTACTTGCAGGAGACACCTCTGTTTTCTCAAAAGTTGAAGCTCCAAATCTTGTTTATAATACTGGAAATCAAATTATAAATGGAAGAAAACAATTTACAAACTTCTCTATTGCAGGTCCATTTGAAAATGATGTTGATGCTGATTTTAATGGTTTATTATCTTCTAAAGGAGTTTATTGTATAAATGATGGTTCTATTAGATCTGCAGTTGAAATACCATCATTAGATATCGTTTATGAAACAGGAGCCACATCATTAACTCCTAGAATTGGTCCAACACCATTTTTTTCAAGACAACAGTTTGATACAAGTGGTACTTATATGGATAAAGATGGATATCTTAAATATGCTACTGGAAATCAACCAAGATTTGATTATGCGGTAAGTAAAAACTTATATTATGGAAGTAATAGTTTATTTAATTTTTGGAGATATCCAGAATTTAATGCGGGTTTTACTGAAAAATCTATAGTCAGTGCGCCAAATGAAATAAATCCTTTAAAATCGCAAAAGGATGTTCAAAAATATGTTGATATAACTGGATCTGGAGTTGCAACTCAATATACAATTAGAAGAGATCAGATATTATATAGTGGAATAGATTATACAATGTCTGTATTTGCAAAACCAATAAATAATAATTTTATAAAATTTTTAGCACCAAATAATTTTATTTTATTTAATTTGTCAAATAATTCAATATCTGGAATGGGGAATGTGGGAATACTTGGATCTGGAATAGATAACACTTATGGAAATGGTTGGTCACGTTTATGGATGTCTTTTAAATATAGCGGTTTAAACTCATCTCAAGTCACTCAAATAACTTCTTCTGATATTACTGGGGCTACATCAAAAATCGTAAATACTACAGCAGTCGATGCATTTTATTTATGGGGACCACAGTTAGAACAAAATGCAAAACCAACTTCATATGAAACATCTTTTGGCATACCTAGTGTACAATCACCTGGTTATGAAGGTATAACTTCAAAAGGATTACTCTTAGAAAGAAGATCAAGTAATTTAGTTTTATATTCTAATAATTTTACTGGTGGACAAGCAAATAATAGCTTTTCTAATGGTAGTATAGTTTTAACTGGTGGACCTTGGCCAGATGGTTCTGGAGTTAATTATTCTGGTGCTGTTTATGTTGAAAATAATACAAATTCTATTCATAATGTTTATAGACATCAAATATCAGGTATTACGGGTGGAACTAATTATACAACATCTATATTTTTAAAACAACCAATTAATGGAAGAAGATATGTTTTAGGTATATTTTCAGGATCTGGTATTCCAGATACAAGAGTTTCAATTGATTTAGATAGTGGTATAAGTGGTGGTAGAACAACAGTAGTTCCTGGTTATACAGCTCCATCATTTTATACTGGAATAAAATATCCTAATAATTGGTATAGGCTTGTTATAAGTCAAACAGCGACTAGTACTGTATCAGAAGGTGGTAATTGTTCATTTTGGTCAACAACGGGTTTTGGAGAAAATACTGGAGCTATTCCAGGTTTAAATGGACCAGCATTTCAAATATTTGGTCATCAAACAGAATCTTTATCTAGAGGAATAGCTACAAGTTATAAACCAACTAATGGAATAACTGGTAGACTTGAGCCAGATTACTGTAGAATAGAAGGAGATGATTTTTCTGGTTTCTTTAATGAGCGACAAGGAACATTCTTTTTGGAAGCTGAGGTTTTAGAAAATGACACTGCAAATTTATATGGAATGCTTGCTATAGAAGGTTCTAATAGACAATCTGGACTTTATTCAGTTTATTGGACTCCGCCAACCAAAAAGTTTAGTATTGATTATGATACAGCTCCACCAAACTATCATAATTCAGCTTTGTTCCAAATTACAACAGGAACTACATCTGGAGTTAAAGAGTTTTTTGCAACATCATCATATAAGGAAAATAATTTTGCAGCTTCATTTTATAATCAAAGTATTTTGACAGATACAACTGGAAAATTAGGTATGCTTCCTATGGATAAAGTTGTTTTTGGTGCTAATGGATATTCTGCTGGGCCAAGTTATTCAAACATGTACTTAAAAAGATTCTCATATTGGCCACTTCAATTTCAAAATAACAAATTAACAGGATTATATAGATACTAATTATGGCAGACGGAGATCAAAATGCAACATATATTTTAAATGCGCAAAACCAATTTGCGCTTTTTCCAGGTATAGGTTTAACATCAAATGGTGGAGCTTATGATGGTTCTGTCGAAAGATACTTTGATGTAGATACATCTTTATTCTTATCCTTAAGTGGCGAACAAACAATAGAAGGACAAAAAACTTTTGTACTTAATCCACTTATAGGTGAAGCAGAAACTGTTTTAACATCTGGAGATCAGACGATTAGTGGTCTTAAAACTTTTACAGATCGTCCTTATGTAAGTGGTATTCCAGTTATTTTAAGTGGTGATGCTGCTGGCGTAGCTACTCCTAATGATTTAACATTTGGTTTTGGTATACAATCAAGCGGTGACATTTTCAATGGAAGTTCTGCTAAAATAATAGCTATAAATCCAAATGAAATTGTATCTATTACTGGAATAGAAGAAATAAGTGGACAAAAAACATTTACATTAACACCAAAAGTTGGTAGTGGAATTGTTATATTAAATACTGGAGAACAAACATTAAGTGGAAAACTTATTATTAATAATGAATTAATTCACTCTGGTTCATTAAATATAGGTAGAACTGGTAATAGTAATTATTTTGGTACTTCCGCTGTTTTAAATGAATTTGGGCCTTCTGGTAATATAAATAATTTTGGAAACCTTTCTGTATTAAATTCATTTGGTAATAGTACAACAACTAATGAATTTGGAACACTTTCTGTTAATAAATTTGGAGAAAGTGGTATTAATACTTTTTACTCTGGAACATTTACTGGACAAACCGTTTTTGAAAATAATATTATAATTGGCGAGGGCCAACCAGTAATGAATACTGGCAGTGAAGTAATTAGTGGTCTTAAAACATTTTTAAATGATTTAACTATTTCTGGAGATTTAATTTTAGGAGATAATAATACAGTTATTGATACTCAAGTTCATACGTTAATTGGAGGATCTGGTAATTATTCAAGCGGGAATGCTTCAGTAGTTTTAGGTGGTAGAAATAATACTTTAAATGGAGATTACTCATTGATAGCAGTAGGGGAAGATAATACGCTATCTGGAAGCAGATCTTTAATTTTAAATGGAATTTTAAATAATATAACTGGAAACGATAATATTATTCTTGGTGGTACTGGTAATAAAATTGGTAGTGGTATTTTCTCATCTATAATAAATGGTTATAATAATACCATCTACGATTCAAATTCATTCATTGGAAATGGAAATAGAAATGTTATAAGTGGATCTGATAATTTTATCGGCGGTGGTTATGAACACGGTATTACTGGAAGTAATAATTTTATTGGTTTCGGTTATGGTAATTTAATAACTGGAACTGATTCGGTTATTGCTGGGGGCGCGTATAATATATCATATGGTGATAGAGGAAGTGTTTTGGGTGGATTTAATAATCAAATTTTAGAATCGACTAATTCTTCAATTGGAGGTGGAAATATTAATAAAATACAAGACGGATACAATACAACTATTGCTGGTGGTTCTAGTAATGAAATTATATCTGGTGATGCATCATTTATTGGTGGTGGATTAATTAATAAAATAAACTCACCAGAATCAGTTATATGTGGTGGGACTTATAATGAAATAAATGCAATTTCATCTATTATAGTTGGCGGTTTTGAGAATTTAATTAATACAGATTGTTCTTATACTTTTATTGGTGGTGGTAATAACAATTCTATAGAAAGTGGATCGTATTCGCTTATTAATGGTGGATATTATAATGAAATTTCAGGTTCAAATTCTTCAATTTTAGGAGGAGATCAAAATAAAATTTATTCTAATTATTCTAATGCTATAGGTAGAAGAGTTAATATTTCATCTGAACATTTGGGAGCAACAGTTATTGCAGATGGACAAGAAAGAGATCACTATTCAAGAGGCGCACACACTTTAACTCTAGACTTCTTTAATGGTGTTTACTTGAGATTACCACAATTTACTGGATCATCATCACAAACAGGAAATCGTGGAGAACTAGCAGTTAGTGGCGATTATTTATATATATGTACTGGAAGTGAATCTGGATGGGGAAGAATACAATTAAGTAGTTTTTAATTATAATCAATTTTAACATTTTTGCTTTCAAAAGATTTCATTTGTTCTGGATGCTTTGCTCCTTTACGCTCTTTTGAATAATTTTCAAAGTATTTTTCTTTAATTGGATCTTTGCCTCCAGCTAACTCTGCACGTTTATTGCTCATTTCAGCACTTCTATCTAATAGGTCGCCATATGTGCCTTTTTTGGTTCCTGTTTTTTCAGTAAACTGTTTCGCGCTAAATGGATCTATCTGAGAGTCGATGGATGCACATGGTGAATAGAAAACTCTAATCCAGTCATCTTCATCTCCATTTTCGCCAAAATATTCATGCTTTTCACTCATAGACTGAACAATATCTCTATGTTCATCTGTTGATTTTCTTCTGTATGTATAAATTGGCATATATATTACTATAAAAAAAACAGGTGAAAATTCAATTCCACCTGTTTTCTATTTTGGATTTTGCTTTGATATTATGCTATTTCTATCTCTAAGCTATCGGTTACTGATTTCTTAGGAAGAGTTAATTTAAGCAATCCATTTTTATATTCCGATTTAATGTGATTAATCGAAACGCAATTATTAAGATTAATAGATAAGTTTTTAGACCTCTCTTCGTTCTTAGCCTTAATCTTAAGGATTTCATCTGTAGCTGTAATTTTGATATCAGATTTATCATATCCAGCCAATTCCACTTCGGCAGTATAAACATCCCCAATATCTTTAATGAAAGATTTTGGATATGAGTATGAGCTGCCTAATGTTGAAAATAATGTATCGTATAATGTATTCATAGACTTTTGCTATATCAGAAATTATGCCAAGCATTAAACCCCAAAAATACTGGACAAAATTGCACTAGCTGTATGCTCATATGTCATATTGACCGATAACTTTTGTCCCTCTGAGTTATTTTGTCCCACTTTAATAGTTGCTCTTTCTGTTGCGAGATTAAAATCTTCTTCAGTCCAAGTGTAAAAAACACCTTGATTAAATGGATCTCCAGTCTTAAAGAAAGCTCCATCTTCAACAGGCATTTCTCCAGAAGGTTCAACAAGAATACTATTTTCATTTGTTGCCCAATCTTTATGAGAGGTTGCATTTAATACAATAGACCATTTGCCAAGAGCGGTTGCATTGAACGCTGGAAGATTCCAACCTTCGCCGCCACTAAGACCAGTTAGGTCAATATCAATTGCATTAAGAAATTCGTTGACTTCTTTATTTGTCTTAAGATATGGAAGAAAATTAATATTGGTATATCTTTTACCTTCCAAGACATTCTCAATGATAGCTTGCATTTGCTCTGGTTTAAAAAACGGATTAGTAACACAACAAGTTAATTGATATTTATTGTCGTTACCATATTTTTTAAGCCAAGACTTAATGATCTTGCCTGTATGTTTTCTATTCTCAAACTTACCCATTAACCCGAAATGGATTACGCCTTCAAGATATTTTTTATTAGTTTTAACAAAGTCTTTATCAAATCCCATAGGAATATAAGTTGCGTTTTCACAACCATTAGATAAAAACTTGTCTCTTGAATAGGTTGAGCTAAAGAAAACTCTATCTTGTGCTTTGCAAAGCTGTTTTTCGAGTTCTGTTGGTTCGCTGCATTCATAAAATGTCAATAAATTTTGAGTTGGATTCTTTCTATTTTCACTACCATTAAGATGCCATAGTTTGAAACCTGGAATATCTTTAGATAGATAATCGAATCTTGTGTCAATAGATTTTTGCAACCATTGACCAAAGTCTTGAGAAATTTCAAAAGCAGAAATATCAAGATTCCCAATTGGGAAAATTCCAACTTCAATATTTTTCTTATAAAACTCTTTAAGAATGTTTAAAGAAACATTTCCAAAGCTAAGAGAGTTGAGAGGTGCTTCTACTAGTAGTTTCATCAAAATGGGATGTCTTCTGTGTTGTCGGAAGTATCATTAGATACCTTAACATTGGCTTTTTTATTTTCACGATAAGTTGCTTCGCTTTCGGCTGGTCCAGAACCATCTTCCTTCTTCTGCGCAGTATTAAGGAACTTGACCTTATTTGCACGAATGAAGTGACGGCTTTGAGTTGCTCCCTCTTTATTTGTCCAAGATGACATGCAAAGCTCTCCTTCAATAAGGACTTCTCTGCCTTTCTTCAAAAACTTGCCACAGGCTTCTGCGGTTTTATCCCACGCTTCACAATCAATAAAGCATTTTGTCTTTGCGTTATTTTCCGATACACAAACTCGCATCATGCAAATTGATTTGCCGCTTTGAGTCTGCTTGATTTCTGGGTCTTTTACAAGATATCCTAGTGCTACAATTGTATTAAACATTTTCTAATTCTTTCTTTGTTTGTTCTATAAACTTATTATGAATATTGATGCATCCTTGTATGCTCATCTTAAGTTTTTTCGCAATACTTTTCCAAGGTGTGAGTTTATTATAATCCGAACCATATCTCATGTCAATGATTTTTTTCACTCTTTTATCTTCATTTAACTCAGCCAATTTATAAATCTTTTTAAGTATTTCTGAGTTTTGTAAATCCTTTACAAAATCATAAGAAGCTTCTTGGTCATTTTGATGATATTCTAAAGGTTCTTCTTTTCTTTTTTTATTTTTATTATATAAATTTAAACATTTCCAACGAGTTTCATTGGCGAGGTAAGTTGGAAATTTAGTATTTAAATTCGGGTTGTATTTTAAAGCCGCATTATAAATAGTATAATCTTTATCAGCAATAACATCTGTTTTATTAACAAAGTCACAAGAGTCAGATATAATCTTATTAACTATATCCATGTAAATTCCAGAATGCCTATCAATCAATTCTTGAAGACTAAAATTGTCATTTTGCTCTTTTATTCTATTTATAAGGAGTAAGTCTGCTTCCATAGTGAAAATTCTTCTTCACTAATTATATTAGAAATAATTTCAAAAGCAACAGAAATTAATATTTTTTTATCATCTGTAGTATTCCAAGTAAACGAACAGTCAGAATTTTCTCTTAAAAAGACATTATTTTCAGCTTCATCAGCATTTGCATCTGGGACTTGATTTCCATTTTCATCAATCCTATCAATAAAAAACATATAACCATTATTTGACTTAACCCAATCGAATTCGTTTTTGAATCTGATATCAGGCACAATAAGAATTGAGTTTTCTTCAATAGATTCTTGGATTTTTTTAATCCAAATATCTGGATCTAATTTTCTTCTTACGTGTGTCCCCCATGTAACCAAGAATGGTCTAATAATATTTTTCTCTTCTGTTTTTTCTGTGAAGACATCAATACCTAAAGTATTAAAAATAAAATCTTTTGATTCTAGTTTTAGTTGATCAGCCAATGCAGATCTTTTAGCTTTAATACCCATTTCTTGAAAGATCTCAAGAAATTGATTACATAAAGTATCTTTCCCACTTCTAGCGGGTCCAGCAATTCCAATTATTGTACTCATTGACCTGTACTACCAAAGCCTCCACTATTTCTATTGGTTGACTCGAAAGAGTTAACTACTTCAATCATTGGACTAATTGTTTGAGAGAAAACTAACTGTCCAATCTTATCACCCTTTTTATAAATTTTGTTTTTGTTAATATTCACGCAAAGTTTATTTTTTTCGCACATTTTAAAATCAAGTGGTTGTGGTATATATTTAAATCTGAGTTTAATAGTACCTCTATATTCATTGTCAATTAGACCAACTGAATTTGCAAGTACTAGATTGTATTTTGATATAGAAGATCTTGGGAAAACATAAGTATGATATCCGTTTTGTGGCTCAATAATTAAATTAGTTTCATACTCTACATAATCAATTGCAAAATAATCGTCACTATTATCAATAGTGATTCCTTGAATAAATGGATCTGATGCAGCAATGATATCATAACCAGAGTCAGTTTCATTAGCTGGATACCTTATATTATCTGTACTGTTTACTTTAATTATCGTCATTTGTTTCTCTGTCTATTATGCTTAATAAATTAGATGATAGTGTGTGCATTCCTATATCAGCAAGAATTTTGGGTGAAAACGCTAGAATTGAATTATTCTTTTTAAATAAAAGCTCTGTTACTGAGACGGCAGCGCCTATAGAGAAATTAGCACCACATTCTTCAAGCGCCTCTTGAACTGCTTTAGAAGCGGCTTGGTCATAACTATCAGCTTCTACAACGCACTTCCAGTTCGCACTGGCGCATAAAAATAATTTGTTTCCATTCTTTTTGTCTAGAAGCATTTGCCAAAATCATAAATCAAATATAAGAAAATGTCAATATTTAAAAAAATATTCGTAATAAAATAGATTTTATATTCCTTATCTCTAACAATCTACGTCAACTTTTACTTCCCACTTCACTTTAAAATCTATTTTATTCGTAAAGTTTGAATGTTTTAGAGAACGTAGTTCTTTTTGTTTCTAAAAGAAAAGCTCATTGGTTATCGTATACACCAAATAAAAACCCTTGTCAAGAAAAAAATTTACTAAATTTTCGTCTTGTAAAATTCTAATTTTAGGCTATAGTGTAAAACATATTACTATGATTTTTGAAGAACAAATTTCCCGCAAACCAAATCTATATCCTTGGACAGAACAATTTATTGAGGCTATGCACAATGGCTTTTGGACAGACAAAGAGTTCTCATTTAAAGCCGATGTTCAGCAGTTTAAGACAGAGTTGACAGATCAAGAGAGGGAGATTGTTGTACGCACTTTATCAGCAGTTGGTCAAATTGAAGTTGCTGTAAAAACATTTTGGGCAAAGCTTGGAGAAAATCTTCCACACCCATCTCTTCAAGATCTTGGTTATGTTATGGCTAATGTTGAAGTTATTCACAATAATGCCTATGAGAGACTTCTTAGCGTTCTTGATTTAGAGGATATTTTTGATGAAAATCTCAAACTTGAATGGATTCAAGGCAGAGTAAAATATTTAAAGAAATATACTCATAAATTTTATAAAGATTCAAAGAAGCAGTATCTTTATGCTTTAATCCTTTTTACTTTGTTTGTCGAAAATGTATCTTTGTTTTCTCAGTTTTATATTATTAATTGGTTTGCTAGATTTAAGAATGTCCTTAAAGATACAGACCAACAAGTAAAGTATACCCGCAACGAAGAAAACATTCACGCTTTGGTTGGAATGAAAATTATTAATACCATTCGTGAAGAACATCCAGAACTCTTTGATGAAGATCTTGAACAAAGAATTCTTCATGAAGCTGAGGAGGCTTTTAAATCAGAATCTAAAATTGTTGATTGGATGGTTAATGGTATTAATGAAGAAGGATTATCAGCCGCAATTCTTAAAGAGTTTATTAAAAACAGAATTAATGAATCATTATCTCAAATTAATTTTCCAAAAGTGTTTAAAATTGATGAAGAGTTGTTATCATCAACAACATGGTTTGACGAAGAACTTTTGGGTAATAATATGACTGATTTTTTCCACTCAAGACCTGTTGAGTATAGCAAAAAAAATCAATCATTCAGCGAGGACGATCTGTTTTAATTTATGAAGAACGAAATATATTGGCTAAATAAGGATTCAAGAAAGTTTCTTGAAAGAGGGTATCTGCTTGAAGGTGAAACTCCAGAGCAGAGAATTAAGGATATAGCTGATAAAGCTCAATCTTTATTAGGTAATTTAGAAGGCTTCTCAGATAAATTCGTTGATTATATGTCAAATGGTTTTTATTCTTTGTCTAGTCCAATTTGGAGTAATTTTGGTCGTGAGAGAGGCTTGCCCATTTCTTGCTTTGGTAGTTATATCTCTGATGAGATGTCATCTATTCTTGGTAAGGTTGCTGAAGTTGGTCAAATGACTAAAGGTGGCGGTGGTACTAGTGCTTATTTTGGAGCATTACGTGGCAGAGGTGCTGAAATTTCATCTGGTGGCAAGTCAACAGGTTCTGTTCATTTTATGGAACTTTATGATAAGCTTATGAATGTTGTCTCACAAGGCAGTGTTCGTAGAGGATCTTTTGCAGCATATCTTCCTATTGATCATCCTGATATCGAAGAATTTCTTAAAATTCGTGGAGAAGGTCATGAAATTCAAGACATGTCAATTGGTGTTTGTGTCTCTGATGAATGGATGAAGAAAATGATTGAAGGTGATAAAGAAGCTCGTAAAGTATGGGGTCTTGTAATCAAGAAGCGCTTTGAGTCTGGCTATCCTTATATCTTCTTTTCTGATAATGCAAATAATCAAGCTCCTCAAATGTACAAGGATAAAGGTCTTAGAATTAATAATTCCAATCTTTGTAATGAAATCATGCTCTCAAACTCAGAAGATGAATCATTTGTTTGCGATCTTTCATCTCTCAATCTTGAAAGATGGGATGAGATTGCTGAAACTGATGCTGTTGAAACATTAGTTTATTTCCTTGATGCTGTCATGTCAGAATTTATTAATAAGACAGATGGTGTGAAATTCATGGAAGCTCCTAGAAAATTCGCAATCAATCAACGCGCTCTTGGTGTTGGCGTTTTGGGGTGGCACTCACTTCTTCAATTGAAAATGATTCCATTCGAATCTATGGATGCTAAATTACTTAATGGTGAGATTTGGCGTTCTATTAGAGAGAAAGCGGATAAAGCTACATCAGAACTCGCAAATCTTTTTGGCGAACCACCAATGCTTGAAGGCTATGGTCGTAGAAATTCTACTACTCTTGCAGTAGCTCCAACAACAAGTAGTTCCTTTATTTTGGGTCAAGTATCCCCATCTATTGAACCACTTAATAGCAATTATTTTGTTAAAGATCTCGCAAAAGGTAAGTTTACATTCAAAAATCCATATCTTGAAAAGCTATTAAAAGACAAAGGTAAAAATGATCAAGAAACATGGAAATCTATCTTAATTAAAGGTGGTTCTGTTCAACATCTTGATTTCTTAACTCAAGAAGAAAAAGATACTTTTAAAACATTTGGTGAGATTTCTCAAAAAGAAATTGTCATTCAAGCAGCACAAAGACAAAAGTTTATTGATCAAGGTCAATCTCTTAATTTAATGATACCACCTAATACCAAGCCTAAAAGCGTTAATGAGCTTATGATATTTGCTTGGGAACAAGGTATTAAAGGTTTATACTATCAACGTTCTAGCAACCCAGCTCAAGAACTTAGCAGGTCTATTTTATCATGTTCAACATGCGAATCTTGATAAAAAAGATATAGATTTTTTAAAAAAAAGTGTAACATTAATATAATGGAAGTTGATTTTTCATCTAAATTAAGAAGTTTTTTTGGTGTCGAGTCTGATGCAGCATCAAGACCTGGACCAAAAAGTGCAGCTCAAACACCATCAAAACCATCAGAAAGAAGAAGGGGTTCGGATAAAAATAAGCCAGATTCTGCTTCTAGTGACTCTGATAGTAAAATAGTATTTACTGAAAAAATCATTAATTCATTAAAGCAAAAAGTTTCTGATCATAATGAAAAATATGATAAAAAAGTTACTTTAGAGCAATTGAAAAAGGTTTATCGTCGTGGTCTTGGAGCTTTTTCTGCTTCTCATAGACCTGGCCAAAGCAGAAATAGTTGGGCAATGGCTAGAGTTAATATGTTCTTAAAGATGCAGAAGGGTGGTAAAGTAAAGGATTCTTATCGTGCTGCAGATCAGGATATTGCTAGAGGTGAAGAACTTTACTATGAACAAAAACCAGAAGATTGTTTTTGGCAATTTGATTCTCTTGATTTTGATTTAGCTCGTATCGATCTCGTAAAAGCTGGTGTTGATATTGAAGAAGAGGGTGATATCGAGCTTGATGATATTGATTATTCAGAAGCTGAAAAGAAGACTCTCAATAAACCATTTAGATTACCAAGTGGATCAAATAAAAAGTTTGGTGTTTACGTTAAAAATGATAAAGGTAATGTCGTAATGGTTAAGTTTGGTGATCCAAATATGGAAATTCGTCGTGATGATCCAGAACGCCGCAGAAATTTTAGAGCGCGTCATCAATGTGATACTAATGTTGGACCTAAATGGAAAGCTCGTTATTGGAGTTGTAGGTTTTGGTCTGCAAAACCAGTTTCCTCAATGGCTTCTGCTGAAGAATTGTTATTAAGCGATGATGATGGCTTAGATTGGGACTGGGATGATTCAACATTTATTGATCAAGACCAAATTTTTACAGAAAATCCAGACCTTGAAAATATTGAAGATTTTTTTGAAGAAGAGGATTTATAAGCTATAATAGCTTAGTGAATTCAGTTATATTTACATCTTATTTTTCTCAAAAAAAACATCCAAATGACCCAAATGACCCTTGGGTAGTTGGTAGATCTTCTGATGGTAGAGTTTTACAAAATAGCTTTTCATATATTGAAAATTGGTATAACTCTATTAATATTTTAAGAATTCAAGCTCGTATATTTCATGATAATTTAGATGATGAATTTATAAATAAATATACTACTGATAAAATTAAATTTGTCAGAGTAGAACCATCGGATTATTCTAATAATGATTGGAGATTTTTTTGTTACAGAAATTATTTAGAAGATAATAAATTTGACTGTATATTTTTAACAGACTGTTCTGATGTAATTGTTGTTAAAGAACCCTCTGATATTTTAAAAGAATATCCAGATAAAGATTTTTTTATATGCAAAGATAGTATATTATTAAGCGAATTTCCATACTTACAACTACATCAACAAGCTAATTGGAATAATTATATTTGGTTTTCAATAATGCAGTCAAGGCTTGATTTAATAAATATGGGTGTTATTGGCGCTAATTATAATAACATGCTTTTATTTTTAAATAAATTTTGCGAAACAAGAATTAAACTTGGTAATCCAGAATTTAATTCTGATATGTGGACTGGTCAATATGTATTTAGGGATATTTTATCAGATAAATCTTTATTAATTGGTCATCCATTTACTAGTAATTTTAAAAAATATGAAAATGATAGAAAGGATGTATTTTTTATTCATAAATGAAAATTTGTTTTATAGCTCCTGGAGAAATAGAGATACCACCAAATGGTTGGGGCGCTCTTGAAACTGTTGTTTGGAATCAATCTCAAGAATTAAAAAAATTAGGTCATGATATTTTTGTTATTAATGAAAAAAGTCGAGACATTACATTTAATGAGATAAAAAAAATAAATCCAGACATTATTCATCTTCATTATGGATCACACTACGAATTAATGCCATTATTTAATTGTAGAAAAATAGTCACCAATCATGATGGAAGTTTTAAAAACTCAGCTGTATTTCATGATACAGTCATTCGTTCATATTTATATGATTGTGAATTTTTTTGTCTTAGTGAATATGAAAAAAGATTTTTTTTAAATTTAGGAATTTCTCCTAAAAAAATTAAAATAATGCAGAATGGAGTAGAGTATTCTAAATTCAATAAAAAACTAGAACCCGTCCATCCACAAAAATCTATTTGTATAGGAAAAATTGACGCTCGAAAAAGACAAAGTAAACTCCAATTAATGAATGCTGGAGTAGATTTTGTTGGATCTGTAGCCGATCCTAATTTTAATGTTAACTCAAATTATCTTGGATCATGGACTCGTGAACAAATTTTTCAAAATTTAACAGAATATGGAAATTTTGTTTTATTATCTTCGTCTGAAAATTGTTGCCCACTAGTTTGTTTAGAAGCTATGAGTGCTGGTTTAGGAATTGTTATTTCTGAAGCTTGTACAGAAAGTGTTGATTTATCTAAAAAATTTATAACTTTAATTCCCGAAGACAAAATTAATGATAAAAAATTTATTATAAAATCTATTAAAGAAAATCGTGAATATTCAATTCTTAATAGAGAAGAAATTATTAAATATGCTTCAACTAGAGATTGGAGTGAAATTGCTAAATATTATAATTCATGCTTATGAATAAATTAGGAATTTTTTTTACATGTTTTGATGAACTAGAAGCTACTAGATTTTCTTTAAATATTTTAAAGAAGGTATATCCAGAAATTAAAATTAGATTATTTTATGAAAGTAATGTAAATTTTAAATTTTTAGAATCTGAAATAAGTAATTTAAAATGTTCTCAAGAAGAAGACACCATGAGTGATTATCTTGGTATAGAATACCATAATTATCTTTCCGATAAAGATCAATTTGCAATTAAAAGAGCCTCCTTAGCAGTAATTAATAGATTAAAAAAATCAATACCATATCTTAATAGCGAATACATCTTAATGATGGACCCAGATGCTATAGTTCGTGGCCCTCTTACAATACCAGAAAACGCTGGTTTACTTGGTTGTAGAATTAATACTCATATTTGGGCGCTTGAAAAATTAAACAATACACTTAAAAAATATGGTGGAATTGAAATAACAGCCTGGGGAGCAACTCCAGCTATTTTTAATGTTAAAGATTTTTTAATTGGTTGCGATATATTATTAAATACTCCAAATCTTTTAGATGATTTATGCAAATCATTTTATTGGTTCTGCGCTCACGATATATTACTGGCTAGTATTTTTTCTTTAATAGGAAAAGAAGAAACTTTTAATCCTGAATTATTACAATGTGGATCTGTATCAAATTGGAGAGAACACAACCACCCTCTTTTACATCAGTTCAGAGAGCATTATCCACGAAGAACTTCAAAATATAAAATAAATGAAAAAAACTGTAGTAATAACTAATCACAAAAATAAAGAATGTGGTGTTTACCAATATGGAAAAAGATTTTCTTCTATTTTACTAAATAGTGAATCTAGTGAATATGAATATCATTATTTAGAGCTAGATAGTAAAGAAGAATTTTTTCAAAAAATTTCCGCAATATCTCCAGATATTGTTGTGCATAATTATTTAAATATAACAATGCCTTGGTATGATCTTGATTGTTTTAATTTATTAAAGAATAATAATATACCGCAAGGCTTAATTGTTCATAATATTGGATATTTAAATATATTTGATTTTTTTCTTCATCAACATCCGTTTTATCCACAAAATGATGTAAACCATCCAATTCCACGTCCTTTATTTAAATATAATTCTGTTTTAAGAGAACCAAGAAAAATCCCCAAAATTCATACTTTTGGTTTTGCATTTTTATGTAAAAAATATGAAAACATAGTAGAAATTATTAATAATTCTTTTGATGAAGCTGAAATTAATATGCACTTAACAATTTCTAAATTTTTTCCCAATGACGATGAACTAAATGAAATAAAAAAAATATGTAACTCTAAAATTACAAAAAATGGTATAAAATTAAATATCACATCTGACTTTAAATCAGATGAAGATATATTAGATTTCTTAGATAATGCCGATTTAAATATTTTTCTATATAAAAATTATGATAATTATAATGGTATTTCATCCGTAATAGATTATGCTTTATCTGTTAAAAGACCCATTGCTGTTTGCAAAAGCAATATGTTTTCTCATATTAATAATATTTCACCATCAATCTGTATAGAAGACTCTAGTATTCAAAAAATTATAGAAAATGGAATAAAACCATTAGAACATTTTTATGACATGTGGAGTAATAAAAATTTTGTTGAATCATTAGAGCAAACATTTAACATATATACAAATACAAAATGAATATTTTAAATTTAGGCAGTTTTTATGTTTCTGATTTTTTGAATCAAAATGAAAAATTAGATAGTAGATCTAAATATCCATTGGATCTAATTTTAGATGAAGAAATTGGTGCTGTTAAATTAACAGAGGCTCCACCGCATAATCAAATGTGGGGTAAATATTGGTATCGTTCTGGCACAAATGCTTCAATGAAAAATGAGTTAAACAGCATTGTTAATGAAGTATGTTCAAGAATAAAATATAATAAAAATGATATTTGGCTTGATATTGCATGTAATGATGGAACTTTATTATCATTTGTTCCTAATGAATTTATTAAATTAGGTATTGATCCAGCTGATGATTCTTTTAAAAATGAATCATCTAAAATTGCCAATGTAATAGTTCAAGACTATTTTAATTTAAATTCCTATGAAAAAACTGGTTATGGAGAAAAAAAATGCAAAGTAATTACGACAATTGCAATGTTTTATGATCTTGAAAAACCAAGCGATTTTATAAAAGATATAGTAAACGTTCTTGACGATAATGGTGTTTGGGTTATACAATTATCATATACTCCTCTTATGTTGAAACAGCTTGCATTTGATAATATATGTCATGAACATTTTTATTATCATTCTCTTAATAGTTTGAATAAATTGTTTCAAAAGCACTCTTTAAAAATTGTTGACGCAAATCTTAATGATGCAAATGGAGGCAGTGTTAGAGTATATATACAAAAAGAAAAAGCCTCAATTACATCATATGCAAATGCTCCATTAAGAGATGTATGTAATTTTCGTGTAGATAGTCTTTTAAAATATGAAAATGATTATTTTGATATTTCAAATCCGCAAAACTGGAATGTATTTTTTGAAAACATACAAAATTTAAAGGAGCAAACAGTTTCTTTTATAAAGTCTGAAAAATCAAAAGGTAAAATTATTGGTGGTTATGGAGCTTCCACAAAAGGTAATACGCTTTTACAATTATTTAATTTAGATCATACTTTAATTGACTTTATAGCAGAAAGATCTCCTTATAAATTTGGTTTAAAAACTATTGGCACAGAGATACCAATTATTTCAGAAGAAGAAATGAGAAAAATTAAACCAGATTATTTATTAGTTTTACCTTGGCATTTCATAAATGAATTTATCGAAAGAGAGAGCGAATTTTTAGAAAATGGCGGTAAATTTATTGTCCCATGTCCTAAGTTTGAAATCATAGAAAAATCTTAATGAAAAATATTGAATATTATTCTCAATCAAATCAAGATAAATGGGTTTGTGAATATTTAAATTTTAAAACTAATGGATATTATTTAGACATTGGCGCTTATGATGGCGTACAAACAAGCAATACATTTGTTTTAGAAAAGTATTTAAATTGGAATGGTATTTGTATAGAAGCAAACAAGTATATATTTCAAAATTTAATTCAAAATAGAAAAAGTATTAATATAAATGCTGCAATTTTAGATTATTGTGGAACTTGTAATTTCTCAAATGATTCTGTTTCTGCAAATATTAATGATGATTGTGTCGATTGTTATACTTTAGATTTTGTTTTAGAAAAAAATAATGCCCCATCCATAATTGATTATATGTCTATAGATATTGAAGGATCTGAATTTGATGTGTTAAAAAATTTCAATTTTTCAAAATGGCAAATTAACATGATTACACTTGAACATAATTTGTATTTAAATGGAGACTTTAATAAAAATAGACTATATAAATTATTAACTGATAACGGATTTGAGAGAGTGGTTGAAGATGCTGTATGTTTAGATGAACATCCATCTGTTTTTAATCAACCTTATGAAGATTGGTATATCAATAAAAAAATATTATAAAATGAAAAAGGTTTTAATAACTGGGGTAACTGGACAAGATGGAAGTCTTATGGCAGATTTTCTTTTAAGAGAAACTGATTGCATTATTATTGCTGGTGTTAGAAGGCTAAGTGTAAAAAATTATGAAAATATTCAACACCTTCTTGATAATCCAAGATTTAAATTAATTGATCTTGATATTACAGATCAATCCAATATTGATAAAGTGGTTCGTGATGAAAGTCCTGATTATTTTATTAATTTTGCTGCAAATTCTTTCGTTGGTAATAGCTGGACAATGCCAGCGAGTCATTTTACAACAAATTGTCTTCCAGTTTTATATCAATTAGAATCAATAAGAAAATACGTACCTAATTGTAGATATTATAATGCTGGCTCTTCAGAAGAATTTGGTGATGTTGTCACAGTACCGCAAAATGAAGAGCATCCACTAAGACCACGTAGCCCATATGGAGCAGCAAAAGCTTCAGCTAGACATTTAGTTAAAGTTTATCGAGAGTCATATAATCTTTATGCGATTCAGGGTTGGTTGTTTAATCATGAAGGAATAAGAAGGGGTGAAGAGTTTGTAACTCGTAAAATTACTAAAAACGTTGCTCGTATTAAATACGCTATAGAAAATAAATTAACTTTTGAGCCATTAAAACTTGGCAATCTAGAAGCAAGAAGGGATTGGAGTGATGCCGAAGATTTTATTGAAGGTGTATGGTTAATGCTCAATCAAGACGAACCAAAAGAATATGTGCTATCCTCAAATGAAACTCATACAATTAAAGAATTTGTAGAATTAGCTTTTAAAGCCGCTGGTATTGATGGAATTTGGGTTGGCGAAGATTTAGAAACTTTATATTTATTACCTAATTATTTGACTGATTTTACTGATATAACACAATTAAAATTAGTTGAAATTGATGAAAAATTTTATCGCCCCGCTGAAGTTGATCTTCTTTTAGGTGATTCAACTAAGGCTCGTCAAGAACTTGAATGGCAACCAAAAACATCTTTTAAAGAATTAGTTGACAAAATGGTTAGCCATGATATACTCAAGCATGGCAAAGTCTAAAATTAACAAAAAACATATTCTTGCCAAATTGACGCTTGTCCCACTAAAGGATAAGCGTTTATTTTATATGCGTGAAATGAAATTTTTAAATATCTTGTGTGAAAGATATTCTTTGGAGTTCATGAATGCAATGACTTTTGATAAAAAGCTAGATTCATTAGCTTATTTAGTTAGCGATAAGCTAAAAGACACCCTAGATCAAAAATTTAGAGCTTTTAATTTTAAGGTTGACTATTCTCGCTATGAGCAGTATCATATTGGGGATAAGGTTGGAGATGATCCAGTTGTGGAGAAGAAGAAGGTAACAATTAAACATTTTTTAAATGAGCAAAACTAAAGATAAAGAAGTAAAAAAATCAACGGATGTTTTAGATTCGTTTTTAAAACAGAATCAGAGTGACCATTATAATTTTGAAGAATCAATTGATTATAAAATTTCAAGTGGTTCTCTTCAGTTAGATCTTCATTTGGGTGGCGGTCTTGGACCTGGTTTACATAGATTTGTTGGCATGAATGAAGGCGGCAAAACTTCTGCCGCACTTTCTTTTATGAAAAACTTCTTGGAAAAAATCCCAAAAGGTAAGGGTTTTTATATTAAGGCTGAAGGTCGTCTCTCCAATGAAATGATGGAGAGATCTGGGATTAAATTTGTCTTTTCAGCTGAAGAGTGGCAAGAGGGAACCTGTTTTGTATTTGAAAGCAATATTTATGAAACTGTAGTTGATGTAATGCGTCAGCTTGTTGCTAAAAATGATGAAGGTAACCTGTACTATTTCCTTCTTGATTCGGTTGATGGGCTTATCTCCAAAGGAGACTTAGATAAGAGCTTTGAAGACTCTAATAAGGTTGCTGGTGGAGCGGTTATTGCCGCCAATTTCATGAAGCGTCTTTCTATTGGATTGGCAAAGCGTGGGCATATGGCAGTCTTCATTAGTCAAGTAAGGGCCGATATTAAATTAGATCCATATTCTAAAGCTCCAGTTCGTCAGACTACAGCAACTGGTGGTAACGCCCTTCTTCACTTTGCTAACTGGATTCTTGAATTTGAGCCTCGACATAAAGGAGACTTAATTCTTCAAAACCCAAGTGATACTAAGATTGATATCAATAACAACCCAATCGTTGGGCATTTTGCTAAAGTTACTGTTAAGAAATCACCAATTGAGAAAACTAATTTAACAATTGCCTATCCTATCAGATATGGACGCACTAATGGTAACTCTATATGGATTGAAAAAGAGATTGTTGATATGCTTTATGTTTGGGAGTTTATCAATAAAAAGATGTCTTGGATTACTATTACAGAAGAATTTAAAGAACTCTTAGCAGAGAATAATCTGGAACTCCCAGAAAAAATTCAAGGAAATGAGAATCTATTTAAATTAATTGAAGAAAACAAAGATCTTTTATCTTTCTTGATTTCTTATTTTAAGAAGACTATTAATAATGAAATTTAAAACCATAACTGGCTCTGAAACAACTTTAAAAAATGCTAAAAAATATTTAATTAATTGGAATAAACCAAGCCGAAGTAAGTTTCAAACATCTGTCAAAAATTTTCTTAAACCCTATTGGTTTAATGATATTGTTTTTGAGGAATTTAAAATAGTTGGAACTCGACTTTCCTATGATTTTTATAATGCAAATAAAAGAATAGCGATAGAAGTTCAAGGCGCTCAACATACAAAATATGTTAAATTTTTTCATGGAAGCCGTCTTAATTATTTAGATCAATTACGTCGAGATGAAAAAAAATTGAAATTTTGCAATGTAAATGATATAACATTGATAGAAATTTACCCAAACGACATAATTGATGAAAAATTATTCGAATCTTTTGGAGTTATACTGTAAAGATATAAAAATATGTCAGAAATCAATCCAGACTCTCTCCCCCAATTTAAAATACCAAATAATATTATCAACCAACTGTTCGAATTAACAGGTGGCGCTGAGAAATTTAAAGGTTTAATATTCGCTTGTGCTACAGAAGATGGCAATCCTCTAATTTATACTAAATATGATAGTCAAATGACAGAACTTGCCTTGCGTAAGGCTGTAGAATGTTATTTGCAGAATCTAGATGAACAGGAATTTTTGAATTCTGACGAAGACTATGATTGACACGCCCAATTATATGTGTTAATCTCTCATTAGATGATTTATAATTACGAGTTAGAGAAACAATTACTTGCCGCCTTAATTAAGGAGCCAGAGAGCTATTCTGAAGTAGCTAATTTCATAAGCTCAAAAGATTTTTATTCCGAAGATAGTAATCTTCATGGAACAATCTTTACTATAATCAAACAATCAATTGATTCTGGGGAAGAAATTGATGAGGTTATTATTGCCCAGCGTGTTAGTTCTTTGGGTTTGTCATTTGAAGATCGGGTTAATCCATCTGACTATATTAGATCTCTGGCTATGAGAAAAGTCCCCAAGGGGAACTTAGTTAAAACTGCTAGGGAATTAAAAAAATTTACAATTAGAAGAGAGATCTTTGAATCCGCTCAAGAGATTGCCAAGCGCATGAAAAGCATTGGCTCTGAATCTTCTTATACAGATATTATTGAATCTGCAGATTCTGCTTATAACTCAAAAATTAATCTATATGAAATTGGCAATGATATGCCAGAAAACATATATGATGAAATGGAGTTTATCGTTGAAGATCGTGGCAACAATCCTGTTGTTGAATTTGGCATGATGGGGCCACATAAGAAGGTTAATGAAATCTATGGTTCACTTCTTAGACCAGGAAATATTACAGTTGTTGTCGCTCGATCTGGCGTTGGTAAAACTCAATTTTGTATGGATTACAGCACCAAAGTTGCCATTAAGTATGGTATTCCAGTACTTCACTTTGATAATGGTGAAATGAGTAAGGAGGAGCTTATTATGCGTCAGTGTGCCGCTCTATCTGGTGTTCCTATGCACTTGATTGAAACTGGTGAATGGAGACGTGCTGGTAAAGAAGTTGTAGATCGCATTAGGGCTGTTTGGCCAAAGATCAAACAAATGAAGTTTTATTACTATAATGTTGGTGGCATGGATGTTGATTCTATGATTAAAACATTAAAAAGATTTTATTATGGTAAAGTTGGTAGGGGTAATCAAATGATCTTTTCATTTGACTATATTAAAACAACATCAGAATCTGGCGGCGGTAAAAATGAATGGCAGGTTGTTGGAGAGATGGTTGACAAGTTTAAAAAATGTGTGCAAAAAGAAATCTTGCACGAAGGTAATCCAATTATCCCAATGATTACTTCTGTTCAATCTAACCGAAGTGGTATTACTAATAACAGAAACTCTCAGAATATTATTGACGATGAAAGTATTGTATCGCTTTCTGATAGGATTACCCAATTCTGCTCCCACATGTTTATTCTTAGAAATAAAACTGCAGATGAAATTGAAACTGAGGGTAGAGCATTTGGCACTCATAAACTGATTAATGTTAAAGCTCGACATCTTGGTAAAGATATTGCTGGAGCAGTTGAGCCAGTAAGAATTGGTGATACTCTTAGAAAGAATTTTATTAATTTAGATTTCAAAAATTTTGCAATTACTGAGAAAGGTGATCTCAGAGATATTTCAAGGTTTATGGATGGAAACGCAGATTTAGAAGATGATAATGAAGACGATGACCTCCCAGACTTCAATTGATCCAACGCAGATACAATCAACACTAGAGAGTATTGGTTATAAACTATTAGATTTTGGGAATCATTGGAGAACTAATGCCCTTTATCGAGGAGGTGATAATCAAACATCAGTAAGAATTTATAAAAATACTGGAGTATGGACAGATTTTGTTAACGGTTCGAAATCTTTGCCATTCGAAAAACTATTACAATTATCACTTAATTCAGATCCTAAAAAACTAAAAGATATACTCAGCTCTCTTAAAAAATCTGATGAGTTTGTATATACACAGAAAGAAACTATAGAAATGGAAGAAATATATCCAGAATCAATGTTGGAAAAGCTTTTCCCAAATTATCTTTTTTATACTAAAAAGGGTTATAGCGAAGATACTTTAAAGTTTTATAAAACTGGTCTTGCTGGCGCTGGTAAGATGTATCGTCGTATGGTATTTCCTATCTATAATGAACATGGTCAAATTATAGGTTTTAGTGGAAGAAGAATTGATGATGATGCAGTACAACTTCCAAAATGGAAGCATCTTGGCAAAAGGAGAAATTGGGTATATCCAGCGATGATACCACAGGAAGAATCTATTGATTCAATTATTAAAGAAAAACAAGAAGTTGTTCTGGTTGAAAGCATTGGTGATAGTATGGCACTTTATGAAAGCGGTATTAAAAATAATTTAGTGACCTTTGGTATTGGTTGTAGTCCATCAATTATTAATTACTTAAATTCATTTCCAATTAAAAAAATTATTATTGCTACTAATAATGATTTCCAATCTGCCGCCAATCATGGATACAATGGTGCTGTTAAAATTTTAATGTCATTGCGTAAATATTTTGATTTTGATATGCTTGAAATTAGACTGCCGCCAGAACCATTTAATGATTTTTCTGATGCATATCAAAATGGATTTAATCTTAAAAATTGGTATAATCAAACTATAGACAAAGACCAATACATCGACAATTTAAAAAGTTATGTTAAAAGATATCTTAACTTTTTTAGTCAAAAGGATGTCGCGGGTTTAATCAAAATACTAGAACATCATGAGTGAACCTAAGACACCTCTTTCAGCAAGTAGAATTAAAACAGTACAATCGTGTAGTTGGTTGTATTGGGCTAAATATCATTTGAATCTTCCAGATCCATCTAATGATGGTGCAAAGAGAGGTTCCATTTGCCATTTAATTTTTGAATTGCTTGGCGAGAAAAATCGTCGTGATATATATAAATCAATTTTAAAAAGTAAAGATGTTTTTTCACATAGCGGAATCAAACGTTTGATTTTGAAACATGCAAAAAAACTTCAAGTTGATGATAAAGAAAATATTGAGTCTATTAAAGAAATGATTCTCAATGGACTTAATTATGATTTTTATGGAGATACAGGTTCAAAACCAACAGAAGCATTATCTGAAAAAGATTTTGAAATTACCGTTAACGATGAAGAGCGTGATGTAAAATATAAAATTAAAGGATTCATTGATAAACTCTTTTTATATAAGAAAAATAAATACGCTTTAATTAGAGACTTTAAAACAAGTAAGAAAAAATTTATCGGTAAAGAGGTGACTGATAATCTGCAAGATTATATGTATAGTCTTGCTGTTAAACATTTGTATCCAGAATATAAGAAGCGCGAAAGTGAATTTTTATTTCTTAAATTTGATCTTGATAAAGATCTGTTAGAGAAATCTGATGGTGCGATTCGTATGGAATCAATTAGTGATGATGATATTGAAGGTTTTGAATATCAACTGACAGCAATTCAAGATTACATTGACAATTTTTCCGAAAATGATGCAATGGGTAATTTTGCGGCAAGTCAACCTTATCCAACTGACAAATCTTTTAGTGGACCACTTCAGTGTGGTTTTGCAAAAGAAAAAGGTCAATTAAAAGTTGATGGCACTTTAATGTGGCATTGTCCAGCTAAGTTTGCTTTTGATTATTATGTTATTTTAAATCAAGATGGGCAAGCAATTAAATCTTATTCTGAAGAAGAATTTTCAGAATCTCTTGTGCCAGATGGGTTTACTTTTGAGAAAAGGTTTTATGCTGGATGCCCAAAGCATCAAAAAACATATTGACCTTTATGTTTATATGCGCTATGATTTAGTGCATGATCCCACTTTTTAAATCTACTCTTTCAATTGGTAAGAGTATTCTGACATTAGAAGATCCGTCTGATCAAAGAGATGATGGTCCAGATAGTATTTTTTCAATCGCTTTAGAAAATGATTTAAAGCAGGTTGTTCTTGTAGAAGATTCAATGGTTGGATTTCTTGAGGCATTTAAGAAATGTAAAGATAATAATTTGCAGCTTGTTTTTGGATACAGATTTATCTGCTGCAATTGTTTTGAGAATAATGACTCATGTCATAAATTAATAGCATTTGCTAAAAACGATGATGGCTGTAAAGATTTGAATAAATTTTATAGCGCTATCAATACTCAATTTAATGGAAGAATTGATGCTGAGAATTTACAAAAACTTTGGACAGATAACCTCTTGTTAGTTGTTCCTTTTTACGATTCTTTTATCTATAACAATCAATTATATTTAGGTAACTGTATTCCAGATTTTGGATCAATTAAACCAATATTTTTTATTGAACGTAATAACCTTCCTTTTGATCATGTTATAGAGAGGGCTGTTTTAAACTTTACTGAAAATGGCAACAAGTATGAAACTAAACTTGCGAAGTCAATTTATTATAAAAATAAGTGTGATGTTGAGGCTTTGCAGACTTATAAAATTCTTTGTAACCGTTCTTTCGGTAAACAAGCTACACTATCTTCTCCTAATTTAAATCATTTTGGGAGTGATGAATTTTGTTGGGAATCATTTAAAGAATATGAAGGAGAACTTACTACGATTTAAAAATAAACAAAAGTATCTTATCTTTGATACTGAGACTGAAGGCTTGAATCTTATTAATTCAAGACCTTGGCAGATTGCTTGGATTACTGCTGAAGGTAAAAATATCAAATCTAAAAATGATAGATTTATCAAATGGGATAATCTACAAGTATCAGAAGGTGCAGCAAAGATAACAGGATTCTCCGAAAGAATTTATGAAGATCGTGCTGAAGACCCTAAAAAGGTTTGGGCTGATTTTTCAAAATATCTTTATGATCCAGAGTATTTGATTATTGGTCAAAATCTTCTTGGATTTGATGTTTACATGATTAATATTTGGAGAAAGCTGATTGGACTTAATAGCGACTATTCTTATGTAGATAGAATTATTGATACTAAATCTCTTGCAACGGCTATTTTCAAAAACATCTTACATGATGAACAGAATAAAACTTCTTGGCAGTATAAATTACTAAACCATAAAGAAAAAGGTCTTAAAACATCTCAAGGAACACTATTAAAACATTATAATATTCCTCACGATCCTAAAAAGCTTCATGATGCTCTCTATGATATTGAGATGAATTTCCAAATTTTCCAAAAACAAATTTACGATATCGAAATATGAACACTTTAATCGAACCTTATAAAACACCATGTCCAGTTGGAGTTAAACTTCCAAAAATTCATATTGAAAAAAAACATTATGATCTTTTGGGATGCTCTTCAGACACAAGCAATTTCAACTTTTTAAGAAAGCTTTGTTTTAAGGGGGTGCAAGAAAAAGGTATTGACCAACTTTCTAATAAACAAGTTTATTATGATAGATTATCAATGGAGCTTTCAGTTCTTAATGATCTTGGCTTTATTGATTATATTCTTCTAAATTGGGATATTTTAAATTTCTGTCATGAAACTGGTGTTCCTACTGGTGCTGGACGTGGTTCGGCGGCAGGATCTTTGGTTTTGTATGTAATTGGTGTTACTAATATTGATCCAATTAAATATGATCTGTTTTTTGAAAGATTTGTTTCTAAAAGTCGTGCCAGAAAAATTGAACATAATGGTGAAACGTTTCTTGATGGATCTCTACTAGCAGACGTTGATAATGATATTAGTTATGATCGCCGCCAAGAAGTTATTGATTATATCAATCGCAAGTATCAAGGTAGAACTTCAAAAATTCTTACTCTAAATACTCTTAGTAGCAAACTTTGTATTAAAGAGTGTGGTAAGATAGTTGGAGAAATGTCTGAATCTTCTGTTAATGAAATTAGCGATATGATCCCTAAAAAATTCGGTAAAGTTTTCAAGCTTGAGCAAGCTTATTCAGAAAACGAAAACTTTAAATCATTTGCAAATAAAAACAAAAAGATTTACCGTATTGCTAAAAAGATTGAGGGGCTTGCGAAAAATACAGGAGTTCATCCATCTGGAATTGCAATTAGTTTCTATGAACTAGATGAAATTATGCCAGTTCAAACTACTGGCGAAGATGCTATTGTTTCTGGATATGATATGAATAATGTAGCAGAATTGACTGTTAAGTTTGATATTCTAGGACTCCGCACTCTTTCTGTTATTCACGATGTTTGCTCTCGTATTGGAGTCAAAGTAAATGATATTGATTGCGATCATGAATCAATTTATGCTGCTTTGCAAACCCTGCAAGCTCCACAAGGATTATTCCAAATTGAAGCTGATACTAACTTTAGAGTTTGTCAAAAAATTGCTCCTAAAAATCTAGAACAATTATCTGCTGTTGTTGCAATTGCAAGACCTGGTGCATTGGACTTCATGGATAGGTATGCAGACTATGCTAGAAATGGTCAGTTCCAATCTGTTCATCCATTTTTTGATGATATCTTGAGTTATACTGGTGGTATTCCTCTTTATCAAGAGCAGTTGATGAAAATGGCTGTTAAGGTTGGCTTTAGTCTTGATGAATCTGAACAATTGCGCCGAATTGTTGGTAAGAAAAAGGTTGATCAAATGGGCGCTTGGAAACAAAAGATTGAAGATAAAATTAAAGAGAATAATCTAGATTCTGCTGTTGGAGATGTGCTTTGGAAAGTCGCTGAAGACTCAGCAAACTATTCATTCAATAAATCTCACAGTATTTCTTATGCCTATCTTGCGGCTATCACTGTATATCTTAAATTTAATTATCCACAACAATTCTTTTTGAGTCTGCTTAAATACGCTCAATATGAGCCAAACCCTCATGAAGAAATCAATAAAATTGTCCAAGAGCTTCCTTATTTTGATATTAAACTACTTCCACCAGATCTGTCAAAATCAGATATTGATTTTAAAATTGAAGATAAAAACATTAGATACGGTCTTAATTCAATTAAAGGAGTATCAACAAAGGTTTTAGAATCATTATTAGAGTTTAGAGAACAGAGCTTTGTAAACAAATATGAAGTCTTCCTAGCTGCAAAGCAAGCTGGATTGAATATTGGCGTTCTATCAGCACTAATACAGGCTGGTGTTCTTGATTCCTTTGTTTCCAAAGATCGTTGCAGGTTAGTTTTAGAGGCTCAAACATTCAACATACTAACTGATAGAGAAAAACGAAATATGGTTTCGTTGGGGGAAAAATATAATTATGATATTTTGAATACTATAGCAGACTGTTCAAAACAAGAACTTGTTGGTGATGATAATAAAAGAATCTTCTCCGAAAAGAGATTTAATACATTTAAAACTAAATATCAACCATACAAAGAAATTTATGAGAAAAATCATAAGCATTTAAAATTTGCCAATTGGTTCTTTGAAACTAAATTGCTTGGTTACAGCTATTCTTATAATGTCAGAGAAATTTTTAAAAATGAGGTTGAGGGCAGCTTGATTTCTTCAAACGATATCTCTAAGATTGAAGAAAACCAAACAGTTAAATTTGTTGGCACTGTTTCCGATATTATGACCAGAACCAGCGCTAATGGCAATAAATATGCAAGAATGGATGTTTATGATGATCTTGGCAAGTTGACCATCTTATTAATGGACTCTGAGCGAGAAGGTAGATTGACAAATTACCTAAACTCTGGTAAGATCCTGCCTAAGAAAGACTCGATTGTGATCATTTCTGGCAAAAAGAATAGAGATATCGTTTTCGCTGATAAACTCTCTCTTTTAGAAGAAAAGATTTACATGAAGCTCTCAGAAATTAAATAATAATTGTGTAAAAATATATGATGGAAATTGATAGTTTTAACTTGACTCCAAAAGCAAAATTAGCCCTTAAAGATGCTAAAGAATTTGCTAACCGCAATAATCATTCTTTGATTAATAATTGCCATGTTTTATATGGGTGTTGGAAGAATATAAACTCTTCTTTTATTAATTTTGCTGATTTAATGGGTGTCACTCTCAATACAGAAAAGTTGAGTGAAATTATCTTAAAATTCGCTAAAAAATATACACTTTTATTTACGGCAAGCTCTCATAATGATGTTTGGGATAATGAAATTCAAAACGCTATTAAAAAAGCTAAAGAATTTGCAGACGATCATGAGAACTTTTATATTGGAATTGAACATCTTTTGTTTGGTGTTTTAGAGTGTAACGAAAAATTTCTTGAATTCCTGCTTAAGAATGATGTTGATTATGAACACCTTAAAGAAGTTATTCACGAATTTATTGTCGGTAAAACCTCAGAACCACCGCCAGCAGAAAAGGAAGCTACCCAAGTTAAGAAAACTAAAACCAAAGCTATTGAAGCTTATTGCACTCTTTTAAATGACTTGGTTCAAAAAGAAGATTATCAGATAATTTCTGGTAGAGATAAAGAAATTAATAATATTACTGAGATTCTTTGTAGGAAAACCAAAAGTAATTGCTTGCTTCTTGGTGAGCCAGGAACTGGTAAAACGGCAATTGTTGAAGGTCTTGCCCAAAAAATTAATTCAAATGAATGTTCAGAAGTATTAGCCAATAAAAAAATCTACGCTCTTGATCTTAGCTTAATGATTGCTGGTACTAAATATAGAGGACAGTTTGAAGAAAGGTTTAGCAATTTTCTTGAAGAAGTTAAAGAATTAAAAGATACTATTATCTTTATTGATGAAATTCATGTGATGGTTGGCGCTGGTAGCTCCGAAGGATCAATGGATGTTGCTAATATGTTGAAGCCAGCATTGGCTCGTGGAGATATTCGTTGCATTGGTGCTACTACGTACTCAGAATATAAAAAATTCTTTGAGAAAGATGGTGCTTTGTCTAGGCGTTTTGATATTATAAAGGTTGAAGAGCCTAACAAAACTCAAGTTTTTGAAATGGTGAAAGCATCAATTGATTCATTTGAAAACTATCATAATGTTGAATACTCTGATGAGCTTATTGATTTAACTATAGATCTTTGCGGCAAGTATCTGCCTAATAAAAGATTTCCAGATAAAGCTTTCGATGTGATTGACCAAACATGTTCAAAAGTAAAAATTAAAAAAATTAAAAGACCCTCAAAGGCTTTAAAAACCGAAAAAGAATTAAAAGCAATCTTAGATTCTTCAGAAGAAGATTTTTCTCAAGAAGCTCAAATTCAATGTGCGTTATTGATGGATAAATATACGGCAATTATGCAAGATTGGATGTATAGGGTAGCTAAAACAAAATTCAAGATTACTAAAGATGATGTTTATGAAGTTATTGCGAATAAAAGCAATGTTAATGTTAATACGATTAAAGAGTCTGCCAACAATACTTTTGCTTCATTCAAAGATAATCTAAAATCAAAAATCTTTGGTCAGTCAGAAAATATTGATAAAATTTATGATACTTTAGCTTGTGCCAAAGCTGGATTTAATAAATCGAATAGACCTATTGCCAATTTCTTTTTTGTTGGACCAACAAGTGTTGGTAAGACATTTGCCGCAAAACAAATTGCAAAAGAATTTTTTGGTAATGAATCTAGCATATTGCAGATCAATATGAGTGAATATCAAGAACAGAATTCAATTTCTAAACTAATTGGAACTAGCGCTGGTTATGTTGGATTTGAAGAAGGTGGTCTGTTAACGGAGTTTGTCAGACATAATCCTAACAGCGTTATCTTATTTGATGAAGCTGAAAAATGTCATAGAAGTATCTTAGATCTATTGCTTCAAATTTTAGATGAAGGTTGTATCAATGATAATCTTAATCGAAAGATTGATTTTACCAGCTGCGTTATAATTCTAACTAGTAATATTGGGGTTAAAGAGTCTGAAACAAAATCAATGGGCTTCATTCAGCCAGAAATCAATCATACTAATTCTTATAAAGAGTCTGTAAGAAAACAACTACGCCCAGAACTTGTTGCTAGAATTGATGAAATTATTGTTTTCAACTCTTTGGGTAATATGGAATTTGCAAAAATAGTCAATGAACGAATTGATCAAATTAAAAATAATTTAAAATCTAAAGAAATTAAAATATCAGTTTCTAAAGACTGTATTGACTATATTGTCAGCAAGTTGAGTAGTGATTTCAATGCTAGATCTTTAAATTCAATTATTCGCTCAGAGATTGAAGTTCCAATTGCAGATTTAATTATTAAAAAATCAGATTTGAAGAAAATTTCAATAAAAGTTGTTGACAAGTTAATTAAAGTGTGCTAATATCTATTCACAATATGAATACTACTAATCAAAACAAGATTGTTAAGGCTATGCGTAATAGCCGTGGTCGTTTCTTCGGTCTTACTACTAAGACTGGTGATAGTATCAATGCTCAGTTCGTTTCTGAGTCTCCAAGCTACGTAACTGTATACGACAGAAATCGTTATACTAATCGTAAGCTCGCTAAGACAAGCTTGGCTGGACTTTCAATGGGTACAGTTCAAGTCTAATATAAAAATCCAACAATGGAAAAACCCCAGCTGAAAAGCTGGGGTTTTTCTTTTTATAGATATGTATGACTTTTTAATTGAGCGTTAGATGCTCTATCATATGTGCCGTCACCCCAAAATATCATAGACTTATAATTGCTTTGAGAAAAAGTTAAAGTAATTGAAACTATTGATGGCATTTCATCAAATGTCCAAAAACCTGTTGTTGGAATTGGTGGCCAAATATATTCATCCCCCAAATATACATATTTGGCAAATTCATTGCCAATTTTAATTTCATCTGCATTATTTAAAATACTCATTCTACAATAATATAAAGCGTATCTGAATTTGGCGTTAATGCATCATATTCATTTTGAGTTACTTTTTGAATAGAATTTACTCCAGCATTATTATAAATAAAATTTTTACCGCTAACTTGAGGGACTTTTTCAAAATCTACATCTCCTAAAATATTTTTTGTATAAATACTATCAGAAATTAATTCGTATACTGTAAATCGGTTGCTCATATTTAATATAAATTAATTTATTAATAATTCTACTCTATATCATTACCAACATATGATTCTGGTTCAGACAATGGTTCTAAAGCTACAACGCCATCTGCAATAGTATATACTCTTGCTGCTCCTACCTTAGCTCTTACACCTGGTGCTTGTACTGCATCAAGTAGAGAATTGATTGATGTAGCTGCATTTTCATGTATACCAAATATCTGCTCAAACTTATTTGTGTTTACTAATTCTTGTAAACATTCAAGTAGTTGATCTTCTGGCAAACCCCAAACAGCATCATAGGCAACATTAAGAGTATTAGCAGTATTTTGTAATGCTAGTGTAGCTTTAGATACTCGCTTTTCGAGATTATCTAAGTTTATTTGTAGTTGTGTTTTATCTGTTATATTCATAATGCTTTAAAATCTTAATGAGTTCCAATTTGAAGGTGGTGTCCATGATGAACTATGAGTTACTTTTTCATGTATATAGTCAAGATATAATTCCTGTCTTGTAGAATATGTAAAATTGCCCCAAGCAAATCCTAATTTTTTTGAAGCTCCAAGAGTATGCAAAGTGTTTACATTTGTCCATGTATTATATGGAGCTTGTGAAAGATTTATATCACCACTACTATATAATACAACATTGTCTCTTTTAATAATAATATTAATATAATTTGTGCCACTAATGTTTTGATATTTATATGTAATATTAATCCACTTATTTAAATATGGCGCAAAATCAAACCCAGTGTCTACATAATTTACATTGCTTAATGTAGTTGTAAATGTAAACGGAGTAGCGCCTGTACTTGAGTGTGCTGCAATATATAAATTAGTATTACCAAATAAACCTGGACTGTATAATAATCCTCCTCTTAGAGCTTGATCACCACCACCAGTTCCACCCCAAGGAACTGGACCAATTTTAAAATATTGTTGAGTGCCAGAGGCTGTGTTTAACATAAATCTAAATGTTATTTCAGTACCTGAGATAAGATCTGAGTTTAAGCAACGGGCTAAACCGAAATGTAGCGCTTGGTTACTTGCAGTTGGACCTCTAACCAACAACGCTCCATTCCATGTATATCTATCATTGCCAGTAAATCCGCCACCAGGACTAATAGTATTTCCAAATAATTGTGATGGAGCTAAAGTAGGAGTCCCAGACGCTGTTCCAAAATTTAAAAGTCCTGCTGAAACAGCATCAAGATACTTATCAAAATCTTCAAATTGTTCTGTTGTGTGTAAAAGCGTGTCAGTCGTAACTGGATTTTTTTCTAAATATCTAACATCACCAATTACTTTTGTAATTATACTACCATCACCACCATTAAGTGTTTGGTTGGGTATAGTGTTTTGATCACCGTATAATATAGCGTCATCTTGAATTATAACTGTACCGTTTACTTCAAGAGCAGCTATTGGTGTAACTGTTCCAATACCAACTCTATTACTACTGCTATCGACAAATAAAACATTTGTATCTACTGCAAGATTACCAGTTGTATTTATATCACCTTGAATATTAACATTTCCAGTTACATTAATTCCAGTGGCAAATGTTTTAACTCCACTTATTACTTGAGAACTTGTCAGGCTTACATATCTCTCATCAGCTATACCAGTTGTTAAGAATGAGCCTGTTGATGAAGTAGTAACATAATTTGATAAATCTACGCCAGTTATATAACCGCTTGGATTATTTGCTGCATAAAAATTACCAGTTTGTGAATTAGTAATAAAGTTACCAGTTTCTGATTTTAAAACATAATCTCCTGTCACACTGTTTAGTGTAGTAATTTGTACTTGTAAACTTCCACTTATTCCAGTCACTTGTTCATAAGCGGCAATAGTATTCAAGATGCTTAAATCACTAGCTCTAGTTCCAATACCAAATTTAAATTTATCAGAATGATCAAATCCAATAATTGCGCCAGAATCATTTATTCCAGTAAGTCCAGAACCAGTAACAAAGAAAATACCACCATCAACTGCTCCACCAGTTAAGTTGAGCATTATATAATTACTAGCAATATTTGTATTAGTTGTATTAACTATTGTTTCAAGACCTGTAACATATAAATTATTAATGTACACCCTATCATGGAAAGTTTTATCTCCAAGGATTGTTTCTGCGCCAGTTGTATTTACATATCTAGACTCAGATTCATCTTTTGTATAGTAATTGCCAGAAAATGATAGATCAACTCCAGTAATATAGCCAGAAGGATTAGAGTTTAGATAAAAAGAACCTGTTTGATTATTAAGGGTAGTAATTTGGGTCTGTAATTCACCACTTATTCCTGTTACATAAGTTTGAGTAGCGTATGAAGAAAGATCTATGCCTGTTATAAATCCACTTGGATTTGAATTAGAGTAAAATTGACCAGTTTCATTTTTATTAACATAATCATTTAAAACTCCAGTGCTTAAAGATTCACCTTCTAATAAAACTCCCGTTCCACTTACAGTTGGGCGGGTAGTAAAATTTTTCACACCACTAATAGTTTGTGGTCCAGATGTTAATACGAATGCGGCAGAAGAACCAACGTCTGGTATAGTATATGTGCGATTTGCATTAATTGACGGAACATGAATAAATATTGAATTACCACCATCACCAGTTTTTAATGCAATTTGGTTTAAATCTAACCTTATAATTGGACCACTATCAAAAGTTTTTTGGCCACTAATTATTTGATTTCCAGTTATAAAAACAGCATTTCCAGTAATATAACCAGAAGGATTTGTTCTTGGATAAAATTGACCCGTCTCTGAAATTAAAACAACGCCAGTTGTACTTACTGTTGGACGAACATTAAAATTCTTGGTCCCACTTATAGTTTGATTCCCAGTTGTGAAAACAACATTGGTTAAATTACTACCAAATTGACCTGTTTCTGAAGTTAAAATGACACCAGTCCCATTGACTGTCGGACGAGTAGTAAAATTTTTAGTTCCATTTATTGTTTGATCTGCAATTGTATAAACAACATTACTTAATCCAGTGATATAACCAGAAGGGTTACTTCTTGGATAAAATTGACCCGTCTCTGAAACTAAAACAACACCAATTGTGCTTACTGTTGGACGAACATTAAAATTTTTAGTTCCACTTATTGTTTGGTTTCCAGTTGTGAAAACAACATTAGTTAAATTAACTCCCGTTATAAATCCAGAAGGATTTGAACTAGCATAAAATTGACCAGTTTGACTATTAGTAATAAACTCGCCAGTTTGATTATTAGTAACGAAATTGCCAGTTTGACTATTAGTAATAAAATTACCAGTTTCAGTTGGTCTGACAACATTACCAGTTATTAAATTTAAATATTCGCTAGAAGTAAGGTGATAAAATTGATTTTCAGATCCGCCTTGTAAACCAACTAATAAATTATGATCAATTTGATCATTACCACCATTAATATGAGTGGCCGCATGTGGAACTAAATCTCCAGCACTTATATCAAAACTATTTTCATCAGTTCCAATATTAACTATTGTTGAAGTTGATGAAACCTCAGATCCAATAAAATCACCATCATTAATTCCAATGTCAATATTTGTTGAAGTTGGAGAAACTATTGACTCAATAGAAGTACCATTATTAACCCCAATATCAATATTTGTCGAAGTTGATGTTGTTACAGATATACTTGTATCACTCATTTTGTAGAGTTTTTAATTATATAAACTGGACCTTCCAATAATTTATCTGGACACTGCCCAGATTTATCTGCATATAAATCCCAATAAGATGGAGCTAAATCAAGATTTTGTGTTTGAGTTCCATTTAAACTAATTTTTGCAATACCACCAGTTATATTTACAATTTCTGTATTAAAAACAGCTTGAAGTGCATCATCAAAATTTCTACGTATTTGCCCTGTAAGGGTAACTCCACTTAAATTATATATTCCGCCATTTTGTCTAATGGTAAGGGTTAAGTCGTAACAAGCCCTTTGTTCAATAGTTATCCCAGTATATGCAGCACTCATCAAAGATTATTACACCCAATCCACCTCTTCTGGAAGATATTTACACGTGAGTTCTTCTCCTATTTTTATATTTCTTACAGCAAAATAGGTATCAGTATTTAAATCATGATATAAATTAGGCTCTTCTGAGTGATTTACATAGTAAGATGGATTAATTTTATTAATTGGGCAATCTATCCAAAAACCATGATCGTTATGATTGCACATTTGTTTGATATAACCAATAATCTCCTCATCTATATTATCTACCTCAAGCCATTGGATAAATTGGTTTGTATTTGTTGCAAATACAATGTCTTCTTTTTCAATATTTGTAATCGCAAAAACCCCTACGCCAGCCCCATTAATTTTACTTGGAGCTAGTTTTACAATGGTTTTATCAAAGAGTTCCTGTAATATTTGTTTTTTGAGGTTCATTGGTAAATTCTGTCATATAACTATAATCTGTATATTGTACTCTTTTATTTTCAACACTATATACAGTTAAATCTATTTTATATCCTGGATTTTTATCAATTGAAGTGTCAACCCAAGCGTCATCATGCCATATAATTCTATTATTTGGGTAAGCATAAAAGTTGCCATTATCCATTTTAAATAGATGAGCGCATTTATGTTCTGGGGTTTCTGAGAAATTTGTATCAAGTATAGCTTTATTTTCCCAACCCCAATCTAAAGTAAACATATATTCACCCCATTCCTTTTGGCCCTTTGGATTGATGAGTTTAGCCTTTAATCCTTTCAACCTTGTTCTAACCTGAACATCAACATATGGGCTGAAACAATCCCAATACATTGCGTGTTCAAGTGGTACTGGATCACATTCTTTCCAGCAGAATGCTGTAATTGGGCGGCGAGTCCAATTTACGCCATTTGTTAAAAAAGCTTCAAAAAGTGGTACTCTTTTTTCAATTGAGGCTACTGAATGAACATCGCAAGGAGTATATTCACCATGCCCCTTTTCATGATTAAAAAGATACTCGTTTCTTATTAAACAAGTAATAGTAGGAATATTGTGATTAAGATAGGACACTATTAATTTTACACAAAAAAACAATAGAAATCTAATTTTTAGTTATTAGTATCATGCATATGTTTACGCTATATAAGCCAAATTCTAAAAATACTGGATGCGCCTTTTCATTTAAAATTGGAACTCATGGTAAAGATAAAGAACCCTGCATTTATGTAAATGCAATCCAACAACATTCTTGGAATGAAAAAACAAAAAATGGTTCATTCTCTGAAAATGCTAAAAATCCAGATAAAACAATTACTTTTAAATTAAATGAAGTCGAGGCTGCTGGTTTAATTTATGCTGTTTCTGAATATGTCGAATATAAGGCATTTCATTCCTATGAAGATAATAAAACAACTATTAGCTTCAAACCATATACAAAACAAGATGGAACTAAAGCATTCTCTCTTAGTGTTGTAAAAAACTCAGCACTTAAATTTGGCATGGGATTTGAAATGTCTGAAGCTTATCTTCTCAAATCTTTTTGTGAAAAGATTCTTAATGAACTATTTGAATATCGTATTAGCAGTCAAAAACAAAACAACTAATCATGCGCAAAAAAACAATATTAATTCATAGCAATTTTTGTCGAGCCTTTACTGGTTTTGGTAAAAATAAAAAAAATATTTTACGATATCTATTTAAAACAGGCAAGTATAATATTGTTGAATTAGCCAATGGAATGCACTGGAATGATCCAGTTACACAATTTGTTCCTTGGAAATGTTATGGATCGTTACCCGATCAACAAAAGCTATCTCAAATTACAGATCCTACTCAACAACGAGCGGCGGGTTATGGAGCTGAAATGATTGATCATGCAATCAAAGAAATTAAACCCGATATCTATCTAGGAATTGAAGATATTTGGGCGTTTCAAGGTTTTTATAATAAACCGTGGTGGAATAAAATTAATTCTATGGTTTGGACTACTCTTGATAGTCTTCCGATTCTAACTGAAGCAGTTGACTCCGCACCAAAGATTAAACATTATTATGTTTGGGCTTCATTTGCAGAAAAAGCAATGAAAGAAATGGGTTATGATCATGTAAAAACTTTACGTGGCAGTTTAGAAACAGAAACATTTTATAAGTTTGATGAAATTAAAAGAAAAGTTTTGAGGCAAAGTCATGGATTAAGTAATGAATTTATTATTGGTTTTGTTTTTAGAAATCAATTAAGAAAAAGTGTTCCAAATATTTTAGATGGATTTAAACTTTTTAAACAAGACGTACCTAACGCTAAACTTCTTTTACATACCCACTGGTCTGAAGGTTGGGATATTCCAAGACTTTTAGAAGAAAAAGAAATTAATCCAAATGATATTCTTACTACTTATTTTTGTAAAGCGTGTGAATCTTATGAAATTAGACCGTTCACTGGTCAAGAACAGAATTGTAGAAAATGTGGTTCTGAAAAAACAGTTAATACAACTAATATTGGACACGGAGTTTCAGAAGAGCAATTGAATGAAATTTACAATTTAATGGATGTATATTGTCATCCATTTACCAGTGGTGGACAAGAAATCCCAATTCAAGAAGCCAAACTAACAGAATTGATTACGCTTGTAACAGATTATTCTTGTGGCGAAGATTATTGTAATGAAGATAGTGGTGGCTTACCATTAAGTTGGGCTGAATATAGAGAACCTGGAACTCAATTCATTAAAGCTTCAACTTATCCAGAAAGCATTCATCAACAACTTCTTAAAGTATATAATATGAACCAAGAAGAAAAAGAATCTTGGGGTAAAAAAGCAAGACAGTTTGTTATTGATAATTGCTCTGTAGAAGTAATTGGTGGCGAGCTTGAAAAAATATTTGATTCAATGCCCGAAGTTGATTTTGATTTTGATTTTGATGGTCCATCTAGAAATCCAAATTACTCTCCACAGAAACAATTTAACGATCCATTTGAATTTGTTATTGATTTGTATGTAAATATTTTACATGAAAAAGCTGATAAGAATAATTCTGGCGTAAAACATTGGGTGAAAATGTTACAGGGTGGATTAAAGCCAGATGATCTTATTAAACATTTTCAAAATGTAGCAAAACAAACAATGTCTCAAAAGCCGATTGACTTTGCTGATGTTTTAGATAAAGATGACGAAGGTAAAAGAATTGCTGTTGTAGTCCCACAGTCTGAAACTGATGTTCTTTTAATTAACGGATTAGTCAAGAACTTAAAAAAACTATACCCGCAACATAATATTTATATCATAACTCAACCGCAATATTTTGAATATATTGAAGATAATGTTAATATACATAAGTGTGTCGCTTATGCACAATCAATTGATAATCCAATGGTGCTAGAAGGTGCTGGACAACATAAAGGATATTTCGATCTAGCATTCTTCCCAACATACAATACTCAAAGACATTTAAATTACATTCATAACGGTAAAGATAAAACACAATTCACATTAGCATGAGTCATTTAGTAGAAGAATACGCAAAAAATCTTGGTGTTAAAATTGCAAAACCAACTGTAGCAAAACACTTTTATCCATTATTAGCTGATAAATATATTACTATTTATTGTGAATCCACCATTGAATCTAAAAAATATTATTATTTTAATATTGTTATTGATTTAATTAAAAACTCTTTAAATAAATTTGGTATTAAAATTGTACAGCTTGGGGCTAAAGAAAATGGAATTATACCCAATGTTGATGTTTGTTACGGTGATTTAACTTTTAAGCAAAATGCTTATATTTTATCAAAGTCTTTATTGCATATTGGTGTAGATAATGTTTTTTCCCATTATGTTAGTAGTTTAAATATTCCATTAATTTCTATTTTTGGTAATATATACCCAGAAGTTTCAGATGGGTTCTGGTCCTCAAAAGATAGAAAAGTTAATATTAAATCTCCTTGGTCTGAAAAACCATGTTTAAATTTAGTTGATCCAGAGAATTCAATAAATAAAATTAAACCAGAACTTATTGCTCAATCAATTTTAGATCAATTAAAAATAAATGGTAAAGTAAATATCAAAACAAGACATATCGGAAATTCTTTTAAAGATAAAATAATGGAAGTTGTTCCGAACTTTTTTCAACCATATCAAGAACTTAAAGACCAAATAATTTATTTAAGACTTGATTATGGTTTTGATGCTAATTATTTTATGCAATGGTGTCAATGGTGCAATGTATCAATTTTTACTGATAAAATTATTCCATTAGAAATTATAAATAAAATTTACCCCAAAATTAAAAATCTATCTTTTATTTTAAATAAAGAAAATAATTTAGATGATTTCTATATTAGAAATTTAAAGTCTAAAAAAATAAATTTTCAAATTTTAGTTAAAGAAGAAGATCAAGTAGCTGAAATTCAAGAAAAATATTTTGAAGTTCAAGTCCGTCCATATAAAACTCTTAAAAAAGAAGATATGAATGACGAATTTTTGAATATTAAAAATACTTTTTTCACATCTGGTAAAACTATTTTATCCAATGGTAAGAGATACCCAAGTAAGCATCATTGGCAAAAAGATGAAAATATTATTGACAAAAATCTAAATATAGTGGAAGATGATGTCTTCTACGAAGAATTAAACCATTATTTTATTTATGAGCGAATCTAAAAAAACAACTCCATTTGGGAAATATAAGCGTAATCAACACGGACTTCTCGATGGAGTTAATTATGAATTTAATGAAGATGGCTCAATTAATTGGAGGGCTATGATTAAGCCTGAATTCCTTTATCCAAATAAAGATTGGTTTGAGGGTAGGAGGCAGCAAGTTCCAACTTCTATTGAAGGCTTAAATGATAAGCAGTTGCTTATTATGTTGGGCGGTATTAAAGAGCTTGCGAAATTACGTGGATTTAACAATGTATCATATACGATTTCTCACATTAGCGAAGATTATGTTGTAGCAAAATGCCAAATCTCTTGGATTGGAAATTATGAAACAGATGATAGAGTTATTATTTTTGAGGATGTAGCTAATGCAACCGCTGATAATACTGATGATTTCTGTATTAAATTCCTAGAGACAATTGCATGTAATCGTGCATTTGTCCGTTGTGTGCGTAACTTTTTGAATATTCATATTGTTGGTGCAGATGAGATTGATAAATCAAAGAATAGGGTTATTGATCTTGGAGACGTGCTTGTGTCTACAGCAATTCCAGTTACTCCACAAGGAGCTTTAGAAAAAGCTGTAAATGAAAAACTTAAAATTAATTCTTTCGAAGATTTTAAAGAATATCTTAGAACTTTATGGATTTCTGAAAAATATAGAAATGAAGAAGCTAAAAATTGGAATTCATTTAAAGACGTTCCAGCTAAAGAATCTAGAATATTATTAAAGATTATTAATTCATAAAATGAATTTTAAAAATTTATTAAAAAATAGATTTTATATTTACCCCGCAAAAGAATTTATTATTGAGGGTGAGAGCTTTAATATTGTTGAAAATATTTTAAAAAACGCTGAATTTTCTTGTGATTTGGAAAATAATATTGAGTTTTTAGATTCAAACTATGATTATGATGTTTTTAAATTTTCAATTTCCGAAAGAAGCTTTATTTTAAAATATTCATTAAATGATCCCAGTGATTTATTGAAAAATGAATTTAACTTAATTTCAGATATTGAAAGTGACTTAATTCAAAAACCATATAAAAATAATACTTTTAAATATGGTGATTATATTTCTTATTCAATTTACTCATTTGAAGAGGAGCCTTCTTTTAAAGAAACTGGGTATTCAAATTTTCTAAAAAATTTAGATGTATTTTATAACTGTTTTTCAACTTATAATAAAAAATCAATTTCGAAACTTAATATAGATGATTATATAATTAATTTTTTGAATAATCATAAAATAGAAAATTTAACAATCCACGAAATAGAAACTATTAAAAATACACTAGATTTAGATTTAATAAATTCTTTTTTAAATAATATAAAAGCCGAAATAAAGTATTATTTATCTCAAGTAAAAAATAACAATAAGTCATTATGTCACGGCAACTTAATTGCTTCTAATATTTTAGATGGCGGTGAATATTTTAAATTTATTAATTTTATTAATGCTTTTAATTCACATGAGTATTATGATCTTTGTGATGCATTTTTTAATTTTAAACTCCCTATCTCTTTTGAAAGAGATTATTTTTTCAACTTCTTAAAATTTAAAGGAAGTAAATTTGAATTGGAGGAGTGGGAATTATATAAAAACTATTATAATATAATAATAAGAAAAAAATTAATTGAATATATATTTGCTTTAATTTATGAAAAATATGTATTATTTTTTAATAGACCAATTAAAATATATTCCACAGTAAATGATTTTAGTTTAAGTTTAGATCATTTTCTCAAAGTACCAGAATTTAAGAAAAATTATAAATATATTGCTGACCTATTCTCTTCGTTAATTTTAGAAAATGAATCAAATTAAAAGAATTACAAATCCAGAAGAATTTAATTTAATGATTAATGATTTAAATGATCTTTTTTCAGAAGAAAAGGGGCATATATTTTTAGAGCATGATGCAGAATCAATTAAAAGATTTTTTTCTAATCAACTTATTTTAAATTGGGATTTTTTTGTTTGGGCTAATTTTAATGGTGAAAGTTATGATGCAATGATAGCTTTTACTAATGAAAAAAGTATTAAATTTAATTGTAAATTGTTTAATGAATATCTTTGGTTATCTAAAAATCCAAAAGTTGGATATCGCTTATTCAGAGAAGCCATTAAGTTTGCTAGGGAAAAAGATTTTAAATATATACTAATGTCTACAGTCACAAATAATCCTAAACATGAAAAAATCAAAAATTTTTACAAGAGAATGGGATTTCTTAAAGATACAGAAACATATATAGCAAGATTATGAATAATAAAAAAGCAAAACAAATTAGAAAAATTATTTCTCCAACCGACGAAATAAGTAGAAGAAATTATCGTAGAGCGAAAAAAAAATATAATAAGCTATCGCAAGATGCTAGACCTATTTTTTTAGAAAAGTTATCTGAATTATTTAATTCAAATAGCAGTTCTTTGAATTCTAAAGAATCCAGTGGGTTCAACATTTGAAACGCTTAAATAAATATAGGAATTGGTATTTTCAAATAAATATTCAATTCCTATATTATTATTAATAGCATACTCACTTACAAATATTCCAGATTTTCCTTCATTAGCTGATTCACTAATTGTTACTTTTAAATCAGATGATGTAACTGATCCATAAGCGTCTACTATTTGAGTTAGATAAGATACTGTTTTATAGTTATTTTTTTCAAAAATATCAATTATATACTTATCTTTTGTCGGTATTTCCCCACTAATTGATTCTGTTTTTGTTATTTCAACAACATTAATAGGTTGGGATATAATAGTTGATTGATCAGTTATTGGAGTTTGAGCTAAACTTATATTTTCTATATAAAATGGCTTGCCAGATCCTAATGTAGAATATGGAACAATAGCAAAATTATAATTTGTATCATATTCAATATTTGGGGGTTTACTTAAAGTAATATTATTTAAATCTGCAAATTCAAAAACATTATTTGATTGTATTAAATTATTAAAATTAAATTCTGGCAAGCTCGCAGTTTCTGATTTAACAGCATAAAATGCTACTTTTTCTAATTTAATATATCTAGCATCATTCTGTAATGAAATATTAAAATTTATACTTTCTTCAATTCTATTTATAGTATCATCAGTTTCTATAGAGCCTGTTATAGAATAGTTTCTGTAGCCAGATCCATCAATTACTTTAACTCCAGAAATTTCAGGAACATTTCCATATACATAATATTCGGAAACATATATTTCTGGATTAAAATTATTACTTATTTTAGCTCTTATTCCAAAATCTTTTTGATATTCACCAAATATAGATTTATTTTCAGCTTCATCAAAAGTTATTGAAATGTTAGCTGATGTTGCATATTCTGGTAATACTGTATTTCCGTTAATATCTAATACATCAAAAGTTACATCTTTTACAAATGCATTACTTCTAAAAGATTGTGTGTTTTCTATTAAATTACTTTTATTATCTAATATTGAAAAGTAAAAAGTTACATCTTTATTTAAATGAACTCCACTCCCTATAGCTATGCCATCTAGAGTACCAGTATCATAATTTGCATCAAATTCAAACATATTATTTTTTATATTAAATTGCTTTAACCATTGCTACTATAGGTGAAGACAAATCATCTGGATTTGAATTTTCTAATCCTATAAATTTCCTAGCTGTTGAGAAAAATGAATTGTATTTTAATGGATTTTTGGAAACTACCTGTGCTTTAAATGTCCATAACCCTTGATCATTTAATCCAGAATAATATATTTTATATGGACCAGTATCAGTACTTGATGTTTGAATAATTTGTTCATTAAAAAATCCTATATTTGGATTTTCTAAAGAAATAGAATATGTTAATCCAGCTTCTTTTAATGGTGCATACCATTCTCCAACTAAAGAAAAATCTGTTTCATTTCTACTTGAGAAATCTAATGTTACATTTTCTGGAGAAGAGTACGCATCAACAACTTTAAACAATGTAGAATTATATTGTTGTTGTGAACCTTCTATATAAACATCATTTTCTATAACAGCCCATTTACCACTATCATATTTAGTAGCCACCAAACTATATTCATTGGAACTATTTTCTCTAATTGATATGACTTTATATATTTGGTCTTGTGTATTTTTAACTTGTAGTCTATATGTAGATCCAGGTTCAATAATATTTAATAAATTTAAATTAAAATTGGATGAATTTAAATATACAATTGATCCATTACTTATTTCAGTGTCAGAAGATAATGGAGAAACACCACTAACAGAATATGTTGTTATTTGTCTATTATTTTGAGTTCTAATTTCATCATCATGAATTCCAGCAACGCTATTTTGTCCACTTAAAACACCAGTCCAATTTGTGCCTCTAAAGACATAGGATGGAGAAGCTTGTTGTAAAGCTCCTCTTCTATCTGGGGTTGTTGGTAAATATGCATAAAGATTATTTATATCTTGTACCCCGTCATCAGTTATTTCTGAAATATATTTTTCTCCACCAGTTATAAACGGTCCAGACATTGACATTACCCATCCACTTAAACTAAGATCATAATACCAACAGCGATTTGATTCATATCTATCTACATAAATAGCATGTTGATAACCTGTTGTTTTATAAATATCTTCTGGTAGATATTGTTTTGAATATTTAGAAAATTGGAAAACCCTATCTTTTGTCCACCCCAAATTAGCATTTGAAATTTGAAATTTATCAATCCTTCTTCTTTTTTCATCACCAAGTCTTTCTAATTCAGCAGCTGTTTTATATCCAGTAGGAGTATAAACTGTTATTTTATTCTCAACCGAAAGTAAACTTACTGGATTATCTAAAGTTAAAGCTCTATTCACTGGGTCAATATCAAGTATTCTACCATAATTAGTAGTTCTACTTTTCATTTCATCTTCAACAATAATTAAATCTCCTGGCCTACATAATAATGCTTCTGGTCCAGTTGTGAATTCAACGCCTTGATTTTCTTTGGTTGTTTGCCATATAACGTGTTGGCCTATTCTTCTAGCCATCGATTTAGATGTTACACCAAATGTATTAACTACAGTTTTTGCATAACCTCTATATCTTATATCATCCTCATCTTTTACTACTTCTATTTTTGTTTTAAAGTTATCTAATTTATCTACATAAGCAACTTCAACAACATTAAAAGATTCGTCTTTTTTATTGTTTGTGTAGTTAAAAAATCCATTTTTAACATTTGAGTTAGTAAATAATGCTATAGGTTCACGGGGTCTATCATCACTAAAATGTAATTCTGAGTTAGAGAAGAAAACATTTCCTCTAAATAAACTTGTAATAGTATTAATTGCATCAAAGATTTTAGTCGTTTCATTAAACATAATGTTGCAAGAAAATCTTGGTTCAAGTCCACCATAAAGATCTTTAACTCCAATAAATAAACCATCATCATTAACTGCATCGCAGTATCTTCCTATTTTATAAATTTCCCAAATATTAATAGATGAATCTTCTAAATATTCACCTAAACCATATCTAATATTTGTTAATATATCGTATAAAATCCAAGCTGGATTATCTGTCCAACCTAATTTTAAATCGCCATTCCAATCTCCCTTGTAAACAAGTTTATCTTCAATTTCAGTTGCATTATATGCAGCAATTGATTGGTAATATCTTTTATCCTTATTAGGAAATCTTTCTCTTAATGGAAAATAATTAGATGGTATTAATATTTTTTTCAATCTGCAATCAAAACTTCTATTAGGTATTGAAGTAAAATTTCTAGCATCTATTTTACTTCCAACTATCGCTGAAAATGGATATGAGAAATTAAATGGGACTATTTCTGTTATTTTATTTACATGAAGCTCTCTTCTTATTAATACTGAATTAGTTTCTGCAGATACTTTATATACTTTAACATATCTTTTTGCGCCTTTTAATATTAAATCATTAGTTAAAGCTGGTAATGTTATTTTTTTAGATGGATTATTATCACCAGCATTAGTTGGATTTCCAACATATGGGCCTTTACCACGGAATGTACCATCGACTGTGTAGTTAGCTTTATATGCGCCTTTTTCTTCAAAATATTTATTTTCTTGATTACCCAAATCAATTAAAACTGGAGATTCAATTAGTCCAACTATTTTAAAATCTCTAATAATGGTTGAATTAAAATTTCTATCTACTACATATCCAGTTTCAACTCTCATTTGAAGAATTGCTGGTATTTTCGTACCAGGTTGATCTTTTATTTTTTCATCGCTTTGTTCAGAAAGAACCATTGGAGTCGAAAGCATGTCACTTAATTGTTTTATTTCTATTGTGACAATGATTTCTTCAACATCTGGATTTTCAACATAATAAGTATAAGGAACTGGATCTTCATTAAAAGCCTCTAAGGTATTATGAAATTTCGTATTTCCAGCAATACTACCATCTCCTTTTTTATAACTTCTTATGTCTTGTCCACCTTCTCCATTAACTTTAAGAGTTAAACTTGGAGTGCCACCAACCTCAGTATCACCAAGATTAGAACTATAATGAGAAGATGGCGATACATCTAGCATTAAATTTTTAGCTGGATTAAATTTTCTTACTGTACCATCTTTTCTAAATGGTCCAGTTAATTTATAATTTGCTTCAGTATCAATTGGAGTACTATTAAAAAATGCGAGTGGTTTTTGATCTTCTTCGCCGTTTCTAAATTCATTTAATATATTATTAAAATTATACTTATTAAGAACAAATCTAATAAATGATCTATCAAACTTTAAATTAAAAGCAGTTGTTAATGATTTAGCAATACCCTGTCTATTTAAATACGTTTTATATATTTTCATTTCATGCCGAACATCATATTTAGATTTTTTAGCATTCTTTTGAAATATTTCTGCAGAAGCAGCTGCAGCAGCCAATCTTCCAATAAAATTATCCATATTTATGGATACATCTATATTAGCATATGATACCGCGTTTGATACCCAACTAATTAAACCATCATCTTTTAAACAATCATCGAAAGAAATAGCAATAAATCCATATACATGACCCGTATAAAGAGGATTTGTTGGATCTAAATTTGTTTCCCATTTTGTTCTAGGTATTAAACATGTATAAACATTCATACCTTCTAAACTTCTGACATTATCAATATAGAAACTAGCTTCTTTATCATCTATTTCTACTTTTCTATCAGCAATAGTAGCCGTGCTTTTTAAAAAACTAATTGGATTACCATCGCCCCTAGCACCAATTGTATATATCAAGAGGGGTTCTTCATATCTTGTGTAATCAGTATATGTTTTATTTATATTTGAAGATTTTTTTACTACATTTATAATATTTTGTTGTTCAATTTTTTTTATGTTTAATAAAACTTTATTAACATATTCTTTTTCAAAAAGTAAATTTTCATTTTGAAGTTGAGTTAGCAAATTAGTTAATTCATTTTTCCACCAATATATATTATAAGGTTCATTGGGGCCATATGCTGTTGCATTTCTAAAATGAAGTTGGAATCTATTATTAGTTCCAGCCCATACATAAGATGGTGGACCTCCATCTGGATATTCATTTTTTCTCATTTGTCCTTTCGCAAGTAATGCGGCTAATACAAGATCTTGTCTATCAAGTTTTTGAGCATTATCTATTGGTGTCCAATCAAATTTTATACCTTCTAATACTTCCTCTTGTTGATCAATTTGTTTTTCATATTTTGCAATTTCATTAAAAGCTCCAAGTTTTTCTAATTGCTTTTCTAATGATTGAATTCTTGCGGTAAAATCTTTTATTATTTTTTGAGACGCAGCAATTTCTTTATTTTTATTTTTAATATTTTGTTTTTGTCCTTTGGGTATTGCTTTTAGTTCTTCGTTTAATCGATTTAATGTTAATTGTTCTGTTTGTCTTTTTTGAACTAAAATTTCTTGACTATCTTCTTTACCATCAATATCTAAAGCAGCAACTTCTTTATCTAATTTAGCAATTTTGCCATTTAATTCCTTTATTTTTGCTTTAATTTTATCTATTTCATTTTGTTTATTGGTACGAGCTTTTTTATTAGCTTTGTTATTTGGCAGTGCATCAAGTTCTGATTGTTTAGCTCCTAAAGCAACCTGTTGAATATCCCTATCTTCTATTAAAACATTTCTATCAATAAGCTTTTGAACGAATTTTTTTCTAGTTTCATTTTCTTTATTATCAACTTTATCTATCTTTTTCTTTAATTCGTTTATGGTTTTTTGTGTTTTTTTGTATTTTTCATCTAATCCATCTGCTCTTATATATGAAATTGTTTCAGTTACTGATGTTAAAATGCCAATATTTTCTTTTGCTGATGTATGTGGAATCGCTTTCTGACCATTAACATTATCCCATAAATTTTTAGCTTTTGCAGGATTAATTACTTGAGCATTATTTTCATCATATACTGCTTGGAAAAAATTAAGTAGTGGAAGAAATGTTGCATCTGAAGATGGAATATCTCTAAATGGATTTGCTGTTGCTGTTGATGAACCATCATTGTTAACAGAGCTTATTGGTGTATCGTCTAAATATATAGCTTGTAATATATTGTCATTAATTACTTTTTCACCTTGTTGATTAACTAAACCTTCAATTGGTCCATCACAAATCAAATCAACTATTTCAGCAGAAGAATAAGATGGATAACTTTTATATTTTCCATATACAGGTGGGTCTAATCTTGGTGGATCTGGTGGTGGACCAGAAGAAGAAGATTTGGGTTTTTTACCCGCACCCATTAATGATATTTTTTTAATAAAGTGTTTCATTATTCGTTTAAAAGTTGATTAATTCTACTATCTATAACAGATCTGCCTTGTGACCAATTGTCTTTAAGATCAGCAACTGATGAAGCACCTTGACTCATTATATCTGCTCTTATAGAGTCATCTGCTTTAACATTATTAAATCTGATGTTCATTGGATAGGAATTTACTGTCGATTGTATAATTAAAGACCCAACTCTTAACCTACCATATCCAACTGGTACAGCGCTTCCTTGTGAAGCTAAATTAGTTCGCGTATTGAATGCAAAAGATTGATCCATACCTGATGCTGTTCCAACTACTGATTCAGGTTTAGCAACAGATGGCCCACCTGCTTTTTTTGCTATCATAGCTTGTACACCAGCACTTATTAATCCAACTCCGATTCCAACAAATATACTAGCCGCAGTTGCACCAATAGCCGATGCGCCCAAAACACCAACGCCTAATGCCACAGCTCCGACAGCTACAGCAGCCACACCCTGCCCTACAATAACTGGCACTACATCAATTTGTTTTGGCGGTCTTTCTAATTCTTCTGCACTTAAATTTTTGATATTTTTATTATTTACAATAATTGCAAAATTTAAACCTTCATTTAATAATTCAGATAACCTATTACGAAAACTTTTTTTATTACAACTCAATGCGTCAACAAGTTCTTTTGGTTTCCTAAGTTTCATTTCAAAACTTTCACCAAATTCAAATTTTAAAATACCATGTAAATTAATTGTTGTCATATTGTTTTCTTAAACCTTGTAATTCTTTTTACATTATAATCCTTGTTTTGTGGCTCGTAATAGTTAAATTTTCTACTATTTATCGAAAAAACTAAAAATGGAACACAAGTAAGTTCCGACATTTTAATATCAAATTCTGAAAAAGTCTCATCTCCAACAATATGACTATGAAAAATTGCTATTATATCATAATCATTTTTAAATTTTAAATAATTATTTGGATCTATTAAAAAGTAGCTACTTACATCTTTAGCAAGATTTTTTTCAATATGAGCTACATAAGCTTTATCAAAAATATCATATCCCAAAAATCCACATATTTCAGAATTTAAATTTAAATCTGAATGTTTGATTATAAATTCTTTTACTTTATCTAAAGATTTATTCTTAATTTCCGTATCCATATCCATATGTTCCTGGGAATCCACCGAAAGGTAAATAATAGTTTGGTTGTTTTGTGTATGTATAATTTCTATTAATAGAAGTGCTGTATGTATTTATTAAATTAGTGTTACCTATTCCAGTTATAGAAATCTCTCTTTTTAAATCTCCATTTGGCCATTGACCACTTTCATTTATCCATTTGTATGTTCCTCCTCTTTCTGGCAAAATTCCAGTATAATAATCTTGCCACCATCCGATGAGATTTCCAGTAATATTTAATCCAGCTCTACCATCTGTTGGTAATTCAATAAATTTTCTTGGTAATTTAGCATTTGGTGCTGAGAAAATATCATTTGATAAATCTCTTCTTAACCATTGTTTTTCAGTATCTGTTAAAGCTCTATCCCAAATAGCTAATCCATGATAATTTATTGGTGATGTATAACTATTACCTCTAGTATCAGCAGTAGTAATATTCGTATATACTTTTACTTTTACAGGTCTTTCTAATATGTAAGATTTAATAGTTGCTATATTTAGATGTGCATCATCCCAAGCGCCTTTACCATTTGGTCCAACAAAAGATGAATTGAATGCTACTGAATAAGCATAATGCTGCCCCCCTACAGTTATGGCATTATTTGGTTCACCAATTGACCAATTATTAAATAAACCACTAACAGCACCACCACGTGTAGCGACACCTGTATAAAATAATGTTTCATCTATCCACCTCCAATCTCCCTCTTTTCCTGTATCAGTTCCACCAATCCAACATGGATTTATATTCATTAAAGCTTGATTAGCATAATATACATTATCCCAATCTTCTTTAATTTTCGGACAGAATAATCTTCCTCCTCTTAATTCCGCATCTGCTTTAGCTTGAGGCCATGTTAAAGCTGTTGATTTAACTACTACTTCTGATGTTGGAGTAGTGTTTGTAACGTTAGTGCTTCTATAAATTATTTTTAATGTAATAAAAACATTATCACCACTAATACTAATATTAGTAATTTCTCCACCTAATTTAATATTATCATGAGTATATTCATACTCTATATAATCTCCAACTTTCCATGAATTAAAATTTATACTTGGATGGTGTGATTTTCTAAATGCTGGTGATTCAATTGACCAACCATCTTCACCAACATTTAAATTTGTAAAACTTACAGAGTTTAAAAATTCATCAAATTGACTTATTATTTGCTTGCCTCTTGGACCGTTAAAACCATTTCTATTGACACCATTGTTATCACTAGTTAAAGTGCTTGTATAATACCAATCAGTTACTCCTAATCTAAATTTTGTTGAATAATCTGGATCTCCAGGATTTTTATCATGATTTTTTTGATGTAAAAAATGTGAAAATGTGAATTTTTGATTAGCTGGTAATGTGTATATTGCTGATCCTTCCCCAGCTGTATTAATTAATGAGATTTTAATATAACCACCATCTTTTTGTGTATCTTTACCCTCCATTAAAAGAAGGTTATAAGTATTAACACCAGTTACAATATTATTAGGTGTTGATATCCATTGCAAATCACTAACTTTTATATCAGCTTGGTTTTCAAACATCCAAGGGTATTCAATAATATAACCATTAGCAAAATTACCTTCTTGCACATCATCCCATTTTTTATAAGCATGAATTCCAGGCACAGGATATGAATCATTACCATATATCTGCATATAGTCTTGACCAGGTTGGGGGATTTGTCTAACCCCAGCTGTATTAACACCATCATTTGGTTCTTGGAAAAGAGAGCTTAAATTACTAGCAATAAAATTCCAATTTTGATAACCTTGTTTTACATATTCACCATTAATCCACCTAAAATTACCTTCCTTAGCTACATCATGACCACCAATCCATTTACTACCATTAAAGATTGGAACAATATTATTTTTTTGTTCAGTATTCAAGACCGCCAACCTACCACCAAGTGATTGCGCTTCAGTAGATGCTGCAGCCCAAGATATAAGCGCTGGCTTTTCTACCACTGCAAATCTAGGAGTAGTATCTATGGTAGGACTTGAGTTTGCAGTTACTCTTATTTTTACTTTTATTAAAGTATTATCTACTGTTTCATAATCGGGAAAAAGTGGTCGATGTTTAGCTTGAAAATTGGTTGTATCTATTTGTTTAGTAATGCTATTTTTATTAATTATACCAACTCCAGCTTGAATATTAGCGATGCTAGTACCTTCAAATTTTATTGAATAATTTTGACTACTATTAATTTCAGTTATTATACCTTCTATACTATGATTTTTATAATATCCTTTAATAAAATCTCCAACCTTCCAAGATCCAGCTTCTTGATTAAAAAATAGTAATTCTTTTATTTGTCCAATACTTATTTGAGATAAGTTAATTGAATTAGTTGATCCTTCGTAAACGCCATAAGCGCCATTAAGATAATAACCGTTACTATCATAACCAACTCGATTGAGTGATCCAATTTCTTCGAATCTTGGGTTAGATGAATTTCCTTGATTTATAGTGCTGAAAACTTGCACAAATTTTTCATTATGAAGATAATATAATAAACTTCCTCCCCAATAACTACCTGTTTTTATAGTTGAGAAAACCGTTTGAACATTATTAGGTAAGCCCGTTGTACTAATCCATGCTGCTATAGTAAAATCTTTATCTATAAATGATGTTAAAGAATCTTCTTGTTGTAAATATTTCAATCCGTTAGTGGATGGGCTTGCGCTTGATGAAGCTAAAACTTGTGTATTTAAATATTTTTCCTCTATAGAATAGACATCTGATACAGTTTTACTAATGGTAGTTTTATTAAATCTTTTTTTACATGCTGTAATATTTTTTGCGCATTCGTCTTTTTTCCAATATAGTGGACCAGAACTTGACCACGGTGCTGTATTTTGATTTGCAGTATGATCTTGAGAACATACATAATAGGTTTCTTGAAATTTTGCAGTTTTCTTTAAATAGTTTTCAGTTAAATTAACTCTTCTATTAACACTCCAAACCATGTCTCCTTTTTTATAAAAAGTGCCATTTGTCCATTCTAAAAGATTATATTGATCTTGAATCAAATAATTAATTAAACTAGTATTACTTATGGCTAATTGATTATTATCCTTATCAAATAATTCAGCGCCCTCATATCTACAACCGTATCCTCTATAATTAAAACTACAATAATTTGATAGAATTATTCTATTGTTTAAATGCGCACCATCTATATCTAAAGCGGTTGTTAATTCTAATTCTACAAATAATCTATTTTCCGCTGTCTTTTGAGCAACTATATAAGTGTCGTTACTAATTTCGGCTGAAGAGTCTGCTTCTCCCCAAGGATTTCCACCATCAAAATTATCATCATCTAAAAATTTTGCAAAAGTTCTTTTTCTAACTATTCTAGCATGTTGCAAATCTTTATTATTAGCTAGAATATCAGTCATAATAAAGTCTTTATTAGATATTCTAATTTTTGGTCTTACTAATCTATTGCTAGTAGATAATTCAAACCCTTCGGTTTCAACTGGCATTGGCAAATATTCAGTACCTTGCCATATAATAGGTTGTTGAAAATTAGAGCCAGGGTGAAAAGCTAAAAATAAATTTTCTTTATCAACAATATTGAAATATAATAGATAAAAATCTAATATAGCAGAAGGTTGAAATTCAACCAAACTTCTAGCTACTTTATCTTGACCTTTCCCCATATCTTATGTTACACTTTTTTTATAATAAAAACTGGAAATGAAATTTAAATTAATAAAAGAACCAACTGAAGAATTATTTAATATTTTTAAGCTTTATTGCTTAAAATCAAAACCTTTTGATTTTTGCGAATTACCTTCAATGCAAATGAGAATTTTTAAAATAAGAGAATATTTTGATAATTTATTTAAAAATTGTGAAGTTTACACCGCTGAAGAAGATGAAAAAATTTTAGGTTTTGGTGGATTTAGACCCATAGGAGATAATGTTAATGCAGATTTTGCGGTTGGTCTTAATAATATTTTAACATTTAAGGAAATATCTAAGGTTTTTGCTGATTTTAGAGAATTTTACAAAAAACAAAACCCTCAAATAAAAACATTTAGTGGCGAAATTTACCGCACTTACAAAGCAGACTCTTATTTAAAATTTATTAAAAGATACATGAAACCCTCAAAAATAGATCTTGACGGGGAAAGAATTATGGTGTATTTTGACTGAGATGTTTTACAGAAATAAATACGATGTAACTGGTGAATGCTCAAATATGGGTGGTTCTGCCGAAGAACAATTCAAAGAAATTGCGGAAAGACTTGGTAATCAAGTAACTAAATCAACTTTTAGAGAACAGATTAGCCATATTGATTTCCACGTCCTTAATCAAAAGGGTGAAAAATACACAGTCGATGTAAAATCAAGAAAAAAAGTCAAAAGAAAAGACGACAATATCAACGATGAGCTAATTTGGATTGAATTTAAAAATGTTCAAGGGAAAAATGGTTGGCTTTATGGGGCGGCAAATTTCATCGCCTTTGAAAGAGAAAATTCTTTTTTAATCGTTAGTCGTCCAGCATTGGCAAAATTGTGTGAAAAAATTGTTGACTTGACCGAAATTAATGTTAAGATTAGATATCCTCTTTACAAAGGATACCAGAGATACGGTCGCAAAGACCTTCTTTCTTTGATTAAAGTCGAAGACATTACAGATAACTTAAAACATATTATATGGGAGAAAAAATAACAAAAAATTGCAGGGTCATCGGTACAAACGATGCCTTTAAAAATCTACAAAGTCAAAGCGATGAAAATTTTACGCTAGTTAATTTGGCAGATTCTGTACACGAATTGATCTTTCAAGATCAAAAATATCTTTTTGACATTAAAGGAGTGATCTTTACTAAAGAAAACACAATTATTTTGACAGGTTTTCTTAGTGACGATACTCAACAAGTAGGTAAAATAGCGGTCGAGCTTTTTAATTAAAATGAATTGGAACTTATTTATTTATTCTGTGATTTATTTAATTCTGCAAATTTTCGTTTATAATAATTAAAATATGATTTTTTATTTTATCATAATTTTATGCTTGACCTTTTTTCTTATAGAATCTATTGTAGAAACAATTCAAAAGCAGAAACAGCATGAGTACAAAATTAGAAAAAACTACTACCAATACTCAAGTTCATTCAATCAAAAAAGCGATTGAAAAAACTAGTAGCGCCCAACTTGACGCTTTGTGGGCAATCTTAAAATATAAAGAAATTGGTATTTACCGAAAAGTTCAGTGTATTAGTGATATTCTTAATATCTCTCTCGATGATATGATGAATGAGCTTCCTCAAAGTGAGGGTCGTCTTTTAGATAAGCAAACTCGCAAGATTATTCACAATGCTCTGATTGAAAGATCTAACAATAAATAATAACACAAATGACACAAAATAAAGAAGTGGTGTATCGCGTATACGATAATAAAAACAATTATCAACAATCATATAGCGCAAAGCTTGACAAAGCTTTTAATTGGGCTAGAGATTGCGCGAATAGAACCAACGGCAAAGTTCATGAGGTAACTCTTGAAGATGGCAAGGAAGTATCGTCAAAGATTATTTACGATAAGTCTGAAAAATGAAAATAACTGCAGAGTTTGATTTAAAACTATCTGAGGAATCTAAAAAACAAGTTTTTTATTCTTTGATGTATGAAAAATTTGGCTTCCATAAAGATTTTTTTATACAAGGTGCTTCTATCTATGAGATGAGGGAGAATGGCGTTTCTCAAGAACCTTATCTTATAAAGAAGGCTAGTCCGCTCGACATGTGTATTTTCGAAATTTTTAAAAAATTAAAATGATTAAGGTTGAATTTATTGACAAAATGGGGTCAGATCTTTCTGTCGTTAATGCGGCGAGAGTATCTTTCAATAAGAAGTCTGGCTACAACGAAGATGGAACATTCAAAGAAGGTGATGAAAGACTTATTGCTTTCTTAGCAAGAGAAAATCATTGGACTCCATTTGGTCATGCTTCACTTTCATTTCATATCAAAGCTCCAATTTTTGTTGCTAGACAACTAGTAAAACATACAGTTGGACTTGTATGGAACGAGGTAAGTCGCCGCTATGTAGATTCAGAACCAGAAATTTTTTATCCAGATAATTGGCGTAAAAAGAATGAAGATAAAAAACAAGGATCTCATGAAGATCAATTTGTTGATGTATCTTTTGCTGATGATTGTAGTATTTATGCGAGTTGTGAAATTGCAGTAGCAACATACAAAAGTCTTCTTGCTGCTGGTGTTTGTGCCGAACAAGCTAGAATGGTTTTACCGCAAAATATTATGACAGAATGGTATTGGTCTGGATCTCTTCATGCTTTCGCTCGTGTTTGTAACTTGCGTTGCAAAAAAGATACACAAAAAGAAACTAGAGATGTTGCAGATCAAATTGATCAAATCGCAAAAGAACATTTTCCTGTTAGTTGGAAATATTTGAGACAATGAAAGTAGTTACCTCGCAGTGTAAAACAACACTCTTGCTTAATAATGCTTGGCAACCAATTAATGCTATTACAGCGAGAGCCGCATTCTCACATTTATTGAAGGGACATATTACTGCTCTTGATAAAAACAATAATGTGTTTCATTCTTTAGATAGATGGAATAAAGACGCTGAGTTTTATGAAGATCAACCTGTATTAAGAAGTGCCAAAGGTGTTTGGCCTATTCCAACTGTTATTATTGTAACGAGTAAGTTTTTTCGCCGCCCAAAGAAAAAGAAATTGACTACTTTGGAGATGGCAAAGATTTATAACTTTACTTGTCAGTATTGTTTAAATAAATTTAAAATTGCTGATTTAACAATTGATCACATCAACCCCAAAAGTAAAGGTGGTACAGATGATCATGAAAATAGAACTTTAGCTTGCAAACCTTGTAACACAAGAAAGGCTAGTAAGTTTCCATTTTTTAATGTTAAAAATGAACCAGTAGCCGCACCAGAAATTCCTGCTTTGATGTTGAATACGAGTAAAGTTAGAAGAGAGTGGGAGTATTTTTTGGGTTCTGTGTAAATCTCTGTTGACAAAAACACAAATTTGATTAAAATAAAAATTGAAGGTAGTAAACGCCAGAAGTTACTAAGGTCCGAAAGGGAGATTGGGTTGAGATAAACCCACTAATTAGAAAGTTTTATATACTTTTCCTTTAGAGGGGTTAAAGGGCTTCATGCCCTGTATCAATATGTAAATGATTTGCAAAAAACCTGCATGTGCGGGTGAGTAATGAAATGTATATTGATCGCCTCTCTAATAGGCATCAATTTTCATGGGTAGATACCCAAGTGGCTAAAGGGGGCAGACTGTAAATCTGCTGATGTATGTCTACGTTGGTTCGAATCCAACTCTGCCCACCATTTTCGCGGGATTTGTATAATGGTAATACGCCATCCTTCCAAGTTGGAGTCATCAGTTCGATTCTGATATCCCGCACCAATTTTTCCCTGCCATTGTAGGCTGAGATCCTGCAATGAGCGAGTTGACAGAGAGCGGGTTAGCAACCCGATGATGTCAAACGTAATCCGACACAAATTAAAGTAGGCTTGGAGTCGCTACCAAGATGAAATAGTCACTGTGTTTCTTCAAATTGATCAAAGCTGCGCTTGGTTAATTAATCGGTAGTGGGGAATATTCGTATCATGCACGAATTAAAATATGTCATGACGCAGCTAGGTGTGGTTCCTAGATAGCCACAGCCCTTGGCGAGTGTGACAGCAATCTGTTATGGGCAAATCATTTTCTATGTTTTTTCTATTGTGGTCTTTATCGCCCGAAGTATGTTGGGAAAGCAGATTGGAAATCTCCGACGAGCCTCTACTAGCAGAAAAGTGACAGAAGGATAAACGAGTGGTGTCTTGGACCGAAGCTTCTTCAGCAATAGAAAGTTTTTTTAACTCCAAAGTAGCTCAGTTAGTAGTATTTAAATTTATTAATTTAAGTCTTTTTCTAATAGATGTTTCAGAAACATTTAAAATTTTTGAAATTTTTATATTTGATAAATTTTGTTTCTTTAATTCAAGAAGGTCTTTATCTGTAAATTTTCTTTTGTTATTATTATAACAAAGTGTGCAATAATTTGCGCTTGGATCTTTTTGATTACCACAAACACATTTTCTTTTATTAGTTATTATTAATTTTTGCTCTTTTAAAAAATCATCATTAAATTGATAAAAATTTGTTGGTAAATCAACATAATTATTATGCACTTCTCTATGACAATTTGCACAAAGTAAAATACATTTTTTCAATTCTGGTACGACAACATTATCCCAACTTTTTGGATTTGCGCGAATATTTGCTAATCCAATATCTTTTTTAGATGGATCTAAATGATGAAATTCTAAAGATGCATTGCATTTGTTGTAACCGCAAATCTGACAACATCCACCCATACACTTAATCATTTTATCTTTATTATTTTTTCTCCACTCTTTTACTTTTTCTTTACTCATCATGTAATAATAAGTTTTTAAGTTCGAATTTCAAATTAAACTTTGACAAAAAAATATTTTAACATATAATAAAACATAATTTTAATGTAGAGTGGCAGACTAGCAATGCATTCGCCTGTTAAGCGAAACTATGTGGGAGCGTAACCCACCTCTACAGCCATTTTTAGCCGATTTAGCACAGTGGTAGTGCAACTCATTTGTAATGAGTAGGTCGTTGGTTCGAATCCGACAATCGGCTCCATTTTTTCGGGATGTAACTCAGCTTGGTAGAGTGCTGCGTTTGGGACGCAGATGTCGCATGTTCGAATCGTGTCATCCCGACCATTAGGGGGTATAGCTCAGTTGGTAGAGCGTTAGCTTTGCAAGCTAAATGTCTGGGGTTCGAATCCCCATGCCTCCACAATTTTTCGCACGTTGGCAGAGAAGTCATGCAGTGGTCTGCAAAACCGCATAGTCCAGAGCGTTACTGGAACGTGCGTCCAAAGGGGAGTTAGCACAGCGGTGGTTGCGTCTGCTTTACACGCAGAATGTCGGGGGTTCGAATCCCTCACTCCCTATTTTTATCTATTTATTTCTTCCCAATCTAAAGAACCATAAGCAGTTTCTGAAGCTGTACTTGCGGCAATAGCAAGAGTAAGTTCTGTTGAGGTATTAGTAAATGGATTTCTTTCTAATTGAAATTTAAGAAGTTCGCTTTTTGGCAAATCAATCTGTGATGATGACTGATTACTTGAACTTATAAACCCTTTTGCTACGACTAAACCACCAGAAATTGTAGTGCCATCAAGTTTATATTCTACAGCTGAATCGGTTCCAGCAGATACCCAAGTACCATTTGTTGTTGTACCATTCTTAATCAATCTCCATTCACATATTGATGTATCTACAGTCAATGCGGAAGCGGCAGATGGAACAACTATTGCATCTAATTTATCAGATTTCAATCTTAATGAAACTAAAGGATAAAAAATACCAGCATCAGTTAAAGATTTAGCGCCAGTTATCGGCGTTCCAATTGCCTGTTGAGTTCCTCTTAATTCATAACCACCCTCAGACATAACAGTTGAACATATTTGCTTTAATGTTCCAGATGTAGATAAATTTCCGACATTAAAAATTTCATATCTTAATGGAAGACTTGCGGTTTTTAAATATGTTCCTTGTATTTGATTAGCATGATGGAATGAATGAGCTAAAATAAATTTACCATCAATTACAAACCCTGCTCTAATTGTTCCTGCACCAAGCCACTCCATGTCATTCCAAAATATTTGAGACTTTGTTGAATCTAAAGTATATTGAGAATAACCACTTCCATTTAATTTATCTCCATTCCATTCAGATTGCGGCACTTTAATTTCTATTGGACTTCCGCTAATGGAAGTTCTTTTAACTAAATTTAATACAGAACCGCTTTGTTCTATAAAAACACCATCCGCAGAACCAAAATATCCAATTCTTTGTACAAGATTTGTTTGTGGTGGAGACATTGTAAATGTACTAAGTGACATTAAAGATTTTCCAGGTTGGTAAGGGAAAACTTTTCTCGTTTCTCTATAAATATAGCAACCAGAACCAGTCGAAATATTTAAATCCATTAAACCTTGATTTTGATTAAATGTTGCATTGCCTGTACCACCAGTTGCGGTTGCCCACAATCCATTGTCAGCATATCTATGACTTGAATCAAATAAAGTGAATGGTTCAGATATTCTTAAACGACCAAAACTATCGAAACGAGTTTCTTCAAAACCAAGATCTCCCTTTTCTATTGGTCTATAATGATCATTATATTTATCATATAAAAAAGGAATCTGTCCTGCCGTATGGGATAATTGTCCAAGATTCTGGAATGTATATTGGTCTGCCATTCCATTTATTTACACTTTTAATTCGAAAATTGTCTGAAATTCACCTTGACTCTGAGTAAATTCATGCTATGCTAATAACATAATGAAGCTGTACATTGAAAAATGGGTGACTGAAACAATCTGGACTGGCAAACTTACCAGCATTGATACAGAACTTTTGAGAGAAAGATTCGATAATCTTAAAGAACTTTCTGACGAAGAGATTATTGAAGAATTGCAAAACAATGATTACCTATATGATCTAAATTATATTCTTGATGATGTCGATGCACTTCATGCCGAAAACTCAAGTGCAGAAAAATCTCTCGATTATCAAGTTGACATTCATACAAGTGATGATATAATGGATAAACTTGAGTGGAGAGCTTGGTATAGAGGATGTAGAGAATTTCCACGCTCAGATAAACTTGAGTATGAAAAAGAAAAATTTATTGAAATGATTCCAGAAATAAAAGGTTTTGATATGATTTAAAAGATTTTAAATGCGCGGGTAGTCCAACAGGTAGGAGACAAGTGACTTAAAATCACTACAGTATGGGTTCGAATCCCATTCCGCGTACCAATTATAAAATAACACACCTATAGCTCAATGGCAGAGCATGGTTCTCATAAAACTGGGGTTATTGGTTCGAGTCCAATTGGGTGTATTCTTATTGTGAGCCATGATGCACTTCCATATGGCAATTACAACAAAGCAATTGACATTTTGAAGCTTCATCTAAAATATAATCTATTCTTCTATTTGATAAACTTCTTATATCTAATTGAAAAGACTTAGTTGATGGATCTAAATGATGAAACGATAAAGCGGCTAGAGATTTATTATAACCACAAATTTCACAACAACCACCTTTCATTTTAATTAATTCTAATTTACGATCTTTCCCTCTTTTTTGTTGAGCTTGATAATTTTGATGTTTATGATTAGCAGTAGATTGTTTGCATTTAATAGAACACCATTTAGTTTGATTTCCCGATAAATTTGATTGACAATTTTGACATTTCATATAATATTATACACCAATTATGAAATAATTCATAATCTTTTTAAACCTCCGTTAACTCAATCGGCAGAGTACTCTCTTTATAAGGGAGAAGTTACTGGTTCAAGCCCAGTACGGAGAATTCTTTTCCCAATAACATGAAAGTAACAATCGAAATCAACGGTGAAAAATTTGAAGCAGAAGGTAATTATATTCCTACTGTTTTAGATGAGGTTTTGCATGAGGCGGGAATTCTAGAAGAAGAAGAGAATGTTTTCTTTTTAGATAAAGGTCAGCAAAAGAATTATTATAGGTATTGTTAAATGGGGTAGATGGCTGAGTTGGTCTAAGGCGCTCGACTTGAAATCGAGAGAGGTTTAATCGCCTCCGTGGGTTCGAATCCTACTCTACCCGCCATTTTTATATTTTAAAAATGTGTATATACACATATAATATAAAAGACAATGGCGCAAAGAAAAATCTCTTTAAGACCCTATAAAGGTGCTGGATCAGTTACAAATATTACCTGCGGTGTTAGTAACCCAAAGGTTGGTGGATCTATAGATCTTTCTCCATTTGTAAATTTAGTTACTTTTGTTTGTGATTCAAATGATATCACTTCTCTTACTGGTTATGAAGATAAAGAAAAATTAGAAACTTTATCATTTTTTAGTAATAAAATTGTTGGCCCTCTTCCAAATATTAGTCAACTCAAAAAATTAAGACTTTTTAACTGTTATCGTAATTTACTTGTTGGTAATTTTCCAAGTGTTGGTGGATTAGTTAATTTAGAAACAATTAACTTTTATGAAAACTATACTCTTTCTGGACCAATACCCGATTTAACTGGTTTAACTAAATTAAAAGTTTTAAGTTGTTATAGAAATTCTCTTACTGGATCTATTCCAGCAAGTATAAATGCATCATCTGGTTTAGAAACTTTCAACTGTTACGAAAATCAACTAACTGGACAAATTCCAAATGTTAGTAATTTAAGTAATTTGAAATTTTTTAGGTGCTATTCAAATCAGTTAAGTGGATCTATCCCAGACCTTAGCAATTTAACTAGTTTACAAATTTTTAACTGTGCTGGTAATCAATTAACAGATTATGTTGGAGGTACAATTTCAAATACTATACAAATAGTTCAAATACAAAATAATTCTTTAAATTCTTCGGCTGTAGATAGATTCTTGGGGGCTTTAGTAGCTACTAATACAACAGGTAGAACTTTATATATGGGTGGAACAAATTCACCACCAACTTCTGTAGGAAATGGATATTTATTAGATCTTGCAGGTAGGGGTTGGACTATAATAATAGTCAGTTAATTTTATGAAAGCGTACTCAAATCAAATAGTCTCAGAAAATTTTGAACCATTTCCAAGTGGACTTCAAACCACAAGTGACGAATGGTGGTTTATTTATAATTTAGAAAATAAAGAAGTTGTTTCAAAACCTATGCAATGTTCTGCACTCGCTTATAGTCCATTTACAATAGTAGTTGCGGATAGTTTAGAAGAGTGCGAACAATACATATCTACTAACGGACTTTCATCTCCAGAATATTTAGAAGAAAATTAGTGTAATAATATAAAAGAAATAATAATATGCCTCTTCCAAAACCAAAAAATAAGGAAAAAAGGAGCGACTTTATTGGTCGTTGTGTATCTGAAGTAGCAAAAGATCCAAAGTTTAAAGATAACAAACAAAGAGTTGCTATTTGCTATACCCAATTCAAAGAAGCAAAAGCCTCTGCAGATGGTGTAGTTGCTCTTGCTAATGATGATGAAATGCTTTTATTTTCAAAATCAGCTCAAGAAGTAGGTTTAAATGCGCCAGAGATGGAAGATGAAACTCCAGAAGAGGAACTTTTAGAAACAAATAAAGATCTTTATGGAATGGCAGTTGGTTCAATCACTTCAATTAAAGCTCATGCAGATAACATTTTAAATGCTTTAAATGATCCAAAGGTTCAAGAAAACCTTACAGAAACATGGATGCAGGGAAAACTTGCCATTGCTGAGGATTATTTGGTTACTGTTCATAACTATGTTATGTTCAATAAAGAAGACTAAGGGTGCGTTATTGGTTTCGACATGACATTGGTCGTGGACGGGGTTCGAATCCCCAGCATCCACTTTTTTATTTCTTAAATGCTTTTTTCGTGTAAAAAGATACATGGGACCAAGATATCTCCAAGCACAAATACACGCCGATTATTCTACAGGATCAAGTGCTTGGTCTGACTATAGAAGTCAAATTAAATCAATGTATGATTTATCTAACTCAAAAGAAGATTTTAATGATCATTTGATCCGTGAATATAATAGAAAAATTGATAGATTAAATAAAAAACAGATATTATATATTTCACCATTTGATGCGGGTTATAGATTTATTGGTGATACTATAAATGAACCATATATATTTGATGGTCTTATTGCTTATTGGAAACTAGATGAAACCAGTGGAACTCGTTATGATTCATACGGGGATTATCATCTTAGTAGTTATAGAATTGATAGTGACACTGGAGTAGTTGGTAATAGTGCAGTTTCAAATTCTGATGGATCATTTCCCGCTCCAAATTTACAAATTAAACCATCTCCATATGACTCAGTTGGGGCAAGTTGGAGTTTATCTTTTTGGATGTCAACAAATGACGATGTGAGTGCGGAAACTAATCAAATGTTTCCAAATGCTTGGGCTAATTGTTGTTTATTTAGAATTCGTACAATCAGCGGAGTTCCAACTGTTGAAGGTTCAGTTTGGCACGATCCTATAGGTATGAATCAGCCTACATTAACTGATGTGAGCAAATCTGGGGTTTATGGCGGTGGATTTGTTCATGTCGCTATAACCCATGATTTACCAATAAAAACAATACGTGTATATTATGATGGTGTTGAAGAACATATGTTTGTTTATAATACTACTCTTTGTGGTGTAAGTCCTCTAAATGGATTTGAAAACGATATTCTTTCCATGTTTGCTGGAGATTATTATGGTAGTAACTATGGTGGTGCTGGTAAATTAGATGAAGTTGGAATTTGGGGACGCGCTCTTGAAGCGAGCGAAGTTTCTACACTTTATAACAATGGTAATTATAATTATCCTAATAATCCATTTAATTTATTAGATAATCTTATTGCTTATTGGAAATTAAATGAAACAAGTGGGACTCGCTATGATTCACATGGAAGTTATGATCTTATTGAGTATGGTAGTGGAGAAATTGAAAGTGGTGGAGGAGTAATAGGCAATAGCGCAATTCAAAATAATCTTGGTGAAGGAGTAAGCTTATACATAGCGCCATCTCCATATGATTCCGTTAATTCTAGTTGGAGTTTTTCTTTTTGGATGTCTACCAATGATAATGGCGATGATACAAATCAAGTATTTCCAAATGCTTGGACTAATTGCTGTTTATTTCGCATTAGAACTCTTGATGGTGACGCATATCAAACAGTTGAAGGTTCGTTCTGGCATGATCCTATAGATGTAAATGAGCCTACATTCACTGATGTAAGCAAATCTGGGGTTTATGGTGGTGGATTTGTTCACGTTGCTGTAACACACGATCTTGCAACAAAAACGGTACGTGTATATTACAATGGTGTTGAAGAGCATGTTCTTGTTTATAACACTACTCTTTGTGGTGTAAGTCCTCTATATGAACTTGAAAATACAATTCTTTCAATGTTTGCTGGAGATATTAATGGTACTGGTTATCCTGGGCCTGGTAAATTAGATGAAATTGGTATTTGGGAGCGTGTACTTCAACCCGTTGAGATTTTGGCACTTTATAATAATGGTGATGGAATTACTTACGAAGATTTTTAAAATAGCATTTTTTAAAAAATAATTTATAATATAATATGGAATTCAAAGGCAAATCAGATCTAGTAAAAAAAGTACAAAAATCTTTGGGTTTAAAAGTAGATGGAGAGGATGGTCCTATGACATGGAATGCAATATTAAATAAATTAGGTGTTGTTTCACAAAGTGAAACTGAAACAAAAAAAGGAACACTCGCCGAAAAACTTGTAGCACTAGCTAAAAAAGAAGTTGGTGTTGAAGAAATTAATGGTACAAATTGTGGACCAAGAGTAAATGAATACAAATCAGCAACTTGGTTAGACTCAACAAAATCGTGGCCTTGGTGTGCAGCTTTTATTTGTTGGTTATTTAGAGAAGCAATGAAAGATAGCAAGTATACTTTCAAAAGACCACAGACTGCTGGTGCTTATGATTTTGAAAACTGGTGCAGAGAACAAGATAATAGTGTTCTTTTAAAGAAACCTCATGGCGGCGATATTAAAGCGGGTGATATAGTTATCTTTACCTTCTCACATATTGGTTTGGCAATTAGTGAACCAGATGAGTCTGGCTATGTTACAACCATCGAAGGAAATACAGATGGTGTTGGATCTCGTGAAGGTGGTGCAGTTTTAATTAAAAAACGTAAACTTTCTTCAATTAGAAGTAGAATTCGTGTTTCAGTTTAGTGTAAACTGAATTTATGACCGAATTAATTCTAGCACTAATAATGGGGTATTTTATTGGTTTTTTTCACCGCAAAGGTATTGAAGCAAGAAGGCGAGAAAAGCTAAAAGATCTTTTAAATGAATTAAAAGCTAAAGCTAGAAAAAATAGATCAGAAAAAAATATTTGACATTTATTTCTATTTGGTTTATTCTAATTGAATGAATGCAAAAACCTTAATCTTGGCATTTTTATTTCTTACAAATAATTTATTTGCAAATAATTATGTCGCACGAGTTACTTACTATTGGGGGTGTACAAATACATCAACTGGAAATAAACCTATTTCTGGAAAAACAATTGCAGTAGACCCAAAAGTCATTCCTTACGGATCAAAAATTTTCATTCCACAAATGGGTAAAACTTTTTTAGCTCATGATACTGGCGGCGCTGTTAAATCTCGTTTAGCTTCAAGAAAATTAGGTAGAAATAATATTGTTGTTGATATTTTTTGTTCATCAAAAGCACAAGCTCAACAATACATTAAAAAGTATCCAATGTTCATGCCAATTAAAATTATTAAAAAATGAATTTTGAAGATATTGTAGTTTTTTTAGCTTTTGTTCTTTACTTAATCGTAGGGATAAGTTATCTTATTAAAGGTGAATATGCTTGGTCACTTGTGTGGATAAGTTATTCAGTAGCAAATTTGGGATTAATTTTAGCCGCAAATAAATAAAATGGGAATGTTCGATTATATAACAGTAGAAACAACTCTTCCAGAGTTGCCAGAAGCAATCGTCGCATATTGGGGTGGCAAGGCGAGTGATGTCGTCTTTCAAACAAAAGATACTCCAAACCAAGCAATGTCATATTATAAAATTGATGATGCTGGATTGCTATGGGTCAAAAAGGTTGAAGGTCGCTGGGAAGGCGGCAAAGAGGTTGCAGACGATGCACCATTTAGCGAAAAGATGGCTTCATTTGGTCACTTTGTAGTTGAACACGAGTGGTGGGAAGAAACAAACTTTACAGGAGCAATTAACTTTTATGAAGGTTATAATCATCCCGACTATCAATCTCCAGATTCTGATTATGATAGCGATGAGTGGAGAAAATTTGTATCGGGTTGGATAGAATATTGCGCATTATTTTCGGGTGGCATGATCGTTGAAGACGTTCAACTCACAAAGCATACTCCTCCTAAGAAATATTCTGATGAAGAATACGCCGAAAAACAAAAAGAATGGGCGGCTGATCGAGCAAAGTGGGAAGCTTCTTTTAAAGAAAATCGTAAAAAATATCCTAGTGCCGAACAAAAACTTATTGACAATATTGAAAGAGAGGCTAAACTTGCTACTGCAATTGTTGACGAACAAGACTTGTCAAATGCGCTTTCTAATATTAAAATTTTAATTAGAGAATATAGAGAAAAACATGATAGATGGTATGAGCAATAAATTGTATACATTTCGCGGCAAAATCTTTGAATGTAGTGAAAAAATCATTAGGCAACTAAATCTTGCCTTAGCATATAATCAATCAAAAGAACGTTATGAAGAAGTTAAATCAGATACAACAACTAAAAGTAGAAGCTGCAAAGGAAGCGATAGTTAAGTTGCAGGAAGCTGAAGAAATTATTTACTCTAGTCTTGTTAATGAGATTGGTGAAGATAACGATTGGCTTTATGATTATGTTTTTAATTGTGCATCCGATGATGATTCTTATACTTTAAGAGTAAAAAATGAAATTTTTGAATAATTTATGTTAAAAACAGGACAAAAAACAAACGAAAAAACTGGTAAAAAACGCAAGGGAATTCATGCTAAAACCAAGACTTCTCACCTAAAACAGTCTAAAAATTATAAAAAACCCTATCGTGGGCAAGGTAAATAGTGTAATATAAGATATGAACTTTGAATTCATAACACAATTAGTCATACCTGTATTACAAGCCAATCCTTACTTTGGTGTTTTTACAGCAGTTGTAGCTTTAGCTTCTGCGGTTGCCGCAGTTACTCCAACCCCTAAAAAGGGAAGTGTTCTTAGCAAAGCTTATAAAGTCGTTGATCTCCTCGCTCTTAATATCGGTAAAGCAAAAGACAAAGGCGAATAAGTCTAAAAAAAACCTTGACTGCCAAAATTATTTGAATATAATGGAGGCATGATGGAAGAAATCGATAGACTAGAAGGGGCATTTGACCGTTTGCAGGATCAATATGCCGCACTTAGGAAGGATGTTGAAAAAACAATCGCCACTCTTCAACAAATGATTGAGGAGGAGCAAGAAGAACAATAATAATAAAACTGTACCCCGAAATGGGTACAGTTTTTCTTTTTTAAAAATATGACAATGTATTATTTAAGAGAAGTAAATCCAAATCTTGGTAAAGAAATAACAATTGATTTTAATGAATCTATCGATTCCATTAAGAAAAAATTTGACAAATATTCCACAGAGAATCCTCAGATTAAATATAAAATTCTTAAAAAAGAAGTGGTCACATCGACTATTTGCGAATCAGAGAATTCTGAGCAATTTTTATTCTCTTTTGTTTAAAATCCGCACGATATGTCAAGCAAGACTTGACCTATTACGAAAAATTCAAACAAGGTCAAAAAAATCTTGACCCCAACCGTATTTGCTGTAAACTGATTTCACTATGAAAACTGCCGTTATTGCTTCCCCAATTATTGCATCAGAAAACATGGAAAGTTCCGTAATGGGAATGGACTCCGTTGGTATGGATCTTGCCACATACTTTATGCGTGACAAGATTTACTCAAACAAGATTCGCGCAGTTGTGCGTGAGTATCTTTGTAATGCCGTTGATGAACATGTTAAATTTGATATTGATCAACCTGTTCAAGTAGGTCTGCGTTCTGAAAACAACGAAGTTGTTTTTTATGTTCGTGATCATGCTAAAGGTCTTGATGAAGATGGTGTTCGCAACATCTTTGGAATGTATTTCCGTAGCACAAAATCCAAATCAAACGATTCGATTGGTGGTTTTGGAGTTGGTTCAAAAGCAGGTCATTGCTACAATGATACATTTTTTGTTACCTCATATTTTAATGGTAAAAAAAGCGTGTATACTTGTATGCTTGGTGCTGGTGATTCTGGCGTTCCAGTTGGTCACATTTACAAAGTAGATGAGTGTGAAACCAAAGAAAGTGGTTTGGAAGTTTCTGTGCCAGTAAAGTATAGAGATTATACTTCTTTTGAAGAGGAGATTGATTTTTTTATTCATAATTCTCCTCACAATATTGAATGTAAAATCTTTGAGCGTGAAATTTATAAACCAAATAAATTGGTTAATTCCATCGAATTCGATGGTTTTAAAATCCGACTGCTAAAAACTAAAAACGAAAGTTATTCTTCTGGCAGTATTATTCTGCAAATGGGTGGAGTGACATATGGTAATATCGGCATTTATGAATTTGACTTCAAAGTTAAAGCGGGTCATGAGCTTTGTGTTGATATTCCAATTGGTTCAATGACTATTCCGATCAGTCGTGAATCTTTCGAAGAAACACCTCAAAACAAAAATGTTATTAACCGCATTAAAGAAATTCTTCAAGAACTTGCTGACAAGGATCTTGCTCAATTTAAAACCAAGGGTACTCTTGAAATCTTGAATGATGTTCTTGGTGGAATGTGGAATGGAGAGTATGAGGGAGATATTTTCTCATGCCGTACACAAAGTCTTTTTAAAGATGTTTGGAGTGTTGTCGGTAGTTCTCGTAAGCTATTTGATTCAGATGCGACTGAAAAGAATGGCAAGCCAGTTCTTGTAACGATTCCAGACAATCACAACTCAGATTATTGGCTTACGAAAGTGAGAAACTTTGCAAAAGATAATAATGAAAATTATTTTGTTGTTTGTGAAAGCAAGTTCTCTTCCAGAGATATCAACCCACAAAAAATTCATGACGCTTTGACTGTCATTTCTGCCAAGAAAATCAAATATCCCAAAGCTAAAAAGAATAATAAACTTTTTGCGGTTTATGATGCTCATAACAGAAAGATTGGTGAGATGGCTCCCCTTGAACTTCATAACCATGCTCGTAAAATACTTCAACTTCCATTGGCAGATACCGAAGAGGAAGCTGTAGAACAAAACGAGGAATACTTTTCTGATATTGAAAAATGCAATCTTGAATCTTTTTCGATAGGAATTAAGAGTTGTAGCACTCGTATTTATAAATGCAATTCAACAGTCTTTGTTAGTGAGATGACTAAGCTTGGTTGGCTACACAATGTTTCCGAAAAGTTTAACGACATTCGTAAAAAAATCGAAGAAGCTAAACAAGAAAGATACAAAAGAATTTCTACGATTAATAACTGCATTAAAAGTTGGCTAATTTTTTCAGAAAAGACTCAAGAAGGAATTAAAAAATATAAAAATGCCCTGCGTATTCAAAATGTGTGGGAGAAAATTAGCAAAGAAGATTCTTTCCGTAGCAAGATCATCAAATCTCTTGATTCTGGTAGCTACTATTCTTCACCCAAGTATTCTCGTGGAGAATTCAGAAAGATCATGAACATGAAATAATTATTGACAAAACAAACAACCTAACCTATCATAAATAGTATGAAGTACATCATTAATGCCGCTGGAATCGTGTTCTTTCATCAGAACAAACCAATTAAAATCGACAAATCATCGCCCCAATATTTGCGTGTTGTAAAGGCTTTTGATTTGCCAGAAAGTGAACAAGAGCAAGCTATTCTTGAAATCTTGGATCAAACCGCAGGTAACTTTGAGCGAGATGGTTTTAAAATCACTCCAGATGAAGTCATCTATAACAACGAAGTAATGCCGCGAGCATTAGCAGATAAGATTCGTGCAATTGCACAGGAAGGTTTGCCAGTTTCTATTTTCGCAAAATTCTGGGATAATCTTCAACTCAATCCTTCTGCAAATTCTGTTCGTGAATTGTATGACTTCCTTGCTTATAAGGAATTGCCAATTACTGAAGATGGATACTTCCTTGCTTACAAAGGTCTAACCAAAGATGGTTGGTCGATCTCTGGGAACAAAGAAACCAAAGTTCTCAAGGGTAAGGTAGACAATGCTGGTAGAATCTTTAATGGTCTAAACGAAGAAATTGAAGTTCGTCGTTGGGACGTTGATGACAATCGTCAACATCATTGTTCATACGGACTCCATGTTGGATCTCTCGACTACGCACAAGGTTTTGCCCAAGGGCAAGTTGTGGTTGTAAAGGTTAATCCAAAAGATGTTGTTAGCGTTCCAGAGGATTGTGATTGTCAAAAGTGCAGAGTTTCTGCTTATAAGGTTATTGATATTTTCTCGCAAGAGATTGAATGTCCAGTATGCGATGAAGATGGTGAGGAAATTATCAATGAAGATCAAATCGAATACAATGAATTTGAAACCCGAATCGATAATTATCTTCGTAGAAAGTATGGACAGCAAGATCTTGTATCTGTTCGTGCAATTCAAAACTCTTTTTCTCCAGAGTATCCATCAAAGGTTCGTGTGCTTGATGCACTCAATACCCTTGATTATACTTGGATTAAAGATGAAGATGGGAATGAGCAAGTTCTCATCTAATAATAACGGTGGCAATAAGCAGGAGGGGTTGGGGAACCCCTCCTGCACATCTTTTTGAGTATGGCTAAAAACGATATTACAGGAGACGAAATCAAATCAAAAGCCCTTTCAAAACAAGGAAGGGAAAATTACGACTTTATTTTTAGAAAAAAACAAATGAAACCAAATTATAAATTAGCAAGCGCAACTTGGTGTGGACCATGTTCAGCATTGAAATCTCGTATCGCAAAAGAAGGTCTTTCTGTTGAGATTGAAGATATGGATGATAATCCAGACTTTTTTAAGAATTTTAATATCAAATCTGTTCCACAGTTGGTTGTTTTCAAAGAGGAATCTTTTGAAACTATTTCTGGTTCTGAAGATATTATTAAATTTATTAAAGAAAATCAATGAACGATGACCTAATTAAAATGGATGGCTACGATGATTGTATTGTTGGTGTAGTCGAAAGATTTGGTCAAGATTCTTATTTTATCTATGATAAAGATTTAGTTCTTGAAAAACTTCAGAAAGATGGTATGTCTTATGAAGAGGCACTTGAGTATTATGAATATAATCAACTTGGCGCTTATGTTGGAGAAAGAACACCTGCATTTTTAATTAGAGATTATGAGCTATAATTTGTTTTTAGATGATCTGAGAAAACCAGAACACGCTTATATTTATCCCAAGCGTAATGGTGCTGGCTTGATCATTGAAACACAAAGTTTAAAATATGTTTCTAATGTTCAGAATGATGATTGGATTGTAGTAAGAAACTATGATGACTTTGTTAAAACAATAAAAGAAAAAGGATTGCCAGATGTTGTAAGTTTTGATCACGATCTTCATGAAGAACACATTAAACATTATTATAGTGTCACAGAAAAAACTGGTATTATTGAATACGGCAATCTAAAAATTAAAACTGGCAAGCATTGTGCAGAATATTTTGTGCAGAAATGCCAAAAACTAAAACCAAAAAATTTACCAGAAGTTTTTATTCATAGCGCCAATAAATGGGGTGTTGAAGAAATTAAAAATGTATTAAAACAAATCTACAACTTTTATGATTAAGAGGATATTCCAAGACTTGGATGAATGCATTCTTCATACATTTGCAAATGCAATGCCCTATGAAGGTGAAAAGTATGTTGAGTTTGAATTAACTGACGACATGCATATTTATCGTAGCGTGATTCGTCCTTGTGCAAAAGAACTTTTTGAATATTATAATAGTGTTGTAGGTAAAGATAATGTTTATATTCTTACGACTGCAACTCGTGATTATGCTCATGCATTAAATCGTCTTGGTGAATTTGGTTTGGATGAGCATCATATTTTTACACGCGAAGATATTCAACAATATAAAGTATCATGGGGTTGGGATGGTGAAGGTGTGACTCCATTGCCGATTGCTGATAAAGATAATGTGCTTATTGATAATCTGCCTCCTCGCTATAATGAAGTAAAGATGAGTATGATGGGTATCGTCACTAAAAACTATTATCAGACTCCAGAATATTATGGAAACAATTTGAGTGAAGATAATTTCTTAGCAGGAATCAAAAAGTTTATTGAAGATAGACGATGAAATATAAAATTACAATTAGCGAAGGATGTACAGCATTCTATACTGAAATCAATGAAAAGATTGTTGGTGGTGAGTATGAACCTACACGCTTTCCAGAAGAAGAAATTGACGAACTTATCGACTATCTTTGCGAGCGATTCAAAGAAGAGCGCAAGCAGGGTACTGTACTTCTCGACGATTTAATTAAATGCTTTCAACCAGACAGTTGGCGCTATGATGAAGAGTTTTGTGATCAATGTGGAGATACTGTAAGCACCCAAACTTGGGAATTGTGAATTTTATTGTTTACAAAGGATAGGAACTTTGGTATAATAGTCATATGAACAACCTAAGTCCGCTTGAAATTAACAACCTCATCGAATATGAGAAGTTGCGTAGTTTTGTCGAACTCGTGTCAAACGGCAAACGACCAGACGGCACTTATAACTATTGCCGCGAAGCATTAGAAAAGAAAGCACAACAACTACTAGAAGAATTAAAAGAAATTAAAAATGAAGCTTTGGAGCATATGGGCTAAAGCAATGGGATCAAAGATCAGTGACAATGATCGTGAGTCTGACATTGCTGCAATAGTAAGAACAATTTTTTGGATTGTAAATTTAATTACGTGCTTTTTTATTATTGCAAATACACTAAGACATTGGTAGAATATAATTATGAATATAAAATATAAACATCCATATCCACCTATTGATCCCCAAGATGAGAAACTTTATGATATTGAGTTGCATGACGGAACCTGTATAGAAGGAGTAGAGTACTGGTGTTTTGGTGACGGATTTATATCTCATCCACGCAAAGAAAGAAGAGAGATGGTTGATTATCATATTAGTGATATTATTTCATTTCAATTAAGTGAAAAGGAACAAAAGTAAAATATGAATAAAAAACCTAAAGTCACTTATGAATGCTCGTGTTTAAAATACGGAGTTTTGAGAAGTGCTTGCAGAGGACCACAGGGTTGCCAAGCTGACAGAGATCGTGAAGCGTATGAAGCGTATTTGGAATCAAAGAAACAAAAGCGTTGGGTTTGGAAAAAACAATAAAATATGATTATGACAGATGAAATTACATATTTTTTGCAACGAGGTGATGTCTCGTTGAAAGAAAAATTTGCTGTAAAAAACTTAAATCTGTCATCTGTGTTTTGTGGATATGACGATATTGCAGATTGTTTCAACAAATTAAGTATTTTAAATAACATTCCGCAAAATTATATTCCAGTAGGATCAGTAGAGTTTATCAACAAATATGCCGACAATTTTGGAATTGATTTGCCAGAAAACATTTCATATCCAGAATGTTTGCAAAAATACTTAAAAAGAGATTTAAGAAAAGGAATTTTTATTGCCGCAAACGACTATGAATTTGTCAAACCTCAATCTACAAAAATATTTACTGGAGCAATTAAAAAAGATTTAAAGGAAAATGTCGTTGATTGTGAACCAGTTTGGATTTCTGAACCAATGTCTTTTGATGCTGAATTTAGATATTATGTAGTTGATGGTAAAATAGTTGGTCACTCTCGCTATGATGACTTTGAAAATGATTTATGCGCAGATGAAAACGTTGTAAGACAAATGATTTGTGACTATACAGATCAACCAGTAGGTTATTCAATAGATGTCGGAATAAACAGCGATAACGGTGAAACTGTTTTGATTGAAGTAAATGATGGTTGGGCATTAGGTTTATATCCTTGGGGAAATATGAGCAATGAAAGTTACGTAGATTTGATTACAAAAAGATGGAAGCAAATTATTGAAAAGAAAAAATTGGTGAAGTATCAACAGGAAATTTTAAATACTCTCGATAATGTAGATCAGTTTAGATTATGCAATAGTCGTTTTACATACAGCAAAAGTGAAGAGTATTATAGAAAACTTATAAAAGAATTTATCAAGGAAGAAACTACAATAAAGGAACTCAGATAAAACATGATTATGACAACTGTACCTGACAAAGCAAATTTAAAAAGCATCAATAAATATGATTCTTTGACTCAACTTATGATTCTCAAAGACATTTGTAATCGCATCCATATTGCGCGAAACATTACACTGTCACAAGACTCTATAGTTGACAATTTAGAAAAAATCGATAGACTGTTCAGAGACGATGAAAACTGGAATTGAATTTGTGTCTGATCTCACCGAAGCAGAGATGCGTCAACTGCTGTTTGATATCTACGAGCGAGTGCCAATTGCTGATGAAGATCTTTCTTACTCAGCATTGCCAGATAAGATCACTCGTGTTGTCAATGAAGCACATCGTCTCTTTAAACTGGAAGAGGCAGTGACAGCATATATTGTTGAAGAATGTAATAATGGAGATATTGGTGTTCAAGACCCAATTAACTTTTTGCTTGCATCTCATCGTATGCTGAGATATAATCTACACGATACTTGGAAAGAAGAATATTGATATGAGCGTATTAGATGAAGTTTATACGCCTATGCTTGGTGGATATCAAAATAAAGAAGAATAACATGAAAGAATATATGAAAATTGATTTAGAGTATAAAGATGTTGGTGATTTCCCCCCATCTTCTGTTAAGGAGATTATCGAAAAACTTCAAAAACTTCCACAAGATTTACCTTGTTATATTCGTCCAAAATATTTTGGAACTATAAAACCATATTATGACGTTCCGTTTAATATAAAAGGTATTTCTAAAATGGAACCATTTGAACATGGAGTAAATAAAGAACATATAACTTTTTTGGTATAATAGACCCATGAGCATACTAGATGAAGTTTATACACAGAGTCCTTGGAGGGTTTTTAAAAGCCCTTCATTGCTATTCAATAGTTTTTATTGGTTAGATGTAAGATATAATATTAGTGCATACTTCAACCCTCGTCAAAAATGGTTGACAAAGACTATTCCTAATCGTTGGTGTGATAAGACATCTCTTATTCCTCATTTGCTTTTTACCTGTCTCGTTCACTATGTAGAAGAAGAAAAGGGTCTACAAGATGAGTATGATTACACTGAAGATCTTAAAGCGGGTTATGTCTCACAAGAGTATGTAGACAACGTGATGACTACAGATCGTGAACTCCGTGAGATTTATAATTATATTAAAATTGAACGACCAGATCTTGTAGAACAACATGAAAATTCATATCCAACACCAAATAACAAAGCGTGTGATTTCTTTATCAAAGGTGCTGACGGTCACTATACAATGAGAAGTTGTGAAGATCTTTATGGTTTTCCATATGAAGAAGCGTATGCTGAAACTCATCGTCTTGAAGCACTGCTTGAAGAAAAAGATATGTGGGCAATGAAGACTATAATCAAACACTATCAAAAAATGTGGACATGAAAAAATTTAGAATTATTAAATATCATAATAAACACACCAAGCAAACTTTTTATAAAATTCAGGAACGAATTTTTTTCTTATGGTGGGAACTAGGTAATTTTAAAAAGAGAGAAATCTATGAAACAATAGAAGAAGCA
>Ga0129336_10000006_pt1 | contig 94291 bp, 91 predicted proteins | sample CPB6_02_DNA_FD_96878 | JGI IMG/M metagenome (GOLD analysis project Ga0129336, IMG submission 96878) | Freshwater to marine salinity gradient microbial communities from Chesapeake Bay, USA - CPBay_Sum_0.6_0.2_DNA | ecosystem: Environmental > Aquatic > Marine > Coastal | place: USA: Chesapeake...
CCCACCGGTCAGCTCGATCACCTCCAGTGCGCGGACGATGCGTCGGCCGTTGGTGGGCAGGATCGACGACGCAGCATCGGGATCGACGGCCGCGAGCCGTGCGTGCAGCGCCTCGGGTCCGACCTCGGCGAGCTCCTCCTCATATCGGGCCCGCACGGCGGCATCCGTACCGGGGAACGCCAGGTCATCGAGCACAGCGGACACGTACAGGCCACTGCCACCGACCACGATCGGCAGCGCACCCCGGGCGCGCACGTCGTCGATCGCGGCTCGCGCCCGGGTCTGGAACTCCGCGACGCTGACGGCGTGATCCATGGGCCACACGTCGAGCATCTGGTGCGGGACGCCTCCCCGCTCGGCCATCGTCGGGGTCGCAGTACCGATGTCCATGCCCCGGTACACCTGCATGGAGTCGGTGCCAACGATCTCCGCGCGGCCCAGCAGGCGCGCGACCTCCACGGCGACGGCAGACTTGCCCGACGCCGTCGGGCCCACGATGGCGAGGACGTCCACGGCTCAGCCACGGAGGGTCGGCATGCCCAGACTTACGCCTGCGGCCGGAGGTACCACTCCGGCATCGCCGGCCCTGGTGTTCCTGAGACTCACGACACGATCGGCCACGAGGTGGTGCGGGGCCGCATAGGTCACCTCAGCCGTCACCACGTCCCCGGGCCGGGCATCGCACGCCGCAACGTGCACGAGGCGGTTGTCGCGGGCCCTGCCGGAGAGCCGCTCGGTGCGCTCGTCCTTGCGACCCTCGCCCTCGGCGATCAGCACCTCGACCTCACGGCCCTCCTGGCGCCTGTTCTCCTGCCATGCGATGTCGTTGACGACGTCGATGAGGCGGTCGTACCGCTCTTGAACGACCTCCTTCGGCACCTGGTCGGGCATTGTCGCGGCGGGCGTGCCGGGCCGTTGGGAGTACTGGAACGTGAAGGCACTTGCGAACCGTGCCTGCCGGACTACCTCGAGCGTCGCGCGGAAGTCCTGCTCGGTCTCACCGGGGAAGCCGACGATGATGTCGGTCGTGATCGCGGCTTCGGGCATCGCCTCGCGCACTCGGTCGATGATCCCGAGGTAGCGGTCGGCGCGGTAGGAGCGACGCATGCGCTGCAGCACGGCATCCGAGCCTGACTGGAGCGGCATGTGCAGCTGTGGCATGACGTTGGGTGTCTCGGCCATGGCCGCGATCACGTCATCGGTGAAGTCGCGCGGGTGGGGACTGGTGAACCTCACCCGCTCGAGTCCGTCGATCCGCCCGCACGCACGCAGAAGCTTGGCGAAGGCAGCACGATCGCCGAACTCCGACCCGTACGCGTTGACGTTCTGCCCGAGCAGGGTGACCTCGAGGACTCCCTCGGCCACGAGGGTCTCGATCTCGGCGAGGATCTCGCCCGGTCGGCGATCCTTCTCGCGGCCGCGCAGCGCCGGCACGATGCAGAACGTGCAGGTGTTGTTGCACCCCACGCTGATCGAGACCCATGCAGCGTAGGCGCTGTCGCGGCGCGTCGGCAGCGTGGAGGGGAACACCTCGAGGGCCTCGAGGATCTCGACCTGCGCCTCCTGCTCGATGCGCGCCCGCTCGAGCAGGACCGGCAGCGAGCCGATGTTGTGGGTCCCGAACACCACATCGACCCACGGCGCGCGCTCCAGGATCGTGGCCTGGTCCTTCTGGGCGAGGCAGCCACCCACGGCGATCTGCATGCCCGGGCGCGACTGCTTCACCGGCACCAGGTGGCTGAGGTTCCCGTAGAGCCGGTTGTCCGCGTTCTCCCGCACGGCGCACGTGTTGAACACGACCACGTCCGCTCCCTCGCCATCCGCGGCACGGACGTAGCCGGCCGACTCGAGCAGGCCCGCGAGCCGCTCGGAGTCATGCACGTTCATCTGGCAGCCGTAGGTGCGCACCTCGTAGGTGCGGGCTGCCGTTGGAGTCACGCGCCGAGTCTAGGTGTCGACGAATCTGCGCCGGTACTCGCGAGCGGGTAGCTCGAAGACGTCCTCCGGACCGTCCTCATCATCCTGCTGGACGCCGATGTGGGCGAAGCCGAGCGAGCGGACCAGGTGCTGGGAGGGCCCATTGCCCGGGCTGACCGTGTAGCGCAGGGTGACGACGCCGGGCTGGTCGATGACCCAACTCCACATGCCGTGCAGCATCTCCCGCGCCAGGCCATGGCCCCGGTGGGCGGGGACCACCTCCAGTCCGATCTCGACCATTCCGTCGGCATCAGGCGCGTCGTGGAAGCCGGCGCTGCCGATGATGACGCCCTCGTCGCGCAGCACCGCCATGCGCAACAGATAGGGAGCAATCTCGGGCTGGGCCACGACCCGTGGGATCCGGTGCGGCAGCGGGCCTGGATCGTCGACCAGATGACGATGCGGGTTCGTGAATCCTCGAACCGCCCACAGGTGCGGATCCGCCGGGTTCTCGGCCAGCAGCTCATAGTCCTGTGGCCGCACCATGTGCAGATCGAGCCGGGCGGTCCGGATCGGCAGGTCGTCCGTCACCACTGAAGCACCCCGGGCACCGACCGGGGGCTCACTCCTCGAGCGCGCCGCACTCCATCATCGCGTTCATGACGGCCTCCTCGGTCTCCGGCGACGCGGTGTCCTCGGCGACGGCCGTGAGCTCCTCCTCGCTGAGCGACTCCATGGCGCTGATCACGCAGTCGACCATCTCGGGGGGTGCCCCAGAGTCGGCGGCCTCCTGGCGCAGCTGCTCGATGATCTCGGCCTTCGCATCACTGCCGCCACCCCCGCAGGCGGCGAGCAAGAGCGGCAGGGCCAGGGCGACAACGGCAAGGCGTGAACGGGTCATGGGCGCAGAGTAGACCCGGTGGCGCTCTGCAGCCGATGATTCACGCCTTTGTTGCCGAGGTGTCGCCCGCCTGCTGCAGGACCTTGTCGTAGTAGTCGTTCTCGGCCTGCCGACGCGGGAACATGACCCAGACGAGGACCAGGCCCGCAAGGACGAGCACGAGGCCCACGGCCATGGCCCAGGACTTCCCAGCAGTGAACGCCACGGACGCCGCATCCACGATGCGCGAGGCGACATCCGACGGGTACTGCTCAGCCACCTGCGCGGCGCTCGTGAACGAGCTGGTCATCGCCTCGGCGGTCGACTCGCTCACCTGCGACGCCTCGTCCGCAGGGAGCGCCGAGAGGTCCGCGGTGATGCGAGAGGCATAAGCCCCGGCGAGCAGAGCCCCCATGAGGGCTTGGATCACGGCTCCGCCGAAGTCGCGCGTGAGGTCCAGGAACCCCGATCCCATGCCCGCCCGCGCCGGGGGCACCGAGCCCATGAGCGCTCGCGAGGTCGGGGTCGCCGCGAGGCCCACACCCGCACCCACCAGGCCGTACGCCAGGAGTACCCAACCCACCGGGGCGCCATCCCGCCAGGTGACGAGCATCAGCAGGAAGGCGAGGGCGACACAGGCGAGTCCGATCAGCAGGCTCACGCGACCGCCCGCGCGCGCGATGACCATCCCCGCGGCCTGACCGCCCAGGGCACTGAACACCGCGGAGGGGATCACGACCAGGGCTGCGCTGAGCGTGCTGTAGCCCAGCACGTTCTGGGTGAACTGCTGTCCGATGAACATCGCACCGATCAGCGAGCCAAAGGTGATCGCGCCCGCGACGAAGGCCACCCAGAAGGTCCGGTGCCTGGCCAGTGCCAGGTCCACGAGGGGTCGCGGTGCCCTCCGCTGCCACCAGAAGAAGGCACCCAGGGCGCCCAGCGCTACGAGCACCGTGGCGATCCACGCAGGGCTCGCGCCGTGGTCGGCCGTCTCGATGGCGACCACGAGGCCCCCCACGCCGACGACCGACAGGACGCCCCCGAGGTGGTCGACCCTGAACCGCTCCTCCTGCGCGTGCCAGGGCAGCACGACGAGTCCGACGAAGAGCACCACGAGCACGAGCGGCACGGTGATCAGGAAGACCGAACCCCACCAGAAGTTCTCCAGCATCCAGCCGCCCACCACGGGGCCGAGCGCGGCGAAGCCCACGCCGAGGCCGGACCAGAGGGCAAGCGCACGCACCCGAGGAGCGCCCGAGTAAAGCGCGGCGATGAGGGACAGCGTCGTGGGGAACAGTAGGGCCGCCGCGACGCCCCCCAGCAGCCGCGCCACGGCGAGCACCTCGGCGTTGGGTGCATAGGCGGCGAGGAACGCCGTGGGCACCGACATCAGCGCCCCGAGCACGAAGAGCAGCTTGCGTCCATAGCGGTCGCCGATGGCACCGAGGTACAGCACGGTCGCGGCGAGACCGAGGGCGAACGCGTCGCCGATCAGGGTCAGTTGGTCCTGATCGGCATCGAGGTCCGCGCCGATGGTCGGGAGTGCGACATTGGCGATGCTGAGGTTGATATTCGCCACGATCGCGCCACCCACGAGCGCGAACAGCACCCAGCCGCTGTGGCGGGGCTTCAGGGGCGACTCGACGGATGCGTGCGGTGCCTGCGTCACTCGAGCAGACTAGCGGTGGCTCAGCGCGCTCCCACCGTCTCGGCCTGCGGCTCGTCGTCCGTGACCTCGTCCTCACCGGGCTCGATGCGCACCGTCGGCAGGATGCGATCCAGCCACCCCGGCAGCCACCAGTTGACCCGGCCCAGCATCGACATGAGCGACGGCACGAGGACCAGTCGCACGATGAAGGCGTCGATGATGACCGCCGACGCCAGGGCGAGCCCGAACAGCTTGATCGTGGCGTTGGTGCTCGGGACGAAGGCAAGGAACACGCTCGACATGATCGCGGCAGCGATGACCACCACGCGGCCCGAGCCAGCCAGTCCTCGGCGCACGGAAGCGAGATTGTCGCCCGAGCGCACCCACTCCTCCTGCATCCGCGACACCAGGAACACCTGGTAGTCCATAGACAGGCCGAACAGGATCGAGAAGACCATGATCGGCAGGAACGGGAAGATCGGCCCGGTGCTGGTGACCCCAAGGAACTGCGCCATCCAGCCCCACTGGAACACGGCAACGGTGATCCCCATTGCTGCGGCGAACGACAGCAGGCTCGTGACTGCCGCCGTCAGCGGCACGACGATGGAGCGGAACAGCAGCACGAGCGCGAGGAAGCCCAGTCCGATGACGATGGACAGGAAGATCGGCAGGGCGTCGCCGAGCACCGTCGTGAAATCGCTCGTGATCGCCTGGGTGCCCCCGACGTAGAGCGCCACGCCGGTCTGCTCGAGCAGGGCAGGGTTGGTCTCGGTGCGCAGGCGCTCGAGCAGCGCCGTCGTCGCCTCGTCCTGCGGCGCGGAGTCGGGGTACACCGCAATCGCCTGGACCGTCGGGGGTGCGCCGTCGCCCTGCTGGCTGGCCGCCGACAGCTTCGCGAGCACGGGCAGGGACTCCAGGCTCGGCGACGTGCCCGCCACGCCCTCCGTAGCGGCGAGTCCGGCGATCACCTGGCCGAAGGCATCGGGCGACGTCGCCCCCGACAGGTCGGCGACGACGAGGAACGGGCCGTTGACGCCCGGGCCGAAGCCCTCGGCGCGCAGGTCGTACGCGATGCGGGCGGTCGAGCCCTCCGGCTTGCCCGAGTCGTCGGCGAAGCCCTGCCGCAGTCCGAACAGCGGGATGGCGAGGACCACCACGACGGCCAGGGCTAGAAGCGTCGGGATGATCGGGCGCCGCTGCAGGAGGCGCCCGTAGCGCGCCCACGCCCTGCCCTCGGGGTGGTCCTTCATCGAGCCGGGTCGCTTGCCCCACGGCAGCCGGAGCGCGAGCGCCTTGGTGCCGAGAAGGCTGAGCAGCGCCGGCAGCATCCACAGCGCCGACAGCATGACCGCCAGCACTGTGACGGATGCGCCCACGGCAAGCCCATTGAAGAAGTTGATGCCCAGGACGAAGAGGCCCAGCAGCGCGATGATCACGGTGCTGCCGGCGAAGAGCACCGCGCGGCCGGCCGTCTCTACGGCCTCCATGGCTGCGCGCTTCGGCTCGTGGCCGTGCAGCAGCGCCTGGCGGTAGCGGTTCATCACGAACAGGGCGTAGTCGATGCCCACGCCCAGGCCGATCATGGCCGCAAGGGTCGGGGCGAACGTGGCGACGTCGAGGACGTTGGCGACGAGCAGCACGCCCATCTGCCCCATCGTCAGGCCCACGAGCGCGACCACGATGGGCATGCCGGCAGCCACGACCGAGCCGAAGGCCACCAGCAGGATGATGATCGCGACGAGCAGTCCGATCGCCTCGCTGCTCGGCGGCTCCTGCCCGGCGAACTCGAGAACCGAGCCCTGCGCGCCAGCACGCAGCCCGTCGACATTCAGGCCCTTCACGGCAGCGATCAGCGCCTTGGCGTCCTCGGCACCGACCTCGAGCTCGCCGTCCGGACCGGTGACGAAGCTCACCGTCGCGAATGCGACCCGGCCGTCTGGGCTGACGGTGGAGAACTGCGACGCGAGGACCTGCTGCTCCTCGGGCGTGAGCGACATCATCGCGCCCATGTCGATCGACGGTGCCACGCAGCCGGAGCCGAGGGAGCCGCCACGGGCGTCGAACGGGTTGGTCACGCAGGTGACCGAGTCCAGGGCGGAAATCTCCTCGAGCACCGGCACGACCTGCGCGGCCACGGCCGGGTCGAGGGCAGCGCCGATCTCGGGCGACCAGACAACGGTCGCTCCGCCGTCCACGCGACTGGTGTCGGTGCCGCTGGAGATGAGCAGGTCGGTGGCGACCTTGGACTCCGTGTCGGGCAGCTCGAACGAGTCGTTGAGCTGGCCGCCGAGCTGGGTGCCCAGGCCCAGCAGCGCAACGAGCGCGATCAGCCAGGCGATCAGGGCGATGACGGGACGGCGGACGGCCCAGGCGGACAGGACGGGCATGCGAGCCTCTTCACGGGGGTCGAAAGGGGGTCGATAGGGAGGTGCTGGGCAATAGCGAACGCCACAGTCCCCTACCTGTCAAATCAGGGGACGCCCGAGTTCCCTAACTCTGCTAGCCTGCCCGCCATGTCCACTGCAGCCCACCGCCGCCGAGGCGTGGCGCTCCGCGAGGCCGTTGTCGCGGCCGCCCTCGAGGAGATCGCCGAGTTCGGCCTGCGCGGGGCCTCCATGGACCGCATCGCACGACGTGCCGGCACCGGCAAGTCCGCGCTGTACCGCCGATGGGCGAACGTCCGGGAACTGGCCCTGGACGTGTTCATCAGCACGATGCAGGAGAACCTGCCCACGCCCGAGGCCTCGTCCGGCAGCCTGCGGGACGACCTGCTGGACTCGATGACCACCCTCGCGGGCGAGCTAACCGGAGACCTCGGGATCGTGCTCCGGGAGCTGATCTCCGAGGGGGCGCACGACCCCTCGCTCGTCGCGGAGTTCCAGAACAGGTTCGGCCTGCCGAAGCAGGTCGAACTCGTCTCGATGGTCCAGCAGGCCATGGCCCGGGGGGAGATCCCGCCGGGACCTGTCGATCCGTACGTCCTGCAGCTGCCCGCCGCGCTGATCATGCATGCGCTCGTCATGACCGGCGCGTGCCAGCGCACCGACGAACTCGCCCACATCGTGGACGCGATCGTCATGCCGCTGCTTGCGGGCAGCTCCCTGGGCGCTGCCGCGCCGCGGGCCTCCGCCTAGTCGACTGGAGCCTCGAGGCCCTCGAGCTCCTCGTCCGCCAGAACCTCCCGCACCACCGCGTACGCGAGCCCCGCCGAGTAGCCGCGCCTTTGGAGCATCCCGACCAGGCGCCGGGCACGTACCTGCGGCTCCAGGCGCGCGACCGTGGGTGCGCGCGTTCTGACAAGCTCCCTCGCCCGCTCGCGCTCGTCCTGCGGGTCGACCTGCTCGACTGCTTGCTGCGCCAGCGCTGCGTCGACGCCCTTGCTCTGAAGCTCACGGCGCAGAAGTGAGCGCGAACTGCCGCGTGACCGGTGCCGGGACTCGACCCACATGCGAGCGAACTGCTCGTCGTCGATCAGACCGACCTCGACAAACCGGTCGAGGACCCGCTCGGCCACCTCGTCTGGCACGGCCCGCGCCCGCAAGTCGTCACGCAGCTGGGCGCGCGTTCGCGGTGCCGAGGTCAGCCGCCGGAGCAGGATCAGTCGGGCCACCTGCTCCGGATCGGCCTCGTCGGTCCCTGCTGCCCGCGGCTGAACCTCGCGCACGTGCTAGTCGATCGGCTCAGCCTCGGCGGCGGGTGTCGGTTCCGCTGGTGCATCCACCCGGGCACCGATGCCGAGGGACTCCTTGATCCGCTTCTCGAGCTCATTGGCGAGGTCCGGGTTGTCCTTCAGGAAGGTACGGGCGTTCTCCTTGCCCTGCCCGAGCTGGTCACCCTCGTAGGTGAACCACGCGCCGGACTTGCGGACCAGGCCGGTGTCGACGCCGATGTCGATCAGCGAGCCCTCACGTGAGATGCCCTCGCCGTAGAGGATGTCGAACTCGGCCTGCTTGAACGGCGGTGCGACCTTGTTCTTGACGACCTTGACGCGCGTGCGGTTGCCGACCGCCTCGGTGCCGCCCTTCAGGGTCTCGATCCGGCGCACGTCGAGGCGCACCGAGGAGTAGAACTTCAGCGCCTTGCCGCCCGTGGTGGTCTCCGGCGAGCCGAACATCACGCCGATCTTCTCGCGCAACTGGTTGATGAAGATCGCGGTCGTGCTGGTGTTGCTCAGGGCGCCGGCCATCTTGCGCAGGGCCTGGCTCATCAGGCGGGCCTGCAGGCCGACGTGCGAGTCGCCCATCTCGCCCTCGATCTCCGCGCGGGGCACGAGCGCCGCCACGGAGTCGATGACGATGAGGTCGATGGCGCCCGACCGCACGAGCGTGTCGGCGATCTCCAGCGCCTGCTCGCCCGTGTCCGGCTGGGACACGTAGAGGTTGTCGAGATCGACCCCGAGCCGCTGCGCGTACTCCGGGTCCAGGGCGTGCTCCGCGTCGATGAACGCCGCCAGGCCGCCATTCGCCTGCACGTTGGCGATCGCGTGCAGCGCGACCGTGGTCTTGCCGGAGGACTCCGGACCGTAGATCTCCACGATGCGGCCACGCGGCAGGCCACCGATACCGAGGGCGATGTCGAGCGCGATCGAGCCGGTCGGGATCACGTCGATGGGCGCGCGTCCCTCCTCCCCGAGGCGCATGACCGAGCCCTTGCCGAACTGGCGCTCGATCTGGGCGAGGGCGGCGTCGAGTGCCTTCTCGCGGTCCTGGGCTGCGGTGGCCATGGGTTCTCCTCACCTGATGGATGGTCGGACACGTGGACGCTAGGCCACGGGGCTGACATCGCCTCCTGCTCGCGCCGGGCGGTGGATCCCCGACCGATCAGGGCGACACCGGTGAACCTACATCGAACGCATGTTCGAATGCGTGCGACACGCCGGGGACGCCAGGGCCACGACGAGACCGGCCAGCGGCACCAGCGCCGCGGCGCACAGCCACCCGTAGGAGGAGACGAGCACGATCACGCCGGCCGCCGCGCCGCCGAGCGCACCGGCGGCGTTCATGACGAGGTCCGAGAGTCCCTGGACTGCCGGCCGCTCCGTGGCGTCCACCTCGTCGGTCACGAGCGTCGAGCCCGCGATCAGGGTGCACGACCAGCCCAGGCCGAGCAGGAACAGCCCGATGCCGAGCACCAGGACGTCGTCCGCCGGCGCCAGACCCGCCACCGCGCAGGCGCATGCGAGGATCGCCACTCCTCCCGCGATGACCTGCACCCTGCCTAGCCGGTCGACGGCCCAGCCGACCACGGGCGAGAGGGCGTACATCCCGGCGACGTGGACGCTGATGACCAGCCCGATCAGCTGGAGGGTGACGTCGACGTGGGCCATGTGCACCGGCGTCATGACCATGACCATCACCATCACGACGTGGCCGACCGCGATCGCTGCGATGCCGAGCACAGCACGCGGACGCCCGCGCAGGTGGGTGATGCCGTCGCGCAGTCTCGGTCGGTGCACCTGCTCGCCCGCGTCCGCGCGCAGGCGCAGTGAGAGGCGGTACGGGTCCGGGCGCAGCAGGGCCCACAGGGCCAGCGACGCCAGGCCCAGGCACGCCCCCGCGAGAACGTAGGGACCGGCCAGCTGCGGCAGCCCCAGGCGCAGGCCGAGCAGACCGGCGACGCTCAGCAGGTTGGGGCCCAGCACCGCACCGACCGTCCCCGCCCACACCACCCACGAGAGAGCGACCGCACGACGGTCCGGTGCGGCGAGGTCGGTGGCGGCGTAGCGGGCCTGGTAGGTCGAGGCCGACGCGACCCCCACCAGGAAGGTCCCGACCAGCACCACCGGCAGGCTCCTCAGGACCGCGCCGATGACCACCACCACGGCACCGCACGCGCCGATGCCGTACCCGGTCGCGAGCGCCGCACGGCGACCCCGGCCAAGGGCGATCCGGGCCAGCGGGAGCGCGAGCACCGCAGCGCCCAGCACGCCCATGGTCTGGGCCAGGCCTGCTGCCGCCTCGGACCCGGACACCGATGCGGCGATGAGCGCCCCGGCCGCGACGGACCCGGCCACCGCGACACCCGCGAGCACCGAGGCGCCAGAGAGCACCGCGACCGTCCGCGCCTGCACTGCGCGCACCGTCGGAGCGACCAGCGTGGCGTCGACGCTCACGCGCCCGGTCCGACGTCGTCACGGGGGCCGTGCTCCAGGCGCGTGGCCCACGCACGGCGCACCGCGTCGTCGTCACGAGGCAGGCCGAGGCAGTGGAACCCGTCGACGAGCACCTGCGGGTCGGCGGACCACACATCGTGGTCGAGCAGGAGGACCCGCCCGGGGCCGAGCAGTTCGGCGAGCTCGGCGCTGACGCCCTCCAGTCGCGCCCTCGTCTCTCGCAGCACCGGGAGCGGGTCGTGATGGTCCGGCCACCATCCGCTCGTGGCGACCCGCTCGGCCGACCGGACGTTGACCACGTATGCGATGCCGGGCAGCAGCGCATCGAGGAACAGCAGGTAGTCCAGCAGCTCGTCGGCATCGGCGAAGTGGCCGGGCTCGTACCGGACCTCCTTGAAGCCCGTCCAGCGCGTGTCGCGTCGCGGCCTCAGCAGCGTCGCGCACACCTGCTCGCGAAGGCCCGCAAGAACATCGTCGAGCCGCAGGCCACGTGAGCCGAACCACGGGTGCGCCGGGCCGGAGGCGTGATGCCGGTCGGCGGTCTCCGCCAGCGCCTGCACGTAGTCGTGCAGCCCGCGCAGCGCACCGTAGTTCTCCCCTCGCACGAGCACCCCGGGCAGGGCGTTGAGCGCGGCCTGGAGCGCTGTACTGCCGGTGCGCCCATAGGTCACGACAGTCAGGTAGCGGAGCCGGTCCGGGCGTGGCGTCACCGGAGGGTCCCCGGGACCTCGGTGCTCGCGCACACCGCGCGCCACACCTCCTTGGTCTCGACACCGCGCGCGATCGCGTCCTCGACGGTGCAGCCGAGGTCGGACAGGACCACATCGCGGGCCCACGAGTGCGCGTAGTCGGGACCGAGCACCGCCTCCATGCGCTCCCAGAAGTCCGTCAGCCGCACCACCGCAGTCTGCCCCATCCACCCGGGAATCTCCCGGGCGACCGCGGTGTTGTCCCGGATGTCCACAGGTGGTCCCACCATCGCGCGCCACGCACCGCGCCGAGGTACCCTCGGCGCAGGCCACCGTTGAACCCGAGGCACGGAGGGAGCAGCCATGATCGTCCTACGGCAGGTCATCGGCGACGAGCTCCGACGCCGTCGGCAGGACCAGGGCCGCACCCTGCGCGACGTCTCCGGGGCCGCGGCGGTCTCCCTTGGCTACCTGTCCGAGGTCGAGCGCGGCCAGAAGGAGGCGTCGAGCGAGTTGCTCGCCGCCATCTGCGATGCCCTCGAGGTGTCGCTGTCCGACGTCCTCGCGTCGGTGAGCACCCAGGTGGCCCAGGCGGAGTCAACCGATCGGACCCTTACTCCGGCCTGACCTGCAGGTCCTCCCCGCACACCGCTACCACCAGCTCCCAGCAGGCCGACACCGTCGCCCTGCGCACCTCCGCCCGGTCGCCGTCGAACCGCAGGTGCCGGGAAAGCACGGCCTCCGGCCCGGCCACCGCGATCCACACCGATCCCACCGGCTCGCCGGCATGGGGATCCGGACCGGCCACCCCCGTCGTGGCGATGCCCACGTCGGCGGAGAGCACCCGCCTGGCCGCCTGGGCCATCGCCTCGGCGACCTCGCGGCTGACGACGCCCGCGTCCAGCACCTCGTCCGGGATACCGAGCACCGCGGCCTTCACGTCCACGGCGTAGGCGACCACTCCCCCGCGGAGCACATCCGAGCAGCCCGGGACGTCGGCGATGCCCGAGGCGACCAGGCCTGCCGTCAGCGACTCGGCGGTGCCGACCCGCCACCCTCGCGCGCGCAGCGCCACGACGACCTGCGCGGCGTGCGTCACGAAGACTCTCCCCGGGCGGCCGACCGTGCTGACTCAAGCGACCTGCGGCGCATCCGCACGGCGCGAACGCAGTAGTCGACGCCGGTGACGACGGTCAGCACGACGGCCACCCCCATCGCCACGGCCCTGGCCGCGTCCCACCACGGCAGGTCGACGGCGGCGAGGTACATCGCGATCGCGACGATCTGGGCCACCGTCTTGGCCTTCCCACCGCGACTGGCGGGGATGACGCCATGCTCGATCACCCAGAAGCGCAGCAGCGTGACGCCGACCTCACGGACGAGGATCACGATCGTCACCCACCACGGCAGGTCACCGAGCAGCGACAGGCTGATCAGCGCGACTCCCGTGAGCGCCTTGTCGGCGATGGGGTCGGCCACCTTCCCGAACGTCGTCACCTGGCCCGAGCGGCGGGCCAGTGCGCCGTCGGCGAGGTCGGTCAGCGCCGCGGCCAGGAAGACCACCGCCGCAGCGTCGCGCGCAGGGCCGTCCGTGCCCGCGTCGCGCCACAGCAGATAGGCCACGAGGGGCACGCAGAGCACGCGCAGCATGGTCAGCGCGTTCGGCAGGTTCAGGACCCGCCCGGAGGTCACCGGCTCACCCGCGGGATCCGGCTGCGGGGGCCTCATCACCGTGGTCCGGCGCTGGCAGGCTCGGCGATCAGGTCGACACCGTCGACCTCGACGACGACCGCGTGCACCAGCTCCCCCACCGCGGGCAGCGCCGTCCACCCGCCGCCGGACTCCACGCCCGGCCGCAGCGATGTGGACCCGTCGTCCGGGCCCTGGTGCGCCGCGCGGCCGACGGCCAGCACCCTCCCGGACTCGTCCTGCTCGAGGCTCTCCACGAGCACCTCGACGACCTCGCCGATCCGGTCCTCCGCCCGCTGGGCCATCAGGTCCTCGACCAGGGACGTGATCCGCCGGACCCGCGCATCGACGACGTCCTGCGGCACATGCTCCTCGAGGCCGGCAGCCTCCGTCCCGTCCTCGTCGCTGTAGCCGAAGACGCCGACCGCATCCAGGCGCGCCTCCTCCAGGAACCGCACCAGCTCCTCGACGTCGTCCTCCGTCTCACCGGGGAAGCCGACGATGACGTTGCTGCGGATGCCCGCAGCCGGATCCAGCACGCGAATGCGCTCGACGAGGTCGAGGAACTCCGCGCGTCCGCCGAACCGGCGCATCCGCCGCAGCACCGATGCGCTCGCGTGCTGGAACGACAGGTCGTAGTACGAGGCGATCGTGGCCTGCTCGGCGATCGCCTCCAGGAGCCCGGGGCGCACCTCGGCGGGTTGGAGGTAGGCCACCCGGACCCGGTGGAGAGGCAGCCCGGCGAACTGCGGGAGCAGCGACTCCAGCAGGCGCACGTCGCCGAGGTCCTTGCCGTAGGACGTCGAGTTCTCGCTGACGAGGACGACCTCGCGCACGCCCTGCGCGGAGAGCCATGCGGACTCCGCGAGCACGTCGGCGGGCGGCCTCGACACGAAGGAGCCGCGGAAGCTCGGGATGGCGCAGAACGCGCAACGGCGGTCGCACCCCGACGCCAGCTTCACCGGTGCCACGGGACTGTCATCGAGTCGGCGTCGCAGTACGGGAGGGCTCCAGCCGGAAGGCAGGGCCTCCTCCGCCGTCGACCCATGGCCGGGCAGGCTCACCGAGGCGGCGGGCCGGTCGACGGGCGTCAGGGGCAGCAGGTGCCGGCGATCCCGTGGCTCGTGCGCGATGGGACGCTCACCGGCGAGGATGCTGCCGAGCCGTTCGACGATCTGCGGATAGTCGTCGAATCCGAGGACGGCATCGGCCTCGGGGAGGCTGTCGGCCAGGTCGCGTCCGTAGCGCTCCGCCAGGCAGCCGACCGCGACGACCGCCGCCGGTCCTCCGGCCGAGTCCTTCAGGTCGGATGCGGCGAGGACCGCGTCGATGGAGTCCTTCTTCGCGACATCGACGAAGCCGCAGGTGTTGACGAGCACGGCGTCGGCGTCAGCCGGCTCGCTGACCAGCTCCCATCCCTCCGCGGCGATCCGGGCGGCGAGCTCCTCGGAGTCGACCTCGTTCCGGGCGCACCCGAGAGTGACGACAGCGACGCGGGGAACGTCAGGGGGAGCCTCGGGCACGTGACCAGCCTACGGAGGTCGGGCGCGGGCTGCCGTCGCGCGTCCGGCAGGCGCGTCCGGCAGGCCGGGTCAGCGGCCGGAGTCGTACGAGTCCACGACGATCGCGGGGTCGATCCCGATCACCTCGGCGATCGACTTGAGCTGGCCACGCGCATAGACATCTCCCCCGCAGTGACTGAAGTCGTCACCCTCCATCGCGGACAGGATCGAGGCCCGGATCTTCGTGGCGTGGGCGACGTCCTCGACCGTGAGGCCGGCCGCCTCGCGCGCCTGTTGGATCAGTGATCCTGTCGACATGGCGGCTCCGTTCTCGGGCGTGGTGCCGAGACTAACGCGCCGGGCGCAGGACCGCAGAGGCATCCGCCAAGGTCGATGAGGCTCATCCCCCGCCGCGGAGGGTGACGAGGATTCCCGGGAGGTCCTCGGCGGTGACCAGGACCTCGCGCGCCTTGCTGCCCTCGCTGGGGCCGACCACGCCCCGGGTCTCCATGAGGTCCATGAGGCGGCCGGCCTTCGCGAACCCGACCCGCAGCTTGCGCTGGAGCATGGAGGTGGAACCGAACTGCGTGGTGACGACCAGCTCGATGGCCTGCATGAGCAGGTCGAGGTCGTCGCCGATCTCCCCGTCGATCTCCCGCGTCGATGCGGGCGCCGCTGTCACCTCCTCGAGGTACTCGGCCTCGGACTGCTGCCGGCAGTGCGCCACGATGGCGTGGATCTCGGACTCCGAGACGAATGCGCCCTGGATCCGCAGCGGCTTGCTCGCACCCATGGGCAGGAACAGGCCGTCGCCCTGGCCGACGAGCTTCTCGGCGCCGGGCTGGTCGAGGATGACGCGGCTGTCCGCGAGGCTCGACGTCGCGAAGGCCAGGCGGCTGGGCACGTTCGCCTTGATCAGGCCGGTGACGACGTCAACGCTCGGTCGCTGGGTCGCCAGCACCAGGTGGATGCCGGCGGCGCGCGCGAGCTGCGTGATGCGCACGATGGCGTCCTCGACGTCGCGTGGCGCCACCATCATCAGGTCCGCGAGCTCGTCGACGATGACCAGCAGGTACGGATAGGGCTCGATCGTGCGCTCACTGCCCGGCAGTGGGCGAACCGAGCCCGCGCGCACCGCCTTGTTGAACTCGTCGATGTGGCGGAATCCGAAGTGCGCGAGGTCGTCGTAGCGGCGGTCCATCTCCTTGACCACCCACTGGAGCGCATCAGCAGCCTTCTTGGGGTTGGTGATGATGGGGGTGATCAGATGCGGCACCCCCTCGTATGCCGAGAGCTCGACCCGCTTGGGGTCGACCAGGATCATGCGGACCTCCTGCGGCGTCGCGCGCAGGAGGATCGACGTGATCAGGCTGTTGATGTTGCTCGACTTGCCGGCACCGGTCGCGCCCGCGACCAGCAGGTGCGGCATGCGGGCGAGGTTGGCAACGACGAAGCCGCCCTCGACGTCCTTGCCGAGGGCTACCGCCATGGGATGGGGATCCTTGGTCGCTGCGCTGCTGCGCAGCACGTCGCCCAGGGCCACGAGCTCACGGTCGGCATTGGGGATCTCCACGCCGATGGCCTTCTTGCCCGGAATCGGGCTGAGGATGCGGACGTCGGCACTGGCCACCGCGTAGGCGATGTTCTTCGACAGGGCCGTGACCCGCTCGACCTTGACGCTCGGGCCCAGCTCGATCTCGTAGCGGGTCACGGTCGGGCCACGCATGAACCCGGTGACCTCCGCGTCGATACCGAACTGCTCAAGGACCTCCGTCAATGCGGCCACGACCTGGTCGTTCGAGCGCGTGGCCTTCTTGTGGGCGGGCCCGGCACCAAGCAGGTCCGGCGACGGAAGCCGGTAGGCCGGTGCGCGGCGGGGGGTGCTCCGTCGAGGAGCAGCCTCCGTCGCCACCACCACGGTGTCGTGGCGCGCGGGGTGGACGCCGACGGGAGCAGCGGGAGCCGCCTCCCGAGACGCTGCCTGATTCGCTGACTGATTCGCTGACTGATTCGCTGCCTGGGCCGCGGCCGGGGTCACGCCCGTCATCAGGGCGGCCGCAGGACGGTCGTCGACCACGATCACGGTCGACTGCACCGCCGAGAAGCCGTCCATGGCCGGCTCCGGCGCTGTCGCCGTACGGGGCTCGTCGGCGCCACGTTCACCATCGATGTCCTCCGCACTGGCCTCGGGCGAGCCGGCGGGCACGGTGCGCGAGATCCGCACGCCCGCCCAGGACGTCACCTCGTCGCGGTCAGCGCCCTCCGGGCCCGGCTCCTCCACCGAGTCCGTCCCCTCCGGGGTGGTCTCCCGAGGCGCACGCCTGCGCCCCAGGAGACCACCGATCCACCGGAGGGAGCGCGCCACATGCTCGCGCACGACGTGCACGGGCGTGGCGGTGAGGACCATGAGCCCGAAGGCCATCAGCAGCCCGAGGGCGACACCCGCGACGACGGGACCGACAGCGGCGACAACCGGGGCGGTGAGGATCCAGCCGGCGACCCCACCGCCGGCCGCCATGGCCGCGGCGCCGTCGCTGGGCGTGGCCGCTCCGGCGATCAGGTGCCAGATGCCGATCCCGCCCAGCAGCACCGCGGAGGCGCCGATGGCCAGGCGGCCCGTGGTCGCGGCCTCGTCAGGGTGGCGCAGGAAGCGCCAGGCCAGGGCGAGCAGGGCAAGCGGGACCAGCCAGGCGAGCACCCCGACGAGCGCGGTCATCACCATGCCCGCCCAGGAGACGAACCAGCCGTCGACCCCGAACCAGGTGGCGGCCATCAGGGTGACCGCGCCTACGATCAGCGCGAGCCCCACCCCGTCGCGGCGGTGCGCCGGGTCGAGGTCGCGGGCCCCGCGCCCGAAGGCCCGGGCGAGGGAGCCGAGCAGGTGGGCCACCGCGAGCCAGGTCGCGCGGAGGGCACGGCCGATCGCTGCCACGCCGCGGGCCACCGGCCCGGGGCCGGAGCGGGCTGGGCGACGGGCCGGTGCCGACCCCCGCGACGAGCGGCCGGACGACGCAGCGCCACGGGACGAGCGGCCGGACGACGAGCGGCCCGAGGTCGAACGACGGGGGCGACTGCCGGCCCTGGGCGGCGCGGACACGGGGGAAGACGTGCGGGAAGCCATGCGGCGAGCCTAGCGGCGAAATCCCACAAGTCACGGTAGTCACACGCACCACATGCGTGACGGATCGGGGACCCCGTGCGGGCGATGGTCCCCGCCGGAGGGGTCAGGCCTCGACGACGACCGGCACGATCATGGGCCGGCGCCGGTGCTGGGACTGCACCCACGACCCCACGACCCGGCGGATGCGCTGCTGCAGGTCGTGCACCTCGTCGGCCCCCTCCGCCAGGGCCCGCTCGACAGCCTCGACCACCTGCTCGGTCAGCGCTCCGGCGAGGGTGTCGTCCGGACCGAAGCCCCGGGCGTGGATCTCCGGACCGGCGACGATGGCGCCATCGACGATGTCGACGGCCACGAACACCGAGATGAAGCCCTCCTCGCCGAGGACCCGCCGGTCCTTCAGCGACGCCTCGGTGACGTCGCCGACGCCGGCTCCGTCGACGTACACGAACCCCACCGGGACGTACCCCGCAACTGTCACCTCGCCGTCCTGGAGGTCGAGCACCGTGCCGTCCTCGGCGAGGATGACGCGATGAGCATCGATCCCCACGCTCTGCGCCACGTCGGCATTCGCGCGCATGTGCCGCCACTCGCCGTGCACGGGCAGCACGGACCTCGGCTTGACGATGTTGTAGAGGTAGCGCAGCTCGCCCGCTGCAGCGTGGCCGGAGACGTGCACCAGCGCGTTTCCCTTGTGCACGACATGCGCCCCATGGCGTGCGAGTCCGTTGATGACCCGGAACACCGCATTCTCATTGCCGGGGATCAGCGACGACGCCAGGACGACGGTGTCGGTCGGTCCCACGGTGATCGGATGGTTCCGGCCGGCGATGCGCGCGAGCACCGACATCGGCTCGCCCTGGGAGCCTGTGCAGATCAGCACCGCCTCATCGTCGGGCAGCTCGGCCAGGTCGTCCGAGGCGACGAGCATGCCACCGGGGATCCTCAGGTAGCCGAGGTCGCGGGCGATGCCCATGTTGCGCACCATCGAGCGACCCACGAAGGCGACCTTGCGCCCGTGGAGTGCGGCCATGTCGATCACCTGCTGGATGCGGTGCACGTGCGAGGCGAACGACGCGACGATGATGCGGCCCTGGGCGCGCAGGAACACCGCGTCGAGGACAGGGACGATCTCCTTCTCACTGCTGACGAAGCCCGGGACCTCCGCATTGGTGCTGTCGACCATGAGCAGGTCCACGCCCTCGTCGCCGAGCCGGGCGAAGCCGTTCAGGTCCGTGATGCGGCCGTCCAGCGGCACCTGGTCCATCTTGAAGTCGCCGGTGTGGAGGACGAGCCCGGCCGGGGTGCGGATGGCCACGGCCATGGCATCGGGGATGGAGTGGTTGACCGCGAGGAACTCCACCTCGAACGGGCCGAGGGTGATGACCGCCCCGTCGTCGACCGGCCGCACGTCCGGCGCGATGCGATGCTCGCGCAGCTTCGCCTCGACGAGGGCCAGGGTCAGCTTCGACCCCACCACGGGGATGTCAGGGCGGAGCCGCAGGAGGTAGGGCAGGGCGCCGATGTGGTCCTCGTGCCCGTGCGTCAGGACCACGGCCTCGACCTCGTCGAGCCGATCGGCGATCGGACCGAAGTCCGGAAGGATCAGGTCGACACCGGGCTGGTCCTCCTCGGGGAACAGCACGCCGCAGTCGACGACGAGCAGCCGCCCAGCGAACTCGAAGACCGCCATGTTCCGGCCGATCTCGCCCAGCCCGCCGAGGGCGACGATCCGAAGCGCGCCCTCGGCCAGATCGGGAGGAGCGGGCAGGCGCGCGCGGCTCATGCGGCGCTGAATCCGGGGACCCCGCCGCGCGCGAGGTCCGCGCGCAGCACCGACCGCTGCTCGGGCGTCGCGTCGACGAGGGGCAGGCGCACCGGTCCCGCGGGCAGACCCTGCATCTCCAGCGCTGCCTTCGTCAGGATGACGCCCTGCGTGCGGAAGATCCCCGTGTAGACGGGCAGCAGCGAGGCATTGATGCCGGCCGCCGTGCTCAGGTCACCGGACGCGAGCGACTCGGCCATCGCCGCAAGGCGGTCCCCGACGATGTGGCCGACGACAGAGATCATGCCCGCGGCACCGAGCGCCATCAGCGGAAGGTTGAGGACGTCGTCGCCGGAGTACCACGCGAGTCCGGTCGTGGCCATGCCCCACTGCGCGAACTCGAGGTCGCCCTTCGCATCCTTGTTGGCGACGATGCGCGGGTGCTCGGCGATGCGCTGCAGCGTCTCCAGCTCGATCGCGGTGCCGGTGCGCTTGGGGATGTCGTACGTGATCAGGGGGAGGTCGGTGGCGTCGGCGATGGCCGTGAAGTGCCGGACGAGCCCCTCCTGGGGCGGGCGGTTGTAGTACGGCGTCACGGCCATGACACCGTGCGCGCCTGCCGTGGCGGCGGCACGAGCGGCCTCGATCGAGTGCCGGGTGTCGTTGGTGCCCACGCCCGCGATGATCGTCGCGCGATCACCCACCGACTCGAGCACCGCGCGGAGGACCGCGAGGTCCTCGGCATCGGTCTTGGTCGCGGACTCCCCGGTGGTGCCATTGACCACCAGGCCGTCGTGGCGCAGGTCGTCCACCAGGTGCGCGGCAAGGCGCTGCGCACCCTCGAGGTCCAGCGATCCGTCGGGGAGGAAGGGCGTCACCATCGCCGTCAGCAGCACCCCGAAGGGCTGTGACGGACTGGTGACACCGGGCATGGTCACAGGCTAGCGGAGGGCCTCGGGCGCCCGCGGCTACGGAGCGACCCGCCCGTTCGCGACGAAGGACTCGTGCGTCAGGGGCATCAGGCGTCGCCACTCGTCCTCGTACCGCTCCGCCACCATCTCGATCTCGCGCTGCGGGTATGAGGGGAAGTGGGAGCCCTCCGCCTTGCGGCGCAGGGACAGGAAGTTCATCAGCGAGCGGGCGTTGAGCGTCACGTAGGCACTGGAGTAGATCGACACCGGCAGCACCATCCGCGCGACCTCACGTGCGATGCCAGCGTCGAGCAGCTCGCGGTAGGCGGCATAGGCCTGGGTGCACGACGCGCGCATGCGATCGTCGATCAGCGCGTACTGGGCGTCGTCGCCGGGAAGGAACTCGTAGGCCCCCGTCTTGCCCACCTGGACGATCGCGCGCTCCCGATCCGGGACGTAGAACACGGGCAGCAGCTGGCGGTAGCGGCCCGACTCCTCGTTGTAGCTCGCGATGCGGTGCCGCATGTGCTCGCGCCACACGAAGATGGGAGCTCGGACGAAGAACGTCATCGAGTTGTGCTCGAACGGGCTGCCGTGGCGCTCGCGCATCAGGTAGTTGATCAGCCCCCGCGAGCGTTCGGCATCGCCGTCCACATCGTCGAGGGACTGCTCACCGACGGTCGACACCCGAGCCGCGAACACCACATCGGCATCGGAGGCGCTCGCCCGGACGAGCTCGACGGTGATGTCGCTGCGGAAGGTGATCTCGTCCTCGTTCGCCACGGGTCGCAGCCTATCCACGGCAGGGGCATGGGCACGCCATCCATGGGAGAGGCGTGGGTAACGCGGCCGGCGCGGGCCACAATGGCGCATGGCCTTCACGGGAGTGCGGCGCGCATTGGTGTCAGACGTCGACGAGATCGGGCGGATCAATGCCTTGGCCTGGCGTGCGCGCCTGCCCGGCATCCTGCCCGCCGAGGTGCTCGACGGCCTGCGACCGGAGGAGTTCGCAGCCGAGTGGGCGCGCTCGCTGATCCATCCGCCCTCGTCACGGCACCAGGTGCTCGTCGCCGTGGATGGCGACGATGTGGTGGGCTACGCGGCTGTCGCACCGAGCGCCGACCCCGATGCGGACGACGTCACCGGCGAGGTGATCGCCCTCGAGGTCGATCCGGGGCAGTGGAGGCGAGGCCACGGCTCCCGCCTCGTCGCCGCCGTCGTCGACACCGCACGCACGTCCGGCATGACCCGGCTGTCCACGTGGTGCCCGCTTGACGATCAGGTGCGCCGGGCCTTCTTGGTCTCCGCCGGATGGGGCCCCGATACCGCCCTGCGGGACCTCGAGGTCCCTGCCGTCACCCCGGACTCCGACGGCCTGCTGCGCGAGGCGCGACTGATCACCGCGATCGCCGACGCCGACGACTGAGAGCGCATTGGTCGGCGAGTCCCCCGCGCTCGCCGACGGTCGACATCCTGCACGTCGCACGGCCCTCGGATCGCCCGCATCGCCCTGCGAAGGCACCTCCGGTCGGACATGTCGGGGTCAGAACCCCCGTCCACCGGCCGATACGGTCGGGGCGTGGCCCCACCACCGACGCGTCGACAGATCCACGCGAAGGCCGTCAGCATCGCCGTGGCCTCCGGTGCCTACGCGATCTCCTACGGAGCCATCGCCGTGGCCACCGGCCTGGATGTGTGGCAGACGCAGACGCTGTCCCTGCTGATGTTCACCGGTGCCTCCCAGTTCGCCTTCGTCGGCATCCTCGGGGCCGGGGGCGGCATGGTCGCCGCCGTGCTCACCGCCCTGCTGCTCGGCGCACGCAACGGGATCTACTCGATGAGCCTGTGGCCGAGGCTCCAGTTGCGTGGTGGCCGGCGCCTGATCGGCGCCCAGCTCGCAATCGACGAGACGACCGCGATGTCGATTGCGCATGCGGAGCCCGTGGAGGACTCACGGTACGCCTTCTGGGTCACCGGCCTGTGGCTGTTCGCGCTGTGGAACCTCGGCACGCTCGTCGGCGCGCTCGGGGCCACCGTGATCGGCGATCCCGGCACCTTCGGACTGGACGCCGCGACGGCCGCGGCCCTGCTCGCCCTGCTGTGGCCGCGGCTGGTCGACCGGCAGATGTGGGCGATCACGCTCGCCGCCGCAGGCGTGGCGATCGTCCTCACGCCGGTCCTGCAGCCCGGTGTCCCGGTGCTCGCGGCCGCCGTCGTCGCCCTGGTTGCAGGGCTCCTGCCCACGCGGATGTGGGTCCGCTGATGTGGATCGGGATCCTCGTCGCGTCGCTCGGCTGCTACGCCGAGAAGCTCCTGGGCACAGTGCTGCCCGCATCCGTCCTGGAGAACGAGCGGATCCGGCGCACGCTCGGCCTCATGCCGGTCGCGCTCCTCGCGGCGCTCGTCGCCGTGCAGACCTTCGGCAGTGGGATGTCCCTCGCCCTCGATGCCCGCGCGGCCGGACTCGCCGCCGCGATCATCGCCCTGATCCTGCGCGCTCCGTTCCTCGTCGTGGTGATCGTCGCCGCAGTGACGGCGGGTGGCCTGCGGGCTCTCGGGTGGGCGACATGAACGAGCCGCAGCGGCCTCTCCTGTGGTTCCTGTGGCCGCGCCCCGACCCCAACCGGCCGCTGGATGGTCGGGCCAGCCAGACGCGTCTCGTCCGCGTGACACCGAGGGGCCCGCTGCGCGTGCTCCTGCTCTGCGCCGGATCGCTCATCACCGTCGGACTGTGCGCCACCGCCGTGCTCGCCGCGCTCGGCGGACCGCTCACCCTCGGCACGCTGGTCGGCGCCGCCGTGGCTGCCACCGCCGTACTCCTCCTGCTTCGGGCCTGGGTGGTCGGCACGTACGTCCATGACGAGGGCATCGTGATCGAGCGGACGTTCTCCCGCCGGTCACTGCCGTGGCCCTCCATCCGGGCGGTCGCCTGCACCGCGGGTCGTGCTCCGCTGCTCGGCGCACCCGTGCCCGTGCCTGGCACCGTCGTCACGCTCGTCCTCCACGACGGCTCAGAGGTGACGACGCACGTCTACACGACGTCGCCCGACCTCGCCGCGCGGCCGGAGGCCTTCGATATGGCGCGACTGCGGCTGGAGAACTGGCTCAGGAAGGCCTGACGCCGCGGGGGTGCGCCGCGCGACCTCACGACAGATGCGTCACGACAGGTCGAGCAGGTCCGCGAGTCCGACCGTGAGCCCGGGGCGGGACGGCACCGTGCGCACGGCGAGCAGCACCCCGGGCATGAAGCTGGTGCGGTCCAGGGAGTCGTGCCGGATGGACAGCGTCTCCCCCAATCCCCCGAGGAGCACCTCCTGATGCGCCACGAGGCCCCGCGAGCGGATGGAGTGCACCGGCACTCCATCGATCCTCGCGCCGCGTGCTCCGGGCACCTCGTGGATCGTCGCATCGGGCGCCGGCGGCCGACCAGCGCGCGCTGCCGCGATGGCCGCTGCGGCGTGTGTCGCCGTCCCGGACGGCGCATCGACCTTGTCCGGGTGGTGCAGCTCGATGATCTCGACGGACTCGAAGTAGGGCGCCGCCATGACGGCGAAGCGCGTCATCAGCACCGCGCCGATCCCGAAGTTCGGCGCGACGACCACGCCCACCGTGGGGGACTGCCGGCACCACTCCCGCACCTGCTCGAGACGCTCGTCGGTGAATCCCGTCGTCCCGACGACGCAGTGCACCCCGGACCGGATGCAGGTCTCCAGGGTCGGCATCACCGCATCCGGGGAGGTGAAGTCGATGGCCACATCGGCGCCGGCCTCCACGACATCCATGACGGGGTCGCCGAGATCCGTCGCGGCCACGAGCTCCATGCCGTCGGCCGATCGCACGGCCTCGACGCAGGCCTGCCCCATGCGGCCGCGCGCGCCGATGACGGCGACTTTCAGCGGATGATCCACAGCGTCACCCTACCGACGGCTCGCTTCAGCCGGCGGCGGCGAACTGCGTCGACTCGTCGAAGGGCCCGATGACCGCCAGCGTCATGGGCGCGTCCAGCAGTTCACGGGCGACATCGCGCACCTGCGCCCCGGTCACCGCGTCGATGCGCTCCAGGATCCCGCTGATGGGCAGCAGCGGATCGCCGTGCAGCTCGCTCTTGGCGATCCGGGTCATCCGGGCGCCTGGGTCCTCATGGCCCAGCACCGTCGAGCCGCGGACCTGACCGCGTCCGCGCTGCAGTTCCTCCTCCGTCAGGCCACGCGCCGCGACATCGGCCAACTGGCTGCGGCACACGTCGAGGACGGTCTCGAGCTTGCTGGGCAGGCATCCGGCATAGACACCGAAGACGCCGCTGTCCGAGAAGCCCTGGGCGTACGAGTAGACCGAGTAGGCCAGGCCGCGCTTCTCGCGGACCTCCTGGAACAGCCGGCTGCTCATGCCGCCGCCGACCGCGGTGGACAGGACCGAGAGTGCATAGCGCCGCGGATCGGTGCGTGTCAGCCCGGGTACGCCCAGGACGAGGTGCGCCTGCTCCGTCGGCCGCTCCACCACGGACGTCGCTGCCGTGGCGTGACTGCCGCCTCGCGCATCGCGCGGTGGAGCGGTGTCTGCCTGGGGGTCGAGCACGGGCGCGAAGGCGCGCCTGACCCGGCGCACGACTTCGTCGTGGTCAAGGTTCCCGGCCGCGGACACCACGATCGACGACGGCTGGTATCGGCGGCGGTAGAAGCCGTTGATCGCCCTGCGGCTGATGGCGGAGATGGTGTCGACAGTGCCAAGGATGGGCCGGCCCATGGCTGAGTCGCCGTAGAGGGCGGCGGCGAAGACGTCGTGGACGACATCACCCGGATCGTCCTCGTGCATGGCGATCTCCTCGAGGATGACCCCCCGCTCCGCCTCGACGTCCTCCGTGCGGATCAGCGCACCCGTGACCACATCGCACACGACCTCGATCGCCAGCGGCAGGTCCTGGTCGATGACCCGCGCGTAGTAGCAGGTGTACTCCTTGGTGGTGAACGCGTTCAGGTCGCCGCCCACCGCCTCGATCGAGGCGGAGATGTCCAGCGCCGAACGCGCCGCAGTGCCCTTGAAGAGCAGGTGCTCGAGGTAGTGGGCAGAGCCCATCTGCCCACGCGTCTCGTCGCGCGAGCCGACCCCCACCCAGACGCCGAACGCCGCCGAGCGCACTCCCGGCAGCTGCTCGGTGATGACCCGCAGGCCGCCGGGGAGGGTGGTGCGGCGGACAAGCCCGCCGTCACCCTCCCGCAGCAGCGTGACGGTCTGCGCCCTAGGCATCGCCGTCGGCATCGGCGAGCACCGGAGCGAGCGAGAGCTTGCCCCGCGAGTCGATCTCCTTGATCTCGACCTCGACCTTGGTGCCCACCGGGAGCACGTCGTCGACGTTCTCGACGCGCTTGCCGGCGTTGAGCTTCTTGATCTCCGTGATGTGCAGGAGGCCGTCCTTGCCGGGCATCAGGGAGACGAACGCCCCGAAGGTGGTCGTCTTGACCACCGTCCCGAGGTACCGCTCGCCGACCTCCGGCATCGTGGGGTTGGCGATCGCATTGATGGCCGACCGGGCCGCCTCCGCCGATGCACCGTCGGCCGCACCGATGTAGATGGTGCCGTCGTCCTCGATGGTGATGTCCGCGCCGGTGTCCTCCTGGATCTGGTTGATGATCTTGCCCTTGGGCCCGATCACCTCGCCGATCTTGTCAACCGGCACGGTGATGCTGATGACGCGCGGCGCGGTCGGCGCCATCTCGTCAGGAGCGTCGATCGCCTCGCCCATCACCTCGAGGATGGTCATCCGGGCGTCCCGCGCCTGACGGAGCGCCTGGGCCAGGACCTCGGCCGGGATGCCGTCGAGCTTGGTGTCCAGCTGCAGCGCCGTCACGAAGTCCCGGGTGCCGGCGACCTTGAAGTCCATGTCGCCGAATGCATCCTCCGCGCCGAGGATGTCGGTGATGGCCACGTACTCTGTGCGACCGTCGACCTCCCCGGAGATCAGGCCCATGGCGATGCCCGCGACGGGGGCGCGCAGCGGCACTCCCGCGTTGAGCAGCGACATGGTGGACGCACAGACCGAGCCCATCGACGTCGAGCCGTTGGACCCGAGCGCCTCCGAGACCTGGCGGATGGCGTACGGGAACTCCTCGCGCGACGGGAGGACGGGAAGGAGCGCGCGCTCGGCGAGCGCTCCGTGCCCGATCTCACGGCGCTTGGGCGACCCGACCCGGCCGGTCTCGCCCGTCGAGTACGGCGGGAAGTTGTAGTTGTGCATGTACCGCTTGCGGTTCTCCGGGTTGAGCGTGTCCAGCTGCTGCTCCATGCGCAGCATGTTCAGCGTGGTGACGCCGAGGATCTGCGTCTCGCCGCGCTCGAACAGGGCCGAGCCGTGGACCCGGGGCAGAACGTCGACCTCGGCGTTCAGGGTGCGGATGTCGGTGATGCCGCGACCGTCGATACGGACCTTGTCGCGCAGGACGCGATCGCGCACAACCTTCTTGGTCACCGAGCGGATCGCCGCGGAGACCTCCTTCTCGCGACCCTCGAACTGCGTCGCAAGCTCGGCCTGGACGACCTTCTTGATGTCGTCGAGGCGGGCCTCGCGCTCGGCCTTGCTCACGATCTGCATCGCCTCGCGGATATCCGCGATCGACAGTCGCTCGACCGCGTCGTAGACATCGGGCTGGTAGTCCAGGAACAGCGGGAAGTCCTCGGTCGGACGGGCTGCGACTGCGGCCAGCTCGATCTGCGCGGTGCACAGGGCGCGGATGAACGGCTTGGCGGCCTCGAGGCCCTGGGCGACGACCTCCTCGGTCGGCGCGGTCGCGCCCCCCGCGACGAGCTCGATGGTGCGGTCGGTGGCCTCCGCCTCCACCATCATGATGGCCACGTCGTCGCCCGCGATCCGTCCGGCGACGACCATGTCGAACACGGCCTCCTCGAGCTGGTCGTGCGTCGGGAACGCGATCCACTGGCCGCGGATGAGTGCCACGCGAACGCCGCCGATCGGCCCGCTGAACGGAAGGCCCGCCAGCTGGGTCGATGCCGACGCCGCGTTGATGGCCACGACGTCGTAGAGGTCGCGCGGGTTGAGAGCCATGACCGTGATGACGACCTGGACCTCATTGCGCAGACCCTTGGTGAACGTCGGGCGCAGCGGACGGTCGATCAGCCGGCACGTGAGGATCGCGTCCTCGGACGGACGGCCCTCGCGACGGAAGAACGAGCCGGGGATGCGGCCCACGGAGTACATGCGCTCCTCGACGTCCACCGTGAGCGGGAAGAAGTCGAACTGGTCCTTGGGCTGCTTGCCCGCTGTCGTCGCCGACAGCAGCATGGTGTCGTCGTCGAGGTAGACGGCGACGGAGCCGGCGGCCTGACGGGCAAGCCGGCCGGTCTCGAAACGGATGGTGCGGGTGCCGAAGCTGCCGTTATCGATGACGGCCTCAGCGGATGTGATCCGGGTACCCTCCACGGGTGCCTCCTGTTCATGAATGCATCACAGGGCGCACGCGCCGGGCGACCGGTGGCGGTCTTCGATCGAGGCCCACGGGCGGCGCCCTGAGGGCGCTTCCGTAGGTCACTACCGAGGACCGACGACGGGCGCGCAGGTCGCGGCGCCCCGGATCCGGTTCGGATGAGCGATCTTCAGTTGTGGTGGATCAGTGAGCGTGCTGTCAGCGACGCAGGCCGAGCTTCTCGATGATCGCCCGGTAACGCTCGATGTCGGTCTTGGTGAGGTACTGCAGGAGCCGGCGACGCTGACCCACCAGGATCAGCAGGCCACGCCTGCTGTGGTGGTCGTGCTTGTGCTCCTTCAGGTGCTCGGTGAGGTCCGAGATGCGGCGCGTGAGAAGCGCGATCTGCACCTCGGGACTGCCGGTGTCCCCCGGCTTCGTGCCGTACTCGGCGATGATCTGCTGCTTGGTGGCAGTGTCGAGTGACATGGTGGTTCCGTTCCTCGCCCGTCGGGCGGTCAAGAGGTCACGAATCGCAGCGCTGTGCCAGCCCCACGACCGTCTGTGCTCCCTGAGGGTACCAGCCGGGCGCGGCGCCCCCTCATCCGCGTCAGGCCCCCTCGGCGCGCCGCGCCGCCACATACGCCCGTCGCACGTACAGGGACGTCTCGAGGTCACGCCTGATGCGGTCGTAGAAGTGCTCGCGATAGGCCCCGTCCGTTGCCGTGTAGATCGTGACGTAGAAGCCGGCGAAGGCGCCGAGGAAGGCGGACACCCGCAGGAGCGGCGCGGTGATGCCGTGGTCGGGGCCCAGCGCAACGTACGTGACGACATCCTCCAGGCCGGCCAGCCAGGCCTGCTGCACCGACAGCGAGACGGCGATCGCGCCGAAGGTGACGAAGAACGCCCACACCACGACGGCGAACAGGGTGACCTGCACCAGCTGGGCGACGGTCATCACCAGGCCGATGTTGCGACGCTGTCGGGGAGTCAGGGGAACCGGATCGCCCAGACCCGGGAGGCCGGGGGCGAGGGCCGCCATCGGCGTGCCCTGGCACGCCGACACGACCTCGTCGTGCCCCGCCGAGGCCTCGATGAGCCTGACCTCGCCCGGGACCCGACCGACGACGAACGCCACGCCGAGGAAGGCGAACACTGCGATCACCAGCCACAGGCGCGGCGCCGACATGGTTCCGGCCACCTGCCAGACCTCGGTGTTGACGAACAGGAACGTGATGAAGAGCAGCATGAGCGGCAAGGCACGCGTGGCCAGTCGATACAGGTCGTAGACGCCACGGGTCGTGTAGCGGACCGCCCAGAACGTGAGCGGCAGGACGGCATAGCGCGTGACGACCCAGGCGATGGCCAGGAGGATGAGCGACTGGAACACGTAGCCGAGGCTGTCCTCGAGCGGCCCGTTGCTCACGATCACGACGAGGGCGGGGCCGACGACATAGGCGGCCAGGTAGGGCCAGGACACGCGCGTGGGAAGCGCCCACCAGGAGCGTCCCGCCCGCAGGTTCCGAGCCCCGTAGACCACCAACACGATCGCCGCGAAGCCGAGGCCCGCCAGGGACCACCACAGGCTGTCGAGCTGGACCGCCGCGAGCCCGACCTGGAGCAGGAAGGTGACAGCGAGGAACGGCGTCGCGCGCGTCCAGATATCGGTCGACGACCGGTAGTCCTCGACGAAGAACGGCAGGCCCCGTCGGATGAACCAGCGTTCGGTGGCCGGCAGTGCCGATGTCGCAGCTCCAGCGCTCACGGCCGGTCCACCGCCAGCGCGGCAGCCGCCTGCTGCACGTCCTGCCCCATCTGCTCGATCAGGGCCGGGACATCCGCGAACGTGGCCTGCCCGCGCAGCCTCGCCACGAACTCGACGGTGACGGGCTGCCCGTAGAGGTCGAGGTCGTCGCGGCCGAGGACGTAGGACTCGACGCGCCGCTCCGCCCCGTCGAACTGGGGGTTGGTGCCCACCGAGATCGCGGCCGGGAGGCGGAACCCGGCATGCACCAGCCAGCCCGCGTACACCCCGTCGGCGGGGATCGTGGCGGGGTAGTCCCACGCGAGGTTCGCGGTCGGGTAGCCGAGCTCCCGGCCGCGGTGGTCGCCGTGCACGACGACCCCGTCGATCGCATACCGGCGCCCCAAGGCGTGGGTCGCCGCAGCAACGTCGCCGTCGGTGACCATGGCGCGGATTGAGGTGGACGACCAGCGCGCGTCGCGCTCCCCGGCCAGCGGCACGGCATGAACTTCGAAGCCCGATGCCGCCCCGGCCTCGCGCAGGGAGGCGACGGTGCCCGCGGCGCGCTTGCCGAAGCGGAAGTCCTCCCCCACGACGACGGCCTGCGCGCCGAGCCTGCCCACCAGCTCCGATTCGATGAACTGCTCCGGCGTCAGTTCCGCGATCGCGGAGTCGAAGCCGAGCACGTCGACGACGTCCGCTCCCGCCTCCTCGAGCAGGCGCACGCGCAGTGCTCGACTGGCCAGCGAGGTCGGTACGCGCCCGGGATCGACCACCGCCATCGGATGCGGATCGAAGGTCACGGCCACGAGGGGCAGGCCCAACTCATCGGCGACGCGGCGTCCCTCGGACAGCAGGATGCGGTGCCCTCGGTGGACCCCGTCGAACACGCCGATGCACAGCACCGAACCCCTGCTCACGCGACCACCCTAGAGGCGCTCCTCACGGCTGGAACACCGCACGGTAGGCGGGCCCACGGTCACCTGGGCCGATGAGCGCGACGAGGTCTTCGTCGGGTCCGACGACGGCGGTCACGTCGACGACCTCGTCATGGATGACCTGCGCGGGCGGACGCCCATTGACCAGCCAGTCGCGAGCTGGTGCGTCGACCGTGATCACGGGGAAGGCCCGGTGCACCGCGCGGCCGAGGTCGATGACGTACCCCGACGGATCGTCCGCCGCGTCCAGCGCATCCCACGCCACCGCGTCGGCGATCGTCCACGGGCCCGAGCGCACGCGTTGCAGCTGCGTGAGGTGACCGCCGACTCCCAGCCCGGAGCCGAGGTCCCGCGCAAGGGCCCGCACGTAGGTCCCGGCGCTGCAGGCGACGTGCACGTCGACATCGATGGTCCCGGACGACCGTCGGATGGCGGTCACGTCGAAGCGCTCGACGACGACCTCGCGCGCCGCCAGCTGCACGTCCTCGCCGGCGCGGACGCGGGCGTGGGCGCGGCGGCCGTCGACCTTGACCGCACTCACCGCGGTCGGCACCTGCGAGATCGGGCCGGTGAGCCGGGCCACCTCGGCGCGGATCTGCTCATCGGTCACGGCGGCGAGCCGCGAGGGGTCCGCGTGGGAGAGCGGCTCCCCCTCGCGATCGTCCGTCACCGTGCTGGACCCCAGCCGGATGGTGGCCGTGTACTCCTTGTCGTGCGCGGTCAGGTGCCCCAGCAGGCGCGTGCCGCGACCGATGCCGATGACCAGCACGCCGGTGGCCATCGGGTCCAGGGTGCCTGCGTGGCCCACTCGGCGGGTGCCCAGGAGCCGCCGGACCCGCGTGACGACGCCGTGCGAGGTGATCCCCGGCGGCTTGTCGAGGACCAGGAGCCCCGATTCACTCACCCCTGCGACTGCTCCTCGGCATCGTGCCAGTACGGATCGGCGTCGCCCGCGAACGTGGCATGCGCTGCCTGCTCATGGACGGCGGCGTCGGCCTCGGCGGCCTGGCGCAGAAGGTCCTCCAGGTGCCGCGCGTTCTCCGGCACGGCGTCGGGGACGAAGGCCAGGGTCGGGGTGAACTTGATGCCGGTCTGGCGCCCCACCTCGGAGCGCAGGATGCCCGTTGCGGACGCGAGCGCCGCAGCCGTGTCAGCCTGCGCGACCTCGTCACCGAGCACGGTGTAGAACACCGAGGCCTCGCGCAGGTCGGGCGTGACCCGTACATCGGTGATGGTCACGAATCCCAGCCGCGGGTCCTTGATCCGCAGCTCGAGGGACTCGGCGATGATCACCTTGATGCGGTCGGCCAGCTTTCGCTGGCGTGCCTCGCTGGCCATGTCACGCCTTCCGCGGCTTCTCGCGCATCTCGTAGGTCTCGATCACGTCGTCGACCTTGAGATCCTGGAAGGTGCCGAGGTTGATGCCGCACTCGAAGCCCTCGCGCACGTCGGTGACGTCGTCCTTGAAACGGCGCAGCCCGGCGATGGTCAGGCCATCGGCGACGACCGCGCCGTCGCGGACCAGGCGAGCCTTGGCGTTGCGGCGCACCTCCCCGGACTGGACGAGGCAGCCGGCGATCGTGCCGAACTTGCTGGACTTGAAGACTTCGCGGACCTCCGCCATGCCGAGCTGAACCTCCTCGAACTCGGGCTTGAGCATCCCGCGGAGCGCCGCCTCGACCTCCTCGATAGCCTGGTAGATGACGCTGTAGTAGCGGACGTCGACGCCCTCCTCGGCCGCGAGCTCGGCGACCTTGCCCTCCGGGCGCACGTTGAAGCCGATGATGACCGCCTTGGACGCGCTCGCCAGTGTGACGTCGTTCTTGTTGATGGCGCCCACGCCGCGATGGATGACGCGCAGGTTCACCTCGTCCCCGACGTCGATCTTGAGCAGGGCATCCTCGAGCGCCTCCACCGAGCCGGACACATCGCCCTTGATGATGAGCGTGAGCTCGGCGACCTCGCCCTTCTCGAGGGACTCCAGGAAGTCCTCGAGCGACCGCTTGACGCGGTTTCGGGCCAGCAGGGCATTGCGCTCGCGCGCCTGGCGCGTCTGCGCGATCTGCCGGGCCACGCGATCCTCGGGAACGACCATGAAGGAGTCGCCCGCACCGGGGACCGACGTGAGGCCCAGCACCTGCACCGGCATCGAAGGGCCGGCCTCCTCGACCGGGTTGCCGTCGTCGTCGAGCATCGCGCGAACGCGGCCGAAGGCGTCGCCCGCGACGATCGAGTCGCCGGGGCGCAGCGTCCCGCGCTGGACCAGCACGGTCGCCACCGGGCCACGGCCGCGGTCGAGGTGCGCCTCGATCGCGACGCCCTGCGCGTCCTGATCGGGATTGGCCCGCAGATCGAGGGCGGCATCCGCAGTGAGCAGGACCGCCTCGAGCAGCTCCTCGAGTCCGGTCCCCTGCTTGGCGGACACGTCGACGAACATCGTGTCGCCTCCGTACTCCTCCGCCACGAGCCCGTACTCGGTCAGCTGACCGCGCACCTTGGCCGGGTCGGCACCCTCCTTGTCGACCTTGTTGACGGCGACGACGATGGGCACCCCCGCTGCCTGGGCGTGGTTGAGCGCCTCGATCGTCTGCGGCTTGACGCCGTCGTCGGCAGCGACGACGAGGATCGAGATATCGGTGACCTGAGCACCTCGTGCGCGCATGGCGGTGAACGCCTCGTGACCGGGCGTGTCGATGAAGGTGATGCGCCGCTCGGTGCCGTCGGCGGTCACGGTGCCCACCTGGTACGCGCCGATGTGCTGCGTGATGCCGCCGGCCTCGCCGCTCACCACGTTGGTCGACCGGATCGCGTCGAGCAACTTGGTCTTGCCGTGGTCGACGTGACCCATGACGGTGACGACCGGCGGACGGATCTCAAGGTCCTCGTCCTCGCCCTCATGGCCGCCGAACTCCAGGTCGAAGGACTCCAGCAGCTCGCGGTCCTCGTCCTCCGGCGAGACCACCTGGACGTCGTAGTTCAGCTCCGTGCCGAGAAGCAGCAGGGTGTCGTCGTCGATCGACTGGGTGGCCGTCACCATCTCGCCCAGGCCGATGAGCACCTTGACGAGATCAGCCGGCATGGCGTCGATCTTCTCCGCGAAGTCCGTCAGGCTCGCACCACGGGGCAGGCGGACGACCTCGCCGCCGCCACGCTTGATGCGCACGCCGTCCATGACGGGCGCCTGCATGTTGTCGAACTCCTGGCGCTTCGCGCGCTTGGACTTGCGGCCGCGCGAGGGGCGACCCCCGGGCTTGCCGAACGCGCCGGCCGTAGTGCCGCGTCCGCCCGGTGCACCGGGCCGACCCCCGAAGCCGCCGCGCGGCGGAGCGCCCGGCCCGCCGAGGCCGCCGGGACCACCGGGGCCGCCGGGCCCGCCGCGGCCCGGCGCAGGTCCGCGGCCGTACGCGCCCGGACCACCCGGACCACGCCCCGGGCCACCCGGACCACCCGGACCACGACCAGGGCCACCCGGACCACGGCCGGGGCCACCCGGGCCTCCCGGACCGGCGGGTCGGCCGGGCCGGGGCGGCATCATGCCCGGATTGGGCCGGGGAGCGCCGGGCACGGACGGCGCGGGACGGCCCATGCCGGTGCCCGGGCCAGAGCTGAAGGGATTGTTGCCGGGGCGGGGTCCGGTCGGGCGGCCCATGCCGGTGCCTGCGCCGAACGGATTGTTGCCCGGGCGGGGTCCGGCGGGCCGGGGCCCGGCCGGACGCGGTCCCGCATCGCCCGGCGCCGCGGACTCGGCAGCCGGGGCGGCGGGTGCAGCAGGTGGCGCAGCCGGCGGGGGCGCGGCAGGCGGGGTCGGAGCAGGCTCGGCAGCGGCCGGAGCAGCGGCCATCGGGGCTTCGGCCTCGGCGGCGGGGGCAGCCTTCTTCGCCGCGGGCTTGGCCGCCGGCTTCTTCGCAGGTGCCTCCCCGGCCGCCGGCGGCGGGGGCATGGCCTCCCGGAGTCGACGGGCCACGGGGGCCTCGACCGTCGATGAGGCGGACTTGACGAATTCGCCGAGCTCGGCGAGCTTGGCCAGCACGTCCTTGCTGCTTACCCCGAACTCCTTGGCGAGTTCATGGACCCGAACCTTCGACACGACTCTCCTGTCTTGGTCCGGGCAGGGTGCTCCGGACCGTCAGTGCACGCGATACACGTTCATGCTCGCGGGCTCATGGGGTGTTCATCCTCGAACTCCCGGTCGGCTCATGCGGCGCAGAGCGCCCATCCTCCCCGACGGCGGTCGCCGCCGGGGCCATGCCCATCTCCACGAGCTCTCGCAGGTCGGCCAGGTCCAGCGGACCGGGCACCCGCAGGGCCCGCGGGAACGCGCCCGAGCGCTCGGCGCGTGCCAGGCACGACGCTCGAGGGTGCAGGTGCGCTCCGCGGCCGGGGAGTCGGCGGGCCGGGTCGGGGATGACCCGTCCGGCGTTCGCGACCACCCGGACCAGTTCGGACACATCGTCCCGTTGGCGGCAGCCGACGCAGGTGCGCTGGCGGCCGGACGGTACGACGTGGGCCGAGTGTACCCCTCCGCTCACCCGCGGTCGTCCACCGCGGTGCCGCCGTCCGCCGCCGCCGCCGGATTCGGCCCGCCGCCCGACGGCGCCGGGGCGGTGTCAGGCCGGATGTCGATGCGCCAGCCGGTCAGCCGCGCCGCCAGGCGGGCGTTCTGGCCCTCGCGGCCGATGGCCAAGGAGAGCTGGTAGTCCGGAACCAGGACCCGTGCTGCCCGTGCGGTGGGATCGACGATCTGGACGGCCGTGACCCGGGCCGGCGACAGGGCGTGAGCGATCATCTCCGCCGGGTCTTCGCTGGTGTCGACGATGTCGATCTTCTCCCCGTGGAGTTCCGCCATGACCTGGCGCACCCGCTGCCCCATCGGACCGATGCAGGCCCCCTTCGCATTGACCCCGGGCACGGTCGACCGCACGGCGATCTTGGTGCGGTGCCCCGCTTCGCGGGCGACCGCGGTGATCTCGACCGTGCCGTCGGCGATCTCCGGCACCTCGAGGGCGAACAGCCGTCGCACGAGGTTCGGGTGCGTGCGCGACAGGGTCACCTGCGGGCCCTTGAACCCCTTGCGGACTCCGGTGACCACGCACTTCAGCCGCGTGCCGTGCACGTAGGACTCCCCCGGGACCTGCTCCTCCGGTGGCAGGTTCGCCTCGATCTTGCCGATGTCGACCCGGACCATGCGCGGATTGCTCGACTGCTGGACGACACCGGACACCAGGTCGCCCTCGCGGCCGGTGAACTCGTTCAGTGTCACGTCACCCTCGGCCTCGCGCAGCCGGCCGAGCAGTACCTGCTTGGCCGTCGTGGCCGCGATACGTCCGAATCCCTCGGGGGTGTCGTCGTACTCCTCGACGATCGCGCCGTCGTCATCGGTTCGGGCCGCCCACACGGTCACGTGCCCGGTCTTGCGGTCGACCGTGACGCGCGACACCGCGGCTGCGCCCTCGGTGCGCTGGTAGGCCACCAGGAGCGCCTGCTCGATGCTCTCGACCACCAGGTCCAGCGAGAGATCCTTCTCCCGGACGAGGGCCTTCAGTGCAGTGACGTCGATGTCCATCAGGTCGCCTCCCCTTCACTGTCGTCGATAGCGGTGTCGGCCTCTTTGCGATCGAACTCGACCTGCACCACGGCCCTGGTGATCGATGCCCTCGCGAGTTCCACGACCTCACCGTCGACAGTCATACGCACGGTCGCGCCGTCGGCCGACACGACATCCTCAGGGGGCGTGACGATGCGCCCCACGACCTCGGTGCCGTCCGCCATGACGACGCGAACGAGGCGCCCCGCCGCACGCCGCCAGTGGCGGGGATCGGTGAGCGGCCGATCCACGCCCGGCGACGACACCTCCAGCACATACGGGCCGGGGACAGCCGCGGCGAGGGGCCCATTCTCGAGCAGGTCGCCGACCATGCGGCTCACCTCGGCCACCGCATCCAAATCGATGCCGCCGTCGCGATCCACGATGACCCGGACCACGTGGCGACGGCCGGAGCGCTGGACGGTGACGTCCTCGACATCGAACCCGCGGGCCTCGAGCGGGCCGGTCAGGCCCTCGCGGATCACGTCTGCTGAAGCGTCCATGGCTCCCGATCCTGCGGTCCGATTGTGAGGTGCGATTGTCACTGCTGGCAGGGGCCCAACCGGGGGATGGGCTCGTTCCCGGCAGCACTGTACCGAGGCGTGCCATCCTTGGTACATGCCCGACCGCGAGCACCTCCTGCGGATCACCCGGCGCCGCGGGCTCGGCCTGGTCGCCCTGCTCGCCCCCGCATCCGTGCTGGCCGCCTGCTCGAGCGAGCCTCCGCCCGACGTGGCCGCGACCCCGACCGCCGCCCCCGAGCCCGACGTGCGCCAGCGCGCAGCGCTGGACGAGGTCGGCCTCATCGCCCTTTACGACTCCGTGCTCGCGTCGCTGCCTGACGCCGATGAGCGCCGCCGGGCCCCGCTGCGCGAACTGAGAGAACAGCACGTGGCCCACCGCGACGCCCTCGACCCCGACGCCGTCGCCGCGTCCGTCGTTGAGCCCGGCGACGGCGAGCCGGTGGCACCCGGACTGACGGACCTCGCCGATGCCGAGCGCCAGGCGGTGAAACAGCGCATCAGGTCGTGCGTGGATGCGACCGATGAGCAGACCGCGCGCCTGCTCGCCCTCATCGCCGCGTCGGAGGCATCGCACGTGCCCGCGGTGCGGGGCCTGCTGTGACCCCGGCGGAGGCCTGGGCCGCCGTGGTCGCGGGCGAGGATGCCGCGATCTACGCGTACCAGGTCGCTGGAGGCCGGGTGGCCGCAAGCGACCGGAGGGCTGCACGAGCCGGCCTCGACGCGCATCGCCAGCGCCGGACCCGCGCCGCCGCGCTCCTCGAGCAGGCGGGGGGCGAGCAGCCTGCCGGGGATTCCTCGTACGCGCTTCCCGACAGCGTGGCCCGGCCCCGGGGCGCCCGGCGCCTCATGGCCGACGTCGACCTCGCCCTGGTGCCCGTGTACGCCGATGCGGCGGGTGCCGCACAGGGCGACGATCGACGATGGGCCGCGCGCGCTGCCGCGGACTGCGCGACAAGCGCGATGGCGTGGGGAGCGAGCGCGCAGGCCTTTCCGGCCGGACCGACCGCCTACGCCTTTCCGGCCGGACCGACCGCCTAGGCCCGCGTCGGCATCGACGTGCGCGCTACGCGAACGTCGAGGCCACGAGGTCCCAGGCCAGCCGCAGGATCAGCACGCCGACGACCGCGAGGAAGACCACGCGGACGAACGCGCTGCCCCGCCGGATCGCCATTCGCGCTCCGATCACCGCGCCGATGACATTGCAGCAGGCCATGGCCGCCGCGAGCACCCACAGCACCGAGCCGGTCGCGGTGAAGACGACGAGTGCCGCGGCGTTCGTGCCGAGATTGACGATCTTGGCCGTGGCCGACGCGCGCAGGAACGAGTACCCCAGGACGGCAACCAGGACGAGCAGCAGGAACGATCCCGTCCCGGGACCGAGCAGTCCGTCGTAGAACCCGATCACCGCACCCGCCACGGCCGCGACTGCGTAGTGGCGGCGCCGGCCCTGCCACCGGAGCCGATCCTGCAGGCCCATGGACGGCTGGAGCAGCGTCCACAGCCACGCGGCCACGAGGAGGACGACGATCAGCGGGCGGAAGACCTCCACCGGGATCCGACTCGCGGTCGCCGCGCCCGCGGCACTGCCCAGGACTGCCGTCACCACCATCGGCAGTGCGGTGCGCACATCCGGTCGGGCCCTGCGCGTGTAGGTCACCGCGGCCGCGGTCGTCCCGGCGATGCTCGACGCTTTGTTCGTCGCGAGCGCCTGCACGGGCGCCGCCTCGGGCACCGCGAGGAGGAGCGCCGGCAGCTGCAGCAGGCCTCCCCCGCCCGCCACGGCATCGACCCATCCGGCCGCGAGCGCGGCGATGCACAGCAGGACGAGCATGCCGGTGTCGGGCATGCCGAGGGCCTCCACGGCCTACGCCCAGGACTCGAGGATCTCGAGGATGTCCCACGGCTCGTGGGCCACGGCATCCGGACGCGCCGACGCATCGGGCACCTGCTCCTCGGGCACTCTGGAGTGCGGGATCCAGATCGTGCGCATGCCCGCGCGCTGGGCGCCGGCGATGTCGTCCCAGAGTCGATCGCCCACGAAGACCGAGTCGCCTGCCGTGGTCCCCAGCCGCGCGAGGATCGCCTCGAACGCCTGGGCATGGGGCTTGGCGACCGGCATCTCGCTGGTGAACAGTGCGGCGTCGATGAGTCCGGTCAGGTCATCGCGCTCGAAGACCTCCTCATGGTGCGCCCGCGGCCACATGGTGTTGCTCAACACCCCGATCGCCCAGCCGCGCTCGCGCAGTGCGGCGAGCAGCGGCGGCACCTGCGGATGCGCGCACGTATGCGGGGCCCAGAAGTCCAGATACCCGGCGAGCGCACGCAGGTGCAGCGCGCTGGAGGTGTCGATGTCCTCGTCGAGGAACAGCTGCTCGAGCGCGCCGGCGGTGGTTGCTCCGTGCGACTCGCGCTGCACCTGCCACCGGTGCTCCTCGGCCGCCGCGAGACGCCGGGCGAGTGCGCCGGCGTGCTCAGGGTCGTACACCTCCGCGTAGGCGTACCACTGGGCGACGAGGTCGATGTCGTGCCAGGGCGTGATCGTGCCGCCCCAGTCGAAGACGACCGCCCGCGCCGCCATGTCAGGAGGCCGCCATGTCAGGAGGCCGTGATGCCTCGGATGACGGCGACCGCGTCCGCAACGTCGACGTCCTGCCGCTCACCCGAGCGCCGGTCCTTGACCTCGACCTGCCCGTCGGTGAGCCGCTTGCCGATGACGACGATGGTCGGCACGCCGAGCAGCTCGGAGTCGTTGAACTTCACGCCGGGCGACACGCCGCGCCGATCGTCGTAGAGCACCCGCACGCCGGCCGCGTCGAGCTCGGCAGCCAGGCGCTCGGCCACCTCGAACGGCTCGTCAGCCTTGCCGGTCGCCACCAGATGGACATCGGCCGGAGCCACTTCCCGGGGCCAGACGAGCCCGTGCTCGTCGTGCCACTGCTCGGCGATGGCCGCGACGGCCCGCGAGACCCCGATGCCGTACGAGCCCATCGTCACGGTCACCAGCCGGCCGTTCTCGTCGAGCACCCGCAGGTCGAGGGCCTCGGCGTACTTGCGTCCGAGCTGGAAGATGTGGCCGATCTCGATACCGCGCGCGAGCGTGAGCACCCCTCCGCACGCGGGGCATGCGTCACCCTCGCGGACATCGGCCACGTCGAGGACTCCGTCGCCGGTGAAGTCGCGTCCGGCGACGAGGTCGTAGACGTGACGGCCGGGCTCGTTGGCCCCCGTGATCCAGCGCGAGCCCTCGACGACCCTTGGGTCGAGCAGGTAGCGCACGCCATGGGCCTCGCCGAGGGCCGCCGGGCCGATGTAGCCCTTCACGAGTGAGGGGTAGGCCGCGAAGTCGGCCTCCTCGAACACCTGTGGCACTCCGGGCTGGATCGCGGCCTCAAGACGCCGGACGTCGACATCGCGATCTCCGGGCAGGCCGACGGCAAGCGCAGTCCTCGACCCGTCCGGCGCTGTGACCATGAACAGCACGTTCTTCAGGGTGTCGGACGCCGTCCATGGCCGGTCGTCGCGGACCAGGTCGGGACGCGAGTTGGACAGCGCGACGAGGGTCTCGATGGTCGGGCTGTCGGGCGTGGTCTCCACGTGCGCAGCGGGCACGCCCGCGGCGTCGAGCGCGGGTGGCACCGGCGTGAGGACGGCCTCGACATTGGCCGCATAGGCGCAGGAGGTGCACCGGACGAAGGTGTCCTCGCCGACAGGGGTCGGGGCCAGGAACTCCTCGCTGGCCGACCCGCCCATGGCTCCGGAAGTCGCCGACACGATCACGAAGTCGAGTCCGAGCCGCTCGAAGGTGGAGACGTACGCATCGCGATGCCTCTGGTACGAGACCGCAAGTCCCGCATCATCGACATCGAACGAGTAGGAGTCCTTCATGACGAACTCGCGACCGCGCAGGATGCCGGCCCGTGGACGCGCCTCGTCGCGGTACTTGGACTGGATCTGGTAGATCACCAGCGGGAGGTCCTTGTAGGACGAGAACTCGCCCTTGACGAGGAGCGTGAACATCTCCTCATGCGTGGGGCCGAGCAGATAGTCCGCGCCCTTGCGGTCCTGCAGCCTGAACAGCGTGTCGCCGTACTCCGTCCACCGGTTCGTCTCCTCGTACGGCTCGCGCGGCAGCAGTGCCGGGAAGTGCACCTCCTGGAAACCCGCAGCATCCATCTCGGCGCGCACGATGCGCTCGACATTGCGGTAGACCAGGTAGCCGAGCGGCAGCCACGTGAAGACGCCGGGCGCGACGCGCCGCACGTAGCCCGCTCTCACCAGCAGGCGGTGGCTGGGCACCTCTGCGTCAGCAGGGTCGTCCCTCAGGGTCCGCAGGAACAGCGTCGACATCCGCACGATCACGCGGCACACCCTAGTCCCGGGGCCGTCAGAACAGGACGGTGGCGAACAGGCCGTGGTCGCGGAAGCCGACCGCCTCGTAGCAGCGTCGGGCCGCAGTGTTGTAGTCGTTGACGTAGAGCGAGACCACCGGCGCGATCGTCGATCGCGACCATTCCACAACCGCCGCCATACCCGGGACCGACAGGCCGCGACCGCGGAACTGCGGGTTCACCCACACGCCCTGCACCTGGCAGGCCGACGATGTCGCCGCGCCGATCTCCGCCTTGAACACCACGACACCGTTGTCGATGCGCACGAACGACCGGCCCGTGGAGATCAACTCTGCGATCCGGGCCCGGTACGCGGCGTGCATGCCCCCGGCCACCGGCGAGACCCCGACCTCCTCGGTGAACATCGCGACGCACGCGGGCACCAGGAGGTCGAGGTCCTGCAGGGTGGCCGGCCGTACGCACGGGTCCGGCACCGTGCGAGGCTCATGGTCGATGACGAGGAGCGGCTGGCACGCGCGGACGTCACGGGCGGCGCCCCAGCGCTGCTGCAGGAGCGACCACAGGCCGAGCACCTCCTCCTGCGGCCCCACGATCGACGACGAGCGCCGCCCCGTGCCCCGCAGCCGCGAGGCGAAGGCGTCGCGGGCGGCCTCGGTCGTGCACACCGGCACGAGGTTCGCCCCGCAGTGCAGCATCGAGCGGAGTCCGTCGTCGTCGGTGAACCCGAGCAGCTCGCCACCCGTACGCCAGGGGTCGAGGCCGCCGGCCCGAACCCGCGAGGTCACGAAGCAGTGCGTGACCGGATCCTCGGCCAGCATCCGCTCCACCGCGGGCAGGTCCACCGGGCCCAGGCCGCGGACCTCGCCGACCGAGGCGAAGAGCGTCACGTCAGTCGACCGTCACCACGGGGGTGCCGCTCTCACCCGACATCTGCTCGGCCAGGGCCAGCGCCTCCTCGATGAGGGTCTCGACGATCTGGGACTCCGGCACGGTCTTGACGACCTCGCCGCGCACGAAGATCTGGCCCTTGCCGTTGCCCGAGGCCACTCCGAGATCGGCCTCGCGCGCCTCTCCCGGCCCGTTCACGACGCAGCCCATGACGGCGACGCGCAGGGGGACCTCGAGTCCCTCCAGGCCCGCGGTCACCTGCTCGGCCAGGGTGTAGACGTCGACCTGGGCGCGGCCGCAGGACGGGCACGACACGATCTCCAGCCCGCGCTGGCGCAGGTTGAGCGACTCGAGGATGGCGATCCCGACCTTGACCTCCTCGACGGGCGGTGCGGACAGGCTCACGCGGATGGTGTCACCGATGCCGCGGCTCAGCAGTCCGCCGAAGGCGACCGCCGACTTGACGGTGCCCTGGAATGCCGGACCGGCCTCGGTGACCCCGAGGTGGAGCGGGTAGTCGCACTGCTCGGCCAGCTGCATGTACGCCTGCATCATGACTACGGGGTCGTGGTGCTTCACCGAGATCTTGATGTCGCGGAAGTCGTGCTCCTCGAACAGCGACGCCTCCCACAGGGCCGACTCGACGAGCGCCTCGGGCGTGGCCTTGCCGTACTTGTCCATCAGCCGCTTGTCGAGGGAGCCCGCGTTGACGCCGATCCGGATGGGCGTGCCGTGATCGCGTGCCGCGCGGGCGATCTCCCCCACCTTGTCGTCGAACTGCTTGATGTTGCCGGGATTCACGCGCACGCCGGCGCATCCGGCCTCGATCGCGGCGAACACGTACTTGGGTTGGAAGTGGATGTCGGCGATCACGGGGATGCCGCTCTTCCGGGCGATCTGGGGCAGCGCGTCTGCATCGTCCTGGCTGGGCACCGCCACGCGCACCACCTGGCAGCCTGCCGCGGTGAGCTCTGCGATCTGCTGAAGAGTGGAGTTGACGTCCGCCGTGAGCGTCGTGCACATGGACTGCACGCTCACCGGCGCGCCGCCGCCGACGGCGACGGGATGCGTGGGGTGGCGGAGCAGGATCTGGCGGGTGGTGCGACGCGGCGCCACGACCGCTGCGGGCGCGGAAGGCATGCCCAGGCTCACGCTCACAGGGGCATCATGCCACCTGTCGCCCCTCTCAGCCGAGCGTGATCGGCTTGACCAGGTCCGCCCAGATGACGACGACGCCCATCACGATGAGCACGCCGGCCACGACATAGGCGACCGGAAGCAGCCGCGCGGTGTCGACCGGTCCGGGATCCGGGCGCCCGGTCACTCGCGCCCACCACCGCCGCAGCGCCTCGTAGAGCGCGCCGGCCACGTGCCCGCCGTCGAGCGGCAGGATCGGCAGCAGGTTGAACAGGAACAGGAACAGGTTCAGCGAGGCCGCCAGGCCCAGGAACATGGCGAGCTTGGCCTCCATCGGCTGGTCCATCGCGGCCACCTCGCCGCCCAGCCGACTGACGCCGACGACGCTGACGGGGCTGTCGAGCTGCCGCTCCCCGCCGCCGAGCAGGGTCTGCGTCACGAGCTCGTACAGCCTGATCGGCAGCGAGAGCAGCGCCTGCGCCGACCGGACGGTCAGGTCCCACATGTGCGCCGGGATCGAGCTCCACGGCTGCGACTCCCATGTCGTGGTGGGCGCAAGGCCGAGGTACCCGGCGGTGACCAGCTCATCGGTGGGGTTGCCGGCCTCGTCGTACACCGGCCTCGTCGCCTCCCCGACTGTGACGTCGAGGTCGACCACCCCGCCGTCCCTCTCGACGGTCACCGTGGCCGCCTGCCCCGGGTTCGCGCGGATCCAGTCGGTCGCCGACCACCAGTCCGTTACCGGGCGGCCGTCGATGGCGACGAGCACGTCGCCGGGCCGGAAGCCGGCGGCCGCTGCGGGCGCCGGGACCGTGCCCGTGGGGCACTCGCCCGACGGCAGCGGCTCGCCCGTGGGCTGCGCCTGCGTGGGCAGGCATGCGCCGACCGACGAGACCTGCAGGGTGGGCGATGGCATGCCGACTCCGACGAGCAGGATCGCGAAGAGGACGAAGGCGAACACGAGGTTCATGAACGGTCCGCCGAGCATGATGATGATGCGCTTACGGACGGGCAGGCGGTAGAAGACCCGGTCCGCGTCCCCCGGCCCGATCTCCTCCAGCGACTGCTGCCGCGCCTGCGCGACCATGACGGCGAAGCGACCCGTCGTCATCGAGCGGGCGGTCCCCTCGGGATCGCCCTTGGCCGGCGGGAGCATGCCGATCATCCGAATGTATCCGCCCACGGGAATGGCCTTGAGGCCGTAGCGGGTCTCACCGCGCACGCGCGACCAGATCGTCGGTCCGAACCCGATCATGTACTCGGTGACCTTGACCCCGAACCTCTTGGCCGGGACGAGGTGGCCCATCTCATGCAGCGCGATCGACAGGCCGATCACGACGACGAACACGAGGATGCCGAGGACCTCGAGCATTCAGCCTCCCGTGTCCGTGGCGTGGAACCCATCCCCCGCGATGAGCTCCTGGGCCCGGGTCCGGGCCCAGGCGTCCGCCGCATGGACGTCCGCCAGCGCGACGGCGTTCCCGTCGACCCAGGACGCCCCGGCACCGCGTCCGGCACCGTCGAGATGCTCCTGCAGGACCCGCGCAATGGTCTCGACGATCGCAGGGAAGGCGATCGCACCCGCGAGGAAGGCCGCGACGGCGGCCTCGTCGGCCGCGTTGAATACGGCCGGAGCCGTGCCCCCCGCGCCACCGGCGACCCGCGCCCAGTGGACCGCCGGGAACGCCGCCTCGTCGAGCGGTTCGAACTGCCAGGACGCAGCACGGCTCCAGTCGAGGGCGGGAGCCGCGTCGGGGACGCGATGCGGGAAGGCCATGCCCCACGCAATGGGGATGCGCATGTCTGGGGGGCTGGCCTGCGCGATGGTCGAGCCGTCGACGAACTCGACCATGGAGTGCACGATCGACTGCGGGTGCACGACCACGTCGATGGCCGCGAACGGGACGTCGAAGAGCAGGTGCGCCTCGATCACCTCGAGGCCCTTGTTGACCAGCGTGGCGGAGTTCACGGTCACCAGCGGCCCCATCGACCACGTCGGATGCGCCAGGGCCTGCTCGACGGTCACGCCATGGAGTTGCTCCTGCGTCCACCCCCGGAACGGGCCGCCGCTGGCGGTCAGGACGAGGCGCCTGACCTCCCGGGGGGCTCCGGACAGCAGGCACTGGGCGAGTGCCGAGTGCTCTGAGTCGACGGGGACGATCTGCCCCGGCCGCGCGACAGCCTTGACGAGGGACCCCCCGATGATGAGGGACTCCTTATTCGCCAGCGCCAGAACGCTCCCGGCCTCCAGCGCTGCGAGGGTGGCGCCGAGCCCCGCGGCGCCCGCGACCCCGTTCACCACCGTATGGGCGTCCCACGCGGCCACGCGCGCACTCGCGTCCGGCCCGGAGACGATGTGCACCGACCGGCCGGCTGCCAGCGCGTCGATCGCCGCGCGGAGCGCCTGCTCGCTCGCGGCGTCGGGAACTCCGACGACCTCGACATCGAAGGCGACGACCTGACGGGCCAGCTCCGCCAGGCGCCCCGAACCGGCGGACAGGCCGACGACCCGGAACAGGTCCGGATTGCGCGCAGCGATGTCGAGGGCCTGCGTCCCGATGGAGCCGGTGCTCCCCAGGACGCAGATGCGGCGGATCTCGGGCATGCGCGTCTCCTCGGTTACCTACGAGGCTACCGGCGAACGCCGACAGAGCCCGCCCCGAGCGCTTCGGCAGCGGCCAGGGCGAACCACAGGTCGGCCCGCACGCCGGCATCCTCGAGCGAGCGACCGCAGATCGCCTCGGCGCGCCGGATCCGGTGCCGCACCGTGTGCCGGTGGATCCCCAGCTCCTGCGCGGTGGCATCCACCTGGCCGTGGTGAGCGAGCCATGCCCGCAGCGTCCCCAGCAGCTCTGCCCCCTCGCTGGACTGCAGCAGGGGCGCCAGGTAGGCCTGGGCCCACGCGGTCGCAGTCGCGGCGTCGACGAGGGATCCGAGGCTGCGGCTGCCGAGGTCCGCGTAGCGCTGGACGCCCACCCCGCGCGCCGCCTCTCGGGCCTGACCCAGCGCCTGGCGCACGTTCGTCGGATCCCTGAGGTCGGCCGGGTCGGAGATGCCGATGGCCAGGACCTCGTCACGCAGCGCGAGGTGCTCCAGCACGGCGGGCACCCGGCCCTCGTCGTCGACCGCGGCGAGGCCTACGGCCGTGGTCTCGGAATCCACCCCGAGGAGGAGGTCCTCACCGTCGACCGACCATCGCGCGACCTCGGCCCGCGACCTGGGACGCACCTGCACGGCGATCACGACACACCTGGCCGGCTCCAGGCCGGTGAGCCCCACCTGGCGGGCGCGCTCGGACGACAGTCCCTCGATCGCGATGAGCTGCATCAGGATCCCGCGCCAGGCACCCATGCCTGCGCGCGCGGAGGCCAGGGCCATGCCCTGCCAGGAAAGCAGCGAGACCGCGAGGTTGAGGACCGCCTGGTCGGCGGTGGTGAGCGGGCGCGGACTGCCGACCGCGAGGAAGCCCTGCACCGTGTCGCGGACGCCGATCGGCACGAGCACGATGTGCTCGTCGGCAGTCACCAGGGAGGCCGACCCCAGCAGGCCGCGGGGTCGCAGGCGGTCGACCTCGCCGACCAGGTCCGAGGCGCGCCCCGCTGCCGAGGGCGGTGCGGCATCGAGCACGTCGCCGCCGACCCCGAGATGCAGCGCGAAGCCGCCGACGTGACGGGCGAGGACCGAGATCGCCGCCTCGGCAGCCGAGCCCTCGTCCTCGCCGCGTGCCGCCAGCACGGCTCGGATCATGCGGCGCTGGGCCTCGAAGGACGCCCCCGACTCCGCGTACTCCTCTGCCGCCAGCAGGCGCGAGACCGCGCGGCTCACCGCGACGAAGGGCACCGGTCGCCCGATCTCCAGCAGGGGAAGCCCGCTGGCCTCGGCCGCGGCAACGAGGGCGGGCGGCACCTCGTCGTGGTGCAGCCCGACACCGAACCCCAGACCGGCCGCACCGGCGCCCACGAGTCGTTCCACGTAGTCCGCACAGGCCTGCTGACCGACCTCCATCGTCATGCCGGTGGTGAGCACCAGGTCCCCCGGCTCGATCCACGGCGTGGGGTCGGACTGCTCCGAGACGGCCACCCAGCGCAGCGGGCGACCCAGGCCGGTGCCGGGGGTGCACACGCGCAGGTCCAGATCGGCGAGTCGAACGACCTGCTCGAGGGTCACCGCCATGGCCGCACATTACTGCGTGGACAACGCAATGCCACAGGATGCTCCACGCGGGCGTATGCCGAGACTGACATGACGCCTACGCTCAGCAGCACCACCACGTACGAGGAGTCGCCATGACCGCTGTCGTCCACCACGAGATCCCCCAGCAGCGCCTGCTGGTCACCGAGATCCCCGGCCCGCGATCGGTGGCGCTGCAGGCGCGCAAGACCCAGGCCGTGTCCAACGGGGTGGGTGTCACGCTCCCCATCTACGTGGTGCGCGCCGGGGGCGGCGTGCTCATCGATGCCGACGGCAACTCGTTCATCGACATGGGCTCCGGCATCGCCGTCACCACGGTCGGCAATGCCAATCCCGACGTCGTCAGGGCCGTGCAGGAGCAGGTCGCCGACTTCACGCACACGTGCTTCATGGTCACGCCGTACGCGGGCTACGTGGAGGTGTGCGAGGCGCTCAACCGAGTCACTCCCGGGGACCACGAGAAGCGGTCTGCGCTGCTCAACTCCGGTGCCGAGGCCATCGAGAACGCGGTGAAGATCGCCCGCTCGTACACCCGCCGGCAGGCGGTCGTCGTGCTCGAGCACGGCTACCACGGTCGCACCAACCTGACCATGGGGATGACCGCCAAGAGCATGCCCTACAAGCACTCGTTCGGCCCCTTCGCGCCCGAGGTCTACCGCGTGCCGGCCTCCTACCCCTTCCGCGACCGCGGACTCAAGGGCCCGGAGATGGCGGAGATCGCGACGACGCGCATCGACCGCGAGATCGGTGCCGAGAACGTCGCAGCCATCGTCATGGAGCCGATCCTCGGAGAGGGTGGCTTCATCGTCCCCAGCCCGGGCTACTACAAGGCGATGGCTGACTACGCCAAGGCGAACGGCATCGTGTTCGTCGCCGACGAGATCCAGTCCGGCTTCTGCCGCACTGGCGACTGGTTCGCGTCAGAGTTCGAGGACGTCGTCCCAGACCTCATCACGACCGCCAAGGGCATCGCGGACGGAATGCCGCTCGCCGCCGTCACCGGCCGCGCGGAGATCATGGATGCCGTGCATCCAGGTGGCCTGGGCGGCACCTACGGGGGCAACCCGGTGGCCTGCGCCGCGGCTCTCGCGGCCATCGACTGGATGGAGCGCAATGACGCTCCTGCGCTCGCCCGTCAGATCGAGTCCGTCATGATCCCGCGACTGCGGGAGCTGGCGCTGCAGTTCCCGGCGATCGGGGACATCCGCGGACGCGGCGCGATGATCGCCATCGAGCTCGTCAAGCCCGGCACGATGGATCCCAACACCGAGCTGGCGGCGGCCCTGAACAAGTACTGCCACCAGCACGGGGTCGTCACCCTGACCACGGGCACGTACGGGAATGTCTTCCGCTTCCTCCCCCCGCTGACCATGCCGCTGCCCCTTCTGGAGGAGGCGCTCGGCATCCTGCAGCAGGGCTTCGAGGAGGCCACGCGCTAGGTCGTCCACAGGCGCGAGCCCAGCACTTGGCGCGCGTGCGCAGGCGACGTAGCGTCGAGTAGTGCGCCTTCTGCTCCGCGTGATGTCCGTCGCGCTCACCTCGACCGTCGTCACCACCACTGTGGCCACGGCCGTCGCAGCCGTGCCCGATCCGGCGGAGCCGACGGAGCGGGCTTGGTACTGGGAGTGGTCGGACGGCTCCCGAGACCGGGAGCGATCACTGGCCGAGGCGCGATACACGCGGTGGTCCGACCTGCCCGGCCTCCGGGTCGCCAGCGATCCCCCGGCAGTCGGCCGCACCGTGCTGCTGCAGGTCATGCGCGACGGGCGGTGGCTCACCGAGGACTCCGCACGCACTGCGGCGGACGGGCGAGCCCTGCTCTCCCTCAATCCCTACTGCGAGGACGGGGCGTGGTGCACCGGGCTGGACGCCTACCGGCTCGTCGCCGGTGATGCCACCGCGCGCCTCGCCGTGCGCTTCACGCCTACAGCGGGGTCTGCCTGATCCCGTAATCCTGGCCGTAGCCATCGCGCATGAGGTCGAGGAACGGGACGGCATCGAAGGCCTCGGGGCCCAGGACGCCGGAACCGCTCCAGCGCCCGTCCGCCAGCAGTTCCAGTGCGATGACGGGGTTCAAGGCGGTCTGCCAGACCACCGCCTGGACGCCGTACTCGCGCATCGTCCACTCGTTGTCCGCGATGTGGTACAGGTACACCTCGCGCGGACGGCCGTCCGTGCCCGTGCCGGTGACCCAGGTGCCCGCGCACGTCCTGCCTCGCATGCGGTCGCCGAGCGACGCCGGGTCCGGCAGAACTGCGGCGACGACGTCGCGCGGACTGACCATCATCCCTCCGACCGACACGGGGTCGGTGCGGTCGAGGCCGAGCCGGTGGACCGTCTTCAGCACGTCGATGAAGTCCTCGCCGAGCCCGTACTTGAAGGTCACCCGACGGCAGTCGATCCACCGCGGGACGAGCAGGACCTCCTCGTGCTCGACATTGATGACCTCGACGGGGCCGATCCCCTCCGGGAAGTCGAAGACCTCGGGCTCGGAGAACGGCTGCGTCGTGAACCAGCCACGCTCTCGCTCCCAGATGATCGGCGGGTTCAGGCACTCCTCGATCGTGGTCCAGATGGAGAACGACGGCGCGAAGTCGAACCCGTCGACCGCCAGGTTCGCGCCGTCGCGGATCCCGATCTCGTCGATCTCGCTGAACAGGTGGTCGGCCGCGTAGCGTGCGAACACGTCGGCGAGACCGGGCTCGACGCCCATGCCGCACAGGGCAAGCCTCCCGCGCCCGGCCCACGCCTCCGACTGCGCGAACTGCTCGTCCCCCAGCATCACGCCGACCTGCGAGAAGGGGTGCGTCGGGTGCGGGCGCGACAGGCTCATGGCGGTGTCGAGGTAATCGGCGTCGGCCGCGAGCGCACCGTCGAAGATCGGCATGACGAATCGCGGGTCGACCATGTTGAGCACATGCGTGATGCCGTGCTCCCGGCTCAGGGCGGCGACATCGTCGGCTCGCGAGGCGTCAAGGCCGATGCCGAGGAACCGGCTGTCGTCCACGCGATCCACCACGCGGGCGCAACGCGCAGGGTCGTAGTCGGCGACGATCCAGAGATCGAAGAAGTCTCGACGCGCCGCGATGAGCGCAGCCGACGTGCCCACTCCGCCCGCGCCGATTGCGAGGACGCGGATTCCCATGACTACCCCCTGCCGTCCAGCAGCGGCTGACGTGGATCCCAGGTCGTGCCGTCACGATCGTCCTGACGACGTCGCGCGAGGGCGCTCAGCGCCTCGAGCACCACGCGGTTGCCGAGCATGGCGGTGATGTCGGCGTGGTCGAAGGGCGGCGAGACCTCCACGACATCGATGCCCCACACCGGCAGCTCGTAGCAGATGCGCCGGACCGCGTCGAGCAGCTGACGTGAGGTGAGGCCGCCTGGCTCCGGCGTGCCCGTCCCCGGTGCATGCCCCGGGTCGCACACGTCGATGTCGACGCTGAGGAAGATCCCGTCGCACTCGGAACGGGCGATGGCGAAGGCCTCGTCCATGACCTCGTCGAGACCGCGAGCGGTGATCTCCGTCATCTCGTAGGACCGCATCCCCTGCTCGGCCATCCAGGCCAGAGTCTCCGGCCCGGGCCAGTAGCCGCGCAGCCCCAGTTGCAGGAACCGGTCGCCACGCGCTGCACCCGACTCAATGAGCCGGCGCATGGGCTGCCCGTGGCCGATGAGCGACCCGAAGTCGATGTCGCCGGTATCCGCATGCGCGTCGAAGTGCAGCACCGCGACACGTCCCCAGCCACGTGCTCGCGCCACGCCGGTGACGTCCGGCCAGGTGATGGTGTGGTCGCCGCCGAGCACGAGCGGTATCGCACCCGTCGACGCCACGCGCTCGATCACCCGCTCCAGGTCGGCGCACGACCGGGCTGCGTCACCGCTGAAGAGCTCGATATCGCCTCCATCGAGCACGCGCAGGTCCTTCAGGCCATCCACGCGCATCGCGAGGGATGGCCGTGAGCCGTCGTGCGCGAGGTAGCAGGCCGCACGAAGGGCCGCAGGACCGAACCGTGCACCGCTGCGGTACGAGGTCCCTCCGTCGAAGGGGGCGCCCACGATGACGACATCGGCGTCCGCGTACGTCGCCGAATCATCGAGGTCGCACCTGTCGACGCCGAGGAACGTGTAGTCCGGACCGTACTGCGCGCCGTAGCGGGTCATGCCGACACCATAGCCATCGTCTGCCGTTCAGCTGTCGAATCCGAGGCCTGCGCGATCGAGCAGGCGGAGCCACAGATTGCGACGCCCTCCTTGAGCGTCCGCCCGTGCGAGCGATCGGGTGGTGATCGCGATTCCCGCCGAGCGGATCGGCTCGGGCGGGAATGGCAGCGGCCGCGAACGGACCATGTCGAGGCGGGTGCGCTCGGTGTCCCGGCCGTCCAGGAGGTCCAGCATCGTCAGCGCGCCGAAACGCGATGCGCCCACGCCAAGGCCGGTGAAGCCGACCACGTAGCCGACCTTGCCCTGCATCGCCGTTCCCCAGAAGGCGGTGAACCGCGAGCAGGTGTCTATGGCACCGCCCCAGCCGTGGGTGAAACGGATGCCTGCAAGGTCCGGGAAGGTCTGGAGGAAGTGCTCCGCAAGGTGTCCGAAGCAGGACTCCTCGCTCTCGAACCGGCGGCTGACCCGGCTGCCGAAGTGATGGACCGCGTCGTAGCCGCCCCACAGGATTCGACCATCAGGCGTCACGCGGTAGTAGTGGAAGCGGTTCCCCGAGTCGGACATCCCCTCACGGCCCTCCCAGCCAATGGCGCGCCACTGTGCCGCGGTCAACGGCTCAGTGACCAGCACGTAGTCGTAGACGGGCACGATGTAGTGCTTGATTCGGGCAAGCAGTGGCGGAAATGCGCTGGTGGCGAGCGCAACCCTCGTTGCGCGCACGACGCCTCGACGGGTCACGACCTCCACGACGGAACCGCTGTCGCGGATGTCCTCGACCGGCGTGCCCTCGTGGATGCGGACGCCGATCGATTCGCACGCTGCAGCGAGGCCCCAGGCCAGACGAGCCGGGTCCACCAGTGCCACTCCGGAGCGTTCCCACGCCGCAGCGAGGTAGGTCGGCGAGTGGATGCGCGCTCGCACGGCCTCCTCATCGAGGAACTCCCACTCCTCGCCGAGCGAGCATGCCAGTTCGACAGCGTCCTGCAGTTCGCGAACCTGATGCGCCGCCACGGCGACGTCGATCTCCCCCGTGCGCACGAACGAGCAGTCGATGCCGAGGTCATGGATGGTCTTGTCGATCGCGTCCAGGTTTTCGCGCCCCATGCGCAGCAGTTCGGGCATCTCGTCACGGAACCGGCTCGCACCGTTGACGACGCCGTGGGTCAGGGAAGCTGACATGAAGCCCCCATTGCGACCGGTGGCCCCCTCGGCGATCCGGGCACCCTCCAGCAGCACCACCTCGCGAGCAGGGTCCTGCTGCTTGGCGAGCAGCGCCGACCAGAGGCCGGTGAACCCGCCTCCTACGACGACGAGGTCGGCGCTGCCATCGCCGGCGAGCGGCGGACGAGGCCGGGGACGATCCGGCGTGTCCAGCCAGAAGGGACTCACGCGCAGCCCGGCGAGAGCCTCCAGGGCGGTGGGTGATGGGTGGGACGCAAACTGCACAGGTGGGCTCCTTGCCAAGTCGGCTCCAGAACGAGACGCAGCCGAACGCTCCGCCTTCCCACCAGTCCCTTCAGCGAATCATGCCCCTCGCAGGGGCTCAGTGAGCTTCATACTACCCGCGCTCATGACCTCGGCAAGGCGTCTGCCGGCACCACGCTGGTCGCCAGGCTCCGGCGCCGACGCTGGTTGACGAACTGCGCCGTCAGGACGATCAGCAGTGCCACAACGAAGACGATGGTCGCCAGCGCGTTCACCTGGACCGGAATACCCCGCTGCGCCGCCCCCCAGATGTAGATCGGGAAGGTGACGAGGGTGCCTGCATTGAAGAAGCTGATGATGAAGTCGTCGAACGAGAGCGCGAAACCCAGAAGCGCTGCCCCGACGATGCCGGGCAGCACGAGGGGGAAGGTGACATAGCGGAAGACCGCACGCGGATTCGCGTAGAGGTCACGGGCCGCCTCCTCCAGGCGCGGGTCCATGCCCTGGAGTCGAGCCTTCACGGTCACCACGACGAACGAGATGATGAACATGATGTGCGCGATGATGACCGTGCCCTCGCCGAGGGGGAACCTGAGGTTGAGGAAGAGGGCCAGGAGGCTCGCACCCATGACGACCTCGGGCGTGGCCATCGGCAGAAAGATGAGCAGGTTCGTCGTGCTGCGCCCACGGAAGCGGTAGCGCACGAGTGCGAAGGCGATCATCGAACCGAGGACGGTGGCGACGATGGTCGAGATGACTCCGATCTGGATGCTGGTCACGAAGGACGAGCAGACACCCGGCACCCCGCACAGGTTCGTCCACGCATCAAGGGAGAACTCGTTCCACGTCAGGTTGTACTTGCCGCTGGGCTTGTTGAACGACAGGACCATGATGACGGCGATGGGGACGAACAGATAGACCAGGACCGCGATCCCCACGATGCCGACGAGGTTTCGGCGCAGCCAGCGCATCAGACGAGATCCTCCGTGCCAGCCCGTCGGATGTATGTGAACACCAGGACGAGGATGATGGCCATCAGGACGAAGGACAGTGCACTGGCGGTCGGGTAGTCACGGAACTGGATGAAGTTGATCTGGATCGCATTGCCGATCATGCGGTTCCCGGTTGACCCGAGCAGGGCGGCATTGATGTAGTCGCCGGCCGCGGGGATGAAGGTGAGCAGCGTGCCTGCGACGACGCCCGGCATCGACAGCGGCCACGTGACCTTGCGGAATGCCGTGGCCGGCGAGGCATAGAGATCACCGGCGGCCTCGATCAGTCGTGGGTCGATCTTCTCCAGCGCCGCGTAGAGGGGCAGGATCATGAAGGGCAGGAAGTTGTAGGTGAGTCCGGCGACGACGGCGATACCCGTGTTCAGGATGCGACCGTCGGGCAGCAGGTGCAGGGCGTTCAGCGTGCTCGTGATGATGCCCTCGTCCGCGAGGATCGTCTTCCACGCATACGTCCGCAGCAGGAAGGACGCGAATGAGGGAGCGATGACCAGGACCAGCAGGAGTGAGCGCCAGCGCCCCCCACGGAAGGCGATGAAGTAGGCGAGGGGGTAGGCGATCACCAGCGCGATGATCGTGGCGATCCCGGCGTACACGAACGACCGCACGAACAGCGGCCAGTACTCGGCCATGGCGGACGCGTAGTTGCCGAACTCCAGGCCGACCGCGTAGCGGCCGGACTGCCCCTCGATCGGCTTCTGCAGGCTGGTGAGGAACAGGGTGACGAACGGGATGGCGAAGAACACCGCGAGCCAGGCGATCCCCGGGAAGAGGAGCAGATAGCCCGTGCGCGAGGACTTCTGCGCCGACGGTGTACTCGAGGCGCGCCCCGCGGCTGGGACGACGGCGACCACGCTCAGGACCCCGCGCCGTCGAGGCCGAAGGTGTGGCTCGGCGCCCAATGGAGCACCACGGGGTCACCCACGTCGCAGCGGTCACCCACGATGACGTTCTGCTCGAAGACCATGAACTCCTGTCCCCAGCTCGAGCGAACGAGGTACTGGGTGGACACGCCGGTGTAGGAGACATCGGTGACGGTCCCGTCCACGCGGTTGTGGCTCTCCGGTACACGGTCGCGGTCGACCGCATCGAGCACCGTGATCTTCTCCGGCCGAACACCCACGATGACGTCCGAGCCAGCCGCGAAGCACCTCTGGGAGGGCACCGCGAACGTGAGGCCGTGGGCCTCGACCAGCGTATCGTCGCCCGCTGCCCCGGAGCGCCGCCCGACGATCAGGTTCGACTGGCCGAGGAAGTTGGCGACGAACACCGTGCGCGGCGTCTCGTAGATGTCGGCGGGGTGACCGAGCTGCTCGATGCGCCCGGCGTTCATGACGGCCACGGTGTCGGCCATGGTCATGGCCTCCTCCTGGTCGTGGGTCACGTGGACGAACGTGGTGCCCACGTCGACCTGGATGCGCTTGAGCTCGATCTGCATCTGCCGCCGCAGCTTGAGGTCGAGGGCACCCAGCGGCTCGTCGAGCAGGAGGACTTCCGGTCGGTTGATGAGGGCCCGGGCCACCGCGACGCGCTGCTGCTGGCCGCCGGAGAGCTGGGCCGGCTTGCGCCGCGCCATGGGGCCCAGCTCGACGAGCTCGAGCATCTGCTCGACGGCGGGCTTGACGTCCTTGATCCCTCGCCGGCGCAGGCCGAAGGCCACGTTCTCGAAGATGTCGAGGTGCGGGAACAGGGCATAGGACTGGAACACCGTGTTGACCGGTCTCTCGAAGGCCCGCAGTCGGGTGATGTCTCGGTCGCCGATGCGGATCGAGCCCTCAGTGGGATCCTCGAGCCCTGCCACCATGCGCAGGGTCGTGGTCTTCCCGCAGCCCGAGGCCCCGAGGAGCGCGAAGAACGAGCCGGCGGGGATCGTCAGCGTGAGATCGTCGACCGCAACGAAATCCCCGAAGCTCTTGGTGAGGTTCTGCAGGTGCAGGTCCTCCACCGTGTTGGCCTTCTCCGCCACGATGCCGCCGCCCTTTCTGGTGCCCCGCCGGGTGGTGGGCCTTCAGAGCCTAGTTGCCGATGGCCTTCTGGAACTCGCGCTCGTACTGCTCGTTCTGCTCGGACGTCAGCGTCATGAAGACATAGGCGTTGGACAGGGTCTCCTCGTTCGGGAAGATCCACTGGTTGTCGACCAGCGATGGGTCGAGCGCCTCCATGGCCTCCTGCGCGCCCTTCACCGGGCAGATGTACTGGACGTATGCCGCCACCTCGGCCGCGACGGCCGGATCGTAGTAGTAGTTCATCGCGAGCTCGGCGTTCTTCTTGTGCTGGGCGAGCGACGGCACGAGCATGTTGTCGGTCCACAGGGTCGCGCCGGACTCCGGCAGCGCCACGCCGAAGTCCTCTCCCAGCTGGATCATGTCGCCGGACCAGCCGATGACGGCGAGCACATCGCCGGACTCGAGGGCCGCGATGTAGTCATTGCCGGTCACCTGACGGATCTGACCGCTGTCGACCTGCTGCGTCAGGTACTCGATGGCCGCGCTGAACTCGTCGTCCGTGAAGTTGCTGGGGTCGGCGCCCTGGTACGCGAGGATCAGGCCCATCGTGTCGCGCATCTCAGAGAGCACGGTGATCCGACCCTTCAGCGCCGGGTCGAAGAGCTGGTCGAGCGAGCTCAGCGTGTCGGTTCCCAGCGCGGCCTGGACACCGGCCTTGTTCCAGCCGAGTGCGCCGAAGCCGGACTGCCACGGCAGGCTGTAGTCGCGGTTCGGGTCGAAGGACACGTTCTGCCAGGCCGGGAGCAGGTTGGCGCGATTCGGGACCAGCTCCCCATTGAGCTTCTGGGCGTAGCCGTTCTGGATCCACTGCGCGGCCATCCAGTCGGTGAGCACGACGATGTCACGCCCGATGTCCTGACCTTGCTCGAGCTGGGTGCGGACTTTGGCGAAGAACTCGTTGTTGTCGTTGACGTCCTCGGTGTACGCCACCGTGATACCGGTCTGCTCCTGGAAGGCATCGAGTGACGGCCGCGTACCGGCCTCTTCGTCGATGTCGATGTAGAGGGGCCAGTTGGACCAGTTGAGGGTCTTGTCGGTGTCGCTGAGGTCCTCTGCAGCCTGCGGCTCGGCCGAGCTTCCCCCACCGGCGCCACAGGCGGCCGCAGCCAGCGCTGCGCTGCCGATCCCGGCCGCCTGGAGGAGTCGGCGACGGGAGACGGACGTCGCCATCGTGCCGGCGAGGGTGGCGACGACGTCGGGGCGCTTGCTGTTCATGCTTCCTCCATTGTTCGCATCCGGGGGCTTGGGTCGAGGACCGGCGTCCAGTCTGCCCTACGCTACGCCGGTCCGGTGAAGATCGTGCGATGCCACGGCTTGCGCGCCTCGCCGGTGATGTCCAGGCTGACGTGCTTGACCTGCGTGTACTCCTCGAAGGAGTAGGTCGACATGTCCTTGCCGAAGCCGGACTGCCGGTACCCGCCATGGGGCATCTCGCTGACGATCGGGATGTGGTCGTTGATCCACACGCAGCCGGCCCGGATCTCCCGCTGCGCCCGCAGGGCCCGGAAGACGTCGCGGGTCCAGGCGGACGCGGCAAGTCCGTAGACGGTGTCGTTGGCGAGGGCCAGGCCCTCATCGTCGGAGTCGAAGGGCAGGACGACGAGCACGGGGCCGAAGACCTCGTCACGGACGATTTCGGAGTCCTGGGCGGCGTCGACGACGACGGTCGGCAGGTAGTAGGCCCCGCACGCCAGGTCCCCGCCCGGGGCGGCGCCGCCCACCAGGACGCGAGCCCCTGCCGCGCGCGCCCGATCGACGAATCCGGCCACCCGCTCGGCCTGCCTCGCGGTGACGAGGGGGCCGATGTCGGTCGACGGATCGGCCGGCGGCCCCACGCGAACGCCCCCGAACAGGTCCGTCACGCCGTTGACGAAAGCGTCGTAGAGGGGGCGCTGGACGTAGGCGCGGGTCGCCGCTGTGCAGTCCTGGCCGGTATTGATGAGCGCTCCGGCAACGGCACCGTGCACGGCTGCCTCGAGGTCGGCGTCGTCGAACACGACGAACGGGGCCTTGCCACCGAGCTCGAGGTGCACGCGCTTCACGGTCGCCGTGGCCAGGGACATGACGCGCTTGCCCACCGGGGTCGATCCGGTAAAGGACACCATCGCCACGTCCGGATGACTCACGAGCGCCTCGCCTGCCTCCGGCCCGGTGCCCACGACCACGTTCACCACACCCGCCGGCACTCCCGCGGCAGCGCAGTCCTCGGCCAGCATCACCGTGGTCAGCGGCGTGATCTCCGCCGGCTTGAGCACGATGGTGTTGCCCGCGGCTATGGCCGGCAGTGCCTTCCAGACGGCCATCTGCAGGGGGTAGTTCCACGGCGCGATGGACCCGACGACGCCGATGGGCTCCCGTCGGATGATCGACGTGTGCGCACCGTCCCACTCGGCAGCGGCCTTGCCCTCGAGATTCCGCGCCGCACCCGCGAAGAACGCGATGTTGTCGATCGAGCCCGGTACGTCGAAGCCGGACGACAGGCGCAAGGGCTTGCCGGTCTGCCGCGACTCGATGGCGGCGTACTCGTCGGACCGGCCCGCCATGCGGGCGGCGAGGGCGTGGAGGGCCGCCGAGCGCTCCGCCGGCATCGCTCGCGACCACTCCGGGAAGGCGTCCGAGGCGGCCGCGACCGCAGCAGCCACGTCGTCACCGCCGGCCATTTCGAACTCGTCGACCACGGAGCCATCCGCCGGGTCGACGACCACGCCGCGCTCCGCCGACGTCCCCGTCCGGGGGACTCCTCCCGCGAAGACCGCGTCCACCCCTGCCTCCCGTGTGCTTGCGCTCGTCAGGAGTCGATGTTCGCCATAACGTGCTTGATCCGCGTGTAGTCCTCGAACCCGTACATCGACAGGTCCTTGCCGTAGCCACTGTGCTTGAAGCCGCCGTGCGGCATCTCAGCGACGAGCGGTATATGCGTGTTGATCCACACGCAGCCGAAGTCGAGGTTGCGGGCCATCCGCATGGCCCGACCGAAGTCCTTCGTCCAGACGCTGGACGCGAGGCCGTAGTTGACGCCGTTGGCCCAGGCGAGGGCCTGCGCCTCGTCGGAGAACCGCTGGACCGTGATGACCGGGCCGAAGATCTCGTTCTGGATCATCTCGTCGTCCTGCTGCAGGCCCGCCACGACCGTGGGCGACACGTAGAAGCCGCGATCGCCCTGGCGACTGCCGCCGGCGACGATCTCCGCGTGCTTGGGTGTGCGCTCGAGGAACCCGAGCACCCGCTCCATCTGGTGCACGTTGTTGACCGGGGGCACGAGCGCCTCGCCCCCGGGGCCGTCGTCGAACGTGGTCCCCGTCCCCTTCGCCTGCTCGGCGAGGGCCGCCACGAAGTCGTCGTATATGCGCTCGGAGACGATCATGCGCGTCGCGGCCGTGCAGTCCTGCCCGGCGTTGAAGTAGCCCGCGACCGCGAGCCACTCGGCTGCCGCCTCCATGTCGGCATCATCGAAGATGACCACCGGTGCCTTTCCGCCGAGCTCGAGGTGGACCCGCTTGACGTCCCGCGACGCCGACTCGGCGACCTGCATGCCCGCCCGCACCGATCCGGTGATGGAGACCATCTGCGGGATCGGGTTCTCGACGAGCGCGCGGCCGGTGTCACGGTCGCCGCAGATCACGTTCATGACACCGGGCGGGAGGATCCCTGCATCGGTGATGAGCTCCGCCATGCGCACGGTGGTCACGGGAGTGGTATCGCTGGGCTTGACCACCACGGTGTTGCCCGCGGCTATCGCCGGGGCCCACTTCCAGACGGCCATCATCATCGGGTAGTTCCAGGGGGTTACCTGGCCGATGACCCCCACCGGCTCGCGGCGGATGATCGACGTGAAGCCGCGCATGTACTCACCGGCCGCACGGCCCTCGAGCACGCGCGCCGCCCCGGCGAAGAATCGGATCTGGTCGATCATCGGCGGGATCTCTTCCGAGGCCGTCACCGCGATCGGCTTGCCGGTGTTCTCGCTCTCGAGGGCCACGAGCTCGTCGGCGTGCGCCTGCAGCACGTCCGCGATGCCGAGCAGGGCCGCCTGCCGCTCCGAGGGCGTGCTGTCGCGCCATCCCGCGAATGCGCGCTCTGCGGCGGCGAAGGCCGCGTCGACATCGGCCCCGTCCGAGACGGCAGCCTGCGCGAACACCTCGCCTGTCGAGGGGTTGACCAGATCGCTGGTGCGCCCGCTGGCGGACGGCACCCGCTCGCCATCGATGAGATTGCTGATGACGCGGCTTGCCATGGAGACCTCCCGATGAGACGACGACCGGCACACAGATCGTTGCGCTTTGCGGGCCGATTGACCAGACACTATGCGGATTCCGTCGCGAATATGGTGCCATTCCGCGAATTTCGCTTGATCCCGGCTCCCGTCCTGCGCCACCATGGCCCCATGGCCCCGCGCGAGCGTTCCCCGATCGCGCTGGACGATACCTCCAAGGCGATCATCGAGCAGCTCCAGCAGGACGGCCGTCGGCCCTACGCGACGATCGGCCGGGCCGTGGGGCTGTCCGAGGCCGCCGTGCGCCAGCGCGTCCAGCGCCTCCAGGAGGCCGGCGTCATGCAGATCGTCGCGGTCACCGATCCCGTGCAGGTGGGGTTCGCGCGCTCGGCCATGATCGGGATTCGCGTGCAGGGCGACGCCGAGGCCGTGGCCGAGCAGATGGAGCGGATGCCCGAGGTCGACTACCTGGTGGTGTGCGCGGGCAGCTTCGACATCCTCGCGGAGATCGTCGCCGAGGACGACGACCACCTCCTCGACGTCGTCAACCGTCGCATCCGCGGTATCCCCGACGTACAGTCGACCGAGACGTTCGTCTACCTGAAACTGCGCAAGCAGATCTACACCTGGGGAACGCGGTAGGTGATGACCTCGTGACGACGACACCGCAGGACGTGACCGAGCCCGGGGCGGATCCGTGGGCTCGACGCGCGCAGGAGCACCTGTGGATGCCGTTCACCCGCCACTCCGTCTACGAGGGTGGCGGCCACGTGCCCGTCATCGTCCGTGGCGAGGGCGCCTACGTGTGGGACGACCGCGGGCGTCGCTACCTGGACGGCCTGGCCGGGTTGTTCACCGTGCAGCTCGGACACGGGCGCACCGAGATCGGCGAGGCGATGGCCCGACAGGCCACGGAGCTCGGCTATTTCCCCATCTGGTCGTACGCGCATCCGCGGGCCATCGAGCTGGCTGAGCGCCTTGCGCACCTGGCACCTGGCGACCTCAACCGGGTGTTCTTCACCAGTGGCGGGGGCGAGGCGGTCGAGTCGGCATGGAAGCTGGCCAAGCAGTACTTCCGCATCACCGGCCAGCCAACCAGGCACAAGGTCATCTCGCGTGCCGTGGCGTACCACGGCACGCCGCAGGGTGCTCTGTCGATCACCGGTATCCCCGAGGCCAAGGCTCCGTTCGAGCCGCTGGTCCCCAGCACTGCCCACGTGCCCAACACGAACATCTACCGAGCTCCGGACGGTCTTCGCGATGATGAGAAGGCGTTCGGACGCTGGGCGGCGGACCGAATCGCGGAGGCCATCAGGTTCGAGGGTCCGAGCACCGTTGCCGCCGTGTTCCTCGAGCCGGTGCAGAACGGCGGAGGATGCTTCCCTCCCCCGCCCGGCTACCTCGAGCGCGTGCGCGAGATCTGCGACGAGTACGGCGTGCTGCTGGTCGCGGACGAGACGATCACGGCTTTCGGCCGGATCGGCGACACTTTCGCGATGTCGCGGTTCGGCGTCACGCCTGACATCATCACGTGCGCCAAGGGCATGACCTCCGGCTACTGCCCGATGGGCGCCATGATCTGCAGTGATCGGCTCTTCGAGCCCTTCCGCAAGGGCAGTGCCACCTTCCTGCACGGCTTCACGTGGTCCGGTCACCCGGTGGGAGCGGCCGCCGCCCTCGCCACTCTCGACATCTTCGAGCGCGAGGGGATCCATGCGCACGTGCGCGAGCACGAGGAGCAGTTCCGCCAGACCCTCGAGCGGCTGCGCGACCTGCCGATCGTCGGCGACGTGCGCGGTGCGGGGTACTTCTACGGGATCGAACTCGTCCAGGACCGCGCAACACGCCAGACGCTGTCCAACGAGCAGGCCGAGCGCGTGCTGCGCGGATACCTGTCGACCGCCCTGTTCGACCATGGGCTGTACTGCCGGGCCGACGACCGAGGGGATCCGGTGGTCCAGCTGGCCCCGCCGCTGATCATCGGCCCCCCGGAGTTCGACGAGATCGAGCAGATCCTCCGTACCGTGCTGACCGAGGCCTGGAGCCGACTGTGACCGATCGACCGCACTCCCCCGCCGATTCCGACCGGACCAGGATCCGGCGCATCCCCGAAAACGCCGTCCACGATCGCGCCACTCTCGACGCGGTGCTCGACGCTGGCCTCGTTGCACACGTGTCGGTGGTGTCGGGCGAACAGCCCTTCGTCCTGCCCGTCGCCTACGCACGTCGCGATGATGAGGTGCTGTTCCACGGCAGCAGCGGCTCGCGTCTGTTCCGCACCCTCGCCGAGGGACAGCCCACCTGCCTGACGGTCACCCTCCTCGACGGGCTCGTCCTCGCCCGCAGCGCCTTCCACTCGAGCATGCACTACCGCTCGGCGATGGTCCTCGGCGTCGCGCGGCGCCTGACCGGGGAGGACGAGCTGGACGGCCTGCGGGTCGTGACCGAGCACCTGCTGCCCGGACGCTGGGACGACTGTCGGCAGCCGACCGCCAAGGAGCGCGCGGCCACCATCCTCCTGTCCCTCCCCCTGGAGGAGTGGTCGCTCAAGATCGGCACCGGAGATCCGCAGGACGACGAGGAGGACATCACCGACGCGCCCTACTCAGGCATCTGGGCAGGCAGCGTCCCCATCCGGGAGAGTTTCGGGACCCCGGCCCGATCAGCCGACTGCCCGCCGGAGATCCCGCTGCCCGAGTACGTGCAGCGTTGGCGTCGATGAGCGCTGACCACCGCCGCCTGTCCCTGTGGTGGGACGGCCTTCCGCCGGACCTGCGGCGCCCACTGGGATCGCCCCTGCCCGGACCGGCGACGTTCGACGTGGCCATCGTCGGTGCGGGCTTCACCGGACTGTGGACCGCGTACTACCTCGCGCGACGCGATCCATCGCTGCGCATCGTGGTCCTGGAGGCGGAGGTCGCGGGGTTCGGTGCATCGGGGCGCAACGGGGGGTGGGCGTCGGCCCTCTTCCCCGCATCACTGGAGGCGCTTGCCCGCGCGACGTCCCGCGACGACGCCACTCGCATGAAGCGCGCGATGATCACCTCGATCGACGAGATCGACCGGGTCGCGCGCAGTGAGGGATGGGACATCGGCTGGGCCAGGGGCGGGACGGTCATCGCTGCCCGCACTCCGCTGCAGCTGCGGTCCGCGCGCGACGAGGTCGCGAATGCGCGCTCATGGGGCTTCGGCCCCGATGACCTGTGCCTCCTCGACCGCGCGGAGACCCAGGCGCGCCTGGGTGCCACGGACGTGCTGGGCGGTACCTATACACCCCACTGTGCGGCCATCGACCCCGCACGCCTCGTCAGGAGCCTCGCCGGAGCGGTCGCGCGCTCGGGCGTGAGCCTGCACGAGCACACGCGGGTGCAGGCCATCGAGCCGGGCATCGTGCGCACCGACCTGGGCGACGTGCGGGCCGAGGTGGTGGTCCGTGCCACCGAGGGCTACACCCGGAGCCTGGCCGGTCACGTGCGCACTCTGGCCCCCGTGTACTCGATGATGATCGCGACCGAGCCACTGCCGCAGCATGCGTGGCAGGAGATCGGCCTGGGCATGCGCGAGACGTTCGCCGACGGGCGCCACCTGATCATCTACGGCCAGCGGACCGTCGACGACCGGATCGCGTTCGGTGGACGCGGCGCCCCGTACGCCTATGGATCGCGCATCAGTCCCGAGCAGGATCGCGATGCGGCCGTGCATGCCGAACTGTGGCGCGTCCTCGTGGACCTGTTCCCGGTCGTGCACGATGCCCAGGTGACCCACGCCTGGGGCGGCCCGCTCGGCGTGCCGCGCGACTGGTGGGCCTCCTGCGGCATCGACCGGCAGTCGGGACTCGCGTGGAGCGGCGGCTACGTCGGCGACGGGGTCACGACATCGAACCTCGGCGGACGGACCCTCGCCGACCTCATCACGGGGGCGGACTCCGACCTGGTGGACCTGCCCTGGGTCGGCCACCGATCGCGCCGATGGGAGCCCGAGCCCCTGCGGTGGCTCGGCACCAATGCCGGACTGCGCATCATGACCTCCGCAGACGCCACCGAGGCCCGCACGGGTCGGCCCTCACGGCTGGCCGCCGCCTTCGTCCGCAAGCTAGGCCACTGAGGGACTGCCCGGCGCCGTGTACGTCGTCTTGGACGACGTGAAGAACTCCACGGCGGCCGTGCCCTGCTCGCGAGGACCATGGCTGCTCTCGCCGCGCCCGCCGAACGGCACATGGAAGTCGACGCCGGCCGTCGGCAGGTTGACCATCACCATGCCCGCCTTGGAGTGCCGCCGGAAGTGCGCCGCCTCGGCCAGGCTCGTGGTGCAGATCCCCGCCGACAGGTTCATGGTGCTCGCATTCGCCGCCTCGAGGGCTGCCGCGTAGTCGTCGACTTCGATCACCGACACGACCGGCCCGAAGACCTCCTCCGCATTGATGCGGTCCCCGACCCGGGTGCCGACCGCGAGTGCCGGGGCGAGGTAGTGCCCGTCGCCGACGCCCTCGACGCGATGGCCGCCGATGACCTCGGCGCCCGCGCCACGCGCGATCTCGATGTAGTCCAGGTCGACGCCCAGCTGACCGGGATCGACGACCGGTCCCATGTCGACGCCCGCGCCACGTGCGTCGCCCACCTGCCACGCCGACATGCGCGCGGTCATCGCCTCGACGAACGCGTCGTGGACCCCGCGGGTCGCCACGACGATCGACGAAGCGGTGCAGCGCTGGCCGGTCGACCCGAAGCCGCCCTGCATGGCGCACTCCACGGCGACTGCGAGGTCGGCCCGATCGGTGACGACGAGGGGGTTCTTGCCGCCCAGCTCGAGCTGGACCTTCGCGCCCGTGCTGACGGTGTCGGCGAGGATGCCCCGCCCGGTCGGCACGGAGCCGGTGAAGGTGATGGCGTCGACCCCCGGGGCCGTCGTGAGAACGGGTCCCACCACCGACCCACGGCCCAGCACGAGGTTGAGCGCCCCGGCCGGCAGCCCGGCTCGGTTGATGATGTCGACAAGCTCCCACGCGCTGGCCGGCACGAGATCCGCCGGCTTGAAGACGACGGTGTTCCCGAAGGCCAGTGCGGGGGCGATCTTCCATGCCGGGATCGCGATCGGGAAGTTCCAGGGCGTGATCACGCTCACGACGCCGACCGGCTCGCGCACGACCGTGACCTCGATCCCGGGTCGGACGGAGTCGAGCGCTAGGCCGTGCGGCTGTAGTGCCACACCGGCGAAGTACTTCAGGATCTGTCCAGCGCGGACCACCTCGGCGCGCGCCTCGGGGTAGGTTTTACCCTCCTCACGCGCCAGGAGGTCGCCCAACTCGTCGGCGCGGGCGATCACCTCTGTGCCCGCACGGTCCAGCACCGCAGAGCGCTCCCACGGCGTCGTCCCGGCCCAGGCGGGAAAGGCGCCTGCGGCCGCTTCGACCGCCTGGGCGGCAGTGGACGCATCTGCCATGCTCGCCACCGCCACGACGTCGGTCACGTCCGAGGGATTGATGTCCGGGCGGTCCTCCGACCCGTCCACGCGCTCCCCGCCGACGACCGAGGTAAGGGTGCGGGCGCTCATCGATATGCCGCCATGCCCGTCAGTGCCTCGCCGACCACGAGGGTGTGCATCTCGTTGGTTCCCTCGTACGTGAACACCGACTCGAGGTTGTTCATGTGCCGGATCACCGGGTACTCCAAGGTGATCCCGTTGCCACCCAGGATGCTGCGGCACTCGCGCGCGATCGCCAGCGACTCGCGTGCATTGTTCAGCTTGCCCACGCTCACCTGCTCCGGCCGGATGAGCCCAGCGTCCTTCAGTCTGCCGAGGTGCAGTGCGAGCAGCATTCCCTTGCCCCACTCGACCGCCATGTCAGCGAGCTTGCGCTGGGTCAACTGGTACCCGGCGATCGGCTTGTCGAACTGGACGCGGTTGATCGAGTAGTCGATGGCCGTCTCCAGGCAGTCACGCGCGGCCCCGAGGGTCCCGAAGACGATCCCGTATCGGGCCTCATTCAGGCAGGACAGCGGTCCACGCAGGCTCGCCACCTCCGGGAGCACCGCGTCCGCCGGAAGGCGAACGCGGTCGAACACGAGCTCGCTCGTGACCGACGCCCTCAGGGAGATCTTCTTGTGGATGAGGTTCGCCGTGAAGCCGGGCGTGTCGGTGGGAACGACGAAGCCGCGGATCCCCTCATCCGTGCGCGCCCAGACCACGGCCACGTCGGCGACGTTGCCGTTCGTAATCCACATCTTCGAGCCGTCGAGGATCCAGTCATCGCCCTCGCGCTTGGCCCACGTCCGCATGCCCGACGGGTTCGAGCCGAAGTCCGCCTCGGTCAGCCCGAAGCAGCCGATCGCCTCACCCGCCGCCATGCGCGGCAGCCACTGCTGCTTCTGCTCCTCCGAGCCGAACTCATGGATCGCGAACATCGCGAGCGATCCCTGCACGCTGACCAGCGAGCGGATGCCGGAGTCACCGGCCTCCAGCTCCAGGCACGCCAGTCCGTAGGCCACGGCTGAGGTGCCCTGGCACCCGTAGCCCTCGAGGTGCATGCCGAGAACGCCGAGGGAGCCGAGCTCGCGGGCGAGCTCGCGCGCCGGGATGTCCCCGCTCTCGAACCACTCCGCCACCTCCGGCCTGATCCTCGAGTCGACGTAGTCGCGCACTACGTCGCGGATCGCTCGCTCCTCCTCGCTGAGCAGGTAGTCGATCGACATCAGCTCGGCTGGCGACTGCGTGGCGGTCATGGCAACTCCATTCGATGGTGAGGGGCGTTCTGTCGGGAGCGGGGTCGATGCGGGTTGAGCATCACCTCCACTGCGGCGACCGAGTGCGCTCGGTGCTCATCGTGAAGGGCGACGACGAGGGCGGTGTCGCGCGCGCGCAGGGCGTGGACCATCTGCTCGTGCTCGGCGAGCACCTGCTGGCGATTGTGGGAGCCCTGGTAGTACAGCGCGCGATAGGCATCGGTCGCCTCCCACAGCTGGCGGAGCAGGCGCGAGAGGCGCGGCATGCCCGCAGCGTCGAACAGCGCGAAGTGGAATCGGCGGTTCGCCTCGGCCATGGCCAGCACGTCGTCGACGGTCGCCGCCTCGACGACGTTGTCGCACAGGCGCACGATCTCCTCGATGTCGGCGTCGTCGAGAGTGGGCACGGCCTCGCGCAGCGCAGTGTCCTCCAGAAGGCCGCGCAGGCGGTACACCTCGCGCAGGTCGGCCAGGCTCAGCTCCGCGACGAAGTACCCGCGATGCGGGAAGTAGGCGACCTGGCCCTCGGACTCGAGGGTCTTCAGGGCCTCGCGGAGCGGGACGCGCGAGACCCCGTAGCGCTCGGCGAGGGACTCCTGCACGAGCTGGTCGCCGGGTGCGAGGACGCCCGTGAGGATGTCCTCTCGCAGGGCGGCGAGCACGGCGTCCTGCGCGGTCGCGCGGGTCATCGGCCGACCGTCCCGTCGACCTCGAGCCCGAGCAGGGCGAGGACGGCATCACGGTCCTCGTCGAGGTCCGGCGGCGCGGATGCGTAGCGGACGGGCGTGCGCGAGAGGTGCATGGCGTTCGCGACCTGCCGCACCGGCGCCGAGCGCCGCGGGTCGTCGACCTCGACCACCGGCTCGAGGCCCAGGCGCTCGGCCAGCTGCAGCCCCTGGGCAATGTCGTTGATTGGGCCGCAGGGAACTCCGAGTCGGGTCAGGGACTCCTGCCACGCATCCGCTCCGCGCACCGCGAGCAGCCCGTTGACGCGTCGGACGAGCTCGTCACGGTGCTCCACGCGTGCTGCATTCGTCGCGAACCGCTCGTCCGCGGCGAGCCCTGGATCACCCAGAGCCTCGCAGAGCCGACCGAACTGCTGGTCGTTGCCGACGGCGAGGACCAGCGGACGATCTGCCGCCGTGAACACCTCGTAGGGCGCGATCGACGGATGGGCATTGCCCATGAAGGTCGGTACGACACCGGCGCCGATGACGGAGGACACCTGGTTGACGAGTGCCGACTGCAGGCTGCCGAGCAGCGTGACGTCGAGCCGCTGTCCCTCCCCGGTCCGGTCCCGATGGTGCAGGGCGGCGAGGATCCCGACCGCGGCCTGCAGGCCGGTCAGTACGTCGACGAGAGCGACTCCGGCCTTGGTGGGCTCGTGCGTGCCGGTGACGCTCATCAGGCCGCCGACCGCCTGCACCAGCAGGTCGTAGCCCGGCAGATCGGCCCCCGCGCCGTCGCCGAAGCCGGAGATCGTGCAGTAGACGATCGCCGGGTTGGCCCGCCGTACCGACTCCTCGTCGAGCCCGAACCGTGCCAGCGCACCCGTCCGGTAGTTCTCGATCAGCACGTCGCTGCGGGCGGCGAGGCGCTGGGCCACCGCCCGGTCGTCGGGGTCGGCCAGGTCGAGGGCGATCGACTGCTTGCCCCGGTTGACCGACTGGAAGTACGTCGACTGGCCGTCTGCCGCGAAGGGCGGTCCCCACGCGCGGGTGTCGTCTCCGGTGCCCGGCCGCTCCACCTTGACGACCGTCGCGCCGAGGTCCGCAAGCAGCATGGTGGCGTAGGGCCCGGCGAGAACGCGCGAGAAGTCCGCGACGATGAGTCCGTCTAGGGCACCCGGCATGCGCGGATTGTATCCAATCCAGCCCGGAATGTATACAGTCAGCCCCCGGCGGGTCGGGTGTCGGGCTGCTCCTGCTGCCCCGCCGCCCTGCGATCGATGCCCTTGCGCGCCGCCGTGCTCACGATGCGGATGAGCGCGGCGATGAAGACCAGGTCCAGGGCCATCTGCACCATCGTCACCGACCGGGCCGCCGTGGTCACCGGGGTGATGTCGCCGAACCCCACGGTCGCCAGGACGGTCAGGGCGAAGTAGTACGACGTGAACGCGTCCAGGGGCTCGGTGAACGCCCGGGGGTTGTCCAGGGAGATCGCGACGTAGACCATCGCGAAGACGGCCAGGAAGAGTCCCGCGATGAGGACGAGCGCCTCGGCCGCCATGAGGGTCGGGAACCTCGACTTGGTGATCCTGCGCAGCTGACGGCGGGAGAAGATGATGTAGATGACGGTGCCGAACGTGGCCACGAGGAGCGGTGCGGCCATGCGGATGTCGGGCGAGTCCGGGACGAGGCTCATCATGAGCACGATGAAGGCGAAGCCGAGGACCAGCCGGACGAGAGCGACCAGGATGGCCACCACGAGCTCACGGCGCGTCGGCTTCTGCCCTCCGCGCGCGGCAATCAGCCCGTCGATACTCATGGAGCCATCCCTTCGATGCTCATGGAGCCATGCTGCCACGCCCTGCCGCGTCATCGCCGGCGTCCGCGGCCGCCAGCTGGCCGCATGCCCCGTCGATCTCCCGGCCCCGGGTGTCGCGCACCGTGACGGCCACACCGCGGTCGGCGAGCACCCGCACGAACTCGCGCTCGGCCCTGGCGGACGACGCCGTCCAGACCGACCCCGGCGTCGGGTTCAGCGGGATCAGGTTGACGTGGACGAGTCGCCCGACGAGCAGGTCGGCGAGCAGCTCTGCGCGCCACGGCTGGTCGTTGATGTCCTTGATGAGCGCGTACTCGATGCTCACCCGGCGGTGCGTGCGCTCGGTGTACTCCCACGCGGCGTCGAGCACCTCGGTGACCGCCCATCGCGTGTTGATCGGCACCAGGGTGTCGCGCAGCTCGTCGTCCGGCGCATGCAGCGAAACGGCGAGGGTGACGGGCAGCCCCTCCGTCGCGAGCTCGCGGATGCGCGGCACCAGCCCCACCGTCGACACCGTGATGCCCCGGGCGCTCATGCCCAGCCCGCCAGGCGCCGGGTCGGTCAGCCGCCGCACCGCATCGACGACCGCCCGGTAGTTCGCGAGCGGCTCCCCCATGCCCATGAACACCACGTTGCTGACCCGTCCGGGACCGCCGGGAACCTCGCCGCGCTGCAGCGACCGCGCACCGGCCAGCACCTGCTCGACGATCTCCGCCGTCGACAGGTTGCGCGTCAGCCCAGCCTGCCCCGTCGCGCAGAAGGGACAGTTCATGCCGCAACCGGCCTGCGACGAGATGCACATGGTGACCCGGTCGGGATACCGCATGAGGACGCTCTCGACGAGGGCGCCGTCGTGCAGACGCCACACGGTCTTGACCGTCATGCCGTCATCGCACGAGATCGACCGCACCGGGGTCAGCAGCGTGGGCAGCAGGGCACCGGCGACGGTCGCACGCGCGTCGCTCGGGACGTCGGTCCACTCGTCGGGGGTGTCGCTGAGGCGGGCCAGCCACTGACGGGAGACCTGGTCGGCACGGAAGGCCGGGAGCCCGAGCTCGGCCATCGCCTGCTTGCGCCCAGGCATATCGAGGTCCATCAGGTGACGGGGCGGGCGTCCCCTCCGCGGCGCCTCGAGCACCAGCTCCCCGGGCTTCAGCGCGCCCATCGTCAGGTACCGCTGCCGAGGAAAAGCGTGAAGAGCACCCACGAGGTGAAGGCGTTCGGAATGAGCGAGTCGAACCGGTCCATCATCCCGCCGTGACCAGGCAGGAAGGAGCCCATGTCCTTGACGCCGAGGTCGCGCTTGATGGCACTCTCCGCGAAGTCGCCCGCCGTGGCCGTCACCGTCATGACGAGTCCGGCGATGACGCCCTGCCACCAGGGCGCTTCGAAGATCAGCACGAAGGAGAGCGCCCCCACCAGGCCCTGCAGCACGAACGAGCCGATCAGGCCCTCCCAGGACTTCTTCGGGCTGATCTGCGGTGCGATCGGATGGCGGCCGAACAGGACGCCCGCCGCATATCCGCCGATGTCATTGCTGATCGTCAGCAGGATGAAGACGACGACGCGTGCGGCGCCGTTGTCCGCCGCGAGGGTCATGCTCAGGAAGCCGGCCATGATCGGCAGGTAGGCGATGGTGAAGACGCTGGCCGTGACGTCGCGGACGTAGCCCTCGTAGCCCCGCCGGATGCGCCAGACGATCGCGCTGAGTATCGCGATGCCGGCTCCCGCGAGCAGGGCGGTCGGGCCCCATACATAGGCGACGGCCGGGATGACCAGAGTGGCCGCATAGGCGGGCGTTCGCGCCACCCGCACACCCGCGCCGGCGAACGCGTTCACGACCTCGTGGACGGCGACGAGCATCGTCACCACGACCACGACGACGAAGAGCCACGGCAGGAAGGCCAGGCTCACGATGACGACGACGCCGAGGACCACGCCCGACGCGATGGCCGCAGGAAGATTGCGTCCGGCGCGGGACGTACCGGACGACGCAGCGGGGGTGTCCGCCATCAGGGGTCCTCAGACCTCGAGCAGTTCGGCTTCTTTGTGCTTGAGGATCTCGTCGACGTGCTCGACGTGCTTGTGGGTCACCTCGTCGAGGTGCTTCTCCGCACGGCGGACGTCGTCCTCGCCTGCCTCGCCGTCCTTCTGCATCTTGTCGAGGGAGTCCTTCGCATGGCGCCGGATGTTGCGGATCGAGACGCGGGCATCCTCGGCCTTGTTCTTGGCGACCTTGATGTACTCCTTGCGCCGCTCCTCGGTCAGCTGCGGCAGGCTGATCCGGATGAGGTCGCCGTCGTTGGACGGGTTGACACCGAGGTCGCTCTCGCGCAGGGCCTTCTCGATGGCCGCCATGGATCCCTTGTCGTACGGCGAGATGATGATCATCCGCGCCTCAGGGATGGTGATCGACGCGAGCTGGTTCACGGGGGTCATCGCGCCGTAGTAGTCGACCACGACCTTGCTGAACATCGCCGATGTCGCCCGGCCGGTGCGGATGGTGCTGAAGTCCTCGCGAGCGACGGAGATGGCCTTGTCCATCTTCTCCTCGGCATCGAGGAGGATGAGATCGATCTGCTCGCTCACGTGCGCTCCGTTCCGTCGGTGTCCGTCGAGACTAGCGTCCCGATCGTCTCCCCCCGCACGGCGCGGGCGATGTTCCCCTCGACCAGCAGGTTGAACACGACGATCGGCAGGTCGTTGTCCTGGCACAGGCTGATCGCGGTCGCGTCCGCGACCTTCAGGTGCCGCGCGAGCACCTCCGCGGGCGTGAGGCGGTCGAAGCGCACCGCATCGGGATTGGTGCGCGGATCAGAGTCGTAGACGCCGTCGACGCCCTTGGCCATCAGGACCACCTCGGCACCGATCTCCAGGGCCCGCTGCGCAGCCGTGGTGTCGGTGGAGAAGTACGGCAGCCCCATGCCGGCACCGAAGATGACCACGCGACCCTTCTCGAGGTGGCGCACGGCGCGTCGCGGGTAGTACGGCTCCGCCACCTGGCCCATCGTGATGGCCGTCTGCACACGGGTCTCGATCCCCGCCTTCTCGCAGAAGTCCTGCAGTGCCAGGCAGTTCATCACCGTGCCGAGCATGCCGATGTAGTCCGCGCGCGCCCGGTCCATGCCGCGCTCGGACAGCATCGCGCCGCGGAAGTAGTTGCCGCCGCCGATCACCACCGCGACCTGCGTGCCCTGCCGCACCACGTCGGCGATCTGGGAGGCGATGGAGGCGACCACGTCGGGATCGACGCCCAGGCCAAGGGAGCCGGCAAAGGCCTCACCGGAGAGCTTCAGCAGGACCCGGTGCCAGCCGCCCTCCGGCGCCTGCGGCCAGGTCTCGATGGTGCCCTCCAGCGAGGGCTGAACGACCCCGGATCCTCCTGGCATCCTCGACCTCCGCGCTCGCTCGCCCGCTGGTAGCCCAGTATCCGCCGCTCAGGCCTGCCCGGGCTCGAATCGAGCGAACCCGGTGACGGTGGTGCCGGCCTCCTGCAGGACCTGCGCCACGGACTTCTTGCCGTCCAGGACGCTCGGCTGCTCGAGGAGCACGTTGTCCTTGAAGAACGCGTTCACCCGACCCTCGACGATCTTCGGCATGGCCTGCTCGGGCTTGCCCTCCTCGCGCGCCGTGGCCTCGGCGATCCGGCGCTCGTTCTCGACGACGTCGGCGGGCACGTCCTCGCGAGTGAGGTACTGCGGGCGCATGGCCGCGATCTGCATCGCGGTACCACGCGCGGCGTCCTCGTCGCCGGCGTAGGCGACGATCACGCCCACCTGCGGCGGGAGGTCGGAGGCACGATGGTGCAGGTACGTCGCGACGGTGCCGTCGAGCACGGCCACGCGGCCGAGCTCGATCTTCTCGCCGATGACGCCGGCCATCTCGGTCGTGGCGGCCTCCACCGTGCGCCCGTCGGGCAGAGTGGCGGCCAGCAGGGCCTCCCGATCTCCTACGGCGCCGGCGTTGGCGACGCCCGCGATCTGCGCGGCGAGGGCGAGGAAGTCCGCGTTCTTGGCCACGAAGTCGGTCTCGCACAGCAGCTCGATCAGTGCAGTGCCCTCGGCGGCCACGAGTCCGTTGGACGCATCCCGCTCGGCGCCCCGCTTTGCGGCCTTCGCGGCACCGGAGATGCGCAGGAGCTCGACGGCCTTGTCAAAGTCCCCGTCGGACTCCTCGAGCGCCTTCTTGCACTCCATCATCCCCGCGGACGTGATGTCGCGGAGCTTCTTGACGTCTGCGGCGGAAATCGTCGCCATGGTGGTGGTGTCCTCCTGCTCGGTGGTGTCAGTTCGGGGTGGTCGGGTCCCGCTGGGGCACGCTCGGCGCGCCCCAGCGGTGACTCACGACTACTCGGCGGCCGGCTCCGCGGCCTCGGTGATGGTCTCCACGACGACCTCGGTCGGCTCCTGCGTGCCGGCGAGGAGCTCGCGCTCCCACTCGGCCAGCGGCTCCTCCTCGGCGTCGGCCATGCCGCCACCTGCGCGGGCGATCAGGCCGTCCGCCACGGCATCGGCGATCACCCGGGTCAGCAGGGCGACGGAGCGGATCGCGTCGTCGTTGCCCGGGATCGGGAAGTCGACCTCGTCGGGATCGCAGTTGGTGTCGAGGATGGCGATCACCGGGATGCCCAGCTTGCGCGCCTCGCCGACCGCGATGTGCTCCTTCTTGGTGTCGACCACCCACACCGCGCTGGGCACCTTGGCCATGTCGCGGATGCCGCCCAGGGTGCGCTCGAGCTTGTCCTTCTCGCGGCGCAGGACGAGCAGCTCCTTCTTCGTCAGGCCCGACCCCGCGACGTCGTCGAAGTCGATCTCCTCGAGCTCCTTCAGGCGCTGGAGCCTCTTGTGGACGGTCTGGAAGTTGGTGAGCATGCCGCCCAGCCAGCGCTGGTTGACGTAGGGCATGCCCACGCGCGTCGCCTGCTCGGCGATCGCCTCCTGGCCCTGCTTCTTGGTGCCCACGAACATCACGGAGCCGCCACGGGCGACGGTCTCCTTGACGTACTCGTAGGCGCGGTCGATGTACGACAGCGACTGCTGCAGATCGATGATGTAGATGCCGTTGCGCTCGGTGAAGATGAACCGCTTCATCTTCGGGTTCCAGCGACGGGTCTGATGCCCGAAGTGGACGCCGCTCTCGAGCAGCTGGCGCATGGTGACGACAGCCATCGTGCACGCTCCTTGCGACCGCCCCGCGGGGCGGCCTCGTCGGTTGTCGGCGTCAGCCGGGTGGCTGCGCCCCTGACGGCCCTCGGCGTCCGCGCCCACCGGAGTGGGACCGTGCGGGGCCGACCCTGCGAGCAGGGACGAGCCGTGCGAATTCACCCGCCGGGCGGGTGTTCGTCCATCCTAGGCCCCAACGCTCCTGCTCCCGACCGCAGGGGCACCCGCCTCCGGCGCAGGGATCATCCCCAGCCCGTCGCGTCGGGCCAGCCGTCCACCGATCCGGATCCGGTCCGGACCGGGCGGGCGTCCGGCGCGGACGCTGGGGCCATGGCGATCAGCCTTCCCGTCCTCGCCCTCACCTGGCCCCTGGCCGCGGCGCTGGCGCTCAGTGCACCCGTCCCCCCGGTCATCCCCCTGCGGCTCGTGGCGCCGTTCGAGTCGCCGCGGACCGACTGGGGGGCCGGGCACCGCGGTATCGATCTCGCCGCGGACACGGACCAGCCCGTCGCCTCGCTCACGCAGGGGGTGATCGGCTTCGCCGGGATGATCGCCGGGAAGCCCGTGGTCACCGTGCACATGGGCGATGGACGACGCGTCACCTACGAGCCCGTCCTCACCGGGCTCGCCCCGGGGCGCCCGGTGCGGGCCGGCGAGCTGATCGGCGTGGTGGCGTCGCGAGGAGGCCACTGCGGGGGCGAGGCCGGGTGCCTGCACATCGGCCTGCTCGACGGATCGGGCTACGTCGATCCGCTCGCGCTGCTGCGCCGGCCCGCCGTCCTGCGACCGCTCCAGCCGCGGCCCGGCCTCCCCCGCTAGGGCCCCTCTCCCGCCAAGCCCCGCGCCCCACTAGGGACTCGAGGCGCGTGGATGCGCCTGCACGAAGGTCGTGCGCAGACGCTCCACGGATACATGCGTGTACCGCTGGGTCGTCGCGAGCGACGCATGGCCGAGCAGCTCCTGGACCGCGCGAAGGTCGGCGCCGCCCTCCAGCACGTGCGTGGCCGCGGTGTGCCGCAGGGCATGCGGTGCGATCTCCGGGACACCGGCCTCGCGACTGAGCCGTCCGACCACCGCTCGCACCACCCGCGCATCGATCCGGGCGCCGCGCGCGCCCAGGAAGAGGGCCGCGCCCGAGCGTGCGCCGACCAGATCGGTCCGACGCTCCCACCACGCGTCCAGGGCCTCGGCGGCGGGTCGGCCGTAGGGGACGGTCCGCTGCCGGTCACCCTTGCCGGTCACGCGCAGGGTCCGCTCGCGCCGGTCGACGCTGGCGAGGTCCAGACCGCACAGCTCGGCGACACGCACGCCACTGCCGTACAGCAGCTCGACCATGGCGCGGTCGCGGGCGCCCACGGCTGAGCCGTCGTCGGCGGCGATTGCCGCGTGCGCCATGAGCTCGTCGGCCTGCTGGCGGTCCAGGACGGTCGGCAGCACGCGCGCCACCTGGGGGCTGACCAGCCGCTCCCCCGCATCCGTCGAGGCCAGGCCCCGGCGCCGGCACCAGGCGGTGAAGGAGCGGGCCGCCGCAGTGCGACGGGCGAGCGTCGCCCGGGAGCGGCCCGCGGCGCTCTCCTGGGCGAGCCAGGTGCGCAGGTGCGCGATGCGCAGGTCGTCCGGGCAGGTCGCACCGAGGACCGCGCAGCAGATCAGCAGTCCCTGCAGGTCCCCGTGGTACGCCCGGATGGTGTGGGCGCTGCAGCGCCGCTCGTCGGACAGGTGCCGCAGGTACCCGGCGAGGGCCTCCGCGAGCGGCGCGGGGATGTCGGGCGGTGGCACCCCTCCATGGTGACAACCGCGGCGGGCCTCACGCGGCAGGCTCGCGGACGCGCCGCCACCCGTTCGGCCCCTCGACGAGCCAGCCGTCGACCGCCAATCGCGCTGCGGCGGCGAGCATGTCGGCGGGCGCCAGGCCGCTGGCCCGCACGAGCTCGGCGGCGGTGGCCCACCGCCGGGCCGGCATCGAATCGAGCACCCGGCGCGACGTTGCGTCGAGGTGATCGCGCCGGCGCACTTCGCCCGAGCCGGTCGGCCCGTGCGCATCCGCGCCTCGGCCGCTGCCCGCATCGAGGTCGAGCGCAGCCATGACGTCGGGCAGGCCCGTCGCAAGCATCGCCGTGCCCTCCTGGATCAGCCGATGGCACCCCACCGAGGTGGGTGCTGTGACCGGCCCCGGGACGGCGAGCACCGGACGCAGCAGTGCGGCCGCCTGATGCGCGGTGGCCGCCGTGCCGGAGCGCTCGGCGGCCTCGACCACGAGCGTCGCCCGGCCCAGGGCGGCGATCAGCCGATTGCGGGACAGGAACCGCTGCCGTCGGACCGGCTCGCCGAGAGGTACCTCGCTGACGACGAGGCCCTGGTCGGCGATGGCCCCGAGCAGGGCCGCATGAGCTCGCGGGTACGGCACGTCGACCCCGCCGGCCAGCAGCGCCATCGTCACCCCGCCGGCAGCCAGCGCGCCACGGTGTGCAGCCGCATCCACCCCGAAGGCCGCGCCGGAGACGATCGTCCAGCCCTCCGCTGCGAGGTCTGCGGACCATGATCGGGCGAGCTCCTCGCCATACGGGGAGCTGGCGCGCGCCCCCACGACGGCGACCGACCGCAGGGCGAGCAGGCGCAGGCTCGCCGCACCCATGACCCACAGGGCCATCGGCACCATGGCGCCGAGCGCATCGAGCTGCGTGGGCCAGTCCCGGTCGACCCGGGTGACGATGCGGGTGCCCGCGGCGTGGGCCCGGTCCTCGGCCTGCTCGGCGGTCACCCCGGACATCCGCGCGGCGATGCCCTCCCCGTGGCGAAGCCCACTGCGCCCGCTGCGGATCAGGTCCACGGCGCGATCGGGGCCGACCGACGCGAGCAGGCGTGCGGCAGCTCCGTCCGCGGGCTCGATGCCGTGAGCGAGCTCGATCCACGCCGCGCGATCGCTCACGGCGCCAGCCCGGTGTGCGCGCCGCGCAGGCCGAGAGCCCCCGCAACGTGGTCGGCCTGCGGGCGGGGTGCACCGGCGAGGTCGGCGAGCGTCCACGCCATGCGCAGCACGCGGTCGACGCCGCGCAGGTTGGCCGACGAGCGCTCGAAGTCCTGGAGCAGCCGGGCTGCGTCTGCTGCAGGTGGCCACTGCCGCCGCAGGGGGCCGGTCGGGATCTCGGCATTGCAGTCCCAGGGTGTGTCCGCGAGGCGGTGCCGCATGCGGTCGCGGGCTGTGACGACCCGCTGCTGGACCACCGCGCTGGCCTCCGGCGCCGCCACGCCGTCCAGCTCGGCCTGCGACGGTCGCGACAGGGCAATGCGGATGTCGATCCGATCAAGCAGCGGTCCGGACAGGCGCGCGGCATAACGACGTACCGCTGCGGGTGCACACGAGCAGCCGGCTCCGGTGCCGACGCGCTGTCCGCACGGGCACGGGTTCGCGGCGAGGACCAGCTGGAAGCGCGCCGGCAGCACGCCGCTCCACCCCGTCCTCGCCAGGGCGACGCGACCGGACTCCAGCGGCTGGCGCAGTCCCTCCAGAGCCGGACGCACGAACTCCGCGGCCTCGTCGAGGAAGAGGACTCCGCGATGGGCCAGCGTGACCGCCCCCGGAATGACCCGACCGGCACGCAGCGAGCCCAGCACGGCCGCCGCCGAGGCCGAGTGGTGGGGCGCGCTGAGCGGCGGCACGCAGAGCTCGGCACGCGGACGGCCCCGGCCCGCGACCGAGTGGATGGCCGCGACCTCCCAGGCGTCTTCGTCCCTCAGCCGCGGCAGGATGCCGGGCATGCGCTCGGCCAGGAGCGTCTTGCCGACCCCTGGCGGACCCACGAGTGCCACGTGATGCCCGCCCGCGGCCGCCACCTCGAGGGCCCAGCGCGCCACCTGATGCCCGCGGACATCCGCAAGGTCCGGCACCTCCAGCGCCGCACCATCCGCGCTGACGCTGCCTGGATACGCCTCACCGACGGCCGGTGCATCGCCAGCCGACTCGCCTTCGAGGATCGCGCAGACCTCACTCAGCGTCGCCGCACGTCGGACCGTGACCCCGGGGATCTCCTCGAGCTCGCGCGAGCCGTGCACCGGCACGACGACACTGGCGCATCCAGAATGGCGAGCCGCCAGCACGGCCGCGAGCATGCCGTGGGAGGGCCGAAGGCTGCCGTCGAGTCCGAGTTCCCCGATCAGGGCGGTGCCGGCGAGCAGGTCCGACGCGATCGCTCCGTTCGCGGCGAGCACGCCGACGGCGATCGGCAGGTCGAGCCCGGCACCGTGCTTGCGCATCTCCGCAGGCGAGAGACTGACCGTGATCCTGCGCTGTGGCCACATGCGGCCACTGCTCTCGACGGCTCCCCGCACGCGCCATCGGGCCTCGGTGACGGCCGTGTCCGGCAGCCCGACGATCCCCACCGACGGCAGGCCGTCGGAGACGCAGACCTCGACGCGCACCATGACGCCCTCGACCCCGTCGAGCACCACGCCATGCACGGTGGCGAGCGCCATGGCTAGTCGACCCCGCGCAGGTACGTGACGATCGGGCCACCCTCGCGCGGCTGGATGATGCCGACCACGTCGAATCGGATCGTGGGCGCGTGCATCCGGTGGGCCGCCAGCCAGTGCACGGCGAGCTCGCGCAGCCGACGCAGCTTGCGCGGGCCCACCGCCTCCACGGGGGAACCATGCGTGAGCCGACGCCGGGTCTTGACCTCGCAGATCACCAGGCAGTCGCCGTCGCGCGCCACGATGTCGATCTCCCCGACGGGGCACCGCCAGTTGCGGTCGAGGATTCGCAGCCCCTCCTGCTCGAGCCGCTGGACGGCCAGCTGCTCGCCGTACCGGCCCAGGGCGTCCTTGGGATGCATGGCGCCAGCGTGGAGCGTCGGTCAGGGCCCGGACACTCGGCATCGGTCAGCTGTGGACGAAGGGCCCCGCGTCGGCGCAATGTGGATGCGCGGCCGTCAGCCGGGCAGGTCCCAGCTGCGACGGTGATGGTCGCTGGGCCCCCAGCGCCGCAGCGCATCAACATGATCGGGTGAGGCGTAGCCCTTGTTCTCCCGCCAGCCGTACCGCGGGTCCTGCTCGTGCAGTCCGGCCATGAGCGCATCGCGCTCGACCTTGGCCAGGATGCTCGCCGCGGCGACACTCGTGCAGGTGAGGTCGGCCTTGACCTGCGTCGTCACCGGGGGGCAGGAGTCGGACACCAGCTCGTGCGGCAGGTCCCCGTCGAGCAGGCTGGCCTGGGCCGGCGGCGTGAGCCAGTCATGTCGCCCATCGAGGATCACCGCGTCGGGAGGCGTGGACAAAGATCCGAGGGCGCGCATCGCCGCGAGGCGCAGGGCCGCGATGATGCCAATCGCGTCGATCTCGCCCGGACCTGCGTGGCCCACCGCATGGCAGACCGCCCAGGCACGAATGCGCGGGGCGAGCTCCTCACGCACCGAGGGCTGCAGGAGCTTGGAGTCGCGCACACCAGCGAGCGCACGGCGTCGGGCGTCGACCACCACCACTCCCACGCTGACCGGACCGCTGAGGGCACCACGCCCCACCTCGTCGATACCCGCCACGCACGTCGCGCCCGCACGCAGCAGGTGCCGTTCGAGTCGCAGCGAGGGCGAGGTGGCCGTCACTGCGGAACGGCCCCCCGCGTGGTCTGCGGATCACTGAAGATCGCGGGTATCGGCACGGTCGCGAAGCGGCTGATGGGCCACAGGACGAGCACGACGCGTCCCACCACGGATGACGTGGCCACTCCACCCTCATTGACGTCGAGGTGGAAGCGGGAGTCGCGCGAGTTGCCGCGGTTGTCCCCCATCACGAAGACGCTGTCGGACGGGACGACGACGTCGAACTGGACCTGGTTCGTCGGGCCCTTCACATAGTCCTCGATGAGTGGAGTGCCGTTGAGGACGATGCGGCCGCCCGCATCGCAGCACGAGATGCGATCACCCTCGACCGCGATGACGCGCTTGACGAGGTCGTTGCCGCTGTCGCTGGGCAGGATCCCGATGAAGGTCAGCACCGAGCGCATCACGCCCCGTACGCCGTCCGGCGGGGGTGGCGGCTCGGGCAGCCAGTCGCCGGGATCCTTGAATACGACGACCTCCCCTCGACTGACGTCGCCCAGCGTGGTCGTGATCTTCGAGGCGATGATGCGGTCGCTGATCGCGAGGGTGTCCTCCATGGATGCGCTCGGCACGTAGAAGGCCTGGACGAGGAAGGCGCGCACGAGGGCCGAGAGCACCAGCGCCGACACGATGATGATCGCTGTCTCGCCCAGCCAGCGGCCGAATCCCCCGGACTGCCTCTGCGGTGCCCGCCCCCGGGCGTGCCGGCCGCGGCCGACCGGCCCCTCCGGCAGCGGCTCGTGCGGATCGCGCGCGGAGACGGCCATCAGCCAGCGCCCGAAACTGCCGAGAACGACTCAGGGATGCTGATCGACCCGATGCGCGACGGAGGCCAGAGGACCACCATGGCTCGGCCGATGACCTTCGACTCGGGCACGAAGCCGCCGCCGGGGTCGCCGAGGTGGGCACGGGAGTCCGCGGAGTTCGAACGGTGGTCGCCCATGACCCAGAGCATGCCCTCGGGCACCTCGACGTCGAACGACTCCATGCTCGGCGCCTCGCCCCGGTAGATGTAGGCCTTCTCCTCTAGGGGAATCCCGTTCACGGTGACGAGGCCATCGGCATCGCAGCACGCAACGCGGTCACCCCCTACGCCGATGACCCGCTTGACGAAGTCCGTCGAGTCCGGCGGGAAGAGCCCGAGCGACTGACCGACCCACACGACGGCCGCGGACACCGGGTTGCGCTGCGGGGCCGCCCCCGCGGGGACGAAGCTGTCGGCCCCGTCGAAGACTATGACGTCGCCGCGCTCGATCGGCCGGGTCAGGTAGACGAGGCGGTTGACCAGAATGCGGTCCCCGATCTGCAGCGTGTTCTCCATCGAGCCCGAGGGGATCGAGAAGGGCTTCGCGACGAACGTGGTGATGAGCAGCACCACGCCGACGGCGATGGCGATCGTGACGGGGATGTCCCACCAGGGCTGCCGACGGTCATCCCTGCGGCTCACTGGCGTCTCCGTGTCGACCTGCTCGCGCAGGGCACGCGGCTCAGTCCTCGGTCTTGACGTTCTCGCGGCGCTCGCGAATCTTGGCCTTCTTGCCCCGCAGGTCGCGCAGGTAGTACAGCTTCGCGCGGCGCACGTCACCGCGGGTGACCAGCTCGATCCGCTCGACGATCGGCGTGTGCAGCGGGAAGGTCCGCTCCACGCCCACGCCGTAGGACACCTTGCGCACGGTGTAGGTCTCGCTCACGCCCGACCCGGACCGGGCGATCACGACGCCCTGGAACACCTGCACACGGGTCTTGTTCCCCTCGACGACCTTCACGTGCACCTTGACGGTGTCGCCGGGACGGAAGTCAGGGATGTCGCCCTTGATCGAGGCGGCATCGACGGCATCGAGGGTCTTCATGGCGGTATCGCTTCCTGCAGGCGCCACAGGTCGCCCACGGTCGTGGGGAATGGTGCTCGGCCGGAGCCGGAGCCCACCCGGACCGCGTCCCCTGTGGCGGGGCAGTCCGGGCGGCCATCGAAAGACGGCCGGATGCGGGCCCACGTAGTCTGCCACGATGGCACCCCGGGGCGGAAACCGGGGCGCTCGGCGCGAGGGCGCCGGGCATGCCGAACACTCCGGCTCCGGTCGGAGCGCCATGGCCGAGCAGGGGGCAGCGTGCACGATCGAGCAGGCAGCCCGGCTGCCCCGGCCGACCTGGTCGACGTCCCAGCACTGGTGACCGCGTACTACTCGGCACACCCCGCCGTCGGGGAGCCCGCGCAGCGGGTGGCGTTCGGCACCTCCGGGCACCGGGGGTCCTCACTTGACGGTGCGTTCAACGAGGACCACATCCTCGCGACCACGCAGGCGATCTGCGACCATCGGTCGCAGGCCGGCATCCGCGGCCCGCTGTACCTCGCGCGAGACACGCACGCCCTGAGCGAGCCGGCCTGGACGTCCGCGATCGAGGTGCTCGTCGCCAATGGGGTGCGGGTGCTCGTCGATGCGGCCGACGGGTACACCCCGACCCCTGCCCTGTCGCACGCCATCCTCACGCACAATCGCGGCAGGTCCACCGCCGATCCCGGCCGCGCCGACGGGATCGTCGTCACCCCGTCGCACAATCCCCCTCGGGACGGCGGCTTCAAGTACAACCCGCCGGACGGTGGGCCCGCGGGCGGTGACATCACCGGCTGGGTGCAGGACCGTGCGAACGACTACCTGGCCGCCGGGCTCGCCGGAGTGCATCGAATCACCCTTGCGCAGGCCATGGCCGGCGACCTGCTCGCCCGGCACGACTTCCTCGGCTCGTACGTCGACGACCTGCCCTCGGTGATCGACATCGATGCCATCCGCTCGGCCGGAGTGCGGATCGGCGCGGACCCGCTCGGCGGCGCCAGCGTCGCCTACTGGGCGGCCATCGCCGAGCGCCTCGGCCTCGACATCACCGTCGTGAATCCCCTCGTCGATCCCACGTGGCGGTTCATGACACTCGACTGGGACGGCCGCATCCGGATGGACTGCTCGTCACCCCACGCGATGGCGTCGCTCATCGAGCGCCGGAGCCAGTACGACATCGCGACCGGCAATGACGCCGACTCGGACAGGCACGGCATCGTCACCCCCGATGCCGGACTGATGAACCCCAACCACTTCCTCGCCGTCGGCATCGACTTCCTCGTGGCCCATCGCCCCCACTGGCCGGCGGCTGCTGCGATCGGCAAGACGGTCGTGAGCTCATCGATGATCGACCGGGTCGTGACCGGCCTCGGCCGCAGGCTGTGGGAGGTGCCCGTCGGGTTCAAGTGGTTCGTGCCCGGGCTCATCGACGGCTCCGTCGCCTTCGGCGGCGAGGAGAGCGCGGGCGCGTCCTTCCTGCGCCGGGACGGATCGGTGTGGACGACCGACAAGGACGGCATCATCGCCGCCCTGCTCGCCTCCGAGATCCTCGCCGTGACAGGCAGCTCGCCCTCGCAGCACTACGCGCGGCTGGCAGAGGTGCACGGCAGTCCGTACTACGCGCGCGTCGACGCCCCCGCCACCAGGGAGCAGAAGGCTGCGCTCGCCCGCCTCTCCGCCGACCAGGTGACCGCCACCGAGCTCGCGGGCGAGCCGATCCTCGAGCGCCTGACGCGCGCGCCGGGGAACGACGCCCCCATCGGCGGGCTCAAGGTGGTGACCGAGAACGGCTGGTTCGCCGCGCGGCCCTCCGGCACCGAGGACGTCTACAAGATCTACGCCGAGTCCTTCCTCGGCCCGGACCACCTCGCCCGGATCCAGCAGGACGCCCGCGATGTGGTCGCCACGGCGCTGGGCGACTGATCGACCGACGTCAGCTGGCACCGAGGTCGGGGCGCATGTCCGCGGTGCGCTCCCGCGAGCGCTCCTCGCGCCACTGCGCGATCTGACCGTGGTGCCCGCTGAGCAGTACGTCAGGAACATCGAGGCCGCGCCACTCGGGCGGCTTGGTGTAGACCGGGCCCTCGAGCAGGTCCGACATCGCGCCGGTCGCGAAGGAGTCGTCCCGCACGCTCTCCTCGTTGCCCAGGACGCCGGGCAGCAGCCGGGCGATCGCCTCGACGATGACGAGCACGGCGGCCTCGCCCCCGGCGAGCACGTAGTCGCCGATCGACACCTCACGGACTCCCGCCCAGTCGGCCCGCTGCGCGTAATGCTCGGCAACGCGGGAATCTATCCCCTCGTACCGGCCGCAGGCGAACACGAGCCAGGTGTCAGTGGACCACGCCGTCGCGGTGGACTGCGCGAACAGGCGGCCGGACGGCGTGGGGATGACGAGCACCGGGCGCTCGTCCGGCACCTGAGCACGCACATGGTCGAGCGCCTCACCCCACGGCACCGGGCTCATCACCATGCCGGGACCGCCCCCGTAGGGCGTGTCGTCGACGGTGCGGTGACGATCGTGCGTGAAGTCGCGCAGGTCATGGACGTGCAGGTCGATCACCCCCGAGTGCGCTGCCCGGCCGACGAGCGACAGCTCGAGCGCATCGAGGTACGCCGGGAAGATGCTGACGACGTCGACCCGCATCAGTCCTCCTGCTGATCGAGCAGCCCGGGAGGGGGGTCGACGGTGATCAGCCGCGCCGAGAGGTCGACGACGGGCACGAGTGCCGATACGAACGGGATGAGCACTTCGCCGGCATCCGTCGCGATCACCAGGAGGTCCTGCGCCGGCAGGTGCGCCACCTCGGCGACCGTCCCCACCGTCTCCCCTGCGGTCGTCACGACCTTGCAGCCGACGAGGGCCGTGTCGTAGAACTCGTCCGGATCCGCCGGGCGCTCCGCGTCGTCGCGCTCGACCTCCAGGACCGTCCCCCGCAGCGCCTCTGCCGCGGAGCGGTCGTCGACGCCGACGAACTGGACGAGCAGGCGCCCGGAGTGCCACTGGCTCCCGGACACCACGAGTGACGGCGCATCGTCGACGAGCAGGACCGCCCCCGGGGCGAACCGGTCATCGGGCTCGTCGGTGCGGCACTCGACCGTCACCGCACCGCGGACCCCATGCGGGCGCCCGATGCGTCCGACGACGACGCGCACGACGCGCTAGCGCTCGGCGACGTCGAGGAAGTCGATCCGCACCGCCCGATCGGAATTCAGTGCGGTGACCACGGTACGCAGTGCCGTCGCGGTGCGACCGCCCCGCCCGATGACCCGGCCCATGTCGTCCGGATGCACGCGGACATCGAGCGAGCGTCCGCGGCGGCCGGTGCGCATGCGCACGTCGACCTCCTCGGGATGGTCGACGATGCCGCGCACGAGGTGGCCGAGGGCCTCCTCCAACATCAGGCGTTCTCCTCCGCGGCCTCGGCCGCGTTCTCGATGGCCTCCACGGCAGCCTCATCGGCCGCGACATCCTCCGCCGCAGCCTCCTCCGCCACGGCCTCGGCAACCGCCTCGTCGACCGCAGTCTCGGCAGCTGCCTCCTCGGCCACAACCTCGGCCGGGGCCTCCGCAGCGACGGGCGCCTCCTCGACGACCGGAGCGGGGGTCTCGAGCTTGGGCTTCGGACGGCTCTTGGGCTCCTCCGACGCGGCCTTGACCGCGGCCTCGTAGGCGATCATCTTGCTCGGCTTCGCGGCCGCGACCTCCAAGGTGCCCTCCGCGCCCGGCAGGCCCTTGAATCGCTGCCAGTCACCGGTCACCTTCAAGATGGCGAGGACGGAATCAGTCGGCTGGGCGCCCACACCGAGCCAGTACTGGACACGCTCGGACTCGACCGAGATCAGGCTCGGGTTGTCGAGCGGCTGGTAGATGCCGATCTCCTCGATGGCCCGGCCGTTGCGCGCGGTGCGGGAGTCGGCGACGACGATGCGGTACTGCGGCGCGTGGACCTTGCCGACGCGCTTCAACTTGATCTTGACAGCCACGGGTGGCACTTCTCCTACGTGAGTGGCGGAACGAGGGTCGGGCCACGTGGGGACATGGCCGTCACAGCGATCCTGACGACTGCCGACCCGGAGGTAGAGGGCTCCCGGCCGACAAGTGCCCCCGTAGTCTGCCAGACCGGCCGCCCGCACCACGGCTGGGGTCAGGCGACCCGGCCGATGCGCGGCGCCCCCGCACGGTCAGCTGAGCAGCTTGCGCAGCTCCGGCGGGAGCGAGCCGAGGTCGATCTCGGCCTCCTCGGTCACCTCGCCGGACTCCCCCAGGGCCCGCTTGGCCGGGTTTCCGCTGCGGCGCTTGCCCTTGGCCGGCTTGGCTGCCTTCGCGGTCTTGCCGCGGGCCTTCTTGCTGCCACCCATGCCCGGTAGCCCGGGCATCCCCGGCATGCCTCCCATGCCCGGCATCCCGCCCTTGCCCATCTGGCGCATCATCTTCTGCGCCTGGCTGAAACGGTCGATGAGCCCGTTGACGTCGCTCACGCTCGTTCCCGACCCGGCTGCGATGCGGGCCCGCCGGGAGCCGTTGAGGATCTTCGGATCGCGGCGCTCCGCGGGCGTCATCGACTGGATGATCGCTGACACGCGGTCGAGCTCGCGGTCGTCGACCTGGTCCAGCTGGGCCTTCATGTCGCCCATGCCGGGGAGCATCCCGAGGATCTTGCCGAGCGATCCCATCTTCTTGATGGACTGCATCTGCTCCAGGAAGTCCTCGAGCGTGAAGTCCTCGCCCTGCGACATCTTGCGGGCCATGCGCTCGGCCTGATCGGCATCGAAGGCGCGCTCGGCCTGCTCGATGAGCGTCAGTACATCGCCCATGTCGAGGATGCGCGAGGCCATGCGATCGGGGTGGAAGGCTTCGAAGTCGGTGAGCTTCTCCCCGACGGACGCGAACATGATGGGTCGCCCGGTGACCGTCACGACGGAGAGGGCGGCACCGCCGCGAGCGTCGCCGTCGAGCTTCGTCAGGACCACGGCGTCGAAGCCGACCCCCTGCTGGAACTCCTCGGCCGTGCGGACCGCGTCCTGGCCGATCATCGCGTCGACGACCAGCAGCACGTCGTCCGGCTGCGCCGCATCCCGCACATCCCGCAATTGCTGCATCAGATCGGCGTCGACAGCGAGGCGTCCGGCAGTGTCGACGATGACGACGTCGTGCAGCTTGGCGATCGCATGCTCGCGCGCACGGCGCGTGACGTCGACGGGATCACCGACTCCGTTGCCCGGCTCCGGCGCGAACACCGCGACACCCGCCCGCTCGGCCACGACGCTGAGCTGGTCGACGGCATTGGGGCGCTGGAGGTCGGCCGCGACGAGGAGGGGGGTGTGACCCTCGCCCTTGAGGTGCAGCGCGAGCTTGCCGGCGAGGGTCGTCTTGCCCGCGCCCTGCAGGCCGGCGAGCAGGATGACGGTCGGCCCGGTCTTCGCGAACGCGAGCCGGGCCGTCTGCCCACCGAGGACCGCGACCAGCTCCTCGTGGACGATCTTGACGACCTGCTGCGCGGGGTTCAGTGCACCGGAGACCTCCGCGCTGAGGGCCCGCTCGCGCACCGTCGACGTGAACTGCCGGACCACCGGAAGCGCGACATCGGCCTCGAGCAGGGCGGTGCGGATCTCCCGGACGGTGGCATCGACATCGGCCTCGCTGAGCCGACCCTTGCCGCGCAGTCCCTTGAAGGTCGCGGCGAGGCGGTCGGAGAGGCTGGCGAACACGTCGGCCAGCCTATCTACGCGCGGAGCACAGGTGCTGCCGACGCCTCGCCCAGTGCCGACAGCACGGTCACGCGCAGGGCCGCGAGGCGATCCTCGCTCAGCGCAGCGCCGTCCGGTGCCCGCACGAAGAACGCGTCCACGGCCTCCGAGCCGAGGGTCGACACCTTGGCGCCGTAGATGTCGACGTCGGCGGCCGACACCGCGCGCGCCACCCGGTACAGCAGGCCCGGCGCGTCATGGGCACGCACCTCGACCACTGCGGTCGCGCCGTCCGCCGCCGGATGCAGGTCGACCGTGGGCGCCGCGAAGGCCGTACCAGGCCCGGCGTAGTCGGCATCCCGACGGGTGATCCGCTCGGCCACGTCGTAGGTGCCCTCGATCGCGCGCCTGATGTCCTCACCGAGCTGCGAGGCCTCGGGAGGGTCGCCGAAGGCCGGTCGCACCGTCCACTCCTGGACGGCCCGTCCCTCCACGGTGCGCACCTTCGCGGCCAGCACATGCAGCCGGTTCAGGGAGAGCACCCCCGCGACGGTGCCCAGCAGGCCGAGCTGGTCGCGGGCCGCGACCGTGACGGTGCAGGTGTGGCCGTGCTCCTCCATCACCGCCCACACGCCCTCCTGCTCCAGTGCGACCCGCTGCACCTCGGTGAGGCCGGGCGGCTCGGGCAGATCGCGCCCGTGCAGGACCTTGCGCGTGCGCTCGACCAAGTCTGCGACGAGGCCGAGGCGCCACTCGGACGAGACCGTCGGCCCCGTCGCGAGCGCATCCGCGATGGAGAGCTCGTGCAGCAGGTCGAGCACCTGCACGGAGCCGAGCGTCACCGCGACCTCTGCGATCACGGCGTGATCATCGAGGTCGCGGCGCGTGGCCACGTCGCCCAGCAGCAGGTGGTGACGGACCAGTGCCACGATCACGTCGATGTCGGCCTCCTCGAAGCCCATGCGTCGCGCGAGGTCCCCCGCTATGCGCGCGCCGACGACACTGTGGTCCCCGCCGCGCGCTTTGCCGATGTCATGCAGGAGCGCGCCGACGAGCAGCAGGTCCGGGCGATCGACATGGCGCGTCCGCGCCGAGGCCTGCACGGCCGTCTCGACCAGGTGACGGTCGACGGTGAAACGGTGCAGTGCATTGCGCTGAGGCGCGGACCGGACCACGTCCCAGTCGGGCAGCCAGCGGCTGACCCATCCCGCCTGGTCGAAGGCCTCCCAGACCCCGGGGAGGCTGGACCCCGACCCCAGCAGGGACACGAACGACTCCCGCGCGAGTCGATCCCAGGGCACGGGCAGGTCGGGGCACTCCGCGACGAGCCGCTCGAGGGTGTGCGGCGACACCGGCACACCTGCCTGCGCGGCCGCAGCAGCCGCGCGGAGGGCGAGGTCGGGATCGGTCGCCGGCCGTGCGTCGAGGGCAAGCACGGCCTCACCGTCCTGCAGGACGATGCCGTCCGCGAGGGGGGCCCGGGCCGGGGTGCGACGCAGGAACGGCCGCACCGTGCGTCGCCGTCGCGCGGTGGTGATGCGCTCCACCCGATGCCAGGTGACATCGCTGGCGTAGCCGATCGTGCGGGCGCTGTCGTAGACCGCGCGGAGCAGCGCATCCGGATCGGCCACTCCGACGAGGTCCTCGGCCACCGCCGCCTGCTCCTGCATGAGGAGCACATCGTTGCCCTGCCCGGTGAGCCGGTGAAGTGACTCGCGCACGTCGAGCAGGAAACGCACGGCGTCCTCCCAGCCCGTGTGCGGGACGTCCGTGAGCCACGAGGCGGCGATGCCCCGCAGCACGGTGGCGTCACGCAGGCCCCCGTAGGCCTCCTTGATGTTCGGCTCGGTCACCTGACTGGCCTCGCCGAGGCGCTCGCGGCGCTCCTCGACCATCGTGCGCAGCCCGGAGAGCCGATCTGCAGCCGAGGCTCGCCAGTCCGCCAGCACCGCGGCCGACAGTTCCTCGACGAGGGTGCCGTCGCCGGCGATCGGTCGCATGTCGAGCAGTCCGAGGAGGACCTTGAGATCGGTGGACGCGAGCCGGCGCGCCTCGGCGACCGTGCGCACGCTGTGGTCCAGGCGCACGCCGGAGTCCCAGATCGGGTACCACAGTGACTGCGACGTGCTGTCGGCCTCGTCCGCAACGCCCCTGTGCAGCAGCAGCAGGTCAAGGTCGCTGCCAAGCGTGAGCTCACCCCGGCCGTACCCGCCAACGGCCACGAGGCACATCGACGACGCGGGCGAACCAGCGGCCCTGAACAGGCTGGCGAGCCACGTGTCCGTCAATTCGGTGAGCGCAGCGCGTCGCCCCGGGCCATCGAGCCCGGGGCGACGCACCACCTGCATGCGCGCGGAGGAGTACTCCTGCGCGTCCACGATGTCCTCCAACTAGAGCGCGTCCGCCCCGCGCTCGCCCGTACGGACCCGGACGATCGTCTCGACCGGGCTGACCCACACCTTGCCGTCGCCGATCTTCCCGGTCTGGGCCGCGGCGACGATCGCCGACACCACCGAGTCCGCGGCGGAGTCCTCGACCACGACCTCGAGGCGCACCTTCGGCACCAGGTCGACGGTGTACTCCGCCCCCCGGTAGACCTCCGTGTGGCCCTTCTGGCGACCGAAACCGGATGCCTCCGACACGGTCAGGCCGTGGATCCCCGCCGCCTCGAGGGCGACCTTGACGTCCTCCAGCTTGAAGGGCTTGATGATTGCCGTGATGAGCTTCATTCAGTTCTCCTCCGCATTCCGACGAGCGGCGCTTCCGATGCCGGCGAAGATGCCGCCGCCCCCGGAGTCTCCCAGTTCATACCCTGATTCGGCGTGCTCGGCCAGGTCCACCCCGCCGACCTCCTGATCCTCCGAGACTCTCAGCCCGATGATGGCCTTGATGACCAGCGCGATGATCGCCGTCACCACCAGCGAGTAGCCGAGCACCGCGATCGCACCGATGAACTGCTTGCCCAGCTGGTCTAAGCCACCGCCGTAGAACAGGCCGTTGATGCCCGTGGGCGAGGCCTCCGTGGCGAACAGCCCGATGAGCAGCGTGCCAACGAGCCCGCCGACGAGGTGCACGCCCACGACATCGAGCGAGTCGTCGTACTTCAGGCGGTACTTCAGGCCCACCGCGAGGGCGCACAGGACGCCGGCGATCAGGCCGATGGCCAGCGCACCGATCGGGCTCACGGCGGCACAGGCGGGCGTGATCGCCACGAGTCCGGCGACGATGCCCGATGCCGCTCCCAGCGATGTCGCGTGCCCGTCGCGGATCTTCTCTGTCAGCAACCATCCGATCGCCGCGGCGCAGGTCGCCGCGAAGGTGTTCAGGAAGGCCACGGCAGCAGCGTTGTTCGCAGCGGTCGCGGATCCGGCGTTGAACCCGAACCAGCCGAACCACAGCAGGCCGGCACCGATCATCACCAGCGTGAGGTTGTGCGGCTTCATCGGGGTGCGCGGCCAGCCAAGACGTCGGCCGATGATGATCGCCACGACCAGCCCGGCGATGCCCGCATTGATGTGCACCGCGGTACCGCCGGCGAAGTCGATGACGCCCATCTTGTAGATCCAGCCGCCGTTGTCACCGGCGAGGTTGAACACCCAGTGGGCCACCGGGAAGTACACGAGGATGGCCCACACCGCGGCGAACGCCAGCCAGGCCGCGTACTTCATGCGATCGGCCACGGCGCCGGCGATGAGGCCCACCGTGAGGCAGGCGAACATCGCCTGGAAGGCGACGAAGGCCATGGCCGGGTACACCGCCTCGGGGTTGTCGGCCATGAGACCCTCGAGGCCGAGGTACTGGGTCACGTTGCCCAGCAGTCCTACCTGGCCGTACGAGTCGCCGAACGCCATCGAGTAGCCGAAGAGGACCCACAGGACCCCGACGACGAACAGTGCGCCCATGACCATCATGAGCATGTTGAGAACGGACTTGACCCGGACCATGCCTCCGTAGAAGAACGCCAGTCCGGGGATCATGAGCAGTACCAGTGCGGCTGCCGTGAGCAGCCAGGCGGTATCGCCGGTGTTCAACGCCGATTCCATGCGAGCACTCCCTCCAGTGGTGATCTCACCTCGCGCGGTGAACACTCGCGATCGCACGTTTCGGCAGGCGAGCGCGGAGGTTTCGGGGATGTGACGAACCCCCGGTGCCGCGTAAACAGCGCGTTACACGGCCGGGAAATCACACGGACGGGAACCGGACCCTCAGGCCTCGATCAGGGCGTCGACGAATACCTCGGCGTCGAAGGGCGCGAGGTCGTCCGGCCCCTCACCGAGGCCCACGAGCTTCACGGGGACGCCGAGCTCGCGCTGCACCGCGACGACGATGCCGCCCTTGGCGGTCCCGTCCAGTTTGGTGAGCACGATGCCCGTCACGTCCACGACCTCGGCGAACACGCGCGCCTGGACCAGGCCGTTCTGCCCCGTGGTCGCGTCGAGCACCAGCAGCACCTCGTCGATCGGCGACTGCTTCTCCACCACGCGCTTGACCTTGCCCAGCTCGTCCATCAGGCCGGTCTTGGTGTGCAGGCGGCCGGCGGTGTCGATGATGACGGTGTCGGCGCCGGATGCGGAAGCAGCGGCGACCGCCTCGAAGGCCACGGCGGCCGGATCGCCGCCCTCGGGTCCCCGCACGACCTCGGCGCCGACCCGGTCGCCCCATGTCTGCAGCTGATCGGCGGCCGCTGCGCGGAAGGTGTCCGCCGCCCCCAGCACGACACCCTGCCCGGAGGCCACCGCGAGCCGGGCGAGCTTGCCAGTCGTCGTGGTCTTTCCGGTGCCGTTCACGCCCACGACGAGGACGACCCCGGCTCGGTCCCCCTGGCGCTGCGCATGCACCTGCCGGTCCATGGCCGGATCGACGAGCGCCAGCATCTCCTCGCGCAGGATGCGCTGGACCCCTGCCGGATCACCTGCGGACTCGACCTTGACGCGCGTGCGGAGACGCTCCATGAGGTCCCGTGTCGGCGCGACCCCGAGGTCTGCGGTGAGCAGGAGCTCCTCCACCTCGTCCCAGGTGGCCTCGTCGAGGTCGCTGCGGCTGAGCAGGGTCAGCAGTCCGCGGCCGACGGCACCCTGGGAGCGCGCGAGCCGGGCGCGCAGCCGCTGGAGCCGGCCGATGGCAGGCTCGGGGACCTCGCGCTCGAGGACACCGACCGTCGTCTCGGCAGGCTCGGCCGCCGGCGCCTCGACCGCCGGCGCCTCGGTCGCCGTCTCGACGGGCTGCGGGCTCGACCGCGGGGTGACCTCGACGACGGACGTCCCGCGCCGGCGCACCAGCGCGACCGCGCCGACCACCAGGACGAGCAGGAGCACTGCGGCGAGCACGACGTACACGAGCAACGAGTCCATGGCCGCATCCTTCCACGCGGCCTGAGAGCTTCAGTCGGGTGCGACTCAGCAGCCTGAGTGCCTCAGCCGGGTGCAGTTAGGCGCTGACCGCCTCGCGCAGGCGCTGCCCGATCACCTGCGACACGCCATCGCCGCGCATCGACACGCCGTACAGCGCATCGGCGATCTCCATCGTGCGCTTCTGGTGGGTGATGACGATCAGCTGGGATGTCGACTGGAGCTCGGCGATGATGTCGATCAGCCGCCCGAGGTTCACGTCGTCGAGCGCCGCCTCGACCTCGTCGAGCACGTAGAACGGGCTCGGCCGGGCCTTGAACAGAGCCACGAGGAACGCCACCGCGGTGAGGGACCGCTCCCCGCCGGAGAGGAGGGACAGCCGCTTGACCTTCTTGCCCGGCGGCCGCGCCTCCACGTCGACACCGGTGTTCAGCATGTCCGACGGGTCGGTCAGCACCAGTCGCCCCTCGCCTCCCGGGAACAGCCGGGAGAACACCCCCTCGAACTCCCGCTCGACATCGGCGTAGGCCTGCGAGAACACCTGCAGGACGCGCTCGTCGACCTCCCTGACGATCGCGAGAAGGTCCTCGCGCGTGCGCCGCAGGTCGTCGAGCTGCTCGCTGAGGAACCGATGGCGCTCCTCCATCGCGGAGAACTCCTCGAGCGCCAGCGGGTTGACCCTGCCGAGCAGGGCGAGGTCGCGTTCAGCTGCCTTCAGGCGCTTCTCCTGCTCCGCACGCACGAAGGGGTAGGCCTCCGGTGTCGGCTGGTCCTCCGGCACTTCGTCGCCGGGAGCCGGCGGAGTCGGTGGGACGAGCTGGTCGGGACCGTACTCGCCGAGCAGGACATCCGCGGTGATGCCGTACTCCTCGAGGACCCTCTCCTCGACCTGCTCGATCCGCAGCCGCTGCTCCGCCCGGGCCACCTCGTCACGGTGCACGGAGTCCTTGAGCCGATCCGACTCCGCACCCAGCTCACGCAGCGTCGATCGCACGCCGCCCAGCAGCGCCTCGCGCTCCTTGGCCCGACGATCCAGGCTCGTGCGCTCGCCGCTGGCCACGGCGATCGATGCGTCGATGCGACTCGACACGACGCGCGATGCGTCGAGCACCGCCTGCGCCACGACCAGTTCACGGGCCCGTCGCTCGCGCCGCTCCACGGCAGCAGCACGCGACTGGCGCTCACTCTCCGCGGCGCGCTCGAGCTGCTGCGCTCGCTCGCCCACCGCCGCGACCCGCTCCTCGGCCGTGCGCAGTGCCAGCCGCGCATCGACCTCGTGGCGCCGCGCCGCCGAGGCCGCGGCCTGGAGGTGCTCACGGTTGTCCGCGCCCCCGTCATCCGCGGGCTCTGCCGTTGCGGCCTCCAGCCGTGCGGTCAGCGCCGACAGTTCCTCGCGGTCGGTGACCATCGCCGACTCGGCCGCTGCCCGCGCCTCGCCGAGGCGATCGGCCTCCGCGAGGGCGGCTCGCGCGACCTGACCGAGCTGGCCGAGCTGCTCGGCCACCGCGGCCATCCGCGCATCGGACTCGTGCAGCCGCCCGAGTGCCTCCTCGGTGCGCGACGCGATCTCGCGCTGCCGATCACGGGCCGAGACGAGGTCGAACCGCAGGCGCTCGAGGGTCCGTGTCACCTCGTCGAGG
>Ga0129336_10000007_pt1 | contig 87473 bp, 103 predicted proteins | sample CPB6_02_DNA_FD_96878 | JGI IMG/M metagenome (GOLD analysis project Ga0129336, IMG submission 96878) | Freshwater to marine salinity gradient microbial communities from Chesapeake Bay, USA - CPBay_Sum_0.6_0.2_DNA | ecosystem: Environmental > Aquatic > Marine > Coastal | place: USA: Chesapeake...
GATTTCATATAGTACCTATTTATATGGTAGTTCTTAATTTAACCGGAGCGGAGTAGTGGCCGAAACACGTTTATCTGGGGTTTTAATCAAGACCGGTAGTATTCCCACATCAGCAATTAATAACTTTTCCGCAGAAGTCTCGTCCTCCATACCGCCAGGTGTGGTATCGTCGTCTGCGCAAATTGATGTTCGTAATACCACCGGTATTCAGACGATTGCCACTACGGGGTCAAATACCTTTAGAGGTAATCAAATTGTTACCGGTAGTTTGAACATTACGGGGTCAACCACACAAATTGGTAATAATACATTAGCAGGAAACACACTATTATCGGGAACATTGATAATATCAAGTGCGCTCGGGGTTACCGATCCGTCCGTACATATATACGGCGACCTACAAGAAACAGGATATATACGATTCAATCCTACGACTACAAATATTGATTCAGGTATTAGTGCATCCTACATCTACGTCAGTGGGTCAACCAATGACTTATATTTCACACAAAATGGAAGCGGATTCTTTAACACCACACGGTTACGGTGGTTAGAATCAAATTTATATACGGGTTTGCTAAATGGTGGTGTTATGTCGTCTTCGTTGGGGTCAACGACATTTAGTATCACGTCGGGGTCTGGTCTTATCGTTACACAAAATGCAAGTCTTGCAAATGAACCGTACCCCGCAGTAAAATATGTCGTATGGGGAAATAAGACAAATGTTCCTATCACGTACTCGGGTTCCGCAAAGATTACCTACGTTGGATTAGATAGTAATGGCGATGTGGTACAACAAACCGCCGCGTGGGGGTCAACAAATATCGACCAATGGGATACAGAAATCTTCCTCGGGGTAGTATTGCATTTAAGTGGTAGTGTATCCACTGGGGTGTTTAATTCCCCACAAATTTCCTATGGTGGATTTCAAAAGAATGATGACTTTATTAGAGCATTCGGTCCATTAAAGGTAACGGGGCATACACTAACCGCAAGTGGGTCAAGTTTAGGAATTAATCGAACCGCAGGAACGGCATTCCGTGAGGGCTCAAATTATACAATTAATGCAAACCACCCATCCACGGTTACAGAAGCTGCAACGACGACCTCAAAAATTTATCGGTATTACCTATCCGGATCCACACCAATCATTGATACAGGCGTTAGCGCAGCAGGATATACGGTCATTGACCCAACACAATATGTAAACATTGCTACGGGACAATTAACCACAGTAACAGGAACTAGTCCAGCTACAAATCGCTGGACTGTTCAACGTGTATTCTGGGTTCCAAACTCCCCAACAAGTGCATTTATTGTTTATTACGGTAATGCAGAATATGCCACGCTACTTGACGCACGGAATGGTATTGATACCGAACCGTTCTCGGAAGCACCGAATACGGCACTCAATGCAATATTCTTAGGTTATTTAATCGTTAGAAAAGATTGTACCAATTTAACAGATAGTGCAACGTCAGCAATCGTACAAGGCGGCATTTTTCGTAGTGTGGGTGGTATAGGAGCATCTGGTGTTACCCCAGCATCAACCACACTAGCTTCACTATCTGATGTAGGAATTACAAGTCCTGCTGTGGGTGACTTGTTAGTATATGATGGTGCTATATGGCATAATACCAAGACGCTGAATGGAAATTACATATTGACAGGTAGTTTGACTACGAACGATGGTATTACGTCCGTATCGGTTACCAGTTCTCTGTACGGTACCAGTAGTTGGGCAGTTTCCGCATCACAAGCACTTACTGCCTCGTACGCATTAAATGCGGGTGGCTCTGGATTCCCATTCTCTGGGAGTGCGGTTATTACGGGGTCACTATTAGTATCACAAAGTGGTATCGTAGTTACGGGGTCACTAAACGTTTCCCAAGGTATTACAGGATCATTGTTTGGGACCAGTAGTTTTGCAGTATCTGCTTCTTATGCACAAACTGCATCATTTGCCCTAACTCCACAAGGACCACAAGGCAATCAGGGTCCGCAAGGTAATCAAGGTCCACAGGGCAACCAAGGCCCTCAAGGGAATCAAGGTAATCAAGGTCCACAAGGCAATCAGGGTCCGCAAGGCAATCAAGGACCGCAGGGCAATCAAGGTCCACAAGGCAATCAGGGTCCGCAAGGTAACCAAGGACCAACTGGAAATACAGGTACCACCGGTCCACAGGGTAATCAAGGGCCAACGGGGGTAACGGGGTCACAAGGCAATCAAGGACCACAAGGCAATCAAGGTCCACAAGGTAACCAAGGCCCTCAAGGCAATCAAGGACCAAGTGGACAACAAGGTAATCAAGGTCCGCAGGGACTTGGGGCACAAGGTAATCAAGGTCCAACGGGTCAGCAAGGTAACCAAGGGCCACAAGGCAACCAAGGACCACAGGGTATTGCTGGGCCACAAGGCAATCAAGGTAATCAAGGTCCAACCGGCCCACAAGGAAACCAGGGCCCGCAAGGGAACCAAGGGCCACAAGGGAACCAAGGACCGCAAGGGAACCAAGGCCCTCAGGGCAATCAAGGCCCACAGGGAAACCAGGGTCCGCAAGGCAACCAAGGACCAACCGGACCACAAGGCAATCAAGGCCCACAAGGAAACCAAGGACCAACCGGACCACAAGGTAACCAAGGTCCAACTGGAAATACGGGTACCACTGGTCCGCAAGGTAATCAAGGTCCAATTGGTTCACAAGGCAATCAAGGTCCACAGGGCAATCAAGGACCACAAGGAAACTTAGGTCAGCAAGGCAACCAAGGCCCAACTGGTGGCACGGGTCCACAAGGAAATCAAGGACCGCAAGGACTTGGGGCACAAGGTAATCAAGGTCCAACCGGCCCACAGGGAAACCAGGGTCCAATCGGAAGTACAGGCCCACAAGGTAATCAAGGCCCAACGGGGTCAACTGGAAGCACAGGTCCACAAGGTAATCAAGGCCCGCAAGGGGACCAAGGGCCACAAGGCAACCAAGGACCGCAGGGTAACCTAGGCCCACAAGGAAACCAAGGACCAACTGGACCTCAAGGTAATCAAGGACCAACCGGTGACACGGGTAGTACTGGACCACAAGGGAACCAGGGTCCGTTAGGTCCACAAGGTAATTTAGGTCCACAAGGGAACCAAGGTCCAACCGGAAATACAGGTGGTACCGGTCCACAAGGAAACCAAGGTCCAAGTGGTGCTACTGGTCCACAAGGCAATCAAGGACCGCAAGGATTAGGCCCACAAGGTAATCAAGGTCCAACCGGCGGTACAGGTCCAACCGGACCACAAGGCCGACAAGGCCCACAAGGCAATCAAGGCCCACAAGGCAATCAAGGCCCAACCGGACCACAAGGAAACCAAGGACCAACAGGACCACAAGGAAATTTGGGACCACAAGGGCGCCAAGGCCCACAAGGCAATCAAGGACCAACCGGAAATACAGGTGGCACTGGTCCACAAGGCAATCAAGGACCAACCGGCGGTACAGGCCCAACCGGACCACAAGGTAATCAAGGACCAACCGGCGGTACAGGCCCAACCGGACCGCAAGGCAATCAAGGCCCAACCGGACCAACCGGCGGTGCAGGTCCAACCGGACCACAAGGCCGCCAAGGCCCGCAGGGGAACCAAGGCCCAACCGGAAATACAGGTGGTACTGGTCCACAAGGCAATCAAGGCCCAACCGGACCAACCGGCGGTGCAGGTCCAACCGGACCACAAGGCCGCCAAGGCCCGCAGGGGAACCAAGGTCCAACCGGACCACAAGGTGCAGCTGGTGGATTTACTACAAACTCTAACGCCCAAGTAAACTCTTTAGGCGTTGGCACAGCTGCATCGGGTACGGCTGGTAATATTCGTGCAACTAACGACATTGTTGCCTACTATTCATCAGATGCTAGATTAAAGAAAAATAAGCAAGTTATTGCCAGTGCAATTGAAAAGATTCGTCAATTGGGTGGATATGAGTTTGATTGGATACCGATGGAAGGTATTCACGAAAACTATGGTCACGACATCGGTGTTATCGCTCAAGAAATTGAAAGAGTCATTCCTGAAGTCGTTATCACCAGAGAAAATGGGTATATGGCCGTTCGTTATGAAAAGATTGTCGCCCTATTAATTCAAGCAATCAAGGAATTAGACCTAGAAATTGAAAAATTAAAGAATAAGGACTTGACAACAGACGAGTAAAGGTGTATACTAAATAGGTTACAACGCATAAGGACTATAAATGAGTTATATTACAATAAAAATAAACACACGTATTCATACTGCCATATGAGAATTTCTTATATGTTGGTATGAATACGTTTTGTTTTACACCAATTAAGGAGTTTCTATGAAAGACATTATGAATCATTTTACTAATGTTAACGGTATCTTGTGGTATATGGATTCGCTAGAAGTTAACGGAAGTGCGCTGACATTCAAAGGATGGCTGGCTCACACAGAACAAGCTATCAGCTCGATAACACTTAATAACCAACCAATCCTTACGACCATCGGATTTCGACCAGATGTGGTTAAGGTGTATCCATTTTTAAAGACACCCCACGTTGGCGTCGAAGTAACAATCGATAGAAATCAAATCAAGGATTCCGTAGGACTTATTTTAGCGGACGGGTCAACGGTTCAGAATATTGGTACATTTGAGAAGTGGGCGATATTTTATTCTGGATTTAATCCGATACAAAAGAAAGGGGTCGTAGTCGTCGATAACTTCTACGACAATCCAGATTGGATTCGTTCATTCGCAATGAATAATTTGACATTCGCTGGTTCGGATTATCATCGGGGTAAGCGTAGTGAAGAACGTTTCATTCTAAACGGAACGAAGGAAGCTTTCGAGCGTATCTTAGGTAAAGAAATTATTAATTGGAATGACCCGTCATATGCAAATGGAAAGTTCCAATACTGCACATCAACAGACCCGATTGTATACCACGTTGACACACAAACATACGCTGCGATGGTATACCTCACGCCTGATGCCCCATTAAACTCTGGAACCGCAACGTATCGTAGTAAGATTACGGGAGCAACCCGATTTGACAACTATGATGACAATCCAGAACTGTATGAACGTACATTTAAGGGTCGGTCAAGTCAAATGAATTTCTACGACAATAGTACCTACGAATTAGTTGATAGTATTGCAAACGTGTATAACCGATTGGTAATGTTCGATGCAAAGACGTTACATGCTGCTACTAACTACTTCGGTGATAGTATTGAAACCGCTCGATTCTTCCAACTGTTCTTCTTTGATGTAGCGTGGTAAAATGCAGGTAATTGATTGTGTTATCTTTTCGGACGAGGTTGATTTACTAAAGAAGCGTCTGGCATATTACGATGACAAAGTAGACCAGTTTGTAATATGTGAAGCAGACAAAAACTTTTATGGGGAAGATAGAGAATTGGTATTTCCCACAATTCGTGACGAACTAAAAAATAAAGACAAAATAACATATTTGGTTAATCGTGAGTTTGAACACGTATCAAAAGGGATTGAATATACGTGGCCACAAGGTCCGTGGATAAATGAATGGAAGCTACGAGAACAGCTTAATTCATTTATCGCCGACCAACTGGACGATGATATTATCATTATAAGTGACACGGATGAGTTTTACGACAAGCGGTTCATATATGACCACGGAAAGCCGGTCACGTTTATGATGACAAACAATTACTTTTATGTAAATTACGTAGATAATAAAACGACAATACCAGGCCCGCAATTATTTACTAAGAAGAATTATTATGATTTTGCGGGTACAGAATTTGAATATTATTCGGCACATTTAAATTCTGTTCAAGGGATGAGAAACAGTCCAATGTCGGGATTTAAGAAGATTATTTATGATGCAGCGTGGCATTTCAGTTATTTGGGTGGGTTACCATCTATACGAAAGAAATTAAACAACTTTTCTCATTCTGAGCTAATGCACTATCAAAATCAGCCAGATGAGTATTTCTTAGATAAGATTTCAAAGTTTGAAGATATTTTTGGTAGACCCGTAACGTATGGAATCAAAGATAACTTGACGCAAGAGCTTAAAGAATTATTTAATACGCCAGAGTATTATTATTCAGTATAAGGAGAGCATGGTGTTAAAATTACATTTATTTACTAGATGTACTCGGTTACATAATCTAGAAAAAATTAAACAAACGGTATTTCCAAGCCCATTTGATGTGGTTTGGCATTTGTTATTTGATACTACTACACTTAAGGATATTGATGCGGAGCTGTTAAACCGACTGCAAAATAACCAAACACGGTTTTATTTTCTTAAAAGTAATGGGACTGATTATCTTTATCCGCAAATCAGTACGATAGTGGCGGGGGTTGAAGAAGGATTCGTCTCAATTCTAGATGATGATAACATCCTACACCCAGACTTCTATACTGAATTACTGGAAGCGATTCAACAAAATCCAACCAAGAAAGGATTTGTGTTTGAACAATATGTCGGTGGAAATGATTTTACGGGATTAGAGATTCGTAAGGTAGGCCCAGAACATATGAAGCTCCGTCATATAGATTCTGCCCAATATGCCTTACATACATCTCTGTATAGTCTAAAAACATATGAAGGTGGGTATGATGCGGACGGTCGATTTATTGAACCTTTATATAATCTTGTACCCGATGAGTTTCACTTTATCCACAAGGTACTGTGTTTTTACAACTACTTAACAGCTGTCAAGAAAGCTAGAGTACCAAAGGTATTATATATTGGTCCTGATGAGCCAAAGCTTGAAAGTATAAATTACTTGGGGTACGAAGATGTTAGTTTAGATGTCACGTACGCCAAGGATGATGCACAGTTAAACAATATTTTAATAAACGTCAAACCCGATTCTATTATTACCGTATCGGATGATTATAAAAAGTTTCCAAATCTGTGTTATTCAAATTTAGAAGTACGTAAAAAGTGGATGACTGTTCCTCCAACGCAACAGAATATCGGAGATATCGCATATAATTGTGCGATGAATCAAATGCTTGAACAAAGTAATGAACATTTGATTTCGTACTTTACTCCAATTTATAACACAGGAACTAAGCTAGTCCGAACATACGAATCGTTGAAAGAGCAAACCTATCAAAATTGGGAATGGGTGATGGTTAACGATTCATCCGATGGTGGTAAAACGTTAAAAATCGCAGAGCAAATCGCAGCACAAGACCCCAGAGTTAGAGTATATGATTTTAGAGAAAAGACCAAGGGAATCATTGGGGAATCAAAATATAGAGCTGCGTGTTTGACTCGGGGTAAGTGGCTCGCAGAACTGGACCACGACGACTTATTAACCGACAACTGTTCGATGGATGTGATGAACGCAGCAAATAAGTTTCCCGATGCTGGATTTATTTATAATGATAGCGTCGAAGTAACCGAAGATTGGGTATCGCTTACATATGGGGAAGGATTCTCTCTTGGGTATGGCACGTATAGAAAAGTTAATTATCGGGGATGTAATTGGGATGTTGCTTTAACCTCGAACATCAACCCAAAAACAATTCGTCATATTGTTGGAGTACCGAACCACGTACGAGTATGGCGTCGTGATGTGTACTTCGCCGTCGGTGGTCACAATAGAGACTTGGCTATAGCAGATGATTATGAATTGATTGTACGAACATTTCTACACACTAAATTTGTAAAGATACCAAAGCTCGGATACATTCAGTTTATTTATAATAATCACACGGGTCAGAATACACACGATTTGTCGAGGGCAGATATTCAACGTAGAGTTAGAACAATTATGTATCATTATAATGCTAGGATTGCACAAAGATTCGCAGAACTTGGCGTAGACGATTATCCATATCGAATCAACCCAAATGACCCGTTAAGCGTACCAAGTCGATTTGGAACAGAAGAAAACTTTGTAAATTACATTTACGAGGATTAAAATGTACTCTATCGTTATACCCACGATGTGGAAGCAGCACCTAGGACGATTTAGAGAAGTGCTAGTTGATTTAAATAATAGCAGTTTGGTTAATGAAATTATTTTGATAGATAATGATTCGAATTCTTGCCCAACTGAAATGTTAACGGGTTTAAGTAAATTACAGTATAACAAGCAAATAGAAAATATATATGTAAACCCAGCGTGGAACTTAGGAGTTGATATCTCTACGAGTGAATATGTGATGATTCTAAACGACGATGTATGGTGCAATCCATCGATACCATATATATTAACTGCACATCAATCGCACGCTGATAAAGAAAACGGAATCTACGGATTATCTACGAGTTGCTTTTTATGTGAAGATATGATTACGGATGTCCACAATACGGAAATTCAAGTAGTCAATACAGAAGGTCGAGGTACGGGGTGGGGGTGTTTATTTATGTTTAAGCGAGACAGATGGACGCCTATCCCAAATGAATTAAAAGTCTGGTTTGGTGATGATTTTATAACCAGAGAGTTTACAAAACGTAGTGATGTAGTGTATTCAATTAAAAATGTTTGTGTAACGGAATGGTCGATCACCTCTAGATTACCTGAATTTACCCCGATTACTGAAAACGACAAGGAAATATATTTTTCTAAATATTCTAACTAAGGAGTTATGTATGCAAAACACTTTTATTTTCCCAAAAAAGCACGTAGATTCACAGAACTACTACTGGTTTGACAAAGGGTTTAGTGACCAAGAGCTTGATAAGATTTATCGGGAAGTTGGCGAAATCCCATTCCAAGAAGCAACCACTGCTGGTGGGAATAAGCAAATCCGCTCATCATCTATTAAGTGGGTTCCCCAAACCGAAAAGTGGGAATGGCTATATGATAAGTTGATGCGAATGGCTATCGAAGCTAATGATGTACTTTGGAACTTCGATTTACATACCGCACCAGAAGGAATTCAATACACCGAATACCACGCTTCTGCTGGTGGTCATTATGGATGGCACCAAGACATCGGACCTGGCATGTTATCACTCCGAAAGGTGTCTATTACCGTACAATTAGCTGCTCCAGATGAATATGAAGGCGGTGATTTAGAAATCTGGCAGGGTGGAGATGGTCCACTTCAAGCCCCACGGGGTCGTGGAAATGTGGTTATTTTCCCATCCTATATGATGCACCGGGTTGCCCCAGTCACTAAGGGAACTCGTCGGTCCTTCGTATTGTGGCTTGGTGGTGACCATTATCGGTAAAATTTGTCTATTATTGGTTAAATTAGATATTTATAGTGGTACCTTTCCATAAGAGACATACATGGGTATTTTAGAACGAGTATTGGCCGGGGCGAGTTTTACAAGAAGAACACTTACTATTCCTACATTTTATGCAGGAATAGTAAGTGGGGCTATGGCACCTCGTCCCGGTGGGGCATTTATTTTATTAAATGCAGAATCAAATAAGACCACGCGAATCAGATTATATTCGGACAGTGCTAGTGTCAATATTGATGCTAGTAGAGGGCCTACCGATTTCAATCTCAACGATTCAGTTGCATTAATCTCCGATATTTCTTTAATACAAGGAACTGGTCTAAGCCTTGATTTAAATCCGCCTATTATCGGAAACACGTTTAGTAATGGTGATGTATGGTATCATATTAGTAGTTCATTCGGTCCTACAGCGGTGAACTTAACAGTATATGATTTTGGAGTTGTTGGAGATAGTATCACCGACCGCACTTCATTAATAATAAGTCGGTCATCTATCCCTACTACGGGGTATGGCGTGTCTGGTAGTATTACCACAAAGAAGAGTTTTATAATATTAAGTGGTAGCGCCACAACAGGATCACGGTTAAGACTATATTCAACACGAATTGAAGATGTTCCGTCATCAGAACAAACGCGGTCATTCGATACGGCCTCGTCGGCCGCATCACAATTGATTGCAGACGTTATTTTTGATACTGGAAGTTTTGCATACAAGTTTGTTCCTGTGTTGGAAGCCTACACGTGGGAAGCTGGAAACCTTTCTACTGGAACCGGAACGCTTGGGTATCAATTAGAAAATAGAACGGGTGCTACACAAAATATCACCGCGTCACTCTACATTCTCTCCACAGAAGAATAATATGAGATTTTATCCATTTGGGTCGGGTTCAGCAAATTTACAATCCGTATTAACTGCTTCGTATGCTAGTTATGCAGCAACAGCGAGTGCAGCTATACGAGTTTATACGGCATCGAAAGCTATTACAGGCGTGGCTGGTGTAAATGGTTCTGATGGGATTTGTATATATGTACAAGGACCACAAGGAGCAACCGGTAGTAAAGGACCAACGGGAGCACCCGGTGGTATTTCCGACGCTTTCTAGGATTATTTATGCAATTTTTTCCTCATAATGTACCAATAAGCATTACCAATACCGCGGTAAGTGCAAGCTTAACACAAACGGCACAGTTTTTATATAATTTAGGTACCATAGCAATTAATACCGCGAGTTTGGCACTTAATATTTCTGGGTCTACTGGTGCTAGTGGGTCGAACTATACCAAGACGGGTGCAACGGGTCCACAAGGATCGACCGGCCCATCTGGATATCGTGGAAATAGTGTGTATCTGTTATCTATAGCCAGAAGTACGGGGTCTAATACTGTGTGCTACACCACAGACGCTCTTGGTACCGCTACATTTAATGGGGTAAATTATACTTGTAATTACGGATTTGCACAAACCTATTACGCCAATGCGAGTTCATTAACGAACGGAGTAGTATTATATTATGATTCATCATGTTCATCACTCGCAGTTAACCTATCAAGTTTATCAGACCCAACAAGTAACGCGATATTCAATACCGATGGCGCTGGAACTATCACTCTCACCGGCAACACTTGCGCGAGCAGCATCTAATGTCATATTATTTTCCATTTGGTAATTCAAGTTTAGTGGTAAACACAAACGTTAGTTATTCGATATCTGCGGTTACGGCAAGTAGACCACAATTTGCATCGATTGTTGTTCCAACAGCGTCTTTCGTAACATCAGTCATTAATGCACCAGCAAGTGGTACGACCGGTGTTCACAAATCTGCGTCAGACTGTACAAGTACTTCGCCTGTCGGCGCCCAAGGGGTAACCGGTCAACAAGGTGATATGGGTAGTAGTTATACCGTGTGTCCTCCCGGAACAAAAGAATGTCCTGGATTATTTACTTCATTATCTTTGTTTGTTAACCCAAACAGAGCGTCTGGTTCTCAATTCAGTATCGTATGTATTGAAACTGCTGGGTATGTATACTCAAGCGTAGGATGTCCAGATTATTTACCAACATCATCAAATCCAAACATCCCTGCTATTCCATAACCTTGACAAATATTAAACGGCATTTTAAATTTTATTAAACACCATAGGTAGATATTATGACAGCAACGGTTCCAGTTCCATTGGCATTACGCCATTTAATTGAAAGTAACAACCAATTATTGAAAACGTATCAACAAGAGTTGACCACCAAAGTAGTGGTCGCTAACGAAGAAATGATGCGGCTATTAGGATTAGACGCCAACGATGGGTGGAGATTAGACGTAGATACATTCACATACGTCAAGGTCGAAGATGGTACATCCGTCAGCTGATACCGCAATACTTACGTGGGGAAAATTCAAGGGATATTCGCTTTCGACTGTTTATTATCGAAATCAATCATATCTCCAATGGATGACCACCACGATTGGGATTCCCGAAGTCTGGAAAGAAGCAGCCAAACTGGTATTGGCTGGTGAAGACATTTCCCATTTAAAGATTGCCCGTACCACGCAAACTCCCGCGGTAGAAAAGCCCCAAACATCAACATCAGTTCAAGTCACCGTTACGTTAGTTGATAGTAAAACGGGGGCTGTCGCTATGCCATATAATCCACCCTTGATGGAACGTTTCAAGTACGAAGTAGACGGTCGTAAGTGGAATGGGGAAAATAAAACGTGGGAGTTTCCAGCAGTTCATCTTCCGAAAGTGTTTAAGGTCTTTGGCGAAGAAAATATCCAATGTGATGAGAAAGTCTTGAAGTTACTGGAAAAGCTCAAAGACCGTCGAGAAGATTTAGACGAGATTCGGGTCAAAGAAGATATTGATTTCAGTATCAAGGGGATGCAACTCCAACTCTACCCATATCAGAAAGTCGGTGTCACGTTCGTTGAACGAGCCGACGGCCGGTGTCTGATTGCCGATGCACCTGGGTTGGGTAAGACTGCACAAGCAATTGGATTTGCCCAACACAAGAACCTTAAGACGGTCATCGTTTGCCCACTCTCCGTCGTGGTTAACTGGAAGCGTGAAATCAAGAAGTTTACTGGAAAGGATGCAACCATCTGGGACAGTAAGAGTTACGATGGAAAACTCTCCAATCAGTTCCATATCGTCCACTATGACGCCGTGGGTAAGGTTGTTGGTGACTTACGAAAGCAAGAATTTGAACTACTGGTCTGTGACGAAGCAACCTATCTCAAGAACCGACAAACCATCCGAGCAAAGAGTATTCTGGGTTCGTATAAAGAACGACGTAAATATCCAGGCATCAAAACGAAGTACTGCCTATTCCTTACTGGTACTCCTGTGATGTCTCGTCCAATCGAAGCGTTCGCTTTGTTGAACTTCCCTGACAAAGAACGTTTCAATAATTTCTTCCATTTTACCCAGCGGTACGGGGGATGGAAGGGAGAAGCACCCCGCAATCTCCAAGACCTCCACGACCGCACGAAAGATTTGGTTATTCGTCGCAAGAAGGAACAGATTCTTACTGAACTTCCAGCAAAACAACGAAATGACCTATACGTTGAGTTGACAAAGGACGAACAGAAACAATATAAGGAATTACTACGAGAAGTCTTTGGTCGGTGGAAGGTAGAGAAACCTACCATCGGTCACATGCCGAAACTTCAAAACTTCTTGATTGAAAAGAAGATTCCACGGTTAGTAGAAATGGTGGATGAATTCTTGGATAACGATAAACCGATCCTTATTTTCAGTAATTATATTGCTCCGCTTAAGTTCTTGGCTGAGCAGTATGGGGACAAGGCAGCACTTTTAACGGGTGAGATGAACAGTAAGGAACGTCAAGTCACAATTGACCGATTGACCAAGGGTGAAGCAAAAGTAGGGTTGTTTAGCCTTATGGCGGCAGGTATGGGTATTGACGGACTCCAACATCAGATAGATACCGTGGTATTTTTGAACTGTGATTGGGTTCCAGCAAACCACGAACAAGCTGAGGACAGAACCCACCGTATCGGTCAAAAAGGACAAGTTCAAGTTTATTATATGTTATGTGCCGATACCATCGATGAATATATGCGTGATATCCTCAAAGAGAAACAGCAGGTGGCAGACTTAGTGGTGGATGGGGCGTTAGTCACTCCTGAACGTTCTAAGTCCTATTTTAAGGAATTTGTGAAGAAAATTAATAGTGTTTATAAGCAAGATATTTCCACTCAAAATATAGAAGATTAATATTTATATAGGTGGTAAAACCAAATAGTTTAAGGAGTTATTTATGGCAGAATATAGTTTCCCGACAGAAACGATAGACCTCCCAAGTGGTGGAAAACTCTATCCAGAGGGAAGCCCGTTACGGAGTGGGACCATTGATATCAAGTATATGACCGCTAAGGAAGAAGATATCTTGACTTCAACCAATCTCATTCAGAAAGGCGTGGTAATTGATAAGTTGATGGAAAGTTTGATTGTTACCAAGGGTGTAAAACCCGATGATTTATTGGTCGGGGATTTAAACGCAGTAATGGTTGCGGCTCGTATCCTTGGGTATGGAAAAGACTATCCAATTCAACTATTATGTTCATCTTGTGGTAAGAAGGTTGACCACGTGGTAGACCTTTCAAAATTAGATATGGTTACTCCAGAAAGTGACTCGGCAAACGGCGAACATACGTTTGTATTACCCACTGGAATTAGTATTACCTTTAAGTTATTGACCCGCGGCGATGAAAAAAATATTCAAGCTGAGGTAGAATCCTTAAAGAAAATTAATGGGGCTATTGAAGGTGACACATCGACCCGATTAAAGTACATTATTACCTCAGTCAATGGTAATCGGGACAAGAAAAGTATCAGAGAGTTTGCAGATGCAATGATTCTCCGTGATATTCGGGCACTTCGTGAACAAATGAAAAAGGTTTCGCCTGATGTAGATTTTAATTTAAATATTACGTGTTCTCAATGTGACACTACTACCGCAGCGAGGATGCCCATTGGGGCAACCTTTTTTTGGCCTGACTTCTGAGAACAAGGTTCAAATACATAAAATGTTGTTTACATTAGCATATTATAGTAATGGTGCGTTTAACTTTGAACAAGTCTATAATATGCCGGTTTACTTACGAAACTTCTATATGAAGCAACTAGAAGAAACAAAAGAAAAAGAAGCAGATTTGGTCAAGTCAAACCAACGTAGTAAACCTTCCAAGAGATAATCTATGGCAACCCCAACCCAAGAAGATTTTTCATCATTAAGCAGTGCGATAGCCTCATTAACAGAAGCACTTGGTAAAGGCCAAGAGAATACTGCTGCGGGTACTAAGATATCGCCAGAGTTTAAGAAAAATTTGATTGGACTGGGTACTGAACTATTAAAGGTAGCCGATGCTGGAAGAAAATTCGGTCAAACCATCGGAGTGTCCGCTACTTCAGGAATAGAATTAGAACTTAAGAATCGTGCACAGGCCGTTCGACAAATTATTAGTTTAGAAGCAAATCGCGCAGCGTCACTCAGTCAAATTCAAGCAGTTGAAAAATCTCTAGCAGACACCTTCATTGGTGTACGCGACGGATTTAAATTCAGTGCACAAGGTGCAGCACAACTTGCAAGTAATTTAAAAGGTGGATTCGGGTCAGAATTTGAATTAACTGGTGAATCGCTAAGAGCATTGACTGTTATCGGGGCAACCACCACAGAACAATTTACTGCGTTTCGTCAAGCGACCGGTCGAGCAAGTTTGTCGTCTAATCAACTTGCTACTATTGTTAATAAAAATTCCTTATCATTTTTATTATATGGAAATAGATTTGCCAAGGCAGCAGCAGATGCAGAAAAGATTGGAATCAGTTTGGCATCTATTCAATCAGCTCAAGCGGGATTGGTTACCAATTTAGAAGGAACGATTGATACCGTAGCCCAATTAAATCAATTGGGTGGGCAAATTGATTTTGGCACCTTAACTCGAATTGCAGAACAAGAAGGACCAGATGCGTTACTAGCTTACCTTAGAGCAACAGTTCCATCAGAATTTTTTAAGAGCACCAGCTTCCGTGCTTTGTTTGAACAGTTAGGAGTATCGTCTGAACAATTACTCCGAGCTGGTCAAGTACGTACTACTGCTGATAATTTAGACTCACAGCTAAGCCAACTAGGAACTAACGCTACGGCGACTTCCAAAGCACTAGCGGCGTTGTCTTCCGCAGCTAATGCGGTTAATTCAAGTTTTGGTGGTTTAGCAAAGCAAATAGTGGCTTCTGCGGCAGGTACTGCCATTGGTGGTGGAGCATTAAAAGGTTTAGGAAAGGCATTAGGTGGTACGGTTGCTGCGTTCGCCGCACCGGAAATTGCAGCAGTCGCAGCCACCGCAGCGGTAGGGTACGGTCTATACAGTCTATTCAAGGGAGATGATGTAATCTCTGGGTACGGTGAACGTACCTTGGTAACTCCAACCGGCGCGGTAGCATTGAACAATAATGATACGGTATTGGCAGGAACTCGCTTGATGTCCCAAGGAGCACTGCAACCGGGTGACACCTCAGAGTTGAATAGAAAAGTTGACACATTAATCGCTACATTACAAAACGCAAATACTACGATTAATATTGACGGTACAATGAGAACGGTTCCTCGTATGAGTTTGGTTGGTGTGTACTCACGTAATGAGAGAGCATAATTATGGCATTTACGACATTAGCTGATCGGTTTGCCCAATCGTCGCAAGAAATATACGGGAAGTTCGCTACTCGGCAAACTCCTGATGGGCAACCGTACATCAGTATTCTTCCAGATACCGCTGATTCTCGTAGTAGAATTAAAAGCGATAGCCAATCTGTTCCTGTGGTGTCTACTCAACGTGATGTTACAAGAGTTAGTAGATTTTTAAAATCGTCCGATGGACTTCTTTTTATTGCTAAACAAACGTTGTTGCAAACTGGTAATACGTTCGTCAATACGAAACTATTCAATCCTGCCTCGGTACTATTAAATACTGTTCCGTTCGTGCACGCTCGTCGTCATATTGTAACGTCCGCAATAGTACCAAATCCATCAGGACTACTTCAAAATAGTACTGTGTCGGACACCGCGGGTCGTATTAAAATTATTACCACAGGCGGTCCAACATTACCTTCACTTTCTCTACGGTCATTTGTATCTACACAATTAAAGAAAGCAGCAAATACGATTATCCCATTTCCACAAAATTATTTGACATCTAGACCAGAATATAGAACATTTGGTTATACTGGAGGTACTTTAACACCTAAATCATCCGGTCCAGTTATCGTGGACCCCCAGCCATTAAGTTCACGTGGATTGCCAAGATTATCTACCACGGCTACGGTTAAAAGTATTGTACAAAAGAAAGTAACTACTACGCTTACTGGGTTAGCAACCAGTGTAATACGTAAATTGGGCGGTCGTATACAAGTTCCGGCGGCATTGAAGGAACCAGAAAAGATTCCAGATTTTGTTAGAGCAGCGGAACAGTTTAGAGACAATCAACTAAAAAGAACTAAAGATAGATTTAATAGTAAGTTCTTTGCCGAAAAGCAATTTTATCAACAAAACATAGCTACCTCGGTGGTAGAAACCAGTGGTATAAATCCTGTAATTAATGGAAGTGCTGGCTCAGTCCTTGACCCATTGAATATTGGATTGGATGGTTCTGCTGATGCGGGGACGGAACAAGGAAAAACTGATAGAATAGGGTACGGTGGTATAAACACCAAGCACGAAGGTAAAGGCGTTGACATTATAAGATTCGTATTCACAGACAGTAACGATAATAATGTACAGTTCAGAGCATTTATTTCTCAATTAAAAGAATCAACAAAGACTGAATTCAATGAACAACGATACGTTGGTCGTACTGAACGATTTGTAACGTATGGAGGTGCAAAGCGGTCAGTAAGTATGAATTTTAATATCGCTGCGTTCTCACAAAAAGAATTAATTAATGCATGGACAAAGGTAAACTTTCTTACGGGATTGGCGTTCCCAGCAGATGTATCCGAAAGTGGATTTATGGTTCCTCCATTATTTAAGATTACCGTGGGTGGTATTTATGATAATCAACCGTGTTACATCGAAACACTAGATTTTGATTTTATAGATGAAAATATTACATTTGACGTTGATAGAGAAGTATCACAAACTATTAATGTAACTATGACAATATCGCTACTCGAAAAACGTAGTAAGTTCTATAATAGTCCATTCTACAAGATTACAGAAGATTTACCAGCATATTATTCAGCAAGACTAGCATCAACTGTGCCGATTAGATCTAATAATGTAGTTGATGCCGCGGTAAAGGAAGCCGCACGTAGAGGAGTTACAAGAGTAGAATTATCACTCCGAGACAGAGTTCGATTTGCGACCTCAGCTGTTGTAAGCGGGAACCTCCGTGCACCAGAAAGTGTTCTCCGTATACCGGCTCCTAGACAAATTCCGTTACCTAATAACACTGAAGTGCAGAAGATAAAGTCTGCACTCAGACAATATGAGAGAACCGAGACAGATGCTAATTTTGTGCGTATTGCGGCAGCTGCATTTTGTCAAGACGCTGGGGAAGATAAAGACGCATGTATAAACAATTATTTGTCTGGAGGAAACTAAAATGGATAGATACGTTAAACCGCTATCGGTTGACTCCTCAAAGAAAATTCCGTATTATACCACGGAATTGACCAAAGCTATTCCTTTAGAAGATATTCCATTTTATTATATCGTCCAAGAAGGTGATAGACTTGATAGTATCTCTAATAGATTTTACAAAACACCTGATAACTGGTGGGTCATCGCTAAAGCAAATTTGTTAGTAAATGGAAGCTTAGCGGTACAGCCAGGAACTAGTTTATTTATTCCAAATATTTAATATGTCAACTATAACTGATGCACCTTGGAGTGCCGCGTTTATATCTTGGGTTCTTAAGCAAGCTATAGCAAGAACTTCAGGATTAGCCTTTCCACAAAATAAAACTGCACATACCGAATACGCACAAGAAATTCGAACTAATAGAGCGTATCCGTTTGATGTACTCAATCCAATAATACCCGCTGGTCAGAGTGGGCAAGGACGATTTATAGAGTTAGTTGACGGAGATATCATCGTTTTTAATAGAGCGGACCCCACGACGGGACAATGGAATACATTAACTTACACCAGTAACCCATGGTCTGGCGTTTCTCACGGTGATATTATTACCGGCCGACCATTATTTAGATCAGCGACAAGTAACGCTCTATACACAGGTATTGGTGGAAATTTAGGAACAAAAACCAGTTCCGGTAAAGTTACACAAAGAAATATAACAGAGAGTGATTTACAACGGGCATTTGTTGTACTTAGAGCAAAGAGCAGACAACATCGGTCAATTATAAAAGAAATTGCTGTAAATGAAGCCCGATATTGGGATTCAACGGATGGAAAAGCTAGGTGGGATGATGAAAACCAAGAAGGAGCTCGACAACGAGTAAATGAATATTGGCTATCCGTAGGAATCAATTGGATTCCTTCCCAAGAAGAGGTAATGGTTACTGCACTTTCAAACGCGCCAGAGTTTGGTAATTCAGCGATTACTCCGTTTATTGGGTCACTGGAATCATTTCATCCAAAAATTCAATATGAGTTAACACGACGGAGAGTAGCGGCTGAAACAGCTAATACGTATATGCCGTTTGTAAAGCTCACTTCTCTGATGAACGTAAAGAGTAGTAATTTAACGGCAAGAGGCACGGCATGGTGTCCGTCGTTGGGTATGCACGGAAATCCTGAAAGTTCATTTAAGGACATCTACTATCCACAAGATAATAGAAGTATTATTGGCTATGCTACATCAAATGGAAACACTGGAACGCCAGTACGAATTCCTGTTGTGGTGTCTAGTAGTGCTGCCACAACCGACCAACGTAACATTCCTATCCCAGGCATCACGGAAATAAACGCGGAACGTAGTACCGCTGGCCCTATGGGAGTTCGTGGTGGACTACTTAAAGCAAACATAAAAATTGCAGCATACTCTGTTGGTCAAGTAGATGCATTACTTACATATTTCCTACGACCGGCGACTAGAGTTGTGTTAGAGTTAGGCAGAATATCATCCAACAAAAACGAGTTTAAGATTACCCCGTATGATTGGAATCAACCAAAGGAAGATATTCAAAACGAATTTAGTGAACTAATTGTCAATCCCGATAAACAAAAGGAGTTTATCAAGCGATATATCTATAACAATTATGGCAACTATGAACTCTTTATTTGTTATGTAGCCAACTTTAATTTAAAGTATAACAAAAATAATACATACGAAATAAATCTAACCGTACATTCTGTTCAACAATTTGAAGTTCCAACAAAGCACACGGGAGTAAAATCTACTTGTGCAAGTCCAACAACAAATTGTAAAACTATGGATGTTCAAGAATATTTTAATAACGCCTATTCTTGGAAGCAAAATTCGTTTAGTAAGTTAATGTCCAAGTATCTAGAAGATAATATATGGCGTGGACAGATTATTCCAATTAGAAATCAACAATCAAATAGTACCGGTGCCGCCAGCTCGGAAGGCGGTACCAGAGAAAATGAATATTTTATTAGTTGGAGATTTTTCGTAGAAAAAGTATTAAATGACGCAACCTACGGAATTGCCAGTATGTTAGGTACTTCGGCCGCAGCAGATTTGGCAGTATTACGTATTTCAAAAGAAGCAACTGAAGAAGAATCTAATAAAGGTCTTATTGCTAATCAAGTTGGATATCATCCAAATTTACGGTCAGTTAATCCGGAAGTTATGGTGGTCTTTAATCCAAGAGCTCAATCCGCGTATGAAACTTCATTAGACAAGAGTAGGTATCGAAGTATTATCCGTTTTGCAGAAATATCAGGATCTTCAGATGCATCTCAACGATTAGAAATTTTAAATAATAATAACTTACTTGACCAATTTTATGCATCATCTGTTCCGTTTGAAAATACACTTAACAATATAAATTCTCAAGCGGGCGCCTCATATCTGTATCGTGGAGTGTGGTTAAACACGAAAGCTATTAAGCAGGCATTTACATCGGCAGATACAGTCAGTTCGGCAATCAGTAATTTATTGAATATGATGAATTCTGCAACAGAAGGATACTGGAACTTACAAGTCTATTCAACGGATGTAACTAATCCGGGTATGCATATTATTGATATGGGCTTGTCAAAGCCATTAACCAGATTGGAAAGTAAGGAGAGTAAGACAGACCTAAGTATCGATTTAGAAGAATTACAATCGAATAATATTTTAGACAATATATCTGGAATTAAAATAAGTAGATATGAAGCATCTCCGAACAGTGATGATGCTAACTATATCTATATGTTCAATAGAAAAACTAAATTATTCCAAGATGGAGAACTTGGTAGTGATTTATTAGACTTGGCAGTAGATTTTAACTTACCTCAGGTTATTGCGGTGCAAGCTATTGCCAATATTGGTGGTCCTGCGCAAAAGGGAACGTTACAATCTATCAATGTACCAGAATTAAGAGAATTGTCATTAATTCAGAACTTGTTTACTCCGTGTAATCCCGATGAAGATTGTATTTCAGAAAGTGCGTGCGAAGACGATGCACTTAGAAATTTACGTGAAGAACAACGGTTGGCATCAATAGGATTAGAAAATGCACGGCTTCGTCAATTGGGTGGATTACAAAACGCGGGATATAATCCTACCGAAGCGCAACGTATCATTAGTAGAGATCCGTATACTGGTCCATACGGGGATGACGTTAGAAAATATCAAACTACTATAGACGATATTCAGGCTAAATTAGATGTGGGTGATGCCACTATTTCATTAGGAAATCCCAATCTAGTGAACTTTGTTCGAGAATATGCTGATTTAGGTACTGCCTTGGAATTGATTGAAATTAATCCATCTCGAATGATGAAGCAGTTAAATATAGATTCTACTAACTTAGAAAACGGTAGAGTAGAACCAATTGCACACGCATTTAATAGTTCAAATCTTACAAAGACCGTCGCAGATGTTACGTTGCCGGGTATAGGTGGTATAAATTTGTTTCAATCATTCTTGATAGACCGCGTGCCATCTATTCTAGAACGAGGATTCTATGTGGTGACTAAAGTAATACATAAGTTTACTGCACAAACTGGATGGACTACACAAATTCAAGGACGCTTTAGATATCGTCCAACATCAAAATTAGAACCGGGAGCAGTATACACACACTGTAAGGATACTTCACCGGCCGGAACAACGTCCGCCCCACCAAACAGTATAGTTAAAAATCCAAACGCTTCACAAGGACGAACAACTACACCATCTGCTGCAAGCGTACGTAATCAAGACTTTACCAAAATCCAAATTACAGGCGTACCCAAGCCTTGGGAACAATAATGAAAGCACCATTAAGTAACAAGCCAAAAATAACAACTACGGATATTGAAAAAGGATTTGTTAGTAGATATTTTGTCAAGTTTATATCCGACCCAAAGGTAGTTGAAGTTGATAAGAAGCAATACGATGAGTTTAAGAAAAATGCTTTTTATCAAACACTTGAATTACCGTGGCTAATTTCGGGGTATGCGAACAATATTACCGCCGTGGATGGTAAGCCCGTGTATGGTGCCCGGCACAAAAATCAAGTTACCGTAAATTTTTATAGTAGACAGATGCCTGAGTTGTCTCGGCTCTTATACAACCCGTTAGAATATTTTCAAGGGGTTGACAACCGTTCCACTTAATATTATATTTAATTAAAATATATTATTGAGGAACCAATGGTTATCACGCGACTAGACGATATTATACAACTCACCAACCGCTTAGAGGAAGAGACGGCGTACGTCTATCCCGTGGCGGTTGATGCGTTTCTGCATCCCGTACAGAACAAGTTGTCATCACTCCATTTTCGTTTTGACGATGGAACGTTCTATACCGTATCCGTGAACCATCCAGACGCTCCACACTTTGAGATGGATTTGAAGCGTGCACACAAGTTAGTTACCCTTCACCAGAAGGAACTGCGTCATCTGACTAATGCAGTAAACATTGTAGATTTGGCTACGATACTACACCTTAACTATGATGTGATTCCTATCTATCGTGAATTCTATACGATGGGTATTCATCAGATTAAAAATCAATTCAAGTTCAAGAATCTTCACTATAGTATCCCGTTGACTTCATGGGTGGAAACCGCAGAGGCGTTCCTTCAACATTGCGAACATCTCTACAAGCGATATGAGTCCACGGAACACGACTCGGCGTTCCAGTTCATCAACCAGATAACGATTCCGACGTTGACCAGTATTGAGAAGTCTGGATTGTATACGACCGATAATAACTTCGTATATTCCGATTATAACATCTATACGTCTACCGGCCGTCCAAGTAATGCCTTCGGTGGCATCAACTTTGCCGCTCTGAACAAAAACGATGGTTCCCGTGAGAAGTTCGTCAGTCGGTTCGGGGAAAACGGAACGTTGGTTCAGTTCGATTATGAGGCATTCCACTTGCGGTTGGCTGGGAAGTTAATGGATTATCAACTCCCACCCACCTCACTTCACACCTATCTCGCTCAGCAGTATTATGGAGTGGATGAAGTGACCGAAGAGCAGTATGAGGAGTCCAAGGCCCGTACCTTTGCCTTAATGTATGGTCAGTCTGACGATACGGGTGGCGTAGAGTTCTTCCAAAAGATTAAGGGGTATTCCTCCAAACTGTGGGAAGAATACCGTCAGAATGGATTTGTATTGTCAGGAACGGGTCGCAAAGTGACCTTGGTGGACGCTTCCAAGAACAAGGTATTCAACTATATGATGCAGTTGACGGAAACCGAAGAAGCCATCCAACGGGTGTATGATGTCTGTAATTTTCTTGGAATGCGTGAATCCAGAGTGATTCTATACACCTATGACGCAATTCTATTGGATGTCCCAAATACTGAATTGGATTCTATGGAAAACGTGGCCAATATATTGAGCGCCGGTGGATTTCCTGTTCGTCAGTATCGTGGGGTTAATTACGATAATCTTTTCTTACATAAAATATAAGTTTATCAAAGACAATTTGATACTTATTTGAAGTGATTAACGCTTCTTAAGAGTATCATATGAACGAAACTCAGTTACTTTGCACGTTTATTCCAGCCGCAGAATTGGAACAGCACGTAAAGGCTATCCAAGATTCCTATAAATTGGCTTTTAATAATATCTATGTGTTAGAAAATGTTGATGACGCCAATCAACTAATTTTAACATATAATATTGTTGTGGGGTCATTGAAGGCTGGACACCAACCTCCGGCTTCCACTATTTCCGTACATCGGAAAAAGCAAACCAATACAATATACACCATTAATGCATTAAATGCTCTTATCGCAAGTAAGAATGGTGGTATTATTGATAAGGCGTATAGGGTAAATTGGGATGAATTAAAGAATTCTATTCTAGTTACGGCCCACGGCCAATTAAAAATAGTTCGTACTAAAATACAACAAATTCTGAATTTCTAAACTGCACTTGACAAACTAAATTTTTGGTAGTATACTTCAAGACACTTGGGGTAAACTACTTGTTATAAACACCCTAAACACTCTAAACACAAGGAGAAGTACAATGGCGTTAGACATTAATGCACTAAAGAGCAAGCTGAACAGTTTCAAGCGTACCGGCGGTGGGGACCGCGATACCGCTATCTGGAAGCCCAAGGAAGGCAAGACGGTCATCCGTATCGTCCCGTGGAAGGATAACCCCGCGAATCCCTTTATCGAACTTTACTTCCACTATCTCGGCAACAAGACTTATCTTTCACCTCTCTCGTATGGTAATCGTGACCCGATTGCGGAGTTTGCTGATTCCGTTCGGAATGATACCCAGCGTGAGCCCGATGCGAAGGCTCGGTATGCGGAGGCTCGTCCGTTTATGCCGAAGCTCCGTACCTACATTCCTGTCATCGTTCGTGGTGAAGAGGATAAGGGTGTTCGCTTCTACTCGTTCGGTAAGACGGTCTATCAGGAACTTCTTTCCTACATCTCTGACCCCGATTACGGCGATATCACCGATGTTAAGACTGGTCGTGACATCGTAGTTGAGTACATTCCGAAGGAGAAGTCGGATACCAGTTTCGCCAAGACTTCGGTAAAGGTCAAGCCGTCACAGACTCCGCTTTCGTCGGACGCTTCACAGGCGAATCTGTGGATGACCACTCAGCCCGATATCAAGGAGCTTTATACGGAGCCGACCTACAACGAGCTGAAGGTCACGCTTGAGAAGTATCTTGACCCTGATAATGCGGTCATCACTCCCGCTCGTGAGGCTGAGGAGCCGAAGGCTGTTACGGCTACCGCTGCCGCTCCAAAGGAGAACGTCAAGAACGCCGTTGATGCGTTTGACGAGCTGTTCAACGATTAATTAACCAAAGACACGCTGTGGTGCTAGGTAGCCTTAAAACTACCTAGCCCCTGCGTGTTTTGTTACATAAAGGAACATTATGGCTAAGGAAACAAAATCACCAAAGAAGCCAGTGCCATCCGCTGACCGCGATGAACTGGCCCAAGTTATCGCAGATAGCTTGAACAAGTTGTACAAGGATGGACAAGTTGCCTACTTCCTTGATGGAGAAGAGGAAACCCCGACTGATTTGACCGATTTCATTTCAACGGGAAATACGATGTTGGATATCGCAATCAGTAATCGTCCGAACGGTGGTATTGCCGCCGGTCGTATCACAGAGTTGACGGGATTAGAAGCATCGGGTAAGTCGTTGGTCGGTGCACAACTTATTGCTACCACACAGAAGCGTGGTGGTGTTGCGGTTCTTATTGATACCGAAAATGCGGTCAATGATGAATTCTTCTCTGCCGTTGGTGTAGATATGAAGAAGTTGGTCTACGTTCAGCACGATACGGTTGAAGATATCTTTGATTCTATTGTGAACATCATCGAGAAGGTTCGTTCCGCTGCAAAGAAGGATAAGTTGGTCACTATCGTTGTTGACTCTGTTGCCGCCGCTTCGACCAAGACGGAAATGGCTGCGGACTTCAATAAGGATGGATACGCAACGGCAAAGTCCATCATTATCAGTAAGGCGATGAGAAAGATTACGAATCTTTTGGGTCGTGAAAAGATTGCTCTCGTATTCACCAATCAGCTCCGTTTGAAGATGAACGCTCCTGCGTTCTCTGACCCCTACACCACTTCTGGTGGTAAGGCAATCGGATTCCACGCTTCGACTCGTATTCGTTTGTCACAAGTCGGTAAGTTGAAGGATTCGGCTGGGAACATCATTGGTATCACTACGAAGGCGGTCATCACCAAGAATCGTTTGGGCCCGCCATATCGTGAAGCTGAATTCAATATTTACTTCAATCGTGGTATTGACGATTACAGCAGTTGGTTGGATGTCTTGAAAGAAAACGGCATCATCAAGCAATCTGGTGCATGGTATTCATACAATGATGAGAAGTTCCAAAGTAAGGAATTCCCAGCGTTCCTTGAAGCTGACCAAGAACGGAAGGCTGACTTGTACGATAAGATTTGTGAAGCGATGATTATGAAGTACGAGAAGGACTTCGACCCATCTGCGGTCAACAAGGAATCAGCAGAGGATGAGGACGAGGTATCACCATCTAAAAAGCAACTATTAAATGACTGATTTACTGAAGGTTTTCGATAGTATGAACTTCGATAGCGATAAGGGCACTGGATACAACTCCCGTGTCCTTATCGTAGATGCCCTTAACACATTCATGCGGAGTTATGCCGCTATTCCCACATTAGATGATGACGGGAATCATATCGGGGGAATGGCGGGATTTATGAAATCTTTGGGGTTTGCTATTCGTAGCTTCAAACCTACCAGAGTCGTGTTGGTATTTGATGGTAAGGGTGGGTCACAACGTCGGCGGAAGATTTACAAGAATTATAAGGCAAATCGGAAGCCACCCACTCGTTTGAATCGTTCGTATGATATGACTACGGATGAGCAAGAACGAGAGAATATGAAGTGGCAACTAGTGTCATTGGTAGAGATGGTAGAGTGCTTACCCGTATCTATTTTGGCATTAGATTATATTGAAGCAGATGATGCGATTGCCTATATGTCGGAGTTGGTTACAAAGAATGGTGGTACATCCATCATCTATTCTACTGACAAAGACTTTATGCAGATGGTCAATGAGAATGTCAAGGTCTATAATCCCGTCAAGAAAAAGACATTTGATATTGATATAATTCTGGAAACTTATGGCGTACACCCGTCAAACTTCGTATTCTATCGGTCACTGCTTGGAGATAAGAGTGACAACATTGATGGAATCAAGGGGGCTGGGGAAAAGACAATATTAAAGTATATTCCAGAGTTCGCTAACTCGACTGTTGAGGTCAATTTGGACTTGATTGAACAAAAATATGCTGATAGTAAAAAGAAGCCTAAGCTAATAGAAAACATTTTAGATAATAGTAGTATTGTAAATAGAAATTTGCAATTAATGAATTTGCGTGATGTAGATATTAACGTTGATGCAAAGATGAAAATCTTACATAAGTTTGAAGAAGGATGCCCACCGCTTCGGAAGGCGGACTTGACAAAGCTGATGTTTAAGACTAAGATTATATCATCTATCCAAAATTACGATGAATGGATTACTTTTTCATTTGGTCCACTAGCGAGATATTATGGTAAATCATAAGCAATACGATAAGAATGTAGATACGCTGGCAAAGTTCGGTCCTAGCTTCCAGTCCAAGGCTGTGGCTGCGATGCTGAACTCGCCTGATTTCTTGGCACAATCGTTTGACGTTATCAACCCGAACTTCTTTGAGTTGGAAGCGAATCAATGGATTGTGGAAACGACTTTGGAATATTTCAACGATTATAAGGTGCTTCCGACGTTGGAAGTCTTTAAGGTTGAGATGAACAAGTCGGTCAAGGATGATACTCTTCGCACATCAATCGTTGAATCGCTCCGCGGTATTTTCCAGAAGATGAAGGACAATGATTTGGATTATATCAAGGATAGTTTCTTGGATTTCGCCAAAAACCAAACGCTCAAGTCTGCGATTATCAAGTCAGTAGATTTGTTGCAGATGGGTCAGTATGGTGAAATCAAGACCATTATCGATGGTGCGATGCGAAGTGGTCAGCCCAAGACGGTCGGTCACGATTGGAAGAAGGATATTGAACTTCGTCTAATGAAGAACGCCCGTAATACTATCGCTACGGGGTGGGATGCTATCGACGTTCTTATCGGTGGTGGATTGGCGGGCGGTGAGCTCGGCGTGGTCATCGCTCCGTCTGGTATTGGTAAGAGTTGGGCATTGGCAACTATTGGAGCTAATGCATTGAAGGCTGGGAAGAAAGTGGTTCATTATACCCTCGAATTAAATGAAAATTATGTCGGTCTACGATATGATACGATTTATACGGGGATTGAGCCGGGTAAGGTACCAGAACACCCAGAAATCATTCGGGAGCTGGTTGAGCAAATTAAGGGTGAAATTATTATTAAATATTATCCGGCTCGAACCATTACCTCACATACGATTCAGGCCCACGTTCAGCAGATGGCATCGCTGGGATTCAAGCCCGATGTTATTATCGTAGATTACGCTGATTTGATGAGTGCCACAGCCCGTACCGACGCCCGACATCAAGAGCTGGGTGCTATCTATGAAGAACTTCGTGGGTTGGCTGGTGAGTTGGGAGTTCCTATTTGGACGGCTTCACAAACTCAGCGGTCCAGTATCCAAGATGAAGTCATTCAAGCAGATAAGATTGCTGAGTCCTATGCCAAGATTATGACCGCTGACTTGGTTATCTCTATCTCACGGAAGCTGGAAGACAAGGTTCATAAGACGGGTCGAGCACACGTTATTAAGAACCGATTTGGGGCCGATGGTCAGACGCTCCCGATGATTATTGACGCCGGTATCGGGAAGATTGAGATTTTTGATGAGGCGTCAGCAAAAGGTATTATGTTAAAGAAACAGATGCAAAATGGTGAAACGGTTACGAAACAAAATCTGGCTAAGAAGTTGTTGCAAATGGATTTAGAAGATTAAAAAATATCGTTGGGTATTCACCGTATTTTTCGAGAAGCAGTATAGTATTTATTTAACCACTAACCCCTAACGATTTTGGAGTAGCAGTATGCAATTAGAAGCAAAAATCCTTTCTGAAATCACGACCTTTATGAAGTACTCGAAGTACATTCCGAGTAAGCAACGCCGTGAAACGTGGAAAGAATTAGTTGACAGAAACAAAGAGATGCATTTAAAGAAGTTCCCACAACTTACACAAGAAATTGAAGAAGCATATCAATTCGTTTACGATAAGAAGATTCTTCCATCCATGCGTTCACTTCAATTTGCTGGTAAGCCAATTGAAATCAATAACGCTCGGTTATACAATTGCTGCTTCCTTCCAATCGACCACACGGATGCTTTCAGTGAAGTGATGTTCCTTCTTCTTTCTGGAACAGGTGTAGGTTATTCGGTACAGCGTGCACACGTAGAAAAGTTACCAGAAATTAATAAGCCAACCAAGTCCCGCCGTTACCTCGTCGGTGACAGTATCGAAGGTTGGGCAGATGCAGTGAAGGTGATGATTGCTGCATATATGAAGGGTAAGGCTCTTCCGATTTATGATTTTAGCGATGTTCGTCCAAAGGGCGCATTACTCTTGACCTCTGGTGGTAAGGCACCTGGTCCAGAACCGCTCAAGGATTGCTTACACAATATCCAAAAGATTTTCGACCGTAAGCAAAACGGCGATAAGCTCAGTACCCTTGAAGTACACGATATGTTGTGCTTCATCGCTGATGCAGTATTGTCTGGTGGTATTCGTCGTTCCGCAATGATTTCATTATTCGATTTGGACGATGATGATATGTTGACTTGTAAGTTCGGCAACTGGTGGGAAACCAATCCACAACGTGGTCGTTCAAACAATTCAGCAGTTATCCTTCGTCACAAGGTTGAACAAGAAGTATTCTTAGACTTGTGGAAGAAGATTGAAATGAGTGGTTCAGGCGAACCAGGCTTCTTCTTTACGAACGATGCAAATTGGGGATTAAATCCTTGTGCAGAAATCAGTCTCCGTCCGTTCCAATTCTGTAACTTGACCACCATCAATGCTGGCGATATCAAGGACCAAGCTGATTACAACGCCCGTGCAAAGGCAGCAGCGTTCATCGGAACACTTCAAGCAAGTTATACTAACTTCCATTATCTCCGTGATATTTGGAAACGCACCACAGAAAAGGAAGCACTTATCGGTGTTTCGATGACGGGTATTGCATCGGGTACTGTATTAAATTTGGATATGAAGGAAGCTGCTAATGTTGTGAAGGAAGAAAACGCACGTGTGGCGGAAGTGATTGGGACCAACAAGGCTGCACGAACCACCACTGTCAAGCCCGAAGGAACCTCGTCACTAGTATTAGGAACTTCTTCTGGTATTCACGCTTGGCATAACGACTTCTATGTTCGTCGTGTCCGTGTTGGAAAGAACGAAAGTATCTACCAATACTTGGTTGACAATCATCCAGAAATTGTTGAGGACGAATTCTTCAAGCCGAAGCAACAAGCAGTTATCTCCGTTCCACAAAAGGCTCCAAAGGGTGCTATCACTCGTCAAGAATCTGCACTCGACTTATTGGCTCGTACCAGTAAGGTCTGGAAGGAATGGGTAAAGGCTGGCCACCGTAAGGGTGAAAACAAGAATAACGTATCTGTCACCGTAACCATCAAGCCAGATGAATGGGTTGGTGTTGGTGAATGGATGTGGGAGAATCGTGAGAACTTCACCGCATTGTCAGTTCTTCCATACTCAGACCACAGCTATATGCAAGCACCGTTCGAAGATATTGATGAAGCACAATACAACGAAATGGTTGGTCACTTACACAAGATTGACTTAACCAAGGTAGTTGAAGTCGAAGATAATACCGACCTTGCAGGTGAAGTTGCTTGTGGTGGCGGTGGGTGTGAGGTGCAATAATGCAGGAGTTGACGTTACAACAGTTTGAAGAAAAGTTGGCATCCAAGGAACCCTTTGTCGTAGATTTTTGGGCTCCTTGGTGCCCAACCTGCATCGAAATGTTACCAACCGTAGAGGAATTAGCAAAGGAGTCAGAGATTCCTTTTTATAAGGTCAATGTTGATGAGCAACCAGAATTGAAAGAAAAGAACCGAATTAAGGCTATTCCAATGTTGATGTTCTATAAGGAAGGCCGGACAAGAGAATTCTTATACGGTAAGAATGAAAAGACCAAGATAGAGCAGAAGCTAAATCGCATCAAGTGAGGTTATTATGATAATTGATTTAACGCCAGAAACCTTCTTTCAGCACATAAAGAAAGAAGGACCGCTTCACGTGGTAATGCATTATGGAGCAACGTGTAATCCATGCAAAGTTACCATGCCTCAATATGAATTATTGGCGAATCATTTTGATGAACACAATATTACTAATGTGAAGTTTTATAGATTTCATCAATGGGAGCAGGAGTATAGACCCTTTATTGATGAACATAATCTAAATACAAAAGGTGTTCCAACTTTTAGATATTTTTATTATGGTGATATCTTGGATGAAGAAACGCGAGTATATCACGATGCAAATCATATTAAAGAAAAAATAGTAGAAGTAGTAAAAGGAATTGAAGATACAATGGGAGGTTTTAATTTACATGAAAGTTAAACGATTATCACAAAATGCAACACCGCCACAAAAAGCACACGCTGGAGATTTAGGATATGATTTATTTGCCAGTGAAGGCGCTGCAATTTTTCCAAGTGAAACGAAAGTGGTTAAAACAGGAATCGCTATTCAGTTTCCAGCAGGATATGGTGGGATTATCAAGGACCGCTCCTCTGTGGCTACGAAGAAAGGATTGTTTACTGTGGCTGGGGTTATTGATAATGGGTATATTGGTGAAATTTGCATAGCTCTTCACAACGGAACCGATAGCTTAGTTCATATAGCGCCTGGTGAAAAGATTGCACAACTTGTTCTTATTCCTACGGTAAGTTTTGATATAGAAGAAGTAGACGAGTTAGTATCGGCAGACCAACGTGGTGTTGGTGGGTTTGGGTCTACGGGTACCACGGCAGTCCCGCATGATTTATACAAGTGAGTAGACACTACTTATAGGAAACCCCCAACCGAGATGTCGCATGAGAGTTTATGTCACGGCGTAAGAATGGTAAGAAGGTTTCCAAGGTCAATACCATAGAAACAAAGGTTGCGACAATATTAGAATCAATGAACGTCCCGTTCGAACAACAAGTATCGATTGATAGATATACAGTAGATTTTCTCGTAGACAAGAAGTATATTGTGGAGTGTTATGGTGACTTTTGGCACTGTAATCCCCATCAATATACTTCTTCGTATTTTAATAGAGGTAAAAAGAAAACCGCAGAAGAAATCTGGGAACGTGATAATCAACGGAAAGAACACTTCCAAAAATTGGGATATAAATTCCTTTGTTTGTGGGAAAGTGACATTCGTAACAACCCAAAGATTGTGCGGTCTAAAATAAAACGTAATATTAAGCTGGATTGACAAACGGATGTGAAGCCGTTATACTTAAAGGATAACGGAGGTTATTTATGTATCAGGCAATTTACATTGAACGTGGTGAAGGATTTGGCAACGATACCGTGCATTTATGGGATGACGAGCTAGGGTATCAGACCATTCCTTATAATAAATTTGATTATGCGTATAAGCCCGACCGCAATGGGCAATTCATCAGCATGACTGGTGTGCGGTTGGCAAAGGTCAAGCGCTATAAGCGAGATGACCCATCATTATTTGAGAGCGACCTTCCCCAAGAGACTCGCGTGCTCACCGATTTATATCTGAACGAGGATAACGTTTCCCAAGGGCATAAGACGATGTTTTTCGACATCGAAGTGTCTATGGAAAATGGCGTGCCAAATATTGAGAATCCGAACAATGAAATTACGTCCATTGCGGTATATGACTCGGTGACGCAGGAATATACGGTATTGGTACTGGACAAGGCGGGAGTTCAACCAAGTCGTGAGTATGATAATGTTAAGGTCGTAATGTATACATCGGAATTGGACTTGCTCTATGGATTTTTGGACCTGTATGAGCAGATTGGACCGACGATTGTTACTGGATGGAATAGTGACTTTTTCGACATCCCATATCTCTATCATCGTATCAAGCAGCAGTGTGGACCAAATACCGCCGGTCGGTTGAGTCCGATTGGAAAGATTAAGTATTCCAAGTTCCGTAGTCGGTACCAGATTGCGGGCGTATCTTCTCTAGACTATTTGACATTATATAAGAAGTTCACCTACACTCAACAGCCGAATTATCGTTTAGATACGATTGGTCGGTTGGAGGTGGGCATGGGAAAGGTCGAATATCAAGGGTCGCTCGATGAATTGTTCCGTAATGATTTGGAGAAGTTCATTGAGTACAATCTTCAAGACGTACGCATCATCGTAGAGATGGACAAGAAGCTCAAGCTGATTGAGCTCGTTCGTGGTATTTGTCATTTGGGTCACGTTTCATATGAAGATTATTGGTTTAGTTCGAAGTTCTTGGAAGGCACGATTGTAACCTATCTTCATAGAAAGGGCATCATTGTAACAAACCGACCCGCTGGTGGTCGTGAGATGATGGATAACAAGGTAGAAAATGATGAAGAAGGATTCGCTGGTGCGTTTGTGAAGGAACCGAATCCCGGTCTATATGAATGGGTCTATTCCCTCGACTTACAATCGCTGTATCCATCTATCATTATGAGTCTCAATATCAGCCCCGAAACCAAGATTGGATTTGTGACCAATTGGAATGTGGACAAGCATGCGGCTGGTGATATGCAGGAATATTTGATTCGTGGTACAACTGATGAGGAAGTGGTACGGTTGAGCCGTGAAGCGTTCTTGAAATATATGAAGATGGAAAGTCTGATGATTAGTTCCAACGGCGTTCTATATAATGGAGGTGCGGTGGGGATTATTCCCGAAGTACTCGACAAGTGGTTCGCAGAACGCGTGGAATATAAGAATCTGATGAAGAAATATAAGAATGAGGGTAATACCGAATTGGCTGAGTTCTACGACCGCCGACAGCACATTCAAAAGATTTTCTTGAATTCATTGTATGGTGTTCTTGGGCTGCCCATCTTCCGTTTCTTTGATATTGACAATGCACTTGCCGTCACCGCGTCTGGTCAAGATGTGATTAAGAAGTCTGCGGCGTTTGCCAATGACTTGTATTGTTCAAAGCTGGAAGAGCAGAAAGATTATTGTACGTATATCGATACAGATTCGTTGTACTTCTCAGCAACTCCATTAATGCCAGAAACAGCATCACAGAAAGAATTTACTATCAAGTTGGCTCGTGCGATGGAGAAGAAGCTGAACGAGTATTATAACGAAATGGCTGAACAGCTGTTCTTCTGTAAGAATCATCGGTTGTATATCAAGGGTGAATCCGTTGCTCAGACCGCTATCTGGATTGCGAAGAAGCGGTATGCGATGAACGTGGTTTATGATTTGGAATCCAATCTTGAAGTGGCAAACAAGATGAAGGTCAAGGGATTGGATGTGGTTCGTTCATCGTTCCCGCCGGCGTTCCGTGACTTTATGAATAAGATGATGAAGGACATCTTGAATAAGGCAACGAAGGAAGAGATTGACCAAAAGGTACTGACGTTCCGTGATTCGATGGATAGTATGTCGTATCTGGAAGTCGCCAGAAACACGGCGGTCAAGAATATCTCTGAATATGATTTACGGACGGGGAAGCTAAACGATTTCCGTAAGGGAACTCCCGCCCACGTAAAGGCAGCAATCACCTATAATTCTTTGTTGAAGCATTTCAAGATTCAAAATAAATATGAAGCTATTTCGGATGGGGAAAAAGTGAAATGGTTATATCTGAAACAGAATCCGTGGAATCTCGAAGCGGTCGCTGTCAAGGGATATAATGACCCTCAGGAAATCGTTGAGATAGTAAATACTTATATTGATTATAATGCATTATTTGAGAACGAATTGCAGAAGAAATTAGAAGATTTTTATTCGGCATTGAAATGGGGTAATATACCCACCGAAGTTAATCAGAATGCTCAGGAATGGTTTAGTTTTTGATATTTATTTATTCACCCCTAGCGTCGAGCCACCCACAGACGGGGCTCGGTTATAGAGACTCTCTTATGAGAAAAATGTTGGAAATTCTTTTAGCAACTGCGATGTTGTCTACCTCCGCTTATGCGCAAATCACCAGCGGAATCCTTCGTGGTACGGTTAAAGATTTTACAGGTAGTACAATTGAAAATGCAAATGTTACTGTGGTCTTTGTTCCAACCAATCAACGAATTGTTACGAAAACGACAACAGAAGGTCGGTTCACATTATCCAACTTAAAACCAGGTGGTCCATATACTGTATCGGTGACCGCATTGGGGTTCCGTCCAAAGTTTACGGATAATCTCACAGTTCGTTTGGGTGAAGCAACAAGCACAGATATTGAAATGGAAAAAATTGTTGTAGTATTAAATCAAGTATCGGTTATTGCAGACGTAGCAGCACAGGCACGTAAAGATGGTGCGGTGGCACAACTCAATCAAGAGAAGTTGCAAGTGCTTCCCACCCTATCTCGTAGTCTCCAAGATATGACCCGTATGACCCCACAAGGTAACGGGGTTTCTTTTGCGGGTTCCAACTATCGGTATAACAACTTGACGATTGATGGAGCAGCATCGAATGATGCGTTCGGATTCAGTCAATCATCAGGTCAATCCACCGCATCAGTTCCAACGGGAACACCTGGTTCTCTTTCACGTTCACAACCTATTTCGCTTGACGCCATCGAACAAGTATCTGTGGTCATCGCACCCTATGATGTGAAGATTGGTAATTTCACAGGTGGTAGCGTGAATGCAGTTACTCGTTCAGGTACCAACACCACCGAAGGTTCCATCTACTCATTCGGTCGTGTTCCACAATTTATCGGTGATGGTATCTCTGGTAAAATGCCAACCACCTTTAATGAATATCAAGCAGGTGGTCGTATCGGTGGTCCTATTATCAAGGACAAGTTGTTCTACTTTTTGAATTTTGAAATTGCACGTAGAGCAGACCCTATCCTATTTGCACCTGGTAATCCAGGCGTGTTAGCCACGGAAGCAGTTGCACAACAAGTTCGTGATAGTCTGGTGTCATTCGCAGCACGCTCTGGTGTTCCAAACTTTGATGCAGGAACCTTTGGGGCATATGATATTGAAGCAAATAGTGAAAAGTATTTCGGTCGTGTGGATTGGAATATTGGGAACTCTATCTTGACGGTTCGTAGTAATCTTGTCAATGCAGTCGCAGGAAACTTGGAACGTGGACAAGCGCTCACCAAGTTAGCCTCACAAGACTTCGACCATTTCAGTAGAGCTACCAACACCGTTGCTGAATTGAAATCACAACTTGGAACAGGAGTATCTAATAGTTTGTTGTTAGGATATTCACTTGTTCGTGACCACAGAAATCCATATGGTAATGTGTTCGCACCACAAATTGAAATCCAAGATATTCAGTTTGGTCAAATCAATGCAGGTAGTGACCGTGAAGGGGTGGTGTATGGCACCAAAGTTCGCACCTATGAAGTGACTAACAATCTCACATGGTCTGTGGGGAAGCATACCCTTACCGCTGGTACTCACAATGAGTTCTACAATATTCAATACACCTTCGTGAATGGATACGCCGGTCGTTGGCAATACGCAAATCTCGCATCGTTCTTCGCAAATCGTCCTAATCGTATCAGAGCAACATTTGATTTGACGGATAATAGTTTAGATTATGTATTGAACAACCCAGGAGCAAACTTTAATATCACCGTTCCAAGTGTGTATATCCAAGACGAAGTATCTGTCACCGACAACTTCAAGGTGACCGCAGGGGTTCGTGCAGACTGGAATATGATGGATACACCAGTTCAAGCAGATGCGTTTACGAACATCACTCTCACGAACGGCACCAAACCATATAGTACCATCACCAACGATTATAGTAGAAGTTTGTTGATTGGTCCTCGTTTCGGATTCAACTGGCAAACAGACAGAGTGACTTATCGTGGTGGGGTTGGATATTTTCAAGGAAGAATGCCGTTCGCATGGTATGCCTATCCATTCATCCACAACGGATTGATTGTAGGAAACATTGATGCAAGACCAACCAATGTGGTTCCGTTGATTGTGGACCCACTTCGTCAAAGTTCATTGAGTAGCACCACGACATATGAAATGAATGTGATCGGGAACAAGTATGTTCAACCACAGATGCGTAGAATGAACTTGGCAACAGACATCAAGTTACCATTTGATGCATTACTTGTACTGGATTGGACATTCACCAAGACATTAAACGACATCGTATTCACGAACATCGGATTACCCGCACCCGCAGGTAATCTCGCAGGTGGTGACCGCAGACCAGTCTACACCTCAACCAGATTAACAACCACTACAACTAATCCATACACATCAGTATTCGCACTCAATAATACTGATAAGGGTTACAGATACAACGTCACAGCAAATCTCAGTAAGAAGTGGGACCACCTTGATGTGATGGCAGCATATAGTTATGGGGAAGCAAAGGATTTGGCAAACGGTCAACGCAACTCGTTCCAATCACACGTGGAATACAATCAATTGGTGAAGGGTAACCAATATGACCTCACGTGGTCTAACTTTGATATTCGTCATCGTTTCGTGGTGAATGGTAGTTGGAACTGGAAGAACACCACCGTATCAGCAGTCTATACAGGTTCATCAGGTTCACCATTCTCCTATGTGTATTCTGGTGATTTAAATGGTGACGGGTCAAGTCATAATGATTTGTTGTATGTTCCACGCAATATTGATGAAATCAAGTTGGTTCCATCTGCTCGTCCTACGGGTCAAGTAGATACCAGAACAGCACAACAAATCTGGGAAGATTTAGATAGATTCATCAGTAATGACCCATATCTGTCCTCACATCGTGGTGAATACACCAAGAGAAACGGTGCAAGAACTCCGTGGAATCACCGAGCAGATGTTCGTATCATCCAATCAGTCAAGAATGTAGATATTACATTTGACATCACTAACTTCGGTAATCTGTTGAACAAGGATTGGGGTAAGTATTATTTCGTTCCAAATCTTAATAATCAAAATGTCTATCCACTCCAATATCGTTCAGGTCGTGGTGTGAATAGCGTTCCAACATTTAGTTTCGACCCACTAAATACCACTTATCAGACAGATGATTTAATGTCTCGTTGGCAGATGCAAGTGGGGATTCGAGTTAACTTCTAATTAATATGTTATAATAGAAAGGCTTGACAGAACAGGGGGTGTATGATATATTTCATACATCCCCTTTTCTATGGAGATTGATATGTTGTTCAAGATTGGTGTGGTTCTCGTTTGTGCGTTCGCAATCTTTGTTATCTTTAGTGCAATCTACGCTCACATCTCTTACGCTCTTCTAAAGATTGACGAGGAGAGGAATAACCTATGAACTTTGGACTAAAGATTTTCCTCATCAGTGTTGTGGTCATGTACATTCTTGACAAGGTAATCAAATGAAAATCGTAAAGTCTAGTGATTGGCTTATTTCGGAAAACAAGGCTGGTGGTGAGAAGTTCTGGCGGTTGCATATCCTCCAAGATAACAAAGAAGGAGGATTTTATACGCAGACGGAATGGTTTCAGATTAGTAAGACAGGCCGTGAAACCAAACGACAGTTCTCTTCACCCTATTATGCCGAACCCACGAATGTCGGTCGGTCAAACGAGCGTAACTCTGAGCAGCAGGCAGAGTTTGAGTTTGACGCCGTAATCAAGAAGCAGAAGGACAAGGGATTCCGTGCGAAGGGTGAGCGAAAGAATGTTCGTCCGATGCCGATGCTTGCACATAAGTTTACGGACCACAAGAAGAAGGTAAATTTTCCTGCATACATTCAGCCCAAGTTGAATGGTATGCGTATGTTGTTTGACGGAGAGAACGGATGGAGCCGTGGAAATAAGGAAGTGATTCCCGAAGTCATTCAGCACTTGAAGTTTGACACAGGTGGGTTTATACTTGATGGTGAGTTGATGCTTCCGAACAATCAGCTCCTTCAAGAGAGTATGAAGGCAATCAAGAAGTATCGCCCAGAGTTGTCCTCACAACTTCTCTATCACGTTTATGATATCGTAGATGAGGAACTTCCGTATGTGAAGCGTCATCAGTTGATTCTGGACATTTGTGCGAATGCACCGAAGAATGTCAAGATTGTCAAGACTGTTCGGGCAGATGATGAATCACAGGTATCTCACCTTCATAATCTCTTTGTCCAAGACGGATACGAGGGAACGATGATTCGTGATGAGGAAATGAAGTATGAGATTGGCAAGCGTTCGTATTCACTACTTAAACTAAAGGACTTTACAGATGCAGAGTATCGTATTGTTGATGTTGTTGACGGCGACGGTAGTGATGTCGGCCTCGCCATTTTTGAATTGGAGACTGATTCTGGTGCACGTTTCAATTGCCGTCCAGAGGGTTCGCAGGAGAATCGTGCAGACCTATTCAAGAATCGTCGTCAGTTGGTTGGCAAGTATCTGACGGTTAGGTACTTTGAGTTGAGTAAGGACGGTATTCCGATTTTCCCCGTGGGTGTATCTATTCGTGAGTGGGGTGAATTCTAATGAGCACGACTCCCAACTGGGATTGTAGGTGTGGGGCTATCCCGTGTTATACGCATCCACCGACACAATATGCACAGCAAATCGTAAATGAAATCCAACATCGGTATGACCGTGCTCTTGATACGATAAGTCATTTGCGTGATATGAATAGTAGGGCAAACGATGGTATAGAAGAATTACACAAAAAAATATCACGCCTTACAAACCTGTCGGAACATCACGAATGGGTTGCTAAAAAATATAAGTTACAATACGAGAAGGTTGTTGCTGAGTTGGAGTTGGTCAAAGGTGCTATGAACGCAGATGACCAAAGATTGAGAGATGCAGAACGCAGAGTGTTCGGAGATATTACCTTTGGATGTGATGCCCCAGAACGGATGGCTGATGAGATAGAAGAATTACGGATACAATTAAACGTTGTGAGGAATTCTAATGAAACAGTTCAAGATATACAGACCAAATATGAGTGATTATAAAGTTGTAGAAGGAAACAGCATGACTGTAACCGAAGATGGTAAAACCAATATTTGGAAGGATGGTGTGATTGTCGCATCCATTCCAAATAACATGCCAGTTATTATGGAGTCGGGGGAATCCTAATGCTTGACCAAAACGTTATCATAGAACGACTGAGGTTTTACGCCGACGCCTTCTACGGACTGCCGGGAAACCCGCAATTCTTGCGTCTCACCGAAGGTCAGGCCGAACTCCTTGCCGTTGATATTCGGAAGGTCTGTAACGAACTGGAACGGGTCACCTGCACGTTGTGTGGTGGAACTGGTAAGAAAATCGTGGGAGAACACGAAACATTACAGGGTGAGTGGGTTTCCGATTATGCTCCGTGTAATCACAAGCCACCGCTCGGGAATACCATCCGATTGATGAATAATGCAAAAGGTGACTTGGGAAGCGATATCCAAAACAATCCGAGGTGACGTATGAAACAGATTGACAAAGAAATGGCATATCATTACGCAAAAGAACTAGAAATGGATGCGATGTTTGATGGTACATCTAAGCAGAATCTTGCACGTGCCTATCTACAACTTCTGGAAGATTATCGTTATAGTCACGAAAAGTTGACTGGACAAATTGCACGACTTCACGAACTCACACGACTTCAAGCGGCGAGGATATTGGATAAATGACAAATAATATTTCAGTTGAAGATTATGCACGACAGATACTACGAGAACCAACACCAGACAATCTTATGTTATTTGAACTTGCCGCTTCGTATATAGCATTGTACGAAGAACGAAAAGAACACGAAAAGGACTTGTCGGAATTGGTTGAACACGCCATTCGTGTGTACAATTCAAGATGGTAAACTAAATGAACATACACTACCGAGTCTATTACAAGGGATATTCTTCATATGTTGAGTTTTCCCTTGCGTCCGATGTAGTTGACCGACACGAACGAGATATGGTGATGACTTTAGCAATCAAGTATGACCCATATTTCAACGGATTGGGTGTTGATTATTCACGGGTGTCGAGGGTGATGCGAAAGGTCAAGGATACGTGGGAGCCTCGTCAATGGGTTATTCCACGACCGTTACAAATGCAGGAGAGTCCGTTGGCAACAACGACTGACCCTGTACTGCGATGGCCTGTATGAGTGTATTTTGGGTAGAGGTTTTGAAAATTATAATACTTTTCTTCGCAGTATATATTACCGTTTGGTTTATCTGGAATTGGTTTGACAATAAAATATAGGATAACTAGTATGTCTAAAATTATGGTAGAGATAAGTGGAGAAATGGTAGATAATATTATTCTGCAAGAGATACAAGACACCAAAGAGATGTTGACTGAACAGTTAGAACGGGTTAAACTAAATGGTAAAGGTGATGTTTTTGATTTGGATGTAAAGACAGATATCAAACTTATTAAGAAGCACATTGAAGCATGTGATTTGATTTACAAGTATTACGGCGGTAAGTAATTATTCGGCACCGCAGTTGGTCGGGACAACGATAGTATGACACGGGCGCTACCCGAGGTTACAAGCATACTATGCTAGCCAAGGACTAGGTGAGAGCCTAGATGGGTTCGAATCCCACGGTGCCACTTTACGAGGAAACTATGGAAGATAAAAAGAATCCAAATGCGTTAACCTATGGGATATCCCCAAGTGCTCCCGCATCAATTAAACCAGTAGAAGTGGATAAGTGGGTCGGCAAAGTCGAACCCACTTTTAAGCATTATTATGAGGAACGATATAACGATTTGGTTAGACAATACGAAGAGTTGGTCAAGGATTACGAAATCAATAAGATGTGTTATGAAGCCTCGCTTGGGTTTGAACCAAATATAGGGCAGGTCTACCACTTGTATCGTAAGGGTGATGGTAGTACATTTCTATCAATCGTAGAACCACAATACGCATTTTGGGGTAATCATATTGGTAGTTATAGATTGAACGCTCAATATGCATGGGAACAAGTCTAATGGCGTTACAAGGATACACCGTCGAGCACATCAGCTTTTCCGATACTGTCCGTTCTTTTTTACGGAAATGGCACTATTCGGATTATGTCAATATTCAAGAAAAACACACTTTTGGATTATTTCGTGAGGGTGTGTTTTTACCTGAACTGGTTGGGATATGTATTTATACTAGGCCGGCAGGACCAAGTGCCGCGCAGAAGTATTATCCACAAGACCCCGATAAATGTCTGGAACTCAGGCGATTGTGTTTAGTGGATGATACTCCAAAGAACGCTGAAAGTTTCTTTGTGAGTCGGACATTAAAGTGGTTACGAAAAAATACGGATTGGAAGTTTGTCGTAAGTTATGCTGACCCAGAGCAAGGACATAAAGGTATCATCTATCGGGCAGCTAACTTTAAGTATGAAGGTATCACCGCGCCTGGGTCATCACTACTGGTAGATGGGAAACCTTTTCACATTAGAACCTTGACAATGTTGGACCGTCCGTATGGAGTAGAAATCAATCAACGATATAAAGCTGGCGACCCCGGCGTACAGATTATAAAGACGGAACCTAAGCATATTTACACATATCAACTCTAGGAGGAAAGTATGGGCATGTTCGACACACTAAAAGTAGAAACAAAGATTCCAGGACATTCAGATGTTCCTCTTGGAGAATTTCAAACGAAGAGTCTGGACTGTACACTAGATTATTATGTTATAACAAATAATGGTGAATTATACAAGGAAGTTTGGGACTATGCATGGGTAGATGACCCCAACTCAGCGTTTAATGGGTATTTTGATAAAGTAGAAGGTAGTTATCGCCGGGAGTACTTGACAAACTTCCACGGAGATATTATATTTTATAATGGTGAAGTGGTGGGTGGGAAGTGGAGAGATTATACCGCTCGATTCACCGAAGGTAAATTAACAAGAGTTTGGTACGAAGATAAACAACTTTAAAGAGGTTAAAGGTTATGGAAAAGTCAAAGCTGGAAAGGTTCATTTCAAAGTATAACATCGGCGGAGCATGTGAGAGCGTCAAGTGTGTATCTAATGGTACAGAGATGACTGTTCGCTCTATTTCTGATGACAAGAATGTATTGGCTGAGGTGACCAGCCACGATATCGGATTCCCCGAGGGTGAGTTCAGTATCTATGAGACGAAGAAGCTTCGTTCGCTTCTTGGTGTACTTGGAGAGAAGCTGAAGGTCGCTGCAAATAGTTCGTCGAATAAGGTTATCGGATTGAATCTTTCTGACTCCGATACGAAGGTGACGTTCGTTCTGGCGGATGAGTCGGTCATTCCGAAGGTTCCCGACTTAAAGAAGCTCCCGCCGGTGGATATCGAAATTGTCCTTGATGACAAGTTTGTGAACACGTTCGCTCGTGCGAAGGGCGCTCTGTCTGAGGTGGATACGTTCACCGTGATGAGTGATGGTACGGATGCGACTGTTGTAATCGGCTACTCGACGTTGAATACGAACCGCGTCAATATCAAGACTACGACCAAGACGAATACGAAGATTGACCCGATTAGTTTCTCCGCTAACTATTTGAAGGAAGTGCTACTGTCGAACAAGGAAATCAAGGATGGTATCTTGAAGGTCAGTTCGAAGGGTATCGCTGTTGCGGAATTCGTGGGTGAGGCGTTCACCTCGAAGTATTTCCTCGTCCAAATTGACACGAAGGACTAATGGCCGGCTTCGACGATTTCTTTGATACACCCAAGTTTGATTTCGACAAGGAGAAACAGCTCTTTGTCGAAAACTTGGACATGCTTAAGAGTATGTCTGTTCAAGAACAAACCTTGTACAAGAAGTATAAGGAAGTAAATGGGTATTATCAGAATTCGTTTGATAAGGCTCGTATTGTCAAGGCGAAGATTTGGACGCCTACTGACCTGAACAATAAGGAACAGACTGTCAAGGAAATACAAGCCCTTCAGCCCCGTATCCGTCTGGTGATGTCAAAGACCACCGACGAAATGGATTGGAATATGATTCGGGTGTTCTCGCATACAATGGAGTTTGACCAGAATCCCGGTCGGTTTGTGCGATTCCTTGTTTATGATGAGGTAACGGGGAAGTATCTTGGTGCGACTTCTTTGGGGAGTGACGTTATCGCTATCGGCTGCCGTGATGAATGGATTGGATGGGATAAGGATACGAAGCTGAAGGGGAAGTTGAATAATTCCGCCATCGGTACTTGTATTATGGCTACCCAGCCGTTCGGATATAATTTCTTGGGCGGGAAGCTTGTTGCTTCGATGTTGACTACGAAGGTTGTTGCCGATACGTGGGAAAAGATGTACAACAACGTTTTGGCTGGACTCACCACGACTTCACTGTATGGGTCTGAGTCTATGTACAATTCTATTCCGTTCTGGAAGAAGTTGGGGTCAAGTACTGGTGCGATTGGTATCAAGCCCGATGATGATGTCTATGGCAAGTGGCATGACTATCTGAAGCAGAACAAGCCCGACGAGTATAAGGAACGATTCGTCAAGGATGACCCATCGAAGGGACCGGTCACTGGTATTAAGCAACAAATCATTTCGATGATTTTCCGTGAAGTGGGAGTCGGTGCGAGTAAGTACAAGCACGGCTTTGAACGTGGTGTATATTACGCTCCCCTTTACGAGAATACCCGTGAATTCCTGCGTGGGGAAATTGAGAAGGATAAGCTCATTCCCTTGACAAAGCTGAAGGACGATGTAGATTCCGTATTGAATTGGTGGAAGCCGAAGGCTATCGCCCGATATGAGAAGTTACATGAAGAAGGTCGGACAAAGGATGGTATTCTGTATTATACTAATATGATTGGAATTAGTTGGGATGAGGCAAAGCGTATCTATCTTCCAGAGGTCGGCAGATGAGTTTTTTTGAAACAACGGTTGACATATCAAAATGTAAAAAGGTATTGGTAATCCCCAATATTACTAATTCTGCGAATATCGAAAAGGACTCCTTCGTGGATGTTATCTATAATCATATTCGAGCATTAGAAAAGCTTGGGGATTATTATTGGCACATCCTACTTCCAGAGCCCGTAGCAAAGCTCAATTTGGAAAACGTCAAGCAACATATCGTAGACATCTCTGGCGATATGATTCATATGCGGGTAACGTTTCCACGAAAGGCTATCACGCTAATTCAAGAGCTGGAGTATGATGTAGTCTATTCACATCTTCCTGACTGGTTTATGGTCAAGCGATATACCGATAAACCAATCGTCGGATATGCACATTGGTGGGAAATGAAATCGTGTAATGCTGAAGATAGAAAGAATCGTCAGCGGAATATCGTGGCAGAATTGCTGGGTGTGATGGGGATGAAGGTGTGTTATCTGAATACCCAAGACCAAAAGAATCGGGTATTGGATGAGGCTCGGCAATGGTTTAATGATGAAAAGGTTCAAGAGCTGGACAGAATTCTCCAAGTCTGGCATTTGGGTGTTCCCGAAGGAAAGATTATTTCCGCTCCTACTGAAAAGGAAAAGATTATTGTATTCAATCATCGTGCCGCTGCATACAAGGGATATCCGCAATTTATTGAGCTAATAAAAGAGTATCGTGAGTCCAGACAAGACTTTGTGGTATGGGTTCCACAGCTGGAAGGAAAGCCGGAAGAATCGTGGATTGACAATACCAAAGTCCCGAAGCATGAGTACTATACCCGACTCCAGCGTTGCTCCGTAGGAATCCAAATGCGCCAATCAAACTATGGATGGAGCGTGGCAGCCACGGATTGTATGATGAATGGTACTGCGGTTATTTTCCAAGAGTCTGACTGCTATCACGAAATTGACCCCGATGGTCTATTCTTCAAGTTTAAAAAGGATTTATTTGCTACGCTGGATAAGTTTTTGGACGATACGACATTTCGTCACGAACAAGGTGTACGAAGTATCCAACGTACAAAGGAATTGCAAGATAAAGAAAATAATATGTTATTATTGTTAAACGATAATTTAAGTACTTGACAATAGCCAACAATTGTATTAGATTTAATATGTTACAAAGATTACTCTTTTTGTGCCACAGAGCAATCTTCTAAATCAACGGCACTAAAACAAAAGGAGAAGTTATGGCTGGGCTGACCCTCGTATCATCAGGAGCAAACGTCAAGTCGTGGACGTTTGATAAAATTTCTAAGGAGTATAGTACTACTCTCGTAGACACGCCAAAGTATCAGCGACCGGATGTGTTCGGCTTTGTACGGAACGGCAGCGGTAGTAATTGGCAGCGTAATCTCATCCGTTCTATTTTGATGGGCAATCCCATCCCTCAGCTCCACTTTCGCTACGTATTCTCAAAGGGGCCAAATGGTCTAGAGTGGAAGTATGAGATTGTGGACGGAGGACATCGCACACGTACTGTATATTACTTTCTAAACAATTGCATTAAAACTCCAATTGACTGTACGCTTACCGATGTTGACGGGAACCAGTACAACATTGGTGCTATGCATCTTTCACAGATTATACAGAAGTATCCTGTGCTAGAGGATTACATCTATAATCTTTCTCTTAGCGTTGTAGAGTATGAAAATCTCACCGATGATGATGCAGAAACACTTTTTCTTACTCTTAATGATTTGAACAAGATGTCTCCCGCTGACAAGCGGAACGCTATTAATAATATTATTGCGGATACGAACCGTAATCTTGGTGCGGTTGACTCCCCTAACGCTTTTTCGATGTTCACCAGCCGTTCATTCATTAAGAACGATTGGAAGGCTGACTACACCAGCTTGGATGCAGTCAGCCGAGAGTCGGATGAAATTGTATCGTGGGCGATGTACTATCTATACAGCGGTGGTATATTTGCAAAAGACTCCAGCGGAAAGCCGCGGTTCGCGGGTATGGACGCCCAATCAGTTCTCGACAAGATGTATCGTGACGAGTATCTTATGAGGGAGTTGGCGGTACCGGGGTCTAAGATGGAAAAGAATCTGCGGTCACTACTGTCAATTGTTAATAATATTGTCGTTAAGAATCCGCGTCTTGATATTTTTAAAAAGGGCGGAAAGTGGTTCGCTGGTCCTCTAAAGAAGCTTATTATGCTAGTCGCTGAGATGCACAATGTAAACGGTACTTTTAACTTTAGTAAAGTTAAAATTAATACCGACGACTTCTTTACCTCTTTCAATCGAGCGACCAGCGAACTGAAGAACGACAAGAACGTAAAGCCACACCTGCCATACCAGTCGTATATGCTGGTAAACAACAAGGTTCACGTAAATAGCGTTCAGCCGGATAATGTTGGTGATACAATATATCCGTTCCATAAAGTGTTTACGGGAGGCGCTCGACTTGACGATATGCTGTACATCTATTATCATTACGTCACCAAGGGTTATATGAATTTTGGAGTTACGAAATTGGATAAGCGTCGAGACTTTAATAAGGATATCGTAGATACTCTACTCACGGAACAGAAGAATTGCTGCCGGTTTTGCTCAAAGTTACTCACGGATGGTAATTACGCGGTAGACCACATTGCTCCGCATTCTTTTGGTGGACCTACAATTCTGGAAAACAGCCAGATTCTCTGTTCTTCTTGTAACGGTCAGAAGTCGAATGGCATGACACTCCAAGATGTGGTACATCTCTGTGAGAGAATGAACGTAGACGTTCAACTTAAGGAAGTTGTAGTTGGACTGGCTCACGCAGTTATTACCTCTGGCGCAACTGACCGACTCTCGGAAGGTGATATCCGTACAGTAATTAAGCTGGTATTTGGCAAACAATAAAATAGGAATATTCTATGACAGAAAACACGTTGTGGATTGAGAAGTATCGCCCGAACACATTGGAAAACTATATTGGGAACGATGCCCTAAAGGCGAAGTTGGCTGATTATATTTCCAAGCAGGATATCCCGCATCTTTTATTCTATGGAACTGCGGGTACGGGTAAGACCACCGCTGCCAAGATTTTATTAAAGAATATTGAGTGTGATTCGCTCAGTATCAACGCTTCTGATGAGCGTGGTATTGATGTGATTCGGGAAAAGATTAAGAACTTTGCGTCCACATCGGGGTTTGCTCCGTTGAAGATTGTATTCTTGGATGAGGCCGATTATCTGACACCAGACGCTCAGGCCGCACTTCGTAATATGATGGAAGTGTTCAGTCACCGTACAAGGTTTGTGCTGACTTGTAATTATGTGGAACGTATTATTCCTGCGATTATCAGTCGGTGTCAGACCTCGGCATTGATTCCACCGTCGAAGAAAGATGTGGCGGTACATCTCACTCACATCTTGACGAAGGAGCAGGTGACATTCGAGAAACAGGCGATTGCTACCTTGGTTAATGCTTATTATCCTGATATTCGTCGGATTATTGGTACCGCTCAGTTACAGACCCGTGATGGGAAGCTGGTCATCAATGTTCACGAAGTTATCGCTGGAGATAGTAAGTTGAAGATTCTGGATACTTTGACCAGTAATCAACCATCCGCTAGTAAGATGAATGAGATTCGTCAGATTGTGACTGACGCTGGGATTCGTGACTTTACTGAACTGTATCGGCTGCTTTATGATAAGGTTCAAGAGTATGCGTCCGACCGAATCCCACAGACGATTCTCGCTCTCGCAGAAGGTCAATATCGTGACGCATTTGTAGTAGATAAAGAAATTAATTTTATGGCAACGATGTATAACATTTTAATGTACTAAGAGGAAATTATGACCAGTAAGTTTATCCCGCCCGACCCGCGCCAGATGCGTAATCAGCAGGCACCTGACCTTTCATTGGCTACCGATATTGTCTGTGAGAATTGCGGTAATCTGACTTTCCAAGAAGTTCTCTTGATGAAGAAGGTATCCGCTCTCGTCTCACCAAACGGTAAGGAAGGAATTGTTCCTATTCCGACATTTTCTTGCGTAGCATGTGGATATGTGAACAAGATGTTCCGTCCGGTGACTCCGGCCGGCGCAGAAGAGCCGACCGAAGCGACTCGTACAGAAGCGGCTGAACCAGAGCCCACTCGTCCGAAGCTCGTATTAGAGGACTAATGGAAACAACCTTCGTTGAGACTTCCCGTGTCACGGTGCGAGAAATATCGAAATCCGTGGCACGAGATTTCATTCAGACTCATCACTATACACATAAGTTCAGTTCCACCCGATATGCCCTTGGGGTATTTTATGTGGAAGATGCCGAACATATATTCTTTGCTGGTGCGAACGAGAAGCTCATTGGGTGTATGACCTATGGGCATCCCGTCAGCAATAGAACGGTGGATAGTATTGTGGATGGATTGGAACTTGACGAAGTGCTAGAATTGACCCGCTTGGTGTGCTTGGACGGATATGGAAAGAATCTGGAAAGTTTTGTGATTTCCAAATCGTTTGAGTGGATGAAGAAGCATGACCCCAAGGTGAAAGTCTTGGTCAGTTATGCTGACCCCGAACAAGCACATACCGGCGGGATTTATCGGGCAACGAATTGGCTGTATCAAGGATGTGGGTATTCCAAGTTGATGCCAGATTTCAGTATCCGAATCAATGAAGATGACCTCTGGACGCATAGCCGTACCGTTGGAGCCCGTTGGGGTAATAAGTCGGTGGATAATCTGGCAAAGACTATTGGTCAAACCTTCTATAGAAAAGAAGAAACGGCAAAACATCGGTATATCTATTTCCTTTGTGGGAAGAAGGAACGGAAACGGATGATAAAGGAATTAAAGATTCCCGTGTTCGGATATTCAGAAATCAAGCCGTATACCCAACTGATTCAGAAGGTGCATGTAAAGGATGGAGTAGTTGAACGTATTGAAATCCTGCAAGGGGTTGACAATGGCTGGTCAAACAAACAGATTGTAATGCAGGAGGATGAAGATGGCGAAGACTCTATTTGACCACATTAATGCAATTTATCAAGACCAGAAGAAGAACTATTTCGCTGGATTGGACGATGGGGAGAAACGGACCTATAGTAACTATATGGTCAACCGATTCCTCAGTATGAACATTCATCAGCTTCCGCTGGTCAATGAGATACAAAAATACAATTTACCATCCGATGTTCACTATTTATTCTTTGCGACCACGATTCCTCGCGGGAAGCAATATAACAAATATGTAAAGTCAAAGAACGAAACCAAGTATGAAGGTTGGTTAGTCACACTGGTTTCGAAGCATTTTACTGTGTCTGAAAGTGAAGCGATGATGTATTTGGATATTTATTATGGGGAACATAAGGACGCCCTTCGGAGTTTATGTGAGGGGTATGGAATCGATAACAAAACACTAAAGAAAGCTAAGCTATGACAGTAGCAACAGCAGAGAGAATGGTTACTATGGTTAAATTGACTTGGGCAGAATACTTCCGAAAAATCGCACATACAGTTAAACTGAAGTCGAAGGATAAGACTACCCAGATTGGTGCGGTTATTGTCGGTTCCAATAATGAAATCCGTTCTACGGGATACAATTCATTTCCACGTGGGATTGAAGATTTCCGTGAAGAACGGCAGGAACGTCCAGAGAAATATTATTGGATGGAACATGCTGAGCGAAATGCAATTATCAACGCCGCTCGTATTGGTGTATCAACCGACCGTTGTATTTTATTCCTAACGTGTGACATTCCATGCGTTGATTGCACTCGTGCGATTATCAATTCTGGAATCAAGATTATATTCTGTGAACGTGGTGAAGGGGCAAAGGGTGACCACTGGAACGAACATACCCAACGTAGTATACAGATGTTACAAGAAGCAAAGTGCACCGTTCATTATTATGGTGAAATAAAACCTTTTATTAATATTGGTGAACTACAATGAGTAACGGAAAAGGTGATAGCCCACGCCCGCTGAGCGTGGACGCTGAGACATATAAGAGCAATTGGGAACAAACATTTGGAAACACACCAGAAAAAGCACAAGCTCGTATATCAGAATCATTACACGAAATTCAACAAGAAATTAATCGACTCAGAGATATAGTTGATAACTGTGAATATAGCGGATTACCCAACACCTCATCATACGAGGTTCACGGTGAACCTTTATAGAAATCGTAAAGTAGAAAAAACATCTAAAGGTTATCGGTATGTATTGTTACAAGATGCACCAAACTCTATTCATCTTACGATACAAGATGGAGACAAGGCAATCTATGACCATCTTGCTAATTTACAATCCGAAGAAGATTTAAACAATAGAATTTCCACATTAGAAACAGAATTCACCGCATGGGTAACCAAAAATGAAGCCATTAGTTAAATACCTCACCGAAGAAGATGCAATCGCCCGTGTAGGCAAGGGATGGGAGTCTCTTGTTCGTCGTGTTTATAATGCAAAGGTTGGGTTGGGGGTTCCTGTAGGAATTATCCAAGTAAAGGAAAAATGGGGTGGCCTTCGTATATATACTGAATATTACGTCCGTGAAATAGAAGATGTTATTACCGAAGTGGGACGAAAGAGTTTAGAGATTTGTGAACAATGTGGTTCTCCTGCGGGATTGGTGAAGAAGGGAACGTGGTATCAGACCCGATGCGAAGAGCACAGAGGCGATTGGACACCAGTAGAACAGTAATAATAGTTTATAATAGACCCCGAAAGGGGTCTTGACTTTTACGCCTCATTTGAGTATATTTCATGTGTCTATTATCCAAAGGTTATTTATGAACAAAGTATCGTACAGTCAGTATACAACGTGGGCAAATTGCCCAGAGTCTTGGCGCTTGAAGTATGTCGAGGGTCACAAGATTGATGATTCCTCCATCCATACCATTTTTGGTACCGCCATGCACGAAGTCATTCAAGAGTGGCTCGACATTCTTTTCAACAAGAGTGAATCATTTGCAAATGGTATAGACCTTGATGACAATCTAAAGACCAAGTTTCATGCGCTTTTCAAGGAAGCCGTCAAGGAAGTTGATGGGGTCAAGGTGTTTCCGTGTGACCGCCCAACATTAGAAGAGTTCTACCACCAAGGCACACAGATTTTGTCGTATGTTCAGGCGAATCAGAAGAAGCTGTTCCCGAATCAGAATACCACGCTTGTTGGCATCGAATATCCGATTGATGTAGAGGTTCGTCCCGGCGTGAAGTATGTGGGGTTCGTAGACATCGTTACGAAGAACGAACGGACAGAACTCATTACTCTTTATGATTTAAAGACCAGTCGTGCCGGATGGACGCAGGCACAGAAGTCCGACAAGACTAAGATTAGTCAGTTGCTTCTCTACAAGAAGTTTATCTCTGAGCATTTCAACGTACCGCTAGAATCGGTTCGAGTTGAGTATATTATTCTGAAGCGTACCATTTCTGAGAATTCTCCGTATCCGATTCCGCGTGTCAGTCCGTTCGAACCGCCGCACGGAAAGCCGTCAATCAATCGGGCATGGACAGACTTTGAGAATTTCTTGACAGATTGTTTCAACGAGTCTGGTCAGTATAAGACTGATACGATTAAACATAAGGCAAGTAAGAGTGCCTGTAAGTATTGTGTATTCCGTGAACGTAAAGACCTTTGCAAGTACGGGGTGTAAAATGGAAAACCCGATGGTGAACTATAGCAAGATTATCGCTAATACGGCTAGTAACCATTACAATGTGCGGGATGAGTACAAGAACAATACAGTTGAACAGAATGTTGCCATCACGATGAGTGAGCAACGCAGGTTTTCCGTGGGATGTATCAATATCACGGGGGAACTGAATATCGGAATGATGATTCGTTCGGCGTGTCTTTTAGGTGCAGAAAACTTTTATATCTTTGGGCGAAAGAAATTTGATAGCGGTCTACCGTAGGTGCCGAGAAATACATTAATATCGTCCAATATAATTTTGATGACCCGATACACGCTGACGAATCAATCAACGAACGGTTGGAATATCTGTTGAAGTGGAATAGTGTCGTATTGTGTGAACACGGTGGTACAGAGATTGGGTCACATAAGGCTCGTCTATTGTACAAGGAAGAACTGGAAAATCCGTTGTTTATCTTCGGTTCAGAAAGTCACGGATTACCTATCGCCGTTGCAGAGAATCCGCACTTCTACAAGATGTCCATTCCGCAACGTGGTGTTCTCAGGTCGTTCAATGTGAGTGCCGCGATGAACATCATCGTGTGGGATTATGTCAAGGAGATGTATCTGTGAAGAAACGTTATAAGCAAATGATTGATACCCGTCGAGTGTATCAACTTGAAACAGATATGTACTATGACCGCCGTTTTGCGTATATCACGAAGCAACGGTCATTGGGTTATCTGGTACGATATGCCAAGAAGATTTGGAAGGCGGAGAAGATTAAAAAGGAAATACCTCTTATCCGATTCGGTAAGGGGTTGCAGAAGTATAGTTGGTGTGATGGGGAGATATTAGAACTTGCCCCAACCCAACGGGACATCTTGACTCTCATACATGAGTTGGTTCATGCGATTGGATATGATGACCACGATAAGAACTTTGCGGCAAAAGAGTTGGTCTTACTTGCGAAGTATACCTCTGTGAAGGTTGACGCATTACATGAAATGTTTGAGGTTATGATATGATGAAGAAGTTAAAGGAAGCATCAGTACTGTTCTTTATCCAGATATTGAGTTATTCTATCTGGTGTATTAACTTTCGTGCTGTTGCCGATACCCATTACCACACAGCGGCAGTAAGTGATTTCTTAATCGCTTCTATTCAGTTCTTTGTGATTCGTAAGATTGCACACGGACAAGACCAATTCCACCAATGGGCAGGATATGCACTTGGGTCGGTGGTCGGAAGTTATGTAGGGATCTGGATTTCGGCAACCTTCCTCGGGGGATAAGATGGATATCTTTGTCGCAATAGGAATAATATTACTTGCAATATTTTTGACCCGTTGGATTATGGGTCCAAGTTATTGTATATGTCCATATTGCGGTCATACAATACGTCCATATGTAGTTCATAAGTGTAAGGGTCACAGAGTTACGTGTAAGTAAGGAGACAGTATGCCCCGTAAAAAGAAATTGGAACGTGTAGATTCGCTACGGTTGGACTTCAACGGAAAAATGCTCATACTGATTGATACTGATGAGTGGGGTCCGATTGAATTTAACGTGAACGATAAGGAAACCGTACTGGAAGTCATGCGGACATTAATTAACTGTAGCGATAATAATTGGTCAGTTGATTCGTATACTAAGACTGAAGCAAAGAAACTTAAAAAGATGGTAGACAAATGAATTTACTATTAGGCGATATTCACGGGAATGCTGGAGTATTAAAAGAAGCGATAGCAGTCGCTAAAGAAGCACACGCTACCTCTATTGTTCAGCTTGGAGACTTTGGGTTGTTCCCAGATACCGAAGCGTGGTTCCGTGAAAATACAAAAGATGCACATATTCCAATTTATTTTATTGATGGGAATCACGACGATTGCCAACGCTGGGTAGAGTGTGACACCATAACCCAAGTATGGGATGACCGTAATTTGTTTTACATTCCACGCGGTACCGTAATGGAGTTAGACCATAGAACGGTCGCCGTGATGGGCGGGGCGTCTAGTATTAATAAGGCTTGGCTACTTCGTGATGGGCAGCATTGGGATGCAAACGAGGATATCACAGAAGCTCAGATTTCTCGTTTATTGAAGAATGCTGAAGGGAAAACGATTGATATGTTTTTTACTCATTGTCCACCACATTCAGTTATCCAACAAAACTTTGACCCGCTATGGAAGTTACACTTTGAAGTGAGCATTGACTGGACTGACCCAAATCAACTTATCATAGAGGATTTGTGGCATAAATTGGGTACTACTGACATATACTCTGGGCATATGCATAAACGGGTGCAGGGTATAAATTATAGAATTGTAAATATAAATGAGCTTTTGGCAGTTTAAGATGATACTTATCTATAGAATTCTATAGAAAGGTAATTGTTATGGCTAAAAAGAAAATCAACAAAAATACTACCATTCAAGTTAAGACTGATATCTACGAACACGTTAAGCAGTTCTGTAGTCAACGTGGGATGCTTATTTCCTCACAAACAGAATTCTTGTGGGTTAATCTGATATCATCTAGTATGAGCGGCAGTATTTCTTTATAAGGATGAAATATATGAGACAAGGTTATTTACCAAAAAATGAACGCAAGAAAATCCTCCTACTCTCGGATGACCTACGGGTTACATCTGGCGTAGGAGTAATGTCAAGAGAAATAGTCGAAGGTACTTGCCATCGGTATAATTGGATACAAGTTGGTGCAGGCGTAAACCATCCCGATGCCGGCAAAATCCTAGACCTTTCAGAAGCACTAAAGAGTGAAGTGGGAGTAGATGACCCCTATGTTCGCATTTATCCATATAACGGATATGGTGATAGTCGGTTGATTCGCACATTAATTGAAACAGAAAAGCCAGATGCTATTCTGCACTTCACCGACCCCCGCTATTGGATTTGGCTCTACCAGATGGAACACGAACTCCGTCAAAAGATGCCGCTGATGTATTACAACATTTGGGACGACCTTCCATATCCTATGTACAATCAAGGGTATTATATGTCGTGCGATTCACTATTCTCAATTAGTAAGCAGACATATAATATTAACAAGCAAGTACTCGGACCACGGAACCCGCGGCATCTTGCTTATATCCCACACGGCATTAACACCAAGCGGTATCACTCACTTCCAGTTGATGACGCTGGTATGTTGGAAACTCGTAAGAAGTTATTTGGTGAAGCCGAAGTCGATTATGTTATCTTCTATAATAGTCGGAACATTCGCCGGAAGCAGACATCGGATATCATCTACGCCTTCAAGGTATTTATGTCGAAGCTCACACCAGAGCAACGTGAAAAAGTACGCTTAGTTCTCCATACACAGCCCGTGGATGACAACGGGACGGATTTACCAGCGGTCATTCGGGATGTGACGCCTGAAGTGCAGAAGTATATCATATTCTCTGCTGATAGAGTGGAAGCAGGATTCCTCAACCATCTGTATAATATCGCTGACGTATCTATCAATATGTCCAGTAACGAAGGATTCGGATTGGGTACGTGTGAAAGTATTGTGGCAGGTACTCCTATCATTGTCAACGTGACCGGTGGATTACAAGACCAATGTGGATTTATGGACGAGGAAGGAAACTACCTTGACCCAGATAAGCATTTCACCTACGAATGGGGTAGCAATCACGATGGTCGGTACAAGAAGCACGGGGAATGGGCGTTCCCAATGTTCCCATCGAATCGCTCATTACAAGGGTCACCGTTGACTCCATATATCTTCGACGACCGTGCCTCGTTCGAAGACGCAGCAGACCGTATGATGGAAGTCTATAATATGTCACGTGAAGAACGTAAGCGCCGTGGTGAGCTCGGCCGTCAGTACGCTTTGGGAGCTGGTCAATTTACCGCAGAACGTATGTGTGAATTGTTTATAGAAAATATTGATAAGGGATTCCAAGAATGGGTTCCAAGAAGTAAGTTTGAATTAGTTAAGGCATAATAATTTTTACGATAGAGAGTATATTATGAATACCGAAGTTAAACCGTTATGTATAGTCCGTGCTCCATGCGCCACCCGTTCTGGTTACGGAGATATGAGTCGTGACATCATCCGACATCTTATTGAATATGATAAGTATGATGTTAAGGTTATCTCTGTGAATTGGGGTGAGACTCCAATGAACGCACTGAATCCAGATAATCCAAAGGATAAGATGATTATTGACCGTATCCTTACTCAAAATCTTATTCAAAAGCCAGACTTGTTTGTTACGATTACCATTCCTACAGAATTTGAAGCGTTAGGTAAATATAATATCGGTATCACGGCTGGTATCGAAACCACTGCCGCCTCTGCTCAATGGGTTGATGCTTGTAACCGAATGGATGCCGTGTTTACTATATCTGAGCATTCTAAGAATGTACTCCTTACTTCAAAGTATATGAGAACGGGCCCAAATGGAGAAAAGTTGGGTACACTTGAAGTAACCAAGCCAATCGAAGTTTTACATAATTGTATAGACCAATCAATTATGAAGAAGTTGGAATACGAAGCTGATATTCTTCCTTCGATTAAAACCGTGATGGAAACCATACCAGAAAAGTTCTGTTATCTTTTCGTTGGTCATTGGCTCCGTGGGGACTTTGGAGAAGATAGAAAGAATGTATCATTCTTGGTACGGGTATTCCTTGAAACATTTAAGCAAACCAAGGTAGCACCCCCGGCTCTTATTCTAAAGACCAGTGGTGGTGGGTTCTCCATTCTTGATAAGCGAGAAATGTTGAATAAGATAGACACTATCCGTAAGCAAGTAGTATTAGAAGAAGGTCAACCTATGCCAAATATTTATTTATTGCATGGTGAATTGACCGATGATGAAATGAATTCGTTGTATAATCACCCGAAGGTAAAGGCACACGTTAGTTTGACGAAGGGCGAAGGGTTTGGTCGTCCATTACTTGAAGCATCTATTAGTGGTAAGCCAGTTATCGCTTCGGGCTGGAGTGGTCATATGGACTTTTTAAACCCAGAAGATGCTGTACTGGTCGGCGGTGAACTTAAGCCTATCCACGAAAGTTCAGTATGGGATAATGTCTTGATTAAGGAATCGTCTTGGTTCGCTCCAGACTTACAACAGTCTGCTAATGCACTCGCTGCAGTCTTTATGGAATATGATGCGTTCCATAAGAGAGCAAAGAAGTTGGGGAAGGAAAACTTTAAGAAGTTCTCCTACAAGGCAATTCAAAAGCGTACGTGGGAACTCCTCGACAAGTACGTACCAGAATTCCCTAAGCAAGTTCAATTGGTTTTACCGAAGTTAAAAAAGATTGAATTACCCAAAAAGCAAGGTGAATAATGCCACTACGTAGTGAACGCAGATTTATCAGTCTCAGTAACGTACAATCTGGGATGATGATTCAATTTAACTACTCCAAGAAGTCCGGTGGGAGCGGTCAGTATGTTGTATTGGTCGTAGACCCGAATCGTAAAAATGACCGAGCTACGGAACCACAACTACACGGGTTCGTCATAGATGAATTGTCTGACACTGAATTGCTAGAATTCTTTGCATCTTTTCGTAAGAGTACTTCTCTGGACTATGAAGATAGAAAGAAGAGTGTGGTCGAGGGATTAAACACAGATGAAGCATACGAAACATTTGCGGCGTCGAAGTATGTTAAAGACCGCTCATACAGAACATTTAATTTAAGTGGGATGACTCAAGTACGTCAGATTTTGATTGGTTCAGTTGAAGATTAGTCTATTTATAGATATACCCTTTAACGGTACCGACATGCTGAATTCTGATAAGGAACGACCAAAGAAGTTTCCGATTTTAGATTTAGATGTATTGACTGAAAAGAAAACTTGGTGGGTGGTCTGGGAATATATTTTCTCTGGAAAACTCCGCCAACCGGATGATATAGATAAAAGTTGAGAGTGTTATGATTGATGAGAACGAGCAGATATGTCCACAAGAGGATTGTGTACCTGCGGAAGAGCTACCTTCGGTTATGCAGATGGCAAAGAATTTGTTTAACGATGGTAGTAAAATCGTTGGTAATGCAGTAAAAGGAAATAAAACGTTAGTTGAGGATGTGGTTCGTAACGAGCGATGGTCTACTTGTTTGAGTTGTCCTAAACTAAAAAATGATAGATGCGTGGAGTGTGGATGCTTTATGAAGGTTAAAGTGGCGTTCGTCACCTCCAAATGTCCAATAAATAATTGGTAATATATTATGAAAAAGGTTACATTTATATATGCGTACGAGCCGACTGAAGTTTGGTCTACGCCGTTGTCCTTGATTGAAGAATTCAAGGGCAGAGGATGGGAGGTTGAGATAGTATCCATAGGAAGTAATCGCACGGGTATCTATCACGATAACAATCTCCGTGAATGGGTAGAGTCCAAGCCGCACACTGATATGGTATTATTTATGGATTGGGGACGGTTTGATTCCCCATATTTAAATAAGGACTTGGTTCCCGCTGTGTGGGTACAAGAAAGTGGAGATGACCCACAGAATTATGCTAGAAATTTTCCCAAAGCATCCAGATTCCACTTAACACTTACTCCTGATTATACTTCCTATCAATCCTACACAGTGGCTGGTATTAATGCTCTGTGGTGGACACATTTTGCGGATACCAGACTCCACGTTCCTATGGATGTGGATATAGAGTACATAGCCGTTACTAGTCGTGGATTAGGCGGCAGTCAATTCCTTGACCATCTTACTCACCATTCGGATGGCATGATTGGTAATAAAAACGGTATGATTGGTATAGAACATACTAAATTCCTACAAAGTGGCTTGATGGTAGTACAAAACAGCCGTTGGGGAGAAGTTACCCGTCGTCTCTTTGAAGCTATGGCGTGCGGCAGAATGGTATTAACGGATAGATTAGATACCTCACGTAAATTAGATGAATTATTTACAGATAAGGTAGATATCGTATATTACAATGATATGGCGGATTGTATCAACTTAATGAACTATTATGCAGAGAATCACGAAGAACGTGAGGCTATAGCACAACGTGGTAGACTTAAAGTTTTGAACGGACATACGCAGGTTCAGCGGGTAGACACGTTACTGAGGGCTGTCGGGTTATGAACAAATTACCTATCGGATTAGGCATATTAGCTTGGCGGTCTGGACAAACGCTTATTGATACTCTAGCGACCTATCACGAAAATGGATTGTTTACGATGGTGGAAGATGCAGTAATCTTATTTCAAGAGTTCTCTGAAACTGATAAGATGATTGCGGAACACTTTGAGGTACGGTATATTCCATTAGAAAATAACATCGGTATAGGAAAGGGATTTATTGAACTAGCTAAGAACACCAATCAGCCGTATTTTATGACATTGGAGCATGATTGGAATCTTATCGAAAACTTTATTACAACATTCGGTCGGCTACAATCTGGTATACACTTACTACAGAACGGATTTGATTGTGTACGGTATCGGCATCGAAAGTCTCCTGGATTCCCGCACTTCAGTTTCCGTCATCAAGGAAATGAACTCACATACTACGATGAAGAGATTGGATGTACCTCTCCGCATCTATTAGACGCAGTACATTGGACAGAACATCCTAACGTTGCATTCTCTCCACTAATTGATAAACAAGAAGAGTACTATACTACAACAAGTAGATATGGTAACTGGACTAATAATCCATGCTTGTACAGTACGCAATTTTATATGGACACGGTTTCTCAGTTCTCTGGCGATGGTATTGCTCTCGAAGGTAACATCTCTAAATGGTGGGCACAACAACAATTCAAGGTTGCTCACGGAGAGGGGTTGTTTATGCATCTGGATAAAGTAAAGTATGGCAGATAAACGTATAGCATTAATATTGTCTGGTAAGTCTCGGAGTGGAATGTTCTGTTTTCCGTATATCTACGACGCCTTCTTAAACAACAATTATAATGTAGATGTGTTCGTTCACACGTGGGATGATTATCGGGTATTGGACTTATATAAACCAAAGCAAATATTGATTGAACGTAATGAACAAGAAATTTTAGAATACTTGTTTCGGCAATTAACGTTATCAAACACTATGAGTTTTGAAGGAAGAATTGACAACGTTTTGCTAATGTATTATTCTTTAAAGCGGTCATTCGATATTATTGATGAACCATATGATTATGTAATTCGTAGCAGATTCGATGTCATTATTCAAGATAAATTTAATATCGAACCAATCATTACCGAATTAGAAGAAGATAAATATGACATCTTCATTCCAGATGAAGTGTTTAATTTCGGTGGATATCAAGATAGAGTAGCAATTGGTAAGTTCGAAGCAATGAAAACATATTGCGATACCATAGTAAATATCAACAGTATTGCTACCAGCATCAATCGGTGGCACCCAGAAACTTTCTTAAAGCACCAACTAGATTCAGAACAAATTCGAGTAATGCAGCGTGATATCAATCACCGACTAGTACGTAGTAGTAGTGTTGTTACCAATTGGCCAGAAAATCCATTTAAATTCTTAGATTTATAATTGAGGGAAGTATGAAAGTAAAAATCGATGTCGGTGCAAATAGAGGCGCAGAAACAAAAGAGATGGCAGCAGATGGGTCAATCGTTTATGCGTTTGAACCAACGTGGGAATTAATTACACAACATTTATGGCCACTTTCTTTTGAGAACTCTAATATTAGAATCATACCATTTGCAGTAGATGTGGAAAATTCATTTAAGAAGTTCAATGTTGCTGGATTTGGAGATTGGGGCTGCAGTAGCTTGCATGATTTTGCAAAGGACATTCATCAGAAGTGGCCCGACCGCCCAGACTTTCAAGTGACACATGCATATATTGTTCCGACGATAACCCTATTCGATTTCTGTACATTGTATCAAATTGATGAGATTGATGAATTGCATATTGATGCACAAGGTAATGATTTGAATGTTTTAAAGAGTCTGGGAAGTAAGGTCGATATAGTAAAGCAAGGCGTGGTTGAGGCAGCTAATGCGGTCAACCTTTACGACAACGTAAACAATCGAATCGAAGATGTCAGAAAGTTTTTAACTGACAACGGGTTTGAAATTTATAGTGAAACTCAAAATGATTGGTTATCTGCTGAGATGAACGTACACTTTAAGAGGAAGTCTCATGACTAAATTAATTATATTTGATTTGGATGGGGTATTAGTAGAAGCGAAAGAGATTCATTATGAAACTCTAAATTCTGCTATTGTTGATGTGACCGGCAATTCTAATATGGCAATTTCGTGGGATGAGCATCTCTCAACATATGACGGATTAAAAACTAATGAGAAGCTAGAAATGCTCACCGAACGGAAGCAGTTAGACTCATCATTCCATAAGCAAATTTGGGAACGTAAGCAAAAGTACACGCTAGACGCATTATCTGACCTCCCACAAGATAAACGGCTCCAAGAGATATTCGCTTCATTAAAATCTGACGGATATATGACTGCATGCTGTTCGAACTCTATTCGTCGGTCTGTATTGACGATGTTATCCAAACTAGGATTAATAGAGTATATGGACTTAATCATTTCTAATGAAGATGTCAAAAACAGCAAGCCTCATCCAGAAATGTACTGGAAAGCGATGAGTATGATGGGTGTTCTTCCAGAAGAAACGTTAATAGTTGAAGATTCTCCTCCTGGGTTATTAGCGGCATCCAGAAGTCGTGCAAATATATTAAGAGTAAATAACCCGCGTGACTTGACAAAAGAAAAATTATATGATAAGTTACAAGAGAAGAAGTCTTTTACAATTCCTAAATGGCAAGGTGGTAAGATGAACGTATTAATTCCAATGGCAGGTGCAGGTAGTAGATTCCAACAGGCCGGCTATACATTTCCAAAACCCTTAATTGATGTTCGTGGAAAGCCAATGATTCAAGTGGTTGCTGAGAACTTGAATATTGACGCCACATTTATTTATGTGGTGCAAAAGGAACATCGTGAGAAGTATAATCTTGATACGTTACTCAATCTCATTACACCAAATTGCAAAATTGTGGAAGTGAATGGCATGACCGAGGGCGCGGCATGTACTACCTTACTCGCCAAAGAACACATCAATACAGATGAACCCTTATTGATGGCAAACTCCGACCAGTTTGTTGAGTGGGATTCTAACGAGTTTATGTACAAGATGGTGGAACAAAACCTTGATGGGGGTATTGTAACATTTAGAGCTACCCACCCTAAGTGGTCATTTGCTAAGGTGGATTCCCAAGGGTATGTGACCGAAGTTGCCGAAAAGAATCCCATTTCGGATATAGCGACGGTTGGTATCTATTATTGGAAGCGGGGGTCTGATTACGTAAAGTTTGCCGAACAGATGATTGAAAAGAACATTCGAGTAAATAACGAATTCTATGTCTGCCCCGTGTTCAACCAGGCACTTGAATCTGGTTTGAAGGTTAAGCCATTTGATGTACCCAAAATGTGGGGACTCGGAACCCCAGAAGATTTGAAGTATTTCTTAGAAAACCAGCAGTAATTTGTATGAAAGTAGCATTACTGTTGTCAGGGTTAGCCCGTAAGGTAGAAGATGGATATAATGCAACGTGGAAGCATGTTATAGAAAATTATGACACCGATGTTTATCTACACGCATGGAAAGATGAGGAATGGGAAAGGGTACCACAGATATACGACAACAAGGTGAAATCATTACAAATACAAGACCCATTCAAATTTACCCATTTTAAGCAAGGTATTTCATTACCACACAAAGATACATCAAGACCGCTTCCACAATACGATGTGATGAGTTGTTTTAGACAGTTCCCTATGGTCTATAGTTGGCAAAAGACATATCAGAATCTATATGACACAAATATTTCATACGATTTTGTTATACGGAGTCGGTATGATATGGGAGTAAATAGTCCGATTGATTTACATTTGCTTGACAACGACTTAATATATCACGGACTTGGTGGGGCACATTACGATGACAATCTCTGCATAGCAAATCATATGCACTCAGAAATATTATTCCATAATGTATTTGATAAATTAATAGAATATTCTAGAGAAACTGGAATTTTAAATAGTGCAGAATCAAGCTGGACTATGATACTCAATAGAGCTGGACTACTTGATAAAGTACGTTCAACCCATCTACTGGCATTCAAATTGTTTAGAGATAACTGGTTATGGTGGGGCGATGAGAATGGAAATATAATTTCGGAAAGGAAACTTACCTAAGCTTAAGAGAAAACAGATTATGGTATCAAACAATATCCCTTTATTTAAAGTTTGGATGAACCCACTAGCGAAAGAAGAAGTCGCAAAGGTATTAGACAGTGGATACATTGGACAGGGCCCTAAGGTCGATGAATTTGAAGAACAACTTCGTCAGTACTTGGGGGTCGAGCATTTAGTTACACTGAACTCTGGTACATCTGGACTACATTTAGCGTTACATATGTTAAAGCAACCATACGTGCTGGTAGACGGATATAGTGAAATTGATTGGCCGGGATTGAATGTCGGTGATGAAGTACTTACCACCTCGTTGACCTGTACCGCTACAAACTTTCCGATATTAGCCAACGGGTTAAATATTAAATGGGTTGACCTCGACCCGACTACGTTGAATATGGACTTGGATGATTTGGAACGTAAGCTCTCTCCAACCACCAAAGTAATCATAGCCATGCATTGGGGAGGATACCCATTAGATTTGGACAGATTACAACTTATCAAGAAAAAGTGTAAAGAGAAGTTTGGGTTCTCACCAGTTATTTTACAAGACTGTGCTCATGCGATGGGTTCTTTATATAAGAACAAGAGTCTCGCAACTTACGGTGACTTAACTATGTACAGTCTCCAAGCTATTAAGCATATAACATCGGTGGATGGTGGTATCTTAGTAGTTCCTCCTCACTTGAATAAGCGGGCACGGCTTTTACGTTGGTATGGAATTGACCGTGATGAAAAGGGACGTACGGATTTTAGATGCGAGGCAGATATCCCAGAGTGGGGATTCAAGTTCCATATGAATGACGTATGTGCTACTGTTGGTATGGCAAACTTACAAGATGTAAATCATATTGTCGATACCCATAAGAGTAACGCAAAATACTACGACACAAATCTTTCGGATGTCTCTGGAGTGACGACCTTAACTAGACATCCAGAACGGGATTCAGCATTCTGGATTTATAGTATGTTGGTGCAAGATAGACCTGGGTTTTACCGCTGGATGAAAGAGTGCAACATCACGGTATCTCAGGTACACGAACGAAACGATAAGCACAGTGGATTACAACAGTTTAAGACTGAGCTTCCAGTATTGGATAGAACTATTGGTAATGTTGTTTCTATTCCGGTCGGCTGGTGGGTAACCGAGGAACAACGTGAATATATCGTTGATTGTATAAAGAAGGGCTGGTAATGTTGTTATTTCGTCCAATCACCGTAGACGATGCCCCGTTTATTAATAGGGTTCGTAATGGGTATGCTAAAGAATTCTTACACACTGACAAGACATTCACGTTGGAAGAAACCGTTGCGTGGATAGGACTGGCAACCAATAACATTCCATACTGGATAATAGAGTTGGATAGAATTGTCGTAGGATATTTTAGATTGAGTATCCAAGAAGATAAACTTTATATTGGCGCGGACATAGCACCAGAACACACGGGAAAGGGTATAGCAAAACAATCTTATAAATTCTTCATTCCATTTGTTTTGGAAAAGTACAATACAAACGAGTTGTATTTAGAAGTATTATCAACCAATCACAGAGCAAAACGTTTGTATGATTCATTGGGGTTTGTTGAAATCAGCAGATACCCTATGGAAAAAAATGGTGAATCTATTGAATCTATCGTAATGAAATATGAAAATAGGAATTAATTTAGTAGGCGTTTCTTACAATGACGGGATGTTTGGTCGGTATAGAAACTATGAAGATGCCGTAGGTGGATTTTTTGCAAATGTGGTGACCCCTTTACGTGACGAGGGGCACGACATATATTTCTATTTGTATAGCTACGATAGCCAAAAGAAGAATGACATCTTGAATACGTACACACCAGTAAAAAAGTCTGTGTTTGTTGATGCTGGGTTGAATAAAGTTGGTGGTGGGGATAAGCTACCGAATGGACTTAAGGTTATTTCTAACTCGTACATTAATAGTTTAAATCAATTACTTGGCGAAGATTTAGATTTAGTAATCTCTACCAGATATGATATCAACTTCTTCAAGAACCCATTTAAAGAATACCACTACGATTTCACAAAGTGTAACTTTTTGTGGAGAGAGCCGGAGTTCATGCATATCCCGATTGTCAACGACACGTTCATCGTATTTCCATATAGCATGACACAGAACTTAATAAATGCTATTTTTGAAATGGAGGTCAATCCGCCGTATGGAGTTGGAGTGGCTATGCACAATATCTTTGTTACAATGGCAAATCAAGTCGGTATAGAAAACGTCAGATGGGTATGTGACGAATTTAAAACCGCAACACAAAACAATCTTTATAAATTGATGAGAAACGAATAATGAGTAAACCGATTAGTGCGTTCTTGTGGGCATGGAGAAACTATGAAGCGGGGTCAAAGTCTTTACGTAGTTTACGGAGATTTTATCCAGACGCAGATTTGTTTATTCAAGTTGACTACGAAGGTGATGTAGAAAATTATACAAAGATAGCTGAACAACTTGATGCTACTGTAAATCGTAATGCGTTTCAATTAGGGTATTGTGGTGATTTCGGTTATGTAACGGTCGGTCGTACTCATTGGCCAAGAACCCATTCGTTTGAATGGTTAAATAATTTGTATAAGGCTTGTTGTTCTACGGATTCAAAGTATATGATTATTCTTGAAGAGGATGATTTTATTTTACGTCCGATAACTTTACTCCAGCAAGACTTATCAATTGCTATACATCCTACTTGTCCTTCACCCACCGGTATTAACAGACCAAACAAGATTGATGGGAGACTGTTAGAATATTCTAAGCAACGAGGTGGGATAAGCGAAGCGCCTGGGTATGGGGCAGGAGGCGGTGCCTTTGTTAACCGAGAGCATTACATATCCGCATGGGAACGCTGTAAGGAAGAGTTGTGGAATGATTATGATACCTTAGCGGGGTATAGTCATATAGTTGGATGGCAAGACTTTATCGTTCAATATGTAATGATGTTGGGTGGATACCCAGTAATACAAAATCCATATCTTGCCGAGCATTGGGAAGTTGGAGAACGGTGGGACACATTCGAAATCATCACGGGATTTAAAAACCATACATTGGTAGAAATATAATGAAAATAGCCATAATAGGATGTATAACAAAATACGGTGTGGATGATATCAAACCTTACGTAAATTCCATCGCAAAGTCTGGATTTACGGGAAAGAAGATTATGTTGGTATATGATGTTCCAGAAGCCACCACACAGTTTTTAAATGACAGTGGTTGGGAAGTCTATGAGGGACAACTACAGCAACACATCATCGTACAGCGGTTCCACGATGTTAGCCAGCTGTGTAACTTATTGGATGATGATGTTCTCATATGGACCGATGTTAAGGACGTTATATTCCAACAAGACCCCACGGAATGGTTAGCGAAGAATATGAAAAAGCCCATACTAGCTACGTCAGAAGCCATCACCTTCAAAGATGAAGAGTGGGCAGTAGTAAATGCTGGGACATCCTTCCCAGAGGAATGGGAGTCTCTACAACACAAGCCTTCGTATTGTGCTGGAACCATCGTTGGTCAGCGTGAATATATCAGAGATTTATTCAATGAAATATATCGGTGGTCATTAACCACCAGTAACCCATCTCAACTAAGTGACCAAGCCGCATACAATGTGTTAATTAACTTAAAACACTTTGAGAATGATGTACAATTTGTAAAACAGAATGAGGGGCTAGTGGTTCATATGGGAGTGTCGTGGATTAAACGGCATACCCATACGGATAAACTTTTAGAGACACCACCTTTTGTTTCTGTTGATTGGACGGTAACCTCTGAAAACTCTGATACGTTTTGTATCGTGCATCAGTACGACCGTGACCCACAATTAAAACAATATTTACTTAAAAAGTATGCTTGAGATTGTTATCTTTATCCTGCCCACGGAGTTAAGTGAACTACGAACTACTATTAAACGGTTGCGGGAATCTGCCAAGTTATTATTTCCACAACACCGACATCGATTTAATGTAATTATGGGCGTATCTGATGAAATCGTGGATTGGTCACGGAGTGAATGGACACGGCAACAATGTAAAGAAGAATTTGAAGATATCGCTAAATTGGTAGATTGGACAGAATCAAAGTTCACGGTGTCTACCACTATCAACGGATGTACCACAGCTAGAAAGCACAAGGCGTTTGACACTAACGCAACTTGGTATTTGTGGTTGGATGTCGATATTATTTTCCCAGAAGAAACATTATATACAACATTTAATTCTGTTGAAATAATAGAGGATGCTGGAATTAATAAATTTGTATTGACTCCATCAACGGTTCGGCTGTGGGACAGTACATGGGATTGTCTGGTATCTCCCAGATTCCTTGATAAGCCATTGGGGTATGAACGGCAAAACAATCCATATGAAGATGCCGTCTTGTCTAATATAACAGAATTTACTTTATCAGAAGTGCGTAACACTTCACAAGGGCAACCCTATATGAAATTTGCGGGTGGGTGGTTTACGATAATATCGCATGCCCTCTTGACAACCGTTCCAATTCCAGATAGCTTTAGTCATTATGGATTAGAAGATACATATATTATGTGGGGAACGCACATACTCAGCGACCCCAATATAAAGCAATTTAGAAATGAAGAACTTGTTGTGTGTGAGAATTATTTTGACCGTGATGTTTATTTAAAAAATAAGATTAAATTAATTGACCGGCGTGAAGAATATAAGAATCACAACACACAAATGTTTAATATAGAGTTGAACAATCTTTTAAGAGGTTATAATGCAAATAGACTATGATTTCAAAAATCCAGATATCGTTGCACAAATAGAACGAGAATACCCTGAAATGATGGGCATGTACAAGCAGATTATGATGGAACAATATGAAACGTTCTGTCTGAAACAGTCCAACTATGGTCCCGGTAATATCTCTGTTGGTACCTCTCTCGTAACCCAAGAAGATATTAAGTTGTCGTTGACGGGACTCTGGTTCCGTATGAACGATAAGATTCAGCGGTTGAAGCAGCTAGTCGTATTAGGTAAGCAGGACAATGTGGGAGAGGCAGTGGAAGATACCTTCCAAGACCTATCGGTATACGGGGTCATCTGTCAGTTGGTTAATCGTGGTAAGTGGGCAAAATAACTTTATAATAGGAGAATACGTAATGCCGAAGTGGAGTTTTAATGGACGAATTGACGATGATGACTTTGAATTCGAAGATGATTTCAATGTAGACGAACAATACACGGGATTCCAAAAGATTGGCCGCCGGAGTCGTCAAGAGGAAGAGGCACGTGGTCAAAAGAAAAAGTCCAGCGTGAAACACCAAAAGCGTCCAGATAAAGAATAATATTACTATTTATTATAGTATCCTTTTCTGGTGAAATATGCGAAAGCTCCTAAAAGAATTCTTATCATACATTCGAGAAGAAAAAGTAGAACGTAAGCCTGGCACCGCTTGGCAAACGGCAGGTGGTATTTGGTATGGAAAAAATACCTCTGGGGAAACTCTAAAGACGGGTCGCGGGGAAACTGCAAAGGCAGCGGCTGAACGATTTGCAAAAGGTCTTGCTGCTCCAACTCAGGCCAAGGGGGAAGAACCCTCTACTGATAAAAAGGCGACGGCGGCTACCACACAGCCGACCACGACAAAAGTTGCGCAACCGCAACCTACGGCAAAGCCGGACGTACCACAAAGTCAAGAAGTTCCGATGTCCAACGCTCCCGGTAATATTCCCCCAAAGCCACTAACCAAGGGGTCTGCTGCCCGTGATGAGCAAATCTTAAAAGATACAGAAGTTGCGATGGAATCACGTGGATTTGATAGTCCTGATGAATCTACACGGTTCCAAACATTTACCAAATTGTGGAGAGCCTTTCTTGGTGCCCCATCATACGAAGAACAAGTTAACGCAGTCAGAGAAATGGCGAACTTGAAGATGATTGAGGGTGGAGCAAGTGGTAAAAAGATTTATATGACTCCTACCACCGGACTTACTCCAAAACATATGTGTGGACAAGCCGGAACCGCAGTCACCAAGCTAATGAGTCAAATTATCGCAGACGAAGGTATTGAAATTGGTATGCGTGGAAACGCTGCGGATAGAGCATTAGCAGATTTAAGTGGTAAGCATAATGAAGCAGGGGTAGCCGCACATTTATTCCCCAGTAAAGAAAATGAAGATGCGTATAAGAGCGTCGAAAGTAGATATAGTCAACTAGGCGGTGATGCTAAGGCAGCGGATGAACGTAACAAGCTTGCGGCGCAGGCTGTTCGTAATGCATTACCCCAAGGTGCAAAGATTACTAATTGTCTGCAAGTCGGAGGTGTAGGTAAAACTCGTTTGAAAGAATTGGGTATTGACCCAAAAACCGACCCAACGGATATTTTATTAGATTATGAAGTTGGTGGTAAGAAGGGTATTATGAAAATCTCGGCAAAGATTTATACCGACCCACGCAACATCACAATGAAAAATTCTGGCGTTAAGAAAGCTGGTGTGGACTATTTAGGAGAACCAGAAGGTGGTGCTATTGACCGAGCATGGCCTGATATGTTACGAAAGTATAAGTGGACTCCCGATACTCCAGACGAAGAAAAGGTAAAGTTAAAGTCAGCATTAAAGCAAGAATATCTTAAAAAGTACGCTGGAGAGATGGAAAAGCTTGCTAATACAAATGAAGGTCAAAAGCGTTTATTAAAAATGTGGAGAGCAGTTCACGGGTGTGGTAAAAACGTCCACACTTTAGTTATCAATAAATCTACAAACCAATCAGAGCTAAAGTCTCCATCACATTATTGCGAACCAAAGATTCCATTCAAAGTAAAATACGATGGAGTAAAGGTAGTGATTGAGATGAATACCGGTGGTCCACAGACATTACAAATTGATTTAAAGACTGAGGATAAGGGCAGTCCGAAATTATTGTTTAGACATATTGTAAGAGACAAAAAGTAATGGAAATTAAAAAAGAAATATTCAAGCGAGTCCCGCCGGGTGATCGGTGGGTAGCAGTTGACATCCCCGATGGATTGGTTTATACTCCATTAACAGAAGCCTTAGAGGCACATTTTCAACAGCACGGAACACGACAATTTTATATTGACGCGGTAGCAGGATATATTTATAAGGTAGACACCGCTCCAGACCCGGCGCCGGTAGTCAAACAATTTTCGATTTACGGGGATTATTAAAAATGAATATAATGGTTACGGGTGGAGCAGGATTCATTGGTACTAACTTAATTAAAAGATTACTCCGCGACGGGCATACAATAATCTCCGTTGACAATTATGATAGTGGATTGAAGAATAACGAACAGACTGGGGCTGCCTACGTAGCCGCAGATATAACCGATATCGTACGGTTAACATCAATAAAAGTTGATTTGTGTTATCATCTGGCAGCACTATCACGCATTCAACCATCATTTAAAAATCCATCAGAAACCTTCCGCGTCAATGTCAAAGGAACGGAAGCGGTGGCTGAATGGTGCCGCATCAATAATACAAAGTTAGTATATGCTGGGTCATCCTCTCGTTGGCATAATCCATACCAGTCCCCCTATGCGATGTACAAGCATTTGGGAGAAGAAGTTCTAAAGATGTATAGAACTATTTACAAGACTAATTTTGAAATCGCTAGGTTCTACAATGTCTATGGTCCGCATGAAATTGTGGATGGAGACTGGGCAGCTGTAATTGGTATCTGGCGCCGTCAAGTCCGCGATGGATTGCCAATCACAATTGTCGGTGATGGAGAACAACGGCGTGATTTTACACACGTTGATGATATTGTTGATGGTCTAGTTCGTATTGGTATGTACGATGAACATCATACCGATGCATGGGAGTTGGGAACTGGAATGAACTATTCGATTAACGAAGTATACGAAATGTTTAAACAACATTTTGGAGCTGAGAAAGTCCACATTGCCGACCAACCCGGTAACTATAGACAAACATTACGAGAGAATGATGATTCATTAACACGGTTGAATTGGAAACCGTCTGATAAACTTAGGGAGTACATCAATAGTCTATGAAAATTTTAGTAACAGGCGGAAACGGGTTCATTGGTAGTAATTTTATAGAATATATTTTAGAGAATACGGATATGGAGGTCATTAATATAGACCTCTTGACGTATGCGGGTGTCTCTCCACATCCTAAATCATCCAGATATACTTTCTATCAGATGGACATTGCCTATGATGAAGTATATGACCTCCTCGTAAAGCACCAGCCAGATTATATTGTAAACTTTGCAGCGGAAACTCACGTTGACCGCTCAATTGAATTTCCCGATGCGTTTGTTCAAACGAATGTATTTGGAACCTATAATTTATTGCGGTGTTTATTAAAGTACCACAAGACTAATAAATTTAAATTCATACATATTTCAACTGATGAAGTCTTTGGTCAATTAAAATTAAACGATACGCCGTTTTCCGAAAAGACTCCATATTCGCCTAACAGTCCATATTCCGCTACGAAGGCATCAGCCGACCACTTGGTACGCGCGTTTCACCATACTTACGGACTTCCGGCGATTGTTACGAATTGTTCAAACAACTACGGCCCACGGCAGTTTCCAGAGAAGTTCATTCCCGTGGTTATCTTGAACGCTTATATGGACAAGCGTATTCCTGTTTATGGGTCTGGTTTTAATGTAAGAGATTGGTTACACGTAACTGACCACTGTAATGCTATTCTACGTGTTTTAGAGAGTGGTAAAATTGGTGATACGTATGTCATCGGCGGTGAATCCGAACGTACTAACATTGATGTAGCCCGACATATCTTGACGATTATGAGAAAGCCAATTTCGTTAATAGACCACGTGTTGGATAGAAAAGGACACGACTTCAGATATGCAGTTGACATTTGCCACATCAAGCACGAATTGGGATGGAGGCCTTCAATTAAATTTCAAGATGGGTTAGTAAAAACTATTGATTGGTACTTAAACAATATGGAGTGGGTAAGGTCATGCGTAAACTTGGGATAATCTTAGCGGGTGGTAAGTCTACACGATTGTATCCATCCACGTTAGTTACCACAAAACAATTACTTCCTGTCTATGACAAGCCGTTGATTTATTATCCGTTGACCACATTGATGTTAGCGGGTATTCGTGATGTCATTATAATTTCTTCTACACATGAAAAGGAACGCTTTAAGGAATTATTCAGCAATTGTAAGACGGAGTTAGGGATTGATGTGACGGTATTGGAACAAAAGATACCACTTGGTATTGCCGATGCCTTTAATATTGTAAGAGAAGAGATGGGACATAAGTATGTCTCTAACTTTGACAGACACGTGCTGATATTGGGAGATAATATATTCTACGGAGCAGGATTTAGTGACCAACTATTGCACGCTGGAAACAATATCAATGCGCATGTCTTTTTACATACGGTGTCCGATTCAGAACGATTTGGTGTTGCTGAACTTGGTGAAAATAATGTAGTGGTTCACGTAGAAGAGAAACCAAAATCACCTAGAAGTAATTTGGCAATTACTGGACTTTACTTTTATCCTCCCGACGTATACGATAAGGTAAAACGTCTACACCCCTCAGCGCGTGGTGAATTAGAAATTACTGATGTAAACGAATTATATCTACGTGAAGGAAAATTGTTCGCTACCAAGTTACAACGCGGAATGGTATGGTTTGACGCTGGAACTCCCGATGCCTTGTTAGAATCGTCTAACTTTATTAAGTTTATTCAGTCCTATCAAAGTATTTTAATAGGAAGTCCTCACGAAATTTCTATTCGAAAAAAGTGGGTGACTCAACTGGATATAACTGGATTTCTTAGCGCATGCAAGAACACACAATACGGCAAATACCTAATTAACTTATTTGACAATGAAAGTAGAACACACTAAATTACCAGAAGTATATGTACTCCATCCGTCTGTTCATAACGACCTGCGGGGTATGTTTTTCGAAAGTTTCAATCTTAATAAGTTTTTAGAGTTGACTAACACCGATGTTACATTTGTGCAAGACAATCAAAGTGTGTCCTATAAAAACGTTCTTCGTGGGCTGCACTATCAAAAACCAAACGGACAAGGCAAATTGGTACGAGTCACACATGGTTCGATATTTGATGTTGCGGTAGATATACGAAAGGAGTCTCCAACATTTAAACAATGGGTAGGAGTAGAACTATCAGCTGATAATAAAAAACAATTATGGGTTCCCGATGGATTCGCTCACGGATTTCTTGCATTAACTGATATGGTGACAGTGCAATACAAAGTCACAGAGTATTATAATAAAGCACATGAAAAGTCTATCAGATGGGATGACCCTACCATAAACATAAAATGGCCATTATCGGATAACCCTATCTTATCAGAAAAAGATGCGGCCGCCCCTTTACTAAATGACATAGAGATGTTATAATACTAGGATACGTAAATGAAAGTTTTAATAGTTGGTAGTGGATGGATTGGAACAAGAATGCAAAATGAGTTGAATCGTCGTGGTCACACCATTACGATAAGCACTCACACAAATGTATTTGACATTTTAGCACAAGAAGAATTTGATTGGGTTATAAATTGTGCAGGGGTTACTGGAATTCCTAACATAGATGCGTGTGAAAAGAACAAGTCAGAAACCTATCTAGGTAATGCAGTGTTTCCAATTCAATTACATCATATTGTAAGTAAGACCCGTGCTAGATTGGCCCACGTATCAAGTGGGTGCATCTATGAAGGGACCATTGATGATATCAACGCCTTACCTAACTTTTTTGGAAGTACATACTCCATTAGTAAAGGCATTTCCGATGCCTATTTAAAGGACAAGGCACAAGTCTATCGTATTCGACTACCATTTACTGGTATTGATGAACCAAAGAATTTCCTTGCTAAAATTCTGAAGTATGCTAAGACTGGAAAGTTATTCGATGGAGGTCACAACTCCATAACCGATTTAGACGAGGCAATTGAAGTGGCCTGTACCTTGATTGAAACGGATGCACCAAACGGCCCGTATAACTTGGTTAATCGTGGTTCTATTACTATGCATGAGATTGTTGATATGATTGGGGTTACGGCAAATTGGTATACCGAAGAAGAGTTTAAAAACGCTTCGGCAGCATCTCGACCAAATTGTATAATCCCCTCACATCCAGCTATGAGTTCGGTTAAAGACGCACTACAAAAAGCATTATCCACATTACTTGAAAAGACAATTTAAGAGAGGTTGTATGAAAGCAAAACTAGTTTCCTTTACAGTACCGTGTACGGAAGATTTACCATTAGATTCCGATGTATTGGACTTAATCGCATATTGTGCTCGGGTGAGTAATCCCAGCAATCAACAGAACACCGACACTTCTGATAAGTTGATTAAGTATCTGGTCAAGCATAAGCATTGGTCACCGTTCGAGATGGCAAACGCCACTATTGAAATTGAGACGACCCGTGATATCGCTCGTCAGATTCTTCGTCATCGTTCGTTCACATTCCAAGAGTTCAGTCAGCGTTACGCCGACCCAGTGAAGGAATTGACGTTCGAGACGCGGGAGGCAAGACTCCAAGACCAAAAGAATCGTCAGAATTCTATTGAGACTGATGACACTCAATTACAAGAAATGTGGGAAAAGATGCAATGGGAACTTATTGAAAAGTCCAAGGGGCTGTATACGTGGGCCATCAGCCAAGGTATCGCAAAGGAAGTCGCTCGGGCAGTCTTACCCGAAGGTCTTACGATGTCCCGTATGTACGTAAATGGGACGATTCGTTCGTGGATTCACTATATCGATATCCGTTCCGATATGGCTACTCAAAAGGAACATCGGGACATCGCCTTGGCATGTGCAAAGGCAATTAGTGAAATCTTCCCGATGATTAACGATTTCGCACACAATGCCTAAACGAATTGGAGCTGGTAATAAAGGCGGTCGAGCACTCCCGATATCACGGGCGGAAATCGAACATGCCCAAGCCAACACCAAGAGTAATATGGAAGCCGCCCGATTCCTTGGGGTTGGGTTTGAACGATACAAGCGATACGCCAAAATATACCAGCTCTTTGATTCTCATGCCAATCCCACAGGAATCGGTACTCCAAAAGGATTTGGTTCTAGAGCCAGTGTGGTCAAACTTAAAGATATCTTTGCGAATAAATACCCTGGGTATAATTTGGTTCGGTTGAAGAATCGAATGATTGCCAGAAACCTTCTACGAGAAGAATGTGCGTTATGTGGGTTTAAAGAAAAGCGTATCACCGATAGTAAGTCACCTTTATTAATCACATTTAAAAACGGTGTGAAGGATTTCGCCCAAAACAATCTTCAATTATTATGTTATAATTGTTTATTCTTGACTACTGGCGCACCTACGGTAGCTCATAAAGGATATATAGAAAAGTCGTTTGGTGACCCCGAAAAGATACCTAAAGTCTGGCAGGTTGACCCAAGACCCGGCGATATGAAAGAGCTCGATGCGGACGAACCTGACAATACGGAAGATGGGTTTGATGACATCCGTGACGAAATCATGCGAGAGCTTGGTCGAGAATAATAGCTTATATTAAACCCCACTTGACAATGCGGGGTGTATTCGTTATACTATATACATACCTCTGGTGACGGTGCATTATCCGATAAGCGGGTACACCAACAGAGATAACATCCCTACAGGGAGATTAGTATGACTAACACTGTTACGACCCCGAAGGCCACGAATACCCCGAAGAAGTCTGCTGGGTGGGGACGCGGCTGGCATCTGAAGAAGGAGTTTATCGCTCCTACGGGTGAGAAGTACAGCTTCGGTAAGCTCATCACTGTCGAGAGCAAGTAACACTTGACGGTTTCCAACATTCCGTTATATTTATTGTACCCACCTCAAATGTGACGGAGTGTTTTATGGAATTCGTTGAAGAGCTAGTTGCCGAGCTATCTCTTTCAGAATTTCGGTCTACGGTTCAAAAAGTCTTTTTGGGAAACTGGAATGTCCAGATGTACTACGAAGCGATGGGACTTGATTGGGATGATGAGATAGAAGCAGCGGAGGCAAAAGAAAACGACGACCTGAACTAGGTCGTCGTTTTTATTTTATATACTGTTATGTTGTACAACCACCAGTACTGGTTACTGTTCCCGAGGAGTTAGTACACCAATATGAACTAAAGTCTGTGAAGCAGTATACGTTAAAGTTTCCGCTACATGCTCCACCGCCACTACTATATAAGTTACAACTACTAGCTAAAGCTCCGCAATTATTACTATAAACTGTTTGTGTAAACGAGTATGCTCCGCCACCACAATCTGATCCTGCCGTTCCACTACTGTCTACATAATACGTCCCCGTGTTACAACATTGGGTATACGAATACCATTCACTCATACTCGCGGGATTCGTCGAGGACGGCGGGGTAGAGCACCCACTATTTAACGTAATATATCCACCATTTTCTGCGGTATCTAATGATATTTCTGCAGTAGAGGACCGTCCTAGTTCTCCATTAATTTGAGACATTGCGATTTGTCCTGATGCTGGTAACGTCATAAGATTAACCCAGATATTATGGTATTAGTTGTACAAACTGGTTTGTACTGGTGTATTCGCACGAGTTTGGTCCATATACAGCAGATGAAGTACATGGCGAAATACAACCTGTGTATGTTGCATCTCTAAAATATGCTGTGAGTGTTAGCTTATATCCTCCAGCTGGCATGGTATTGGCAAAAATTCTTCCTGTGAACGACAAAGCTCCACCCGATAAATCAATAGACTGACCATCTAAATTATTATTAGATGTATCTTTTAATTTATAAATAGGAAGAGAGGAGCCAGTTGGACTGAGTTCCGCTTGTTGAATGTATAACGTTCCAGCTCGATCACTTACGAAATTTGTGCTAAAATTAAATGTTATGTCGTTGTTTACCGTTCTAATAAGACCTGTTTGTTGTGTGAAATTAAACGTTGGGTCTCCTGGTTGAAAATCATCCCATGCAAAATAACTAAAATCATAATCATAATTTATACTTGTATTTCTCTGGTTGGTTTTTCCAAAACATGCGTCACGTTGGAATGGCCCTGCGTTTGTAGTATTACCAACTGCTACTTGAATTTTATTACGCAATAATTCATTAACCGCTGCTCCGGCATTTGTATAATACGAATTAAGTATAGACCCAGAATCTCCTGTGGCATAAAGTCTTGGGTCAGACGAACTAATAAATGTATCGGCCGGTCTGGTCAGCGGATTAGCAGGATGCACCACCCCAGAAATACTACTGGTGTATACGTTACTGAATACAAGATTAGACCCACTTGTAGTTAATGAGTCATATGGGATAATAATACCTTTACTACCGTCTTCGTTTGATGAATCCATCTGCGCATACATTTCACTAGAAAGTATTGACTGAGAAGCCATCAATCCATTTCTCAATAGCGCAGCACTCGCGGACAGTGCTGAGGATGTTCCTGCATTTGCCCCAATATATCTTTTCTCGTAAAAATACGGAGAGCTACCTATAGCTGCGGTTGTATTCGGGTCAAAAACTGCATAAAATCTAGCCATAATAATTCCTCAAATATATTTGTTATGCACAAGCGTCATTTAAGTCTAAACACTTCCATTCTGCTTGATTCGTATTACAATTCCACGTTAAATAATATACACCAGTTCCGCATGGGTTGGATGGGACACCAGAACCAGAAGGTCCGGTTAGTCCTTGGTTACCTTGCGCACCAGTATCCCCTTGTGCTCCTGGTGGGCCGGTTGGTCCGGGTGACCCTGGTGCACCAGTAGCACCTTGTGGACCAGTTGTACCCGTGTTACCAGTTGGTCCTTGATTACCTTGTGAACCTGTCGGGCCCGTTAATCCAGTAAATCCTTGGAATCCTTGTGGGCCTGTTGGGCCGGTAGGTCCGGTAGGTCCGGTTGGGCCTTGGTTTCCTTGTGGGCCTTGTCTGCCCTGTGCACCGGTGTCACCTTGCGTACCTTCTGAACCTTGCCGCCCTTGTGGACCCTGATTACCTTGCGGTCCCTGTCTACCTTGTGGACCAGTTGGACCTGGGTTACCTATATCACCTTGAACACCTTGCGGCCCCTGATTGCCTTGTGGGCCTTGACGGCCTTGTGGACCCAAATTGCCTTGTGGTCCCAAATTTCCTTGTGGTCCAAGCGGTCCTTGATTACCTTGTAGTCCAAGCGGTCCTTGGTTGCCCTGAGGGCCTTGTAATCCTTGATAACCTTGTATACCAGGAAGACCCATTACACCCGCAACACCTTGTGGGCCTTGTCTACCCTGTGGACCTTGGTTACCTTGTGTACCCGCACTTCCTGGTACACCAGGAAGACCCATAACACCTACATCACCCTGTGGTCCCTGCGGCCCTGCTGGTCCTTGCATACCTTGTACACCAGGAAGACCCATAACACCTACATCACCTTGCGGACCTTGACTACCTTGCGGTCCAAATGGTCCTTGGCTACCCTGCATTCCAGGAAGACCCATTACACCAGCAACACCTTGCGAACCAATGCCTTGCGGTCCAAATGGTCCTTGTGGTCCTTGGGTACCCTGTATACCAGGAAGACCCATTACACCCGCAACACCTTGTGGACCTTGAATACCTTGTGGACCCAAGGGCCCTTGATAACCTTGTATACCAGGAAGACCCATCACGCCAACATCACCTTGACTACCTTGTGGCCCTGTGGGCCCCTGGATGCCTTGATGTCCTTGTGGGCCTTGTAATCCTTGATATCCTCTTACCCCTTGATGTCCTTGGTCACCTTGAACACCCTGTGGCCCCAGCGGTCCTTGTACGCCAGGCAACCCCATAACACCGGATTGGCCTTGGGGCCCACTAGAGCCCGTTGAGCCTTGTGCGCCCTGTGGTCCACCTGACGGTCCTTGTGCACCTTGTGGACCTGTATTTCCTTGTGGTCCGATGCCACCACCGCCAATGATGTGCCCGCCGGGGGTGGTACCATCATGCAATCTTAGTTCATATAAACTAATATCTGCTGATAATTCACCCGGCCGGCCAGTATATACATCATTCTGGCCTTGACTACCTCTCAATATTTGAAATTGCGTGATATTATTATCTGGCATAGTATTATAATTAAATTATTACCTCTATATAAATATCTGATTATACTGGGTTTAACCAATTATTACCCTTTTATGGAACCAGAATATTAATGAAATCTTAATGTTTCTTCACTTTACTTTTACGTACGGCGGGTTATATTTCATATATAACCTCAAACGACAGGAAACTATGGCTACCAAACATCACAGCTCGTATTGGATTGATGACAACTCTGTGTTCGATTTCGATTCAACCGACATTAACAAAGAGAATGATGTAAGTTCTGGTATTGACCGCGTGGTGAAGCTTGCTACGATTCGTCGAGCTATTACCAATTTCGTTCGTATTCTTACGAATGATTCGTCCATCATTGTTAAGTATTCGTCTGGTAAGGAATCGTATACGGATGGTAAGCAGGTGATTATTTCCGCCGACGATAATCCGAAAAACTTTGACCCGATGGTGGGACTCGCTCTGCATGAGGGGTCACATTGTCTCCTTTCTGATTTCCCGTTTCTGGCACATATTTCTACGCACCAAGATGTGTTCTATGCCGCGCTTCATCCGAAGCTTCGGAAGATGGTTAAGTTGCACAAGCTGGATGCGAGTGCTTCCGATTATTATGAGAAGGAGCACCAGAACCAGTCGGCGCTTCGTACTTTGTTCCGTCATATCAAGACGTTGATGAATGTTATTGAGGACCGCCGTATTGACTCTTATGTATATAAGATGGCACCGGGGTATCGTCCGTATTATGACGCGATGTACACCAAGTATTTCTTCAATACGGATGTGGAGAAGAATCTGAAGTATAATCGCGATTGGCGGAAGCCGACTGTTGAGAATTATGTGAATTGGCTTCTGATGATTTTTTCCCCGCACTTCGACAAGAAGGCGTTGCCGGGTCTTGGCAAGATGGTGAAGATGATTGACTTGCCGAACATTCACCGCTTCGATGAGAAGAAGATGCCAGAGTGGACTACGTGGCGGCTGTCTCGTGATGATTCGTTAATCAACCCGATTCTCTCTTTGCGGCATCCGTCCGATACTCTGCAAGCGTATGACTATGAGCAGTTCCCGCTTCTGTGGAAGATGTCGAATGAGCTGATGATTGAGATTCTAAAGCGTGCAAAGTTCCACGCCGATATTGAGGAAGATAGTGAGTCTAACGCGATGGATGGTCTATCTATTGAGTCCGACGAGGATACTGATGATATAAAGAATGAGGGAATGCCGAATTACGATCTTCCCCAGAATCGATACAATGAAAAGAAGGCGAATAGTGCGATTGAAAAGATGAAGGATATGATGGACCAGACTGCGAAGAAGAAGAAGCTCAAGAAGAATGAGCAGACGCAGATTGATTCGATTGATTCTGCTTCGGCGGATATGACGGAAAACTCTGACCCGATTTATGGAAAGATTCCGTGTCTCGTCACGAAGAAGCTTACGAAGGAGATTATGGTCGCTGATTGGTTCCCGTTCGCTAATAGCTGGGCAATTCGTGACCGCCGTACGTTGAACCACGATTATAATTATAGTTATCGTGGATTCCTCAATGGGTTGAAGATGGGGCAGATTCTCGCCCACAAGTTGCAAGTTCGTAACGAGCCGCAGATTACACACTTCACTCGTCAAGAGCACGGCAAGATTGACCGCCGTATCCTCTCACAGCTGGGAATGGATATTGAGAACGTGTTCAAGCGGACTACGGTGGATTCGTACAATCCCGTCCTTCTCTATCTCTCTGTTGATGCCTCTGGCTCGATGGGTGGCAGAAAGTGGGAACGTGTAATGACGGTGATGACGGCGCTCGCCTACGCTTCCGATAAGATTCGGAATCTCGAAGTGGTGATTTCGCTTCGTGGGAATCTTGGAACGGGTATCCCGATGGTCGCCGTGGTGTATGACAGTCGAGTGGATAACTTTGTAAAGGCGAAGGCACTGTTCCCGTATCTGTGTTCGAATGGGTCTACGCCGGAAGGTCTGTGTTATCCCGCGACGATGGACTTGATTAAGGAGTGCGCTAAGACTCACACTACGTACTTTATCAACTTCTCTGATGGTGAGCCGGGGTGCTCATTCAAGCACAATGGTCGGCACTTTGATTATGGTGGTGAGCAGGCGTTTAAGCAGACCAAGAATTGTGTTCGAGTGATGCGAGAGATGGGTGTTCGGATTATGAGTTATTTCATCAGCGATTATCAGCACCACGAACAGTCATATATCCGTAGAATGTTTCGTACTATGTACGGACAAGAAGCGGAGTTTGTGGATGTGGCGAGTGTGGTGAATGTCCTAAAAACCTTAAATAAGCTCCTACTGGTCAAGGAATAAAAGAATAAATCAGAAACAGGAAACCTCCACAGAAATGTGGGGGTTTTCTTTTATTATATTATATTTATATACTGACCTCAACTTGGTATACTGATGACGCAACATAAGATTGTAAAGATTCCAGATTGGGTAACCCCAGAAAGTGAAGATTACCTAAATCAGATAGGTAAAGACGGATGGGAGCTGGTCCATCTTTATAATCAACATGCATATATGAAGGCTACAACGGGTGGGTCACTTGAAAGTGGTTCACTCAATCCTGCATTAGACGCATTTGGTCGTCAACGCGTTTCTGATGTATTTACACTTGGTGACTATAAGCATTTATATACCATCAATGATAACTTTATAGATTTCACCACGGCAAGTGCAGATATACAACACAATGTAAATCAATCATTAGTTACACTTTCCACTGGCGCAGTATCATCTAGTCGTGCAGTACATCAAACCAAAATGTATCACAACTATATGCCTGGAAAGAGTCAAATGATTCTTAGTAGTTTTGTGTTTGGTAATGCAGAAGCAGGAGTTACCAAGCGCACTGGGTACTATGATGACTATAATGGTATTTTCTTAGAACAAGACAGAACTGGAAGTTTGCAATTAGTCATTCGTTCTGCTACAAATGGTACCGCATCACTCACAGAAGAAAGAGTCAAACAAGAAAATTGGAATGTAAATACTTTGTTGTCTGGTAGTTTCCAATTAGATATGAGTAAAACACAATTATTTTACACTGACTTCCAATGGTTAGCAGTTGGTCGTGTTCGTTGTGGATTCGTATATAAAGGAACAACTATTATCTGCCATGTGTTTGACCACACTAACGAATTAGCAATACCGTATATGAGTAATCCAAATCTTCCAGTACGTTGTGAAATATTTAACAACGGTGCAGAAGCTGGAAGTATGAAACAAATTTGTGCTACTGTTGGTAGTGAAGGTGGATATGCAGAAAGTGGTGTTGCATGGGAACTCAGTAGTCCAACACTTCGTAATGTTACGGCAAGTGCAACTATGCCAGTAATGGCAATACGATTGAAAAATTCGTATGGTGGATTACAAAATCGTGCATTCGTTCGATTAGAACAAGTTGCCGCATTTACCGAAGACCAAACTGCGAGATACAACCTTGTTAAGATTCCAAACTCTGCTTCGCTTGTGGGTGGGTCTTGGGTATCTGTAAATGATGATTCTGTTGTAGAATATAATGTCGGTGCAACATCATACGTTTCTGGTTCAACTTTCTTAGGTGGATTCATCTTCGCAGGTGGTACTGGTGGTGGTAATAATATCGCAGGTCAACAACAAACACCCGCACCAAATGCAAAGGGTAACTTCATCGCACAAAATTTCCAAAGTAATGATAGTGAAATCTATGCACTGGTTATGAAGAATATGACCGCTACCGCAACAGACGTTGGTTGTTCGATTACCTGGAAGGAAGTTTACTAATTTTCTTGATATATATAATCACACTTAACTGAGTACTTACTATGCCGTGGAAATATTTTATTTCACCAATTCCATCATCGTCAGCAACAAACACTACCTGGTTAAATGCGGTTGGGTCTAATGTATCCCATTCGTATACTCTTGCTCCATCCGGAAGTTGGCAACTACTACAAGTAGTTCCGATGTCTCCAGTCATCGAAAACGGAAACGGTTCGGTGATGTGTTATTTTATATCGGGTTCATACTAAATTAACATATGGCAAAACCTACAGTTAATGTTAGTGGTGGGGGTGATAGTTCAGTAACTAATATAAATGGTGGCGGCCAAATACTATGTTATATGTTATCGGGTTCTAAATATTAATTTAAATTAATAATTTATAATAAGGACACCTCCGGGTGTCCTTTTTTATTACTTTATATTAGGAATCTTAATGAAATCTTAATGTTCGTTCACTTTACAAATACAATTGTGTGGTGTATATTTCAGTATAATGAAAAACTCCCCACACATTGAGGTAAGCATGAACACGATGATTGTTAAGGTTCTCGACGATATGACCGCTGTTGACCCGACCGGAAAGGATGTGACCCGTAAGGTTCCTCTCCATTCCCGTAAGCGAGCACTTCAGAACGATTGTGCTCTCCGTCTGGCTACGACCAAGACAGGTAAGACGCAGTGGCGTGATACCGACCTTACCGACTACGAGGCATTGGTCAAGCAGGCCGTCCCTACCAAAAAGGTGAATAATGTGAAGAATGAGCTTGAGCAGGATGTCATTGATTTCCTCTCCAAGTGCGAGGAGTTGAAGCCCGACCATCTCATCATTTCCCCGCTCAAGTGGCGGTATCTGATGCGCTCGGTACTCCGTGGCAAGAATATTCTGATGACCGGCCCTTCGGGGTGTGGTAAGACTCTGGCGGCTCAGACTATCGCCGGTGCGCTTGACGGTCGTGAGTTCTTCTACTTCAATATCGGTGCCACCCAAGACCCGCGTTCGACGCTTATCGGTAATACCCATTATAGCAAGGACAAGGGTACGTTCGTCGCCGAGGCTCTGTTCGTCAAGGCGATTCAGACTCCGAACGCCATCATCCTTCTTGACGAGTTGACCCGTGGTCACGCTGACGCCTGGAATATTCTGATGACGGTGCTCGACGAGAATCAGCGATATCTCCGAATTGACGAAATGCCGAATACTCCGACGATTAAGGTCGCCAATGGTGTCACCTTCATCGCTACGGCGAATATCGGAGCTGAGTATACCGCCACTCGCGTTCTTGACCGAGCGATGCTGGACCGATTCGCTTCGATTGTCGAGATGGAGCCGCTCAGTCGGTCGGATGAGGTTACCCTTCTCCAGATGACGTATCCCGAGGTCGAGGTCAACCTTGTTGAGTCTATCGCTGAGATTGCCGACCATACCCGTCAGCAGGTTCGTAGTGAGGATCCGAAGGTCACTACCTCCATTTCGTCACGTATCACGGTCGAGATGGCTGGACTCTTGAATGACGGATTCTCGCTCGCTGAGACGGCTGAGGCCTGTATCTACCCCTTCTTCTCGAACGCCGGTGGGAACGACTCTGAGCGAACCTACATGCGACAGCTCGTCCAGAAGTACCTCCCCGTGGAGGGTGGGGCCGAGACTCCGTGGCAGTCGGTCACGGATACCACTAATAATAACTCTAATTTCTAATACGAGGTCACAATGAGTAATCACGAATTCAGTATCAAGGTTACCGCCTACGGCAAGACGGTCACTATCGCTCAGGTCGAGGACGCAGTAGATATCCACGAATTCCTTGATATGTGTAAGGCACTCGCTACAGGTATCGGGTTTCTGGATGACAGTTGGCAGGATGCGGTGGTCCAACTGGCAGACGAGTATACTGCTGACCGCCGGGCTCCCAATAGGGGTGAGGAGCTTCTTATCCAAACGATGCTGGGAAAGCACGTCAACGGAACAGAGTGTTAATAAATAGTATTTAACAAAACCCTATTGACAACCTGTGGTCACCCCCACTAGATTTAATAATAATAGTAGTATAGATACCAGTATAACAGGAGAGACTATATGACACGCCATATCATAGCAGACCAATTCCCACATGAATGCAATAGCTGTCGGCGCTCAGTAGTCCCCAATAGCAGGAGTGTATACGAAAAGGACGGCAGGTATTTCTGCAGTCTCCAGTGTATCTATACGTACTATGAAGGGGAAAGACCAGCAGAGAATGACGACCTTATACCATAAGAACAGTACCGTATATAATATAAAGTGTTATTAGATATCAAAGATATATCGGAGTGATATCATTTCTATAGAATAGGGATATCACGCGCCGGAGATGCGCTCGTGTTCATCTATCGCGAGCAAAAAAATTTCTGTAGTAGAGCGTGTTTTCTATACAATCTTTTCAATGGAGTTGCGAGATATGTTCAAAGTGAATGACTATGTACAAATTATTAATCACTCTGAGCCCGCATGTAATGGGCAATATGGGACGATACATGAAATTCAAGTGGCCTATAATGGTCGTACGCTCTACTATATGGTCACGCTGGATGATTCCTTTGATGTATGTAGCTGTATTGACGATGAATTGATGGAAGCGTGACCGCTATGAACTATGCCGTATTGTATTTATTCCTAATTGTACTGGCCCTCGCATTCTTTGCGGGAGCCGATGGAGATGACGAGTAGTCTCCGTTTTATCACTTTTTGACCACGTTTTATCATTTTTGAGGTATTGTTATGAAAGCTGTAGACATTTATAATTCGCTAGGAAAAGCCGTTGCCGTGCATCCCCACCTGCCAATTGTGGTGCGGGGACTGGATGACAATGGGAATGAGGTTGACATCAAGCTCAAGGGTATCGTGCAGTTGGGGAGCGAGCAGTGGGGACCGGTAATCGTACTAAAGTAGTCCCCATTCCCGTTAATATGTTATAATGACAGGCCGGCTGACATTTTGACTTATTAAATTGTTACAATATTGTTACATTCGTTTTATCATATTTTGACCCCGTTTTATCATTTTTTTGGGTATTGACTTTTCTATGATTAAAAACATCAAGCGGGACGAGCAGGGCCGTGTGGAGTCCGGCACCTGCCACTGCGGCCACAAGGTGTGGCTCGGTGAATTCACCTGTGAGTGCGACCGCTGTGGTCGCCTCTATAACTGGGCAGGGCAGGAGCTCATGCCCGTCGAGCTCTGGGAGGAGGACTACTAGGACCTGTCCAGCTTTGACGCAGGGGGCTGTCCAGGTTTGACGGTCCCTAATAATATGTTATAATGACAGGCGGGTGCGACATTTTGACATTTAAGCATTAACGCCCCGAACAGGTACCGAACTACCGATAACAAGTATTATGTAAAGTGGTTTTATCATTTTGTTTTATCATTTTTCACGCCGGCCGTACATCGTCGGAACGGATGACGGCACAGCGCCCCATCACCCCGAGGGCATCCCGATATCCCATGCGTCTCGCTTCCTTTATACTATTAGCGACCACAATGGTCTGCCACGTATAGTGCGCAGTCTTGCAGGTATAGACCCACTGCTTGCGCCCCGATAGGTGGGGGAGTTTTTTAGTTATCATGCACCCACCATCATGAGCAACTCCTCGGCCCCGTACACCTTGGGCTTGCCGCAGCTCTCGCATTCATACTTGCGGGCATCGGGCTCCACGCCGTACGCCTCATCGCCACACGCGAGGCAGAACCCCATATCCTCCCCAGACTCTACGGCGTCGATAATCTGCTGCATGGAAATCTTCGGCATTTTTACTTTCCCTCCTGTTGGGCGATGAGCCGTTCGAGCACCTTGCCCTTCCACGGGGCCGGCTCGGGCTTGTGAGTCTCGTGCCACAGCGCGTCCTCTAGGAGCTGCTGGAAAAACTGCTCTGCGGTCATTTCCTTATTGCTCATTTTTTTCCTCTTACTTGGTGAGAGTGTAGGGCTTGTTCCAGCTTCCCACATTGACATCGTAGTAGTACGCGGTGTCAAAGTAGTCCGTCTGAATGTCGGAGCGGTCGTACCAGTCCGCACCCTTCATCGCGGGGATGATTTCGGAAAGGAAGGCGAGAGCCGTGCCAGTGTAGTGCTCCTGATACCAGTAGGGATTAATGCTCAGCTCGTAACGCTTCCGCATCTCGTCCTTATTCAGCTCGACGTTGACGTAGCCGAACATCCGCTGCGTCGAAAGGTCGCCGATGAAATCAATCGGACCAGCGGTCAGCTTGAGCACGATAGTGGAATGATTACGAACGGACAGCGAACCCTTCATGCCATACTTGGCGAGGATGGGCTTCACCTTCGCGGCGATGGTCTGCTTCTTGGTCTGATTCATGTAAGCCACTGCGTTGTTCTCCTTTGAGGTTATGGTCTAAATATAACCGATTATTGAATAGAATCAAGAGCATTTGCGCATTTTCTTCATTTCGTTACAATTGGACAAGGTTAGGAATAAAAGCTGGACAAGCGGCGGCGGTGATAAAACATCGACATTTCGTATTCGGGGTTTGTTCGGTTTGTCCTATCA